>Ga0207721_100043_pt1 | contig 170591 bp, 139 predicted proteins | sample TtaePargueraPR_3_FD_187756 | JGI IMG/M metagenome (GOLD analysis project Ga0207721, IMG submission 187756) | Aerobic enrichment media microbial communities from Bioluminiscent Bay, La Parguera, Puerto Rico - Tt and P2 (1) (SPAdes) | ecosystem: Environmental > Aquatic > Marine > Unclassified ... | reverse complement strand
GACCATCTTACAGAATTAAAGATAAACTTGATATTTCAGAAACACCTGATTCAACTGGAAAAAGCTAATATAATAATTGTGCACTTTTACTTTATAAAAAATGTGCATTTTTATCTTGACATTTTCAATGTATCTCCTTCCCTCCCATATCCTCTCTTAATTTATTCTCAAAAAGATCCAAATTTCCTGCATTTTCGAATGCTTTTTTATATTTCAAAAGTACTTTGATAGATTTTTCATACAATATCAGCTTAAATTACGTTTAATAAAATCCACGCTTACAGGCTGATTCTGGTTTTCAACGTCACCACTCTTTAGAATTTCACAATGAATCCAGTCTTTTTTCCTCTTTCAAACCCTGCCTTTTCATAAAACTTAAGTGTCTCTTCTCCTCTGCCTGACATAAGCATCACTTTATAACAACCTGTCTTCTGTGCAATTTCAAGTGCCTTTTTCAGCAGCCGTGTCCCGTAACCTTTATTGCGATACTCTTCATGCGTTACTACATTTTCTATTAACCCATATGGACTCGCTCCCCTTGTCAAATTCTCAACAACCACAAGTACACAGGAGGATACAATCCTTCCATCTGCTTCTCCAACGAGATAATGCTGACATGGATTATTAAAAATGCTTTCCCACAGAGCCGATAATTTTTCGTTTTCTTCTAACTCAGGATCATCTTTGTTTAAGTGCGTATACAAATCCAAAAGGCTTTTAAGTTCATTTTTTCTTATATATCTTATATCTTCAGGCATGACCATGTCCCCCCCAAAACCACTGCATTCCAGCACCATAACCATCCATAGGACGTTTTTTAAACCCGAATTTTTCGTAAAAACCTTCACGTCCTTGAGCAGCAAAAAGCCACACTGTGCTTCCTACAGCGCAATTCGCATTTATCCAGTCCATAATGTTTTGAACAATTGTTTTACCGATTCCTTGACCTTGATATTCAGGAATCACAATTATATCAACAATTAACGAAAAAATACCCCCATCCCCAACTATGCGCCCCATACCAACGGTTTTATCTCCTTATTTGGCCAGAATCGAATATGTAGAAGAATCGAGCCCTTTTAGTATTGATTTGTCGTCAACGATCTTCCACCCTACTGCCGAACGAAGATGTTTATATTCTTCAAGGGTTGGAAGTTCATTTTTAAATTCAAGTCTAATGACTTCAGCTTCTATCAAAATCTTATCAATTAGCGTTTTGTCTGTTATTTCTTTGTCTGCTCTTCGCATAGTCGCACCTCATATTCTGATATAATTTCTTCCAGCAAATCAACTGCATTTCTTACATACATAGCACATTTAGTTTGGAAAACATCTGTCTGCCTTGCAGCAATCAACTGATTTTCATCGCTTATATCATACTCAATTAACTCTTTGCAGCTAATTGAACCATTAAGTTTTCTGAATCTTGTCGCAAAATCCTTAACCAATAAAAAGTTTACAGTCCTAGAATGTTTATCTTCTTCATTATCCTGACCATACTTTAAACCCAAAACCATAAATGCTCCTGTTACTGCTCCGCAAGCTTCTCCCAAATATGCCATACCTCCACCAAAGGAGCATGCCATTTTTAAAGCAAGTTTTTTATCCAGTCCATATTCCTCACAAAAAGCAGCAAGCACTGCTTGAGCACAGCTAAATCCATTATTGAAACACTCCACTGCAAATTCAGTTTTGTTCATTTAACAACACCCCTTATAAGGTTATTGCATAATTATACATCACATTGTATTTTTATGCAATAGTCGTTATTTCTTTCTATGCAATGTTAAAGAGTTGGAGTTGACTCAAGAAGAATTAGGTAAAATGATTGGTTTATCTGAACGCTCAATCGGTTCCCATATAAAACTAAAACCCCATAGTGCAACAAATAGAATCAAAATAATCCCGAAAATCATAATCACACAAACAGCTCTCGGAGACATCAGAATTTTTCGAACAATCTATCTTTGTCTTTGTCATTTAGCTTGGGAAAAACTCTCCTGAAAGTATCTAGGATTTTATTTTCTTGTTCAGTCATCGATATCGCCCCCTTTCTGTCGTTCTGTTTTTGCAACTCTACAACATTATACCACCACTTCGCAACATCCCAATCAACCCTTTTTTACATGAAATGTTGCAGAGTTGATTTTTATATACTATTATTTGTATATGGAGGTGAGATATATTGTATGCAAGAACCAGAAAGTTACGTATCGACTTAGGCCTTAACCAAGGCGAATTTGCAAGCAAAATCGAACTAGGTCGATCTGCTATAGAAAACGGTATTAGAGGAATCACAGATAGGAGCATATAAATTATATGTAAAGAGTTCAGCGTTAACGAGGAATGGTTGAAAACTGGTGAAGGGTCTATGTTCGTTGAGCTTTCGAGAGAGGACGAGCTGGTAAAATGGGCAGGCTCTTTAGCTAGACCAGATAACAAAGATGAGTTTACTAAAAAGTTTATTCATATATTAAGTAAGCTAAATGCAGATGATTGGAAAGTGTTAGAGAAAATGGCGTTAATGATTGTCGAGGAAATGAACGAAGATAAGGAGAATCTATAGATGTATGAAATAGTTTATTCCAAGAATGCAAAAAGATTTTTAAGCAAACAGGATAGACCAAACTAGAAACCGAATTATAAGTGCAATAGAAAAACTACCAATAGGAGACGTCAAAAAGCTTAAAGGCACTATTGGGTATAGGTTAAGAGTCGAAACATTTCGGATTATATTCGATAAAAAGGGCAATATAATAGATATTATAGACATAGGGAATCGTGGTCAAATATACAAATAGGAGGTTTTATTATGACGGTTTTCAAAGAAAGACTGATTGGGGCAATAGCAGTAATGAATGAGTCTGATGCAAAAAGATTATGGGAAATTATATTAAAAGAGTTTGCAGACAATTCAGCATGGGGCGATATAGAGGAAGACGAACCAACAAAAGAAGAATTGGAAATCTTGAAAGCTTATAAAGATGGCGATGAAGAATACCAACCACATATCACTCATGAAGAACTAAAAAAAGAGTTGGGGTAAAAGGAAAAAGACTAAGCTTTTACACTTAGCCTCCAATTGATTGAACAAACAGCAATATCATCTATAATATAACAGGGGTCTTCTATTTGCTCAATCAACTTAATAATACGTTCCTTCATGTCATCGCCTCCAGAGCGCATGTTCTAAGGTAGCATATTTTTATTATAGAACATGTGTTCGATTTTGTACAGAAGTTTATTTACAGAAAGAAATCCTATTCCATCCTCTAAACTTTTTATTGCTTTTGCCATATCTTTTTCTGACGATTCCTCTTGAATAAGGCTTATTATAACCCTTCCCAAATAAATATCAATATAAAAGGCATCTTTAAATCGCTTCTTTGATAAATATATATTTTTGGCTTCAGTAAATGCACAGACAGACTTATTTAGATTTTGGAACTTATCGCGAAATTTAGCTAAAGACTCATAAGCTAATCCAAGTTGTGATTGTATATAGCTATGTAAAAACAAATCCGTTTTGCCTCTCAGAGTAGCATTTGCCTCGTTTAAAACTTCAATAGCCCTAATTGTAGTAGCTTCACTCTCAGTAACATCACCTAAATTTCTATATGCTGCTCCAAGATTAGCCAATATCTGGGCAAATCCTGATGAATCGTTTTCTTTTGGATAATTTCTTAATACTTCTTCAAAACACTCAATTGCTTTATAAAAAGTTTCTGGTTTACCATCAATAACACCTATCTCTAAAAAACATCTACCTTGACCATACTTAATTGTTCTAAAAACTTCTCTACTTATTTCTTCTTCTGCTGTAATTATTCCCTTTTGTAGTATCCTATCATATTTCTCCAAAGCTTTGTGATACTTTCTGTTGTCCACTAAGCTGTTAATGCGATTTACTTTTTTTGATATATCCCATGACAGGTTTTCCGAAATAACTATATACACTAGCACTAAAGCCAAAAACCACATTATGTATTTCGAAGGTTCCCATATAAAACTCAAGCCCCATAGTGCAGCAAATAAAATCAAAATAATCCCTAAAATCATAAGCACAAAAACAGCTCTCGGAGACATCAAAATTTTTCGTATCCATATACAAATCATAAATCTTATCACCTTTCAGATAAATTACTTTAAGGCAAATACCCTTCTGACCAAATTAATTTACATCAATTTTATCACGCTTTCCCTCAAAATCAAACATTTCAAAAGATAATATCATAAGCATAACATGTAAACTACTTCTTCTTAAATTATTGAAAAAATTGTCATATTTTTATTGCTTGGAGTTTGAGTTGCTATCGATTCTGGTTCATTTAGCCCCAATTTTATTAATAATAATTTCATAAGAAAAATCCGAAGAGATAAATCAGAATTCATAAAAAATGATTGTTATTTTAGAATTGTAACAATATTTAGTTCAAAATGTGAGTAATTATGTAGCAAATTAGTCGTTTTTATGGTAGTATTTATGTAGTAATGCAATATTTATTACTGTACCCATGGTTTGCCAAACAATGTGAAATATAAATTCTTAATCTTAAATTATAAATAAATATTATAAATAATAGGGGGATCAGAATGGCTGAGTTTACTACTATGGCTAGGTTAATTTCTCATCTAGGTGATCAGTTAATAAGTAGTACTAAAGTAGCTTTGCTTGAACTTATAAAAAATTCTTACGATGCAACAAGAGTATATAATAAAGATAATGGTTATGTACATATAAAAATAGACCAAGCAAAGAAGATTATGATTATTGAAGATAATGGCCATGGCATGACTTATGATGATATAAAAAATAAGTATCTTGTTATTGGAACACTTGATAGATTAGAGGAAAAAAACAAGCTTAGAAATAATAGTGCACATGATACTTATGTTAACATGCCCCAAGGAGAGAAAGGGTTAGGGCGTTTTTCTACTATGAAACTTGGAGAAAGGGTTGTACTTTTAACAAAATCTAAGAAATCAGAAAATGGTAGTATACTAGGTATTAACTGGAATCAGTTTGGATATTATAGCAGAAAACGTTTGGATGAAGTAAGCATTCACCAATTTGAAGTATCTTCAGAATCAATAAAAAAGAAAGGTTACCCTGATTCATTTACAAAAATAAAAATATATAATTTGAAAGATTTTTGTGACCCCGAACTTTGGACACCAAAAGAATTTGAAACATTTTATAGAAAAAACTTTATGAAATATGTGAACCCATTCAAACCTAGTAGAGGATTTCAGATAAAATTGGAAATCACTACTCATAAAGGGGAGTTCTTTAGGTATTATCCCGAAAATCTTGATAGAAAACTTCTTAATCAAGCACCATATAAAATCAACGGGAGCATTAAAGGAAGACAGTTAGAATACCAATATTTTATTCGTCTTGAAAGTGGCAAAGAATTTAAAAATTCACATTGCGAGGAAATACAAGAACTAAACTTTTATGAGTTAGAGGGCGAAGGATCAGTTGGTGATTTTAGCTTTGACATTTATTTTTTTGATAGAAGAGGAAATAGATTAAAAGAAATTAAGGGATATGAGAAATTGTCAGATGTAAGAGAATTACTTAATCAGTATTGTGGAGGTATAATGATATACAGAGATAATTTCAGAGTACTACCTTATGCTGAACCTGGTAATGATTGGCTTCGGCTAGATTCTGACAACGAACTTAAAGGAAGAAGTGGAGTAAAGTTCTATACTATAAGAACAGTTGGTGCAATATTTATTTCTTCAATACAAAACCCGAACTTAAGAGATCAAACTAATAGAGAAGGTCTCGTACATAATAAATCATACGATAACTTAGTACAATTATTACTAAGAACTATCAAGAGTTTTCAAAGTGTTATAGATATTCATTATCCTAAAAAAGAGAACCAAAAAGGTCCGATAGTTACAAATGATATCAAAGAAGCTATGAAGCCTTTTCACAAAAACTTATTTGATATAAAGCAAGATTTAGATACTATTAATAGTTTCAAAAATATATTTAGCTACAATAAAAAGTTGACATCATCCTATATTTCTTTAAAAAAGAATGTAAGTTATATGGAAAATGAAATATATAACATAAATACTATAATAAACGAATTAGATGGAAAGATTAAACAAATTGATGACCAACAAAGGATGATTGTTGATCTTGTGGGTATTGGTATGGCTGCTGAGTCCGTCGCTCATGAAATGTTCAGATATATTGGTAATATTACGAGGTATTTACAGCAAATTAAGAACAATATACCTGGACAAAGCCAAGTACTTCAAATGCTATTAAATAATACAAAATCACTTGAAACAGCACTTTCACGTTTAGACATACAATCTGTCACAAAGCGGAGGACGAAGCCAAAACTAGATTTGTTAAGTGTTATAAAAGGTGTTTGCAAAAGTAAAAATGCAATTTGGAAGATTGATGAAGAAAACATAATAAAGTTTGTTTGGTATAAAACAGAAGAATGTATGGTTAAAGCAAATGAAGGTATGTTAATACAAGTTTTTGATAACATATTTGAAAATTCACGATATTGGTTAAAAAAACACAAGAAGGATTTTCCAAGTTGGTCATTGGAAATACATATTAGTTTAACAGACGATGGAATAATCGAAGTTTGGGACACTGGACCAGGAATCCAGGAATTAGATGCACAGTTGATATTTGAACCCTTTTTTACAAGGAAAAAGAATGATGAAGGAAGAGGTTTAGGCCTTTATATTGTACAAGAAATTCTTAATTATCATAATGCAGATATATCTCTAAGTAACGAAAGAAATAAACTTGATAGATATTATAAGTTTGTACTAGATTTTTCTAAATGTCTTGTTTAAAAGTGGAGGTGATATAAATGCAGAATAATAAAACTGCAGTTTTAAATGATAAAATAAAAAAGATATTGGCATCAATGAATATTTCAAAAGCAATAGTAATTGACGACAGAATTGGTCAAAGTGAAAAAGTAGAAGAGGCAGAAATGGTTTTATGGGTGTTAAATGGGTATTATGACAGCCCTGAGTTTGATATAAAATATGAAATAGAAAGAGCTGGAATCGATATAGATGAACAGTTGGAAAAGGCAGAACACGGAGAAGTTGACGAAAATGTCCTAAAAATATGTCTAAAAGCGTTTCCAGAACAAAAAAATACACCTCATTCTGAGATTAATGAGTTGCTAGATGTGGTAAAAGAAATATTTGGGGAAGATAATTACTTAACTTATACTAATACTTCAGAAGTCCAAGATCAAGGACTTGATAGTGATACAATTTTATTTTTGGACTATAAAATAGACGGTGCTTCTCCACGTATGTCACAAGAATTAGTAAGGGTTTTAGCTGAGAAGAATGACCCCTTAAAACCACGATGTATAATTTTTATTAGCAAAGACCCTATTTTTTATATTGATGAAAAGAGATTTACAATGTCAAATCCAATAGAAAAAAGTCTATATTTCAGGGAAATAAAAAAATTACAGGCAGAAAAAAACTATAAGAATTCGCTGTATGATTTCATAAGTAAACATTTATTGAAAAACAAAACCGATATATATAAAGTTATACTTGAAGCTCTGCACAACTTACATGGCGGTCTAATATTTTATGATTTACTTAAAGCTATTGACAATATTTTAATTGAAAGTAGCCAAAAAGTATTAGATAAGTTTTATTTACTCAATGCACGTTCATTGCAAGAAATACTGAAAAGTAAAGTTGAAAACGAGGGCCTAGCTAAACCCGTATTTTTAATGGAATGGATATCTAAGCATATAGCTAAGACAGTAGTTAGAAATGATAGCATAATTAAAGAAATTGATGAGAAACTTAAGAATATAGGTCAATCTAAGTTTCTCATCAATGAATTTCTGGAGGATGTTTCACTTAAAGAAATCATTTGTTCTGAAATGTGGGATAACACTGTTAATAAACGGTTTGAGCCCTTAGACTTTGGTGATGTTTTTGAAATTGGGTGTAATGGTGTTAACAGTAAAGCTATACTTATGACTCAACCATGTACACTTGCAGTAAGGAAAGATGGAAAACGTGCTTCCAAGACTGGTATACTTGTATTAGAAAGAAAAGACAAGATTAGCGTTAATGGTAGTCCAAGACATTTAACCATTAATAGTTGGGATAATGAAGACATAACATTTTCATTAGATGATACTATAACATTTTCACTTGAAATTTTGGATTTGACAACTATAAACGCCGATGGACAAGCAGTAATAACAGTAAATGAGAAGAATAATGAAGTTTTAATGCCTGAAGCGTTTTGGGCTGATGGATATAAGTCTAAAATGGGAAAATTAACTGGGAAAATTATCAAAACAGCTGATGAGCGTAAATTTGGTGAAAGTTTTGGATTTATGCCAATTGAGCAATCTTGGCTTGAGTATAAAATCGAAAATAACGGCGAAACTCGAAGATATGTTTTCCCAATCAAAAGGCTTGCAAGGCTTGATAATCATTATTCCATGCATATATTTCAAAAAGCACAATCATGGTGGGGACGAGTTGGGCTTCCTGTTCAACTCGATCTTATTGATGAATATAAGCCCAAATTAGGTAGCATCTTAATAAATAATCTGAGCAAATCTATAACATTATATGAAAAGCGTGGAATGAATGGAAATAATGTTATAGATTGCTGCATTGATTTAAAAGATATACAGCAATTGATTAGCGAAATATATTCGCATGATATTGAAAGCTTTGAATATATAATGAAATTGCTAGATGATACTAGAGCATTAAAATACAATTGTGCTTCAGGAAAAAGACTACTATCATTACATGAATCAAAGTATGGCATACAACACCTCAATAAAAAAGGTATTTATATTAACTTTTCTTCAGAATACAATATTGAAAACATAAATCCAACAGTTATAGTTAAATTACCCTACTTTTCTAAATGTTTTTACAATGGTGATGAAGTAACTGGAAAGATATCTAAAGCTGCTTTTACTGCAACTGGTGAGTTAAGATGTAACATTCCAGTAAGTATTGTTGATAAGAGTAGTTTCTTAGGCAATTGTACCAAATTGATTTTTGAAGATAAAAGAGAGAAGATTTTGAAATTTTCGGAGAATAAACTTAAAGAGTTTTTGAAAGCAGACATAAAAAAAAGCGAATTATATATAACAGAATTAGATCAAGAAGTTGCTGTTGTTACAAAAATGGTTTCGGAATAATTACTTTTATTAATGTCGTACAATAAAATTTGTATGAAGGATTAAAAGCTCTCCTTATCAATAGTTAAAAATAATAAAAACAAGGAGAGTATAGTTCTGCTTATTGCATATTGCAGAACTTATTTTTTATTTTATGTCACGCTACAAGTGATTACCTGCTTAATTCACTTCATACAGCGTGATACCTATTTATAGTGATATTCCTTTTCTAATTGCATATCTCTAGCTGGGATTAATGACCACAACAAGAAGCTTTTTAATAACTAATAGAAATATAAGTCTCTAAAAAGTATTAAAGAATTCCCCTATCTTTTTTTAGTTTACTAATCAACTGAATAGGCTCTGCTAAGTAAACTCGCATTGTATCAAAATCTTCATACAATTCTGTTTCCACATCAACATTTGAGATATTAGTATCCATAACTTCAGAACCATATGATGAATGTTCTTCCGCCATAAATAGTAACTCCAAGGTATTTACTGGTTTTTTATACTCATTCCTATATTCACTTCGTTCAAACTCATATGCAAGGACTCCTCTATATACCGACTCATTCTTTCTTTTAACATCATCAGTTATAAGATTTATCAGTTGTATTTCTAATGCTTCATTATTAATACTCTCATAAAATCTCGCCCATTTATAATAATTGAGGTTTTCAATAACAGCTTTGTTCTCCCTAAAAAAATTAACCAATTGCGGATTTAATTCAATCCACTCTTCCTTCTTAGAAAAAGAATACATTAACTGATTAGTATCACCATATAATGCACCGACTACATATGTCTTGCATTTTGATTTAACCATTTTGCATATACGTTTACGTTCGTCATCTCCTAAATCTTTAAAGGCAGCATAACTACCTGGCTCACATGATGCATGTAATACTTGCTCCAAATACGTTCCTGATTTTCCTTTTGTTATAGCCTTCTGACGAATTCCATATTTCAAGACAAGATTCCATCCAATTTCAGTAAACCTTTCAAACAGCCTATCAAATTCAAGCATATAAGCATCTCCAAGATCATCAATATTGTCAAGAATCGCTTTAAAGAACATAAATTTGTAGCTTGAATCACTTTTTGACCTAGTTGAAAAAAGCCAATTCATTGTATTCCACAATTCATCCTCTGAAATATGACGTTTTACATATTTCCCTTCCGAAAGTTCATATCCTTTCATACTATCACCAGCTTTCAAATTAAACTAACTAATGCCCTTTTGAATCTTAAGCATCTTAATCATTATTTCTGGATCATCTTGATACTGTCTATAAATATCCTCACTAGAACTATCTTGTTCATAGTGTTTTGGTTTATCAAGAATATCCTGATTTTTCTGGTATGCTTCACTTACCAACTTTTCCAGTTCTTCTGCTTCAAAAAGCATTTCCAATGTATTTACTTTCATTGATTTAATATCCTTTAATTCATCCAAACACCAGCTTAATTCCTGTTGGAAGTTATATTCATATTTCTTATTAAAAGATTCAACATATCTCTGTATTTCTTTAGAAGTATCTATATTGTAAATATATTGGATAAGATGCATAGTATCTAAGTAGCTGTAATCGATTCCTCTTCTCGTTCTAATCTCCTTGTCATAGTCTAGTATATTAGCAGTTCCAAATCTCTGGCTTATTATTTCAACAAGTGATGAATAATAAGAAATAAAATCATTACCATCATCACACCAAAATATTTCTGATGCAATTTGTCTGAAACACCCTGTTTGGGATAAAGTACAATCCTTAGAACCGCAATTTTCAAAGAGACGACACCCAAAATGCAACCCATCGTTCAACTTAAGCAAAAACACTCCAAACCCTGGAAATGCTTTGTTTACTAGTTTCATGAAAGCTACACCATTATAAACAGATTCACCCCCATTACATAGGTCAGCCGCAATAATATGACATACCATATTTCCTTTTTTAGTTCTCTTATAATAATCAGAATATAAATAAATTTTATCTACATTTTCAATGAATCTACGTTCTTGCTTGTTATATATTTCATCTTGATTACTTCGCAAAAAAATAAACCTCTCAAATCGCTCAACAACACACTTTGAGTTATTAGAAAGTAGACCAATCTTATTTAGAATCAACGTAATATTTTCCTCTTCAAACCTATCTTCTAGTCCTTCTATGACATCACCTATATCTAGTCCACACGCCAAATTATCCAACATATGCACCTTCACTTATCTTTTATTTAGAATTTTCTCAATACCTTCCTTAATTGTCTCACCATCCTGTTCTTCGTAGAACCGCTTCACAAAATCAACCATAGTTCTTAAATAGTCGTCATCATCATGACATTGTTCTACAAATCGTTCGTGTAAAACTTCCAATCCACCAAGAAAATAACTATTAAACACCTTCATATTCTTTTCAATTAATTGCTTATTTTCAGCATTTTCTTCTGAAAACATAAATGCCCGATATAATCGCTTGTCTTCGTCTGGTTCGGATTCATCATCAACAAGCATTAGTATCTGATAAACATATTTCAATTCCGATCTTCTATTTTTGAATACATCAGCAAGCATACCTGCATTCCCTTCTTCTGTGTTATCAATAACACCTTTCCGATTATACTGATAACCGATTAAAGGACAAACAATATATGCGTCTACGTAAGCACTAAAAATCTTAAAATTTGCATGCTGATCCCTATCTGGAACGTTACCAGCTAATTGACATAGATCCTTCCAATAGTTTGCATGCTTTCCAGTGATTCTGAAATCTTTATCAAACATGCGGCACCTCCTCAAATAATATGGGTTGCAGTTTCAATTTCCTTGCCATTTGCATCCCGATCTTTTTCGATTTTATAGCTTTTTCCAACATATTTATCTAAATTGGTTGCTGCGTACTCCCAATCCTTCTGCATTACAGCCATTACTACTTGATTAGCAGTGTTCGGAAGTATTCTGCAAATATTATTAATATGTATTTCGTCTACATTTGAGAAGGGTGCATCCATAACAAGAGGGTAAACCTGTCCAAACTTCATATCATCCTCATCAAGAATTTTTTCTTTAGCCATAGAAACTAAGCTTGATATAAAAGCAAAACTCTTTACAGCTTTCAAACCATCAGACTCCTCAGTGGTAATATCACTGTATTTAACCCTATACTTATCATCAATTTCTATGGAACGCTCTCCATGATACATCTTAGCGAAATTATCATTAACTCTTCGTTGCAACTCATCACGTACAATTGCTTCCTTCCCTCTATACGTTTCAAGTAACCATTCATACACTTTTTGTGAGTATGCAATTAGCCGAGCCGTTCTTTGATTTTTAACACTACTCTTTGCATATTTAGCAATTGCAGCCTCACAGTTTTTTATATTAGATTCACATTCACCAATCTTTCTTGAGCATCCATCATAATCTGACTTTGCTTCAAGATATTTTGTATGGGCATCTCTTCTTTTATTTTCAATTTCCTTTGCATTAGTGTCATCTATAATATTCTTTGAATGATCTTCAATTTCATCCTGTATTTGACCAATACGCCTTTTGGTACGCCTATATTCTTTATAAATATCCTCAATCTTATCCTTGAAGTTTTCTGTCCCCGCTAAGTAACCCTCTGCTTTATTCTTGTATTGCCTAACAGCGTCTCCTACATGTTCCGGTGGAAGAACTCTACGTTCTTCCATGACTTTTAAGTATGGAATAGACCCTGTATCTAATCGAGTACCACAAATACAATAACCTCTATTTATTAAGTAATCCACCGCATCTTGCTCCATTGATGGTATACTTTCTTTTACTCCACCAGCCTTTTCCTTTGCATCTTCCAATCTTTCTAATGATGCCTTAATTGCTGGCAATCCAAAGAAAGTAAAAGGTCTTGTGTTAAACGCCCTTACCATTTCGCCTTTCACCTGAGCCAGTCTTTGCAACTCTGCCTCCAAGGCCTTTTGTGCCCTATCCCTGTCTTGTTTAGCTTTTTTTACCTGTTCTATATTACTTTTAGCAAGCTCAGCATCATACTCCTTTTCTTTTCCTAACCAATACTGTACTTCTTCTTCATGGTTTGCTAATTTATGTTCGTATTCATCTTTCCTCTTTGTATATGTTTCTAATCCGTCTTTTGCACGTTGTGCATTTGAATCTCCGGTGGTATCAATATCACCTTCAAAACCTTTCACAACTGCTTTAAGGTGATTGCTCGCATTTTCTAAAACATCCAATCGCATCAAACCTCTTACTGCTTTAGACAAGTCTGTTCTGTTAGCAATACCAGATATACGTTCTCCCCCAAAGAAAAAATAATCAGATAAGTCCTTTGGTAAAACCCTGTCTATAGATTCCATGATATTAGCTTTGTCAATTGGCGTTTTAGTTTGTCCATCACTCTGTAAGTATTCAAGTGTTAAACTCTCATCAGGTTTTTTATTCAAATTAATGGTTATCTTATCTCCATCGTAATATCTTTCACAGCATACATATTTAAACGAACGCTTAATAGTATATACCTTTTTATCATGGATAAATGTTATAGAAACCCAAGTTTCTTGAACATCTCCTTCATTCATATTATTACGAACTTCACTATTAAGAAGCACATTATCATCAAAGCCGATTTTTCCATAAAGGCACCATTCAAATGCTCTAATAATTGTGGTTTTACCTGACGTGTTAACACCAATCAGAACGGTAACATTCTTTTCGGAGTCAGTAGAAAATTCTATACTCTGATGACCTATATACTGTCTGAAATTATACATTTCTAGTTTGTTTAGAATCATCTTTTCTCCACCTCCGAAATTATCATCTTTCTAATCTTGTCTTCCATTGCAGAATTAGATTCTTTTTTTACAATATTGTCTGTCTCCATTTCAAGAATCCGCAATTTGATTTTGTCCAGTTTCTTCTCATCCAAGCTCTGATCCATCTTCATCATCCCCCAATTCATAATTGCTCATCTTATATGTGCATTCTATGTCATTAATAAGTTCATTCGAATCCCTCGAATTCAGTGCAATTTCGCCAAACTCTTTTATTCTCGCAAGCTCTCGCTTAGCTAATGCCCTTTCACAATTATAATCTGGACTATATGGATCAACTTCATCCAGCGGACGTGTTAGCGTAACAAAATCATAAACAACTGCATATGGTTTGTCCTTTGCTATTCTTAACACCCTGCCTCGCCTCTGAATATACTCTTTGGGATTTGTAGTACTAGCAAGTATAAAAGCCGTTTTAATACTTGGTATGTTCACACCTTCATCCAAACACTTAATAGCTACTATGGCCTGGTATGGATCAACTGTAGAAAAACGCCTCTTAATAGTTTCTCTCTCTTCCGCAGATTCATTTGAAGTAAAATGTGTTACTTTCATTCCAAACTCATGCCCAAGCATCTGAGATACCAACACTATTTGCCGCTTTCCTTCCTCATCATATTCAGAGGAATCTTGGTCAAAATTCTGAACCCTTGTCGCTCCACAGTAAATCAGTATATGAGAATCTGTTTTATAGTCTTTCATTAGCTTCCGTAATTCTGTCAGCTTCCCCCTTGCTCCGGCAACTATTCTGGCTCTTTGCATCAGCAACATTTTGCCTCTTTCAGTTATAGTTATTTTCCCTTGCTTATTTTTATGAATTTCTTTCGATGCTTTATAAGAAATATCTTTGTATTCTGCCAGTTCATCATCATCTAAATAAACGCAAATAGGATAATAATAGTACGGAGTAAGCTTTCCTTCTTTTATTGCCATCTTAAGATCATACTCAATACACTTTTCCCCAAAATAATCAGTCAAGTACTTTGTTCCATCTTTGTCTCCATGTCTTTCAAGTGTCGCTGATAGTGCAAGTCTATATTGTATTGTCGGATATAGCTTTTTCTGAAGCCTTGGAGATCCAAAATTATGTGCCTCATCTACAAGTAAAAGCGTATCCGGACCTAAACTAACCACAATATCTGAAACAAATTTTGAAGAATATGTGGCATTCGTTGTAACAAAACAAAAGAAATCAATAACTCCTATACTGAAATCAAGCACATCATCTTCCAATCGTTTCTTCCAATTCTTCTGCTTTGATGATGAATAGCCTATGGTTGGCATCATATTGAATAGTTCTATATCTTCCACCCATTGCTCTACCAAGTGTTGATATGGACAAACAATAATACTTGCTAATCTTCTTTTATCCTCAAACAACTTAACAACAGCACCTAAACCTGTATATGTTTTTCCAGTTCCCGTAGCCATGTCAAAAATTCCGTGATATCCATTATTTGCCCATTGTTCGATTGCATCTATTTGATATTTACGAAGTTCAAATCCTTTTGGCATACGTGGCATTCCAATATCTAAGCCACCTTCATTCTCAGTTTCATACTCTTCAATATCTTCATGAAGTACTTTCTTTTTATAAGCTTTTATTCGTTCTTTCAAAACATTAGGAAAATCGATTACTTCTAGGTCATTTGTTTTATTATTCCATAATGACTCAAATTCCTCTTGCATATCTTCTGCATATTTTTTTGACTCTTCCCATGTTTTAAATACTACAATAGATTCAAAATTGTTGTAAAAAGCATTACTTGTCTCATTCATAGAACCTGTAAAAACTATTTTATTGCAATTGGCATCAGTTAGAATTCCTACTTTTTCATGATACATTCCTGTAATCTTATCCGGTGGTGTAAATGCAACTTTGATCTCTAAAGTACCATCTTCAATGAGATGTGCCAATAAATTCAATCTTTCCTCTTCAAAATAGTTTACTGGCTCTTTAAATTCTCTCAATAAGGCTTTTTCTATGACCTCTCGTCTTTCGTAACCTTTATTAATTGCTTCAACATCATCCGTATCAAGATAAGGTGACACAATAAACTGAATCTTTCCATTATTCTTCACAAGACCCTGTAAGCCCTTAGTCAATCCAATTAATGCAGTGGATGAAAAAAAGCCAACAGAACGCTGATACAAGATTGTTTCTTTTAATACAGGCGTGTAGAATTCCTTAACTATATTATTTTTGTACGTCGTATAATGCCTTTTCAAGTCAAGTTCCGTAAATGCCATTTTAATCCTTCTTCCTATTACAATATGTTATATTCCATCCCTTCTAGAATTGGTTCATATTTATCATCATTTATCTCAATACAGACACCACAATACGCTTTATCCGTTACTGGCGTCGGAACAACCTTGCATTCTATATTTGAATTATTTAGTCTCTCCTCGGCTTCAAACACATCACTAGTGCTAAAAAAAACAATACGCATCTATATCACCCGTAATCTTCCAAACAATTTATCAATCTATCTATCTCTTCTTTTGTATTAAACGTACTCATACTTATTCTTACCATACCAAATTTCTTGGTTCCCAGTGCTTCGTGAGCAAGTATTGCGCAGTGAATGCCCCCTCGCGTACATATTCTATTTCTGTCCAAAAATTCTACAACCTCATTAGATTTGTGATTTGTTAAATTGAATCCAACAGTACTTACTCGCTTATAATCACGATCATATAATAATAAATGTTCTAAACCATTAAGTTTATTAATAAGGTATTTCACCAATTCGCTTTCAATCTTTTGATTTTCCTCAAATTTTTCTATACAAACTTCTAAGGCCGCTTCTAGTGACCAAATAGCAGGCATATTAAGTGTCCCAGCCTCATATCCTTCTGGAAATACCTCTGGATTTACATATGAATCTCCTATTACGCCAGTTCCACCTTGAATCAAAGGTTTCCACGCTGGTTTCTCAACACAGCACAACCCTCCCACTCCTGGAAGTGCCATCAAGTCTTTATGTCCTGTAAATGCAAGATAATCTATGTTCTGTTCTGACATATCAAGCCGTATCTTCCCTGCTCCTTGAGATGCATCTACAAATGTAGTTAGACCTTTACTTTTCATAACTTTCATAACCTCTGAAGAAAAAACAATTCTTCCTGTCAAATTACTTGCAAGTGTTGTTGCAAAAAGCACTGTATTTTCTTTTGCATATTTTTCATATATTTCTTCAGGTTCCAGTTCTAAGTCTTCTCTACTGATTACTGAGTAATCAATCATTCTAACTGATTTCAGCTGATGCAAAGATCTTAAGACTGCGTTATGTTCATAACAAGTTATTATTACGTGGCCTCCTTCTTTTAAATAACCATTGAAAAACAAGTTAATAGCTTCAGTTGCATTCTTAGTAAATATCACACTATTGGAACTTAATCCAAAATATTCAGCAACTTTTTTTCTTGTTTTGAATAACATACGCGAAGCTTCAATACCAAGATGATAACTTCCTCTTCCAGGACTGACCCCAATTTGTCGTACATAATACTCAAATGCTTTGTATACCTCTTCAGGTTTATATTTAGTTGTCGCAGCATTGTCAAAGTATATCATTAACTCTCCTTTTTTCCTGCAACCTTCTCGCAGATTATACATCCATTATAAAACTTTGCTATGCACTTCTTACAATGTTGACATTTTGATTCATCTACTGTGTACTTCCCGTGGATTGTATCAATTGCACCATATGGGCATACAGAATCACATGCTGAACATCGAATGCAAAACTGATATTTTCTCATCTGACATTTTATTCGTTTAACAAGATTTGTAATATCAATCCTATCTTCTGGTATAACCTTAATTACATTGGTTCCATAAGTAATAATTAATTCAAAACATTTTCTATATATTCCAGATTTATCTTTATCGAAAACTAAGATATAAGTAGCATCTTTCTTTTCTATTATTTTCAAATCACCCAAAGGTTTAAAAAACTCTATTACATCCTTATTTATTTTCCTCTCAACAATTATATTTCTTGCCTTGTCAGACAAATTGCAGTCAGTGTCTGTAATTGTAACATTCTTAACTTTTAGTCCACTGGCACCTCTACGAATTTTCCATCTACCCTCTTCATAATAATCATCCAAATCAGTTTTTCCAGTTTTTATTGCAAACTCATAAATCATATTTTTCCATTTTTGCATATGCGCCGGATAATATATTTCAGTCAGCATCATAGACCAGTCAGAATTATTAGGGCAGCACCAACACCCAACTCTCTTGTATCCATACTGATAGCAATCATTTATGAGAATCCCCTTGAAAAGAACATAAATCCATACATCATAATCTGTCCATTCTATAATCGGCATTGCATTGATTTGTGAAGATATTTTTGAATGTTCTTGTGTTCTTTCATAAGATTTTCTGGCTAATGATTCACTATGTCTGATACCAAGAAATGATAAGCTATTACCTGGAAGATTCTCTAATTCTTTATTCAAGTTACTAGTCTTAAAAATGGTACAACACCAACGTTCGTGCTGACTAGGTGGACCAAACACTTTGCAAAGTTTAAAAAAGTCTTTTTCCGTTTCGCTTACCAACATTGGCAACATTGGATTTTCCTTCCTAAATTTTGTCATTATATACTCATAAGTTTCAGGAAATTCAAGTGTAGTATCTCCAAAAAGATGAATCACTGTATTATCTTGTAACGCATCTCTAACAAGTCTGCTTATCACTGTAGAGTCTTTTCCTCCCGAAAACGAAACTGTAGGAATATAGTCATCATTTTTATACTTATTCAAAACATCTACAATATAGTGTTCTGCCTCAAACACAAGATTTTGAATATATATTTTGTTTGCCTCAATCACTCCCATATATGATGAGTAATCTCTTTCAATTTGTATATCATTTCGTAATTCTTTGGAACATTTCAGATGTTCCTTTTCTTTATACCATTTTCTATATGGTATCTTGTGCATCTCTCCGTCGTAATAGTACTTACTGGAGCCAAAATACCATATTTTCTTTTCTGTTAAGTCCAAACCAACTATCTTGCTTATTAGCTTTCTTTCTTGAAGAAAAACTGGATTGCATATTGTTCCTTCTGAAACCTTAACAATATCTCCATCACAATTACATTCGTGCATCTCTTTATCAAATATTGGTTCCCAACATTTATAACACCAGTAAACCATTTATCTGCTCCATTCTGCTACATTATTTCATCTAACAGTTTTGCAATAACTTGCATTTTTTCTTTATAGCTGATACCCTGTCCGAAATTATCTAATGTGGATTTCATTTTATTAAACATTATCTGACTATTCTTACTTAATTCTTTTTTGTCAAATTGAGTAGTCTTTGATTCCATATTACCATCTTGAATGACAATTTTAATTTCATTATCATTCATTCCATCACTTGCTTCATACTTATCTAATTGTCTAATAACATTTTCAAATTTCTCTTCAAAATCCTCAATTTTAGAGTCATTCCAATATTCAATTTCAAAACCAGTCACTAACTTTGCAACATATTGAACAATCTGGCTATCTGATTCATCGACATTCATATTTTGCAAATACTCAAGCAACGAATTAGTATGATAATCAAAAGCTTTATGTTTTCTTAAACTCCAATCATCCTTATACTTCTTCTGTAGCCATTGAACAATGTCTGTTGCTTCTTCAATTTCAAGTACTTTTCTAATAACTTTTTCAACGCTTGTATTCTGCAAAAAAGAAACATTTTCTAGTTCTTGTCTTATTGTTTCAATCTGCATAACAAGTTCTTGTCCATCATATGATATCTGTTTGAGTATTTCAAAAAAGAAGCGATTATAATCTTTATAAGAAACACTCATAATATCTCTATACTGCTTAGTTTTGTCGGAAACAAATCTATCAGTACTTCTTGCTGCCTTAGATATTGCAATAAAATGTCTATTCATTGCAGTATGTAATTCTTTAAGCCGATTCTTTGTTTGCTTGCTCATATAATCTGCAAAAATTCTTTCTAGTCCTTCGATGTATTCAATTTGCTCTCTTTGCCAATTACAAATGTAAAGTGAATAATCATCCGGGTTCTCTAAAGCTTTTAACAACTCCTCTAACGAGTAATCCCTTTCTGACCCATGAAAGTACAATGATATATTTTCATAAGGTCTTAATGCGTTAGCAATCAAAATTGAAATATACCCGTCCCGTAATCCAAAAGGTGGCTCTTTTAAAATGTTATATATTTCAGCAAAAACAATTTGAGCTCCTTGACATTTTTTCAAGAACTTTTCTAAAGTTTTTTTCACAGGCGTACCAGCATCTTTTCCATTCGGAAAAGAATTGAGCCTATCTATTGTTTCACCATTAAAGAGACCATTTTTTGAAAGAACCGATCTAATTATTGTATGCTCAGGCGATAAAAGTGCACAATTTTTCATGATATCATCATCTTCTATGATATAAGTAAGTGCTTTATTCCTTGCCAGTCTGATTGCCCCAGAAATCACATTTTTATTAATCAAATCATTATTGACAATAAGAGTGTCTGAGAAGGTATTTTTCATCAATTCTGATGCAACTTCTGATAATTCAACATCAGATTTTATGTCTAGTACTTTACCATTCATAAAAGGAATGATCTTCTCTGTTTCGAGGAACCTCCATTGATTTACAATATCATTTACTATTCCCTTTTGCTCATCAAGATATAGTCCTAATTCCTTTTCAACTGTAGGATCATCCTTCTTTAATTCTTCTCTTTTTGAATAAAAATACTTAATGGCAATAAATCTTTTTATCTCATGTCGTACTATATCTGCATCACGATTAATAAGCATAATCATTCTCTTGGGTCCATCAATTGCTGCATATTCTTTCTCATCAAAATCTTTATCCATTACAAACGCTATTATGCCATCATAATAATTCGGAAGTGTTCTAAAGAAACTCTTTTTGTTCATTTCATTCTTTTGAACAAATACTGGAGCAAAAATTCTATTCATGTGATAAACCAGATTGTACGCATGGGGATAAATTACAAATCCCGAGAACTCATCGTTCAGAGTTGTAATTGCCATATCATCACTAATAGATTCTATTTTTTCGTCTATCATTAAATCCAAGTCGTATATACTGCTATCTAAAAAATCGTAATAACCGTACTGACGCATAAACTTAACAATCTTAAGTTTCTCTAAATTTTTTATAGCAGTACTCACTTCTTCATCATCACAATCAATCACATGTATCAATGTATCTCTATCAGCCGCCAAAATAGCGGAATCAGAAATAATATATATTACTGTCATTGCTTTAAGTACTCGAATTTCTAATCTGTTCTCATCAATATTCCCCAGCTTATTTAATGCATATTGTAATTTTTTATACACTAAATAAACCTCTGTAGATCTAAAGGAACGAATATTTTGTTCAAAGTAGTCATAGATGTTATCTAACCCAATAAAATGAAATTTATCATCTTTTAAACTTTTAAGCTGTGTAAACAAGGAATTATCCTCATCACTCGCCAAATAAGTAAAGAATGTTCTTTCATTCTGAGCTACCTTTTTCGATAATCTATCCAAAGCATAAAGAGTTATTGGGTGAAGTGGAAAACCTCCTTCAAAGGGATTCCCACCTTCTGGTGGTAAAAGGAATCCCTTAAACTCCCATGCTTGATTGTATAATTCATTTAACTCTGTTTCATATTTGCTCTTGAATTTTTCCCATTTACTTGTTTTCGGAATAATGTGTGGAATGAGCGACAAACATTGATCGTACTTAATATTTATAGACGTTGATTTAAAACGTCCTTCAATCTTTTTCCACTCCTCACTTAACTCCTTTTTCATTTTATCCGTATAAAGAGATAACTGTTTATGCGAAACCAAAATCAAATAGTCATCATATTCTGAATGATCACAATACTCTGCTAAATCTTGAATTACTTTTACTTTTATATCTTCACCAGAATCTTCAATATATCTTCCAAATTCATCAAAAACAAAAACAATACCTCTATGTGTTTCACTAATAACCTGATTTGCAAGTTCAATATTGTCTAAGAGATTACCTGTTTCACTAACAAAAGTTGCACCAAAAGTCATTGCTTTAAAAACATCATTAAAATTTTTCTCACTGACAGTTTTCAAATTCTCCAAACCCATATATAATTCTTTTAAATCAATACCTGTTTTTTCACATACCTCAGCTAACCTTTTTGAGGATTCTTCACCTGAGTCCCATTTATCAAGAAGCATTTTTGCTTCGTAAAAGTAACTTTTAAAACATATTTTGATATTGTTCTTATCCAGTTCTTTTTTCAAAGAATATGAAATGCATTTATCGAATTCTGGAAAATCCGAATAAACCGGAACCACAAGGTACGGTCTATCCTCTTTCACATATCCTTTAAGAAAGTTAGCTAATGCTGCATCATATTTACCAACAGACTGGCAAAAGGCTTTAAAGCCTTCTCCCGACACATTGATATGACCTAAAATCGCACAAAGAACCGTAAGTAAATGTGACTTTCCAGTACCGTATGAACCATACAGAATTCTAGAATGCACATCATTATTCTTTTCAATTATGCTATATAAGTACTCACCAATAATCTCTGTTGTTGTGACATTGGGAATAAATCCTGCTAATTTCTCTTCGTCTTTTAAATCAAAAAAAACATTTGCTGAATACTTATATTGCTTCTTTTTTGTGATCAACTCTATATAATTCATATTCTATCTTTCCTTATCCCAATAATACTTTTCTAGAAGTTTTGAATAATCCATGTCAACAAGCTCGATAAACCTATTGCCAAAATTATTATTTAATCTGATATATTTTTTATTTTCTGCCTCCAATAAGGACTCTATTAGTTTTGAATATCTCATATTGTAATACTTTCCTATCTGTCTTTTCTCTTCCATTAACTTATCAATGCTTATCTGCATACCTGCATGTTCAGCATTATCCATAGCAATAGAATAAATCAACAGTTCAACTGGCACATCACTCTTAGTCAACTGTGTCTTTTCAATCTTCTTTTTTTCATTTATAAACAAAATCCTTATTGGTGCTAAAAAAGGATATGTATCCTCATCCATAATGCTTTTAAGATCAAACGTTTTTTCGCTAATATATGTATTCCTTAAGCAGTTATATTCTTTATCTACAGCATCTTTCTTAATTGTCATACCATTTACAGCAAGATAGGAATGAAACGCATCAGAAAATATATCTTTCTCAATCTCTGAACTTCCCCACTCATTAAAAAGCCAATACCAGGCAGTTGCTTCTTCTTTATTCAAAGCAAGATTACGATGCAAAAGTAGCAACGAGCCATTTTTCTGAAAGTACTTATCATTTTCATCCAATATACGAAACAAATCTGTAGGTGCTTGCTGAATACCTTCAGGTAATTTATTCTCCGTTGTTAATCCCATAGCAACTGACCAATATCTTAAAGCCTTGATCATAATCCTTCCAAGACCAATATTGTCAATAGCCATTTGCTCATTACTTGGAGTAAATATCATATCATTCTCATTTACTGCCTGAATAATTTTAGTTCCCCATCCGCTTCTCATATAAAAACTGCCATGCTTATTTACAATCATTGCTATCTATTCCTTCCTACTACTCATCTAAATCTGGAATTTTTTCAACTATGTCCCCTATGTCACATTCTTAAACATCACATATTTTTTCAAGAACCTTTAAACGTAACTGGTTCATCTTTTGACATCTTTGCCATTGTCCCTGCACTAATTCCAGTTCGTTGACACAAAGTTCCCTTGTTTATTTCTTTGTCAATCATTAGTTTTCATAATTTTTTTGTAAGACACCCTAATAATTTACCTACCTTATCGTGCCTTAAGTATACTCATATAAAATGTGCTAAATTATGCCAAACTTCATATTCACATTAACTAAATTTTAACACACATCTTCATATTTTTGAAGTTTATTTCTACTTTTTTATTGTTATTCTCCATATTTTAAACTGAAAGTCTACATAAAGAGTACTTAAACTATCATAGAGATAAACATAATTTATATTTTATAATTTATATTTAATATTTTGTAATACTTTCTTCTCATAAAAATATATTTCATTTAAACTGAATATTTTAAGGATATTTTATTTTAATTGATGAATTTGTTGATTTTAACTTCTTATTTATCTCACTAGATAAGATTTGATAAATGGCTTTGCCATCTAATTTGCTATCAATTGAATAACTTCTTAACATTTGTGTCTTTTTTATATCTACTTTAAACTCAATTGAGATAGAACCTGTTCAATTTCTTTCTGCTCATTTTCTTTTAGATATGATCTATCAACAGCACATATTATCTGGTATATAAGTTCTGCTGCAGCCTTTTTATTATTCTTCAACTGACGAGCAAGTTTAATTGCTTCTACCTAATAATTATCAGTATAACGTCTGGATTTTTTCTTTACATACATCGACATTTTAACACCTCCGTTTTATACTATTTCTTGGAGATCTTTGTGTCAAGTATTATTATAAAACATCATCAGCGTTATTGACATTATCAAATCAATTATGCTAGCCAAAATTTTGATTTATGCAGGTCATGTACCTGCATTTTTCTTTTTATTTTCCCTGCAATTTATTTTGTACAAGTCACTGACAAATAGCCTGTCCGATAACATAAACACGTTAACTCTCTATGAAAAAATACTAAATCAATATAAAAATCCTCGTTGCCAACTTGTACCCTATATTCCTCACCTACAAAAACAAAATCTTTTCCAAATTCAAGAATGAATTGCTTCAAATTTGTCACAATCTGCTTTTGCAAATCCTTCTCTTTAAACCCTTCTGGTAAATTTAAAAATTCTAATACATAGTTATCTCTAATCAACGAAAATTTTTCAAGATTATTTGACCAACTTAATTTTTATCATCTTTATAAGTTTCATAAAACTGCTTCATTCTCCAAATATTTTGTGATGAAAATCCTTTAACTTCAGAGTAATTTTGAGACAAAAACTCAGCTAATGCTTTTACAGTACCTTTTCCCCATCCATCAAGGTCAACTTTCTTACTTACATACTCTCCAACTCCTAAATACAAGCTAATAAGCTCTTTATTAACATAAGCATTAACTCGATTCTTTGCTTGTTCTATCATATCAACAATTTCATTGTAATTTTGTGATATTTCACTATCTTTAGAATTCATAAATTCCCTCCCCTTTTCATTCCTGCTAATTTTGGAAGGGTACCTTTTGAGCCTTACGCTATAAACGGTTCAGGTATATTCAGTACCTATAATACAGGTAACATGTTCTATCCTGCTATGCTTGAGTATAATTACAGGCTTGACAACAACCATTCTATTGAAAGAGCACCACAAGACTTATACAACATGAGCTTGAGACTTACTTTAAAATTCAGTTCAGCCAATGTACGATTGGCTCTTGCCAGCTGTTTTAGCACTGCTTTCGTTTCCAATTCAGCATTCGGTGGCAACATAGGTAATTTTTGCACTCATTGCATACACCATTACATAGGTATTATATCGCTAATTTTACCCATGTCAATTCAATATAGGTAATTTTTTTTTAATGATTTTACCTGCATTATATTTATGTGGGTAATTTTTTTTGAATTTCTTCTTTATAGATGGGAATAAAAAGATATTCGTTCAAACCCTCATCATTACTGCATTTTGCTGCAATTCATATTTTCCTCAAACAAAGGTTTACTGGTTTGATATTGATAACATAGTCGGCAGATAACCTCTCACAAGGGTTTAGAATAGAAGTGTAGTTTTCATTTTTTTGCAATTTATCTGCCATCGCTTATTTCTTCCCAAAACGCCTCTAAAAATCAAAAAACCTTAGCTTTACAAGTTTGCTCAAAGCCTTGTATACTGCGGTTTTAAAAGCATTTATTTATCCATCTTGACAGCAGACAACAACACTCGACATGTCCTGTCCACGGGAAAATATCGTACCATTTCAAACCTTTTAACGATATCTAATAAACCTTTTAATTATTCCTCAGAATTTCATTTAAGGGGTGCATAAAATAATGATACTGGGTGCATACTTTCTTATTTATACCAAAATTACAGTTCGCTTTATCCCCAATACAAACGCAAAAATCCTCCGAATCGCTTAATTCAAGCCGTTTCACTGCAAAATAAAAAACTGCCATTGTATCAACGACAGTCTTTTTATTTGGTGGAGGCGAGGGGAGTTGAACCCCTGTCCGAAACAATATCCACAAGAACTTCTCCGGGTGCAGCCCTCACTTTAGAATTCCCTCACTACAACGCCCAAGGGCAGGCTTTGCAGCTTAGTAGCTTCATAAAATCGAATCAACCTCAAAGCTTTGGCTGATCAGTTCTAGAGTTTAACCTTCCCGCTCAAAAGGCCTGACTTAATGACGCCAGCTACCCAAGGTGCAGGAACCTTGGACTGACGGGCTGCCTATATTAGGCAGCAGCTAAAGCGAAATTATCGTTTTTAGCGTTTAATTTTAAGTTCTCGTTTATTTAAGAGGCCAACGAGAATCCTCTACCCGCTATTCAAGTCTCAATAATCCCGTCGAAACCATTACGCCCCCATATATAAAATTGTCAAGTTACCTCATTCTTTCTTTCATTTTTCTGTCAATCTCTCTTTTTGCATCTTTCTTCGCTATATCAGCTCTTTTGTCATATAATTTCTTACCTTTTCCCAATCCCAGCTCAAGCTTTACCTTGCCACCGCGAAAGTACAACTCAATTGGAACTAAAGACATACCTTGTTGCTGTATAGAGCCTATAAGTTTATTAATCTCATATTTGTGCAACAAAAGCTTTCTATTTCGTAAGGGATCTTTGTTGAATATATTGCCCTGCTCATAAGGACTTATATGCATACCAAAAATGAAGACTTCTCCATCTTTAATAATCGCATAGCTCTCCTTAAGAGTAACTTTTCCCTGACGTATAGATTTTACTTCTGTACCTGCCAAAACGATTCCAGCCTCAAAAGTCTGATCTATAAAATAGTCATGTCTGGCTTTTTTGTTTTTTGCAATTGTCTTTTTAGCTCCCTTAGACATCGTATTACACCTTTGTCAAATTATTTCTTAGATAAAAATAACCCTTCCGCCGAAAGGGTTTCTTTATTAAAATTTCTTACTTCGCTTATTCATTATATCACTTTAAAATTCCATGTCAAGTTCTTTGGATTTTTTAATTTCTTGATTATTTGTCAATCTTTATATAAAGTCTTTTTTACAATTTTTAAGTCTTTCAAGCACCTCATAAGGTACCGATAAATTGCCTTTTCCCACTCCTATTTCTATGCCCGGCTTAAATGTTCCATGAAAATCACTTCCACCTGTAGGCACTATATTGTGCTTTTTAACAATTCTCAAAAGATTACCTGTATCGTCACCTTTATTCTCAACATAATATGTTTCAATGCCTTTAAGCCCAACTTTTACAAGTTTTTCTACAAGTAAGTCTAGCTTCCTCCATGATAAATAAAGAAAAATGGGATGTGCAATTACAGGTATTCCCCCAGCTTTAGTTATGGCTTCAATACATTCCTCTGGTGACATTTTTTCTCTCTTAACAAATGCTGGTTTTCCTTCAGAAATATATTTATCAAAAGCTTCTCGAATACTTTTTACATAACCTTTTTTCAATAAAACATTTGCTATGTGGGGCCTTGCTACAATATTACCTTTAGCCTCTAGCTGAACTTCTTCTAATGTTATATCAAATCCTAGATTTTTAAGCTTCTCAACCATTTTAGGATTTCTGTCATTCCTGCTAATCCGAAACTTTTCTAAAGTAGGTTCAAAATTTTTGTAGGTATCTTCAAAAAAGTACCCCAACATATGCATTTCAGGATCAAATTCAACACTTGTCTCTACTCCTGCAATCACCTCAATACCAATCTTTGCGCCTTCATCTAGAGCGTCCTTCACACCATCTATTGTATCGTGATCAGTAATTGCAATTGTAGTCAAACCGCTACTTTTTGCATGTCTTACCAATTCCCTAGGGCTCATGCTTCCATCAGATGCGGTGGAATGAGTATGTAAATCTATACGTTTATTCATTTAGCTTCCTCCAAAACAATCTCATACAATTTTTAATATTGAATTTTTATTTAGCTATATTTTTCTCAAAAAAACATTTTTCAGCATTTTACTTTGACAATCTAATTCCAACAGACATAATACATAGCATCTAATTTATTACATATTATACTAAAATTAAAAATGTTTTTATTCCTTACAGATGGCTGGTGGAAACTCACCATTGTAAGCCAACTTCAACACTTTATCTAGTATTCTCATAGAAACACAAGCTTCTTTTACTGTAATAATTTCTTTTTCTATTGCCTCCGCAACTTCATCCACATCCAAAACTATTACAGAGCCATCGGGCATTATCTTCACATCAAGAAGCAAATCTGTCAAAATATATTTATCCTCTTCTTCACTATAATCCACACTTATAATATCACAATACCAATACTTGAATTCACCGGATGGACCAAAAAATTTACTGACTTTATACCCTTCCTTTAAGAAAGTATAAGACATACCTCCGGAAATATCCGACCTCTTTTTGATAGGGTTCCAACGAGTTACTAACACATCTTCACTTCTTGATATAAGCTCATCGCCTGATATATCGACTGTTTCAAACGGAATATAACGTTTTCTCAAAACTATAGGTTTTTTCATTTTTATCTCCTATTAAAAAATATTTATATAAGGGAGTTTCAAAAAATCTAGATTGAAGGGCTTTATGACCTGAATACTGTATAGGTTATTTTTTGAAACCGCCTAAAGTAATTTGATCAGTTATTCTTTTGATTCTGACTAACCTCATTATATATCAATTACTCCTTTTTGAAAACTAAAATTCACCTTATATTATTTCCCGAATTCTTCCATATCACAGCCTACAGTGTTATAATGTATAAGCATCCCGCAACAAAATTAATAAAAAAACGTTCTAACCATTCTTATTAGGAGGAGAAAGTTTTGAATTCTAAAAGAAAAAGAAAATGCAGCAACTGCCTTAAAGGAACTGCAATTACTATCAATAGTGATATATTATGTATTGAAAAAGGAGTAGTATCACCGGACTATGTGTGTTCAAAACATAGATTTATACCAGAGTTTAAATATATTAGACAAAGAATACACACATGCTTAGATTGTGAACATTTCATTGTTTTTAATACAAGTAATATCGAAGAAAAAACTTTTGGAATATGTGAATTATTTACCGTAAGAAAATATGATGGAAGAATGAAAAAAGCATGCTCTAAGTTCATAAAACGCAGTAAAAGTGAAGTTTCATAGTAAAATAGGCTAATATTTTTTTACTAATCATCCGATACAAAAGTAGGGTTGTTTTTATCATGCCCATTTGAATTTAAGGCAAAATCAAAAACTTCGTAACTGAAGTTTTTAAATACAATTGCCATTTTGCATAGCAAAATAATGTTTCTATGCATAGAAGCCTAAAAGCTTTCATAATAGGTTTTGCACTCTAAATCCCGCTTTAATTTAGCGTAGACAAGCAAAAAGATAAATAAGCACTGGGATTAGAGATAAATAATTATTTTGTATACGCTAAAATTTAAGAAATTGAGGTTATACCTAAAATATAAAATATGTATTTTTTTGAAACTACCTAATATAAAAAGGTTGGGTGATTTATAATGAGAGTAAATGATATTTTTAGGCAAAAACTAAATGAAATACAAAGTAGGGTTCCCATCAAAATGAAGAGCACAAATACACATGCATCTTTCAACGATATATTAGGCAGTGTTGAAAATAATATTTCAACTAGTGCTTTAGAAGAGCCTACTAAAAAATCCACTCAAAAGATTTCAAACGCTGTGGACAAATTCGGAAATGATAGATCATACGACGTTCAAAGAGCACAAGAATCAAGAGCAGCAAGCAAATCCTATATACCAGAAAGCAAGTCTGAGCAAATGGAAATTATCAACTCAAGCATCGAAAAAGCTTCAAAACAGTACGGAATTGATGCAAATTTGATACGTGCGATTATAAAACAGGAATCTAGTTTTAATCCTATGTCCTTATCCCATTCGGGTGCTCAAGGATTAATGCAGTTGATGCCCGGAACAGCAGATGCCCTTGGTGTAACAGATCCATGGAATATTGATCAAAATATAGATGGTGGCACAAAATATATAAGAGATCAACTTAAAACCTTTAATGGAGATATAAAGCTTGCTCTCGCCGCCTATAATGCAGGTCCCGGTAGCGTAAGAAAATATAACGGAATACCTCCATATAGCGAAACACAAAACTATGTAAAAAAAGTCACCCAGTACTACAGCATGTATAATGGTACGCAATAAAATTCACTTAAAAGTCTTTTTGCAAAACCCCAGTGGCAAAGTTTTTATTTAAATCCCCTTATTAGAAACAATCAACTGATCATAGGTTATTGGTTGCATATTTAAATCGCAATCCATATTATGGAAATAACATCTGCGTAGAGGCTTAGAGAATGTTAACGAAGCGAAGGATTAGTCGAATCACTGTTTGAGCGTAGCGAGTTTTGATTCGACCCGTAGCGAGTTATACATTCTCTTAGCCTCGGAGCTTTAGTTATTGGAATAATATGGTCCACGATGATTAAATATACCCTAGGGTTATTTTTTGAAACGCCTTATAGTATTTTCAGAATTTGAAAACCATAAGGCATTTTTTCGTTATCCCTTAGGGAATATCTACAGCAATTTTAAGTGTTTTTTCAATTTCATCAATATATCTCCCTAAAAGATCTCTTCTCCTACTATCAAACATAATTGGTGGAAGTACAATCAAATCTGGTCTGCTATTTTTCGCTATGTAATCTTTTGCACTGTCTATAATATCCTGCACTGTAAGTAATCCTGCACACTTTATAGTACCTCCAAAAAAAGCATTTTTAGCTTTTACAACATCATAATCAAACGTAAAACCGCCTGTATCAAAAAGCCTCCTTAAAACATTGTATGCGAGTTCAGAAGTAATAAAAAGCACATCACTACATTCGTGTCTTTGTACAACCCTTCTTATACTCTCTGTTTCGTCAGGGTCTATATCATATAGCACTATAAATCCTGGAGCTTTGTTTTTCTCTTTTTTAAGTTTAATTTTTAGTTTTTTACCATCTCTAATTATATCTAATTCAGGGTTTCTCAACCTAAAAACTCTATCGAAAGCCTCCACTCTTGTTCTAACACTCTCACCATCAACTTTTTCAATAATATCCCCCTCTTGAACTCCTGCTTCTTTTGCTGCTGAATTATCTACAACACCTTCAACATTGACTTTTAAATCATAAATATATGAAGGCTCTACAACTATTGGTATATTGTACTTGGGCTTAATCTTTGCCATATGGTTTAAAACTTCTTTATACAATACCTCCAATTCAAGATTCTTTCCTGTTAAATGTGTATAACCAGGCAAAAACAACCGAATTAAACTTGCACCATTTCTATCTAAAAATGCTACCATTTCTTCAATGTCTTCATAATTCATAAAACTCGGATCAAAAACAGCACTTGCACTATAGTTAATTCTGCCTTTTAAAAGTAGAAGTTTTTCCTTAATATTATCTGGCTTTTTCAGTCCTAATATTGTCCTTCTCTTTTCGTCTTGGATACAATTTACCGAAACATTAAGTTCTATTTCCCCAAGCTCCACAAATCTTTTTACCATACTTTCGTCAAGTAAAATTCCATTTGTGGTTATCTGTATATGAGAGCTTTTATATTTACTTTTTACCATTTCAACAATCTCAATAAAATTTTTATGAACAAGCGGCTCACCTTCAATAATTCTAGTTGCCGACTCTCCTATAATTATTTTTTTATCCGGAGATAAAAATTCTATAATCTCCTTAAAATCATCAAGTTCAAGCTTTCCAAGTTTATAAACCTCAACCTCTTCAGGATTCTGCTTATGGCTGCAAAATACACACGATGTATTGCAGACGGAGATAATGGGAAGAATGTTGGTTCTATAAACTGTACTTATAATATAATCCTTTGTTGCAGTTTTCATATTTCACCTTTTAATAAAGGAGTTTCAAAAAATGTTTATTTAACAAATCCCATTATAGAAACTTTTAAGCTTCTACGCATAGGTACTTTATTTTGCTTTGCAAAAAATGCTAACCGAATTTTTTGAAACTCCAGTTGATCAGTTATTTTTTTATTTGGCCTAATTATTCTTATGAGTTTACAAAAAACAATGTTTAATCTTTAGTTTTTTAATATAAAGTTAACCTTGTTTTAATCTTGTACACGTTTTAATCCACACTATCCACAACGTTATCCACAGTTTACACCTTAGATTTTATGTGGGTTGGAGAATTATTTCCACATTATTCACAAAAAAAATTTCAACAGCATTGGGTATAATTCGTCAAATTTTTCATAGGACTTTTGTACTATAAAAAATTAATTTTGTAACTAAAAATTACGTAAACAAAACAACAATTTCATTTTTAGTTTTGAAATTAATTCCTTGTAATTACTGGTATCGCAAGCATTCAACCTTTTTATATAAAATCATTTCTAAACCACTTGTAGTAACGCTTTTCATAATAAAAAAGCCACTTTTTTCTGTTCAAACGGGAAATATATTAAGAATATTTTCCCAATTATATTCCACTTTTTTCTATATTTATTTATAAATAACTAAATAACCGTGGAAATATTCTAAGTTGTGGATAACTTCATGTTATCCACAGTTTTTGAGCTTAGCACACCTTATGGCAAACTTTTAAAATGCAAATTTCTATACCATGAACTTAGAATGTTTCAAAAAATACATATTCATTATTTATGTTGCAAAACCTATCATACAAGCCTTTAAACTTCCGAGCATAGGAACATTGATTTGCTATGCAAAAAATAGCATCAAATTTTTTGAAACTTCCGTTGCAAAGTTATTTTTTGATTTTGCTTTATATTCTCTCTCCAAGCTTTAAACCCGGTACGGCATTTAAACTTAAATCGGAAACTTTTCCTCTTATAAACTCATAATGTGCAGCGCATGCAATCATTGCTGCATTATCTGTACATAAAATTGGACTTGGATAATACACCTCAAGATTATCCTTGTAAGCGTAGTCTTTCAACTGTTTTCTTAGTTGTGAGTTAGCTGCCACACCACCTGCCAATGCTACCTTTGTTGATTTTACTTGTTTTGCCGCTGATATCAAATTTGTAACCAGTACATCCACAACTGCAGCCTGAAAACTTGCACATACATTTTCAATACTGTACTTTTCACCTTTTTGATCTTGAATGTTTAAATAGTTTAAGACAGCTGTTTTAATACCGCTAAAACTAAAATCAAAGCACCCCTTTTCAAAACGTACCCTAGGGAAATTAATAGCTTTAGAATCCCCAAGCTTCGCTGTTTTATCAATTAGCGGCCCTCCAGGATAACCCAATCCGACTGCCCTTGCTACCTTATCAAAAGCTTCACCTGCTGCATCATCCCTAGTCTTACCCAGAATTTTAAAACTATCATAATCCTCAACATGTACAATATGACTGTGACCTCCTGACACAACAAGACACACAAATGGTGGTTCCAAATCTTTATGTTCAATATAATTAGCTGCAATATGGCCTTCAATATGGTGAACCCCAACTAAAGGCTTCTCCCATGCAAAAGCAATTGCCTTAGCTGCTGACAATCCTACAAGTAATGCACCCACAAGCCCTGGTCCATACGTCACTCCAACAGCATCAATAGCCTCTGGTGTTATTCCTGCTTCTTCAATAGCCTGATTAATCACAGGTATAACTAATTCAACATGCTTTCTAGAAGCAATTTCTGGTACTACACCGCCATATTTTTGGTGCAAATCAACCTGTGATGAAATAACATTCGATAATACTTGACGCCCATCTCTTACTATCGATGCTGAAGTCTCATCACAACTTGACTCTATTCCAATAATAATTTTATCCATAAATCCCAACACCTACTTATTATATAATTAATGCTCTCTTGCATATTTTTCTAGCTTTTAGCTACTATATAATAGCATAACACAAATATTTTATTTCAAGAAGAACCAATCAAAAAAATGCTGGGTACATATTTTAATCTCGAGCCATATTATGGAAATAACATCTGCGTAGAGGCTTAGAGAATGTTAACGAAGCGAAGGATTAGTCGAATCACTTTTCTACTTAGTAGCGAGTTTTGATTCGGCCTGTAGCGAGTTATACATTCTCTTAGCCTAGGTTGCATAGGCGAGCAGTGTAGCGTAGCGAAACGGCCAGCCTCGGAGCTTTAGTTATTGGAATAATATGGTCCACGATGATTAAATACACCCGAAAATGCTGTATGATTACTTTCTAAAGCGTTTATTTTTAAGTATTAAGCTGTTTCAAAAAAACAAAAAGAAATGAGCTGGCTTTTATGCCAACTCATATTGTAATACAGCTATATAGAAAAACTTTGCTAAAAGGCATTATATCTATGCACCTGATGCACTCAATACATTAACAGTATTGTTCTGTATAGAAATATTGTCCTTTTCTTTCTTTTCCGTTTTTCCAAATACAATTTCCATTACCTCAAATATATCTTCAACTGGTACCACTTCTATATCCATAGACTCAAACATTTCCTGCCAATTTTCCTTTGCGATTAATACCTTCTTGATTCCTGCATTAATTGCAGCTTCAATTTTTGCAATCACTCCGCCCACAGGCTTTACTTTTCCCCTTATTGATATTTCTCCCGTCATGGCAATCTCAGTGCTTATAGGTAGATTATTAATAGCAGAGTATACAGCAGCAGCAATAGCAATGCCTGCTGAAGGCCCATCAATAGGCACACCTCCTGGAAAATTTAAATGCAAGTCGTAATCCCTATATTCTATATTATAAATCCGTTTTAATACCGTTAATACGTTTTCAACTGAAGCCTTTGCAGAACTGGTTCTCTTAAATTTATGGCCTCTACCATCCATTTCTTCCTCTTCAATTATTCCTGTAATTCTTAAACTCCCAGTACCACTTTTGACTTTAGCGGCCGCAACTTCTATATCCATAACCATACCATTGCAATTTCCAAATACCGCCAAGCCGTTAATGCAACCTACTTGCTCATCTTTATCCACTATTTTTTCTGCACGTGGATTATATTTCCCAAACTCTATAACCCACTCTATATCCTTCCTTTTTATTAATTTTCTATCGTCTACTAAAGCTACACCGCCTGCAATTTGGACTATATTTACCGCATCTCTACCGCTTTGAGCATATTTTGCTACCAAATCATCCGATCCGTCTTCTATTAAAAAATTTCCTTTTTGTGCTGCGTTTTTTGCAATCTCCCTTACTTCTGATGCAGTAAGAGGTCTAAAATATATCTCTACACATCTAGATCTAATTGCCGAAGGAAGTTCATCCGCAGTCCGAGTCGTTGCACCTACAAGCCTAAAATCTGCTGGTAAACCCTTTTGAAATATCTCATGTATATGAGATGGAATATTCTTATCCTCTGAACTGTAGTAAGCACTCTCTAAAAAAACTCTCCTGTCTTCTAATACTTTAAGGAGTTTATTCATCTGTATTGGGTGAAGTTCTCCTATTTCGTCTAAAAATAATATTCCACCATGAGCCTTTGTTGCAGCTCCAGGTTTAGGCTGTGGAATACCTGCAACTCCATAAGCACCTGCACCCTGATATATAGGATCATGTACCGAGCCAATAAGCGGATCAGCTATTCCTCTTTCATCAAACCTCAATGTTGTTGCATCTACTTCAACAAATTTAGCCTCTTTTTTAAAGGGTGATACTCCCATTTTTTTCGCTTCCTCAAGAATTACCCTTGCCGCTGCAGTCTTACCTACCCCTGGTGGTCCATATATAATCACATGTTGAGGATTAGGCCCACACAAAGCGGCCCTGAGTGCCTTAAGCCCTTGTTCCTGCCCAACTATATCCTTTAAGGAAGATGGCCTTGTGAGCTCAGATAATGGTTCTGTAAGTTTTATTTCTCTTAGCTTTCTTAGTTTATCCATCTCCTTCTTTGACTCTTTCTCAATGGCATTTTTATTCCCTTGCTGCGACTTGAGCATGTTAAAAAAGTAAAGTCCTATTACGATAGAGAAGAATAGTTGTATTATAAAGAGAGTGCCTGTTAGCATTTTTATCCTCCTAAACATTTATTTTTTTGAAAAACCTTAAATACTGTAGAATTCTTTTTAAGAAAAATATAGTTATAAATATATTATTGACTATGATAGATATTTTATCCTGAGTTTTTTATTGGTATCCATTTCCTCATAAACTAATTCTAATAGTAATTAAAGGAGCTTTAGTTATTGGAATAATATGGTCCACGATGATTAAATACATCCCATTCTAATAGCTTGAAAAAAATTGATTTCCATTTTTTGCACAACAAGATAATATTCCTATGCTTAGAATCTTAAATAGTGTTTGTAAAAGAAATGGTGAATATGTATTTCTTGAAACTCCCTTAAAGGATACCTACATTTATAGCAAAAAAATAGTGCCCATTATGAAAGTAAGCTTCCATAATGGGCACTGTAACTTGTATATATAATATTTAATTTTTATATATTATTTCCAAAATATAACTGGTTAATTGCCATTTTAAAATTCCATTTACATATTTTGATTTCAAAATATTGTCCCTCTGTTTAGAATGTTTAAAATCCCATGAGGTATTTTGTAGTCTTAATAGTGTATATGCTATTTTTTGAAACAACCTAACCTTAAATCTTAAGAAGCAGATTCTTTCTTAAGATTTGACTTTTTCTTTACAGACTTTTTTATTGGCTTCTTATTTTCATTAATAACAATTTCAGGTGGCTTATCATTAATCACCGTATCTTTTGTAACAGTGCACTTTTCAACATTTCCTTTAGTAGGAATATCATACATAACTTCAAGCATAATTTCTTCAATTATAGCTCTAAGCCCTCTTGCACCGGTATTTCTCTCAATTGACTTTTCAGCAATTGCCTCTAATGCACCCTCATCAAATTCTAATTCCACATCATCCATCTCAAACAATTTCTTGTATTGTTTTACAAGAGCATTCTTCGGCTCTGTTAATATCTGCATCAAAGCAGATTTATCAAGCGATTGCAGAGATACCATCACAGGTAAACGTCCTACAAATTCAGGTATAAGTCCAAATTTCAGTAAATCCTGAGGGTATACATGTTTTAACATTTCTCCTACATCTATTTTTTTCTGACTTTCTATTTTAGCTCCAAATCCCATAGCCTTTTTGCCTATTCTGTTTTGAATGATTTTATCAATTCCATCAAAGGCTCCACCGCATATAAACAGTATATTGGTAGTATCAATCTGAATAAATTCCTGATGAGGATGCTTTCTGCCACCTTGTGGGGGCACAGAAGCAACTGTTCCCTCTAGAATCTTCAACAATGCCTGTTGTACACCTTCACCACTAACATCTCTTGTAATGGAAGGATTCTCAGACTTTCGGGCAATTTTGTCAATTTCATCAATATAAATTATACCCTTTTCAGCCCTTTCGATATCATAATCGGAAGCCTGTATAATCTTTAAAAGAATATTCTCAACATCTTCCCCAACATAGCCTGCTTCAGTGAGCGATGTAGCATCAGCAATAGCAAAAGGTACATTTAGTATTCTCGCAAGTGTCTGTGCTAAAAGAGTCTTTCCAGAACCTGTAGGACCGAGCATTACAATATTACTCTTTTGAAGTTCAACATCAGAATTTTTAATCTCGGTATTTATCCTCTTGTAGTGATTATATACTGCAACAGACAAAGATTTCTTGGCAGACTCCTGTCCAATTACATACTGATCTAATATTTCTTTAATTTCGGCTGGTTTTGGCACATCGTTAAGCTCAGTATCGCCTCTTGCTTCTTCAAACTCTTCCTCAATAATCTCAGAACAAAGCTCTATGCACTCATCACATATATAGACTCCTGGTCCAGCAACCAATCTTTTCACCTGTTCTTGAGTTTTGCCACAGAAAGAGCATTTTAGCTGCTTCTTCTCATCATATCTGGACATACTACCACCTCATTTATTTTCTTCTTTCCATTACTTCGTCTACCAATCCATAGGCTTTAGCTTCTTCAGCTGCCATAAAAAAGTCTCTTTCAGTGTCCGCTTCAATCTTCTCTAAAGGCTGCCCTGTCCTCTCGCTCAAAATCTTGTTTAATCTTTCTCTGGTTTTTAGTATGTGCTCTGCATGTATTTTTATTTCTGTTGCCTGACCTCTAGTTCCACCTAGCGGTTGATGTATCATTATTTCACTGTTTGGAAGTGCGTATCTTTTTCCTTTAGCTCCAGCTGCTAAAAGAAATGCACCCATACTTGCAGCCATACCAATACAAATTGTTGAAACATCTGGTTTAACATACTGCATTGTATCAAAAATAGCAAACCCTGCTGAAACAGAGCCTCCAGGGCTATTTATATAAAGCTGTATGTCTTTGTCTGGATCTTCAGCTTCAAGAAATAACATCTGTGCTATTGCAAGACTTGCTGTAACATCATTTACTTCATCACTTAAAACAATTATCCTATCTTTTAACAACCTAGAAAAAATGTCATAGGAACGTTCCCCACGATTTGTTTGTTCAATTACCATTGGCACAAGACTCATAACAATGCCTCCCTCTGTTCATCTTTTTTCTTATTTATTTATTTCTTCCCACAAATTTTCTAAATTAAACCTTCAATACATAAATTAAAATGATATAAGGTCATATTGTATAGATTATTTATTGCACTAGCTAATAATTTTCCTATACTTGAAGCTGCTTCACATCATTATTAAGTCTAAACTACAAATTCTGATCAACCTAATTTTTGTGAAACACCTTATATCATTTAATTCTATTATTACAGAAACACTATATATATTACTATAAAAGTCAAAAAATATACCGTAATAAACTTTTTGACTTTTACCTAACTTAAACTATTTTTGCATTTTCAACTAAAAGCTCAATAGTTTTTCTTATTCTTATTGTATCATTAATATATTCTATATCATTACTTTGTAAATGTTTCTTAATTTGTGCCACTTCCTGCTTATAATTTTCTGCGATTTTATCAAGCTCCTCATTAAACTCATCTTCAGTTGGCTGAATATTTTCTGTTTTACTCACAGCATCAAGAACTAGCTGAGTTTTTACATCTGATTTCGCTCTTTCTTCAAACTGACTTCTAAAATCTATATATCCAATACCCATAATATTTAGATATTTTTCAAGATTTAGACCTTGATATTGCAATCTTGAATCAAAATCCTTTACAAGATTATCTATATGACTTTGTACCATAACATCAGGTATTTCAACATTTGCGTTCTCATTTACCTTATTTATTACTCTTTCCTCTGTTTCGCGTTTTGCCTTATTCCCTGCTTCTTCAGTAAGTTTTTTTCTAATATCACTCTTATATTCTTCAAGAGTATCAAATTCACTTACGTCTTTTGCAAACTCATCATCTAAAACAGGTAATTCTTTAATTTTCACATCATTAATAATAACTTTAAACAATGCTTCTTTTCCTGCAAGCTCTTCACTAGAGTAATCTTCAGGGAATGTAACATTAACCTCTACATCATCTCCTGGCTCAGATCCCATAAGTTGTTCTTCAAAACCTGCAATGAAGTTGCCCGAACCTATCTCTAGAGTATAACCACTTGCTTTCCCACCTTCAAAAGGTTCACCATCAATAAATCCTTCAAAATCTATATCAGCGATATCACCTTTTTCAATACCTCTATCTTCAACAGTAATCAATCTAGAACTCTTTTCAGCTATCTTTTCAATCTCTTTATCCACATCGTCATCAGTCACCAAAGCTGTTACCTTTTCAACTTCAACACCTTTATACTGTCCTAATTCGACCTCAGGTTTAACAGTAACATCTGCGATAAAAATAAGACTTTCACCTTTTCCAATTTGTTTAATATCTATCTCGGGCCTGTCCACAGGATGAATATCGTTTTCTTCCACTGCTTTGTCATAGGCTTCAGAACATACTATATTTATAGCATCTTCATAAAGAACCTCTACTCCAAAATGTCTTTCCACAATATTTCTTGGAGCTTTACCCTTTCTAAAACCGGGTACATTAAATCTTTTCATGTTTTTCAGATAGGATTTTTGTAGACCTTCTTCAAACTTTTGAGCATCAACTTCTATTTCAAGTTGAACTGTATTTTTTTCTTTTTTTTCCACCTTAACGCTCATTTATAACCTTGCCTCCCATTATTTGTTTTATAATAATTATTTAAGAGAGTTTCAAAAAAATACATATCCAATACTTCAGTTACAAAACCCACAAAACCTGTTATGGAATATTCTAACCTTACATACACAGGAACATTGCTTTGTTATACAAAAAATGCAAGTCAAGTTTTTGAAACTCCAATTGTTCAATTATCCATTTGATCTTACTATTTTACTACTAATATAATCTAATGCTCTAATATTAGCAACTAGTGCGATTTAAGTACCATTACAACATACAAAAAATCAGCCATTCCATTATAACACAATATATTTTGAAAAGCCAATATTAAGCTTTAATTTTTTTTGAATCATCTTATATAAAAATCGTCAAAACTTCTACACAACAAACTAAAGACGTTAAAATAAACAATTGGTCAACTGGAATTTTAAAACATTCCCATTTAATGACTTTGCAACTTAAATAGTTAATACGTATTTTACAAACTTCCTTATGTAATCTAATTAGAATACAAATAATCATATGTAAAATGCAGTTTCATAGGCTCAAAATTCAAAAAATCTGCCGATACAAGATCAAACTCTATGCCATTTACCTCTCCTACCACTGCACTTTTAAAGCCGCCTCCATGCAAATGTCCGTATATACATTTTTGCACATTATATTTCCTCATTATTTCCACAAATTTTGAAGGTTCCCTTTTTGCATTAAAAGGAGGATAATGCATCGCTACAATAATTTTTCCATCCTTCTTTTCGTCACAAGAGCTTCTTAAAGACAGTTCAAGTCTTTGAAGTTCCCTTTCAAATATTTTCTTGTCATCTTCATTAAACTCATCATCACCTGGACAATTCCATCCTCTGGTACCACAAAGAGTAACTCCTTCTATAAAAAAACTATTATTGTGCATAAAGCTTATTGACTTGAAATTGTTGGCATCTAAAAATTTATTTAGTTTACTTATAGTTGTCCACCAATAGTCATGATTTCCTTTTGAAATTATCTTCTTACCTGGCAATGATTCAATAAACTTAAAGTCCTCATAAGCTTGCTCAATATATGTAGCCCATGATATATCTCCAGGTATAATAATATAATCATTTTCTCCTACAATTTTCATCCAGTTTAGTTTAAGCCTTTCCATATAATTGTACCATCTTTCACCGAAAATATCCATGGGCTTGTCTACGCTTAAAGCCAGATGAAGATCTGATATTGTAAATATTGCCATCTTAAATACTACTCCTACCATTGAAATATTCAAATATACTATTTGCCAACTTAGGACTAATCCCCTCAACAGCTGTCAAATCATCTACTCGTGCCTGTTTTATAAATTTTAATGATCCAAAGTGTTTTATTAAAGCCTTTTTCTTTTTTGGACCAATACCTTCTATTTTATCTAGTTCAGAACCCCTATATCTTTTTTGTACCAGCTTCCTGTTATATTCTATTGCAAAACGGTGAGCTTCATCCTGTATGGACGTAATAAATCTAAGTAAATTGATATCCTTTGAAAGATCATACTCCCTCTCTTTTGTTACCAATCCTCTTGTTCTATGGTGATTATCCTTTACCATTCCAGCAACGGGTATTTTTATATTCATTTCGTGTAGAACATTGAAAATAGAGTTCACATGCCCTAGTCCTCCATCTACCAAAACAAGATCGGGTAATCTGCTAAACTTAGCTTTTATATATTTATCTTCCTTCTCTTTTATTGCATGGTTAAATCTTCTATATATAACTTCCTGCATACTAGCATAGTCATTTTGAGAGTTCAGTGATTTCACTTTAAATCTTCTATATTCCTTCTTTTCACAATGCCCACCCTCAAAAACTATCATTGAAGCTACTATTTCCGTACTTCCAGTATTGGAAATATCATAAGCTTCTATTCTATTTGGCAGATCATCCAACTTTAGAATTTCTTTTAACTTTATCATTGATTCCTTTGCAATTTTATCCTGACTTTTTATCTTCTCTTTAAATTGATTTAGCGTTATAAGAGCATTCTGCGAAACCATCTCAACAAGTTTTAATTTCTCTCCTTTTTTAGGCACTTTAATGTGTACCCTTGCTTCTCTTTTAGAACTCAACCATTCTTCGATTATATTTATTTCATCTATTTCCTGTTGTAGAACTATTTCACCGGGAATATAAGCTTTAGCTGTATAAAACTGCTTTATAAAAGATGCCATTAATTCACTGTCCGTATCATTTGCAATTCCTTCAAAGATAAAATGTTCTCTTCCAATTAGTTTGCCACCTCTAATAAAAAACACCTGCACACATGAATCTGTTGAATCTTTAGAAAACGCAACCACATCCTGATCTGACATATTATGAGATACAACCTTCTGTTTTTGCGATATGTGCCTCAAACTATTTATTTTATCTCTTAAATCTGCAGCTTTCTCAAACTCCATTTTTTCTGAAGCCTTTGCCATTTCACTTTCTAATCTTTTAATTATTTCCTCTTGTTTACCACCTAAAAAGCTGCAGATATCACTCATTAGGCCTCTGTATTCCTGTTTATTTACATTCCCCTGACATGGACCTAAACACTGATGTATATAATAGTTGAGACAGGGTCTTTGCTTCTTTTTCTCATCGCTAATCACTTTATTACATGATTTTATAGGAAAAAGCTTTTTTAAAAGTGCTATTGTATCCTTTACTGCAAAACCACTGGTGTAAGGACCAAAATATTTAGCACCATCCTTTTCAACTTTCCTTGTAATTAGGATTCTCGGAAACTCTTCATTCATTGTCACCTTAATATAAGGATAACTTTTATCGTCCTTAAGCATTATATTGAACTTTGGCCGATATTTTTTTATGAGATTACATTCTAATATTAGAGCCTCTAGCTCTGTATCTGTAACAATATATTCAAATTCCTTTATCTTTGGCACCATTGCCCGTACCTTTGGTGTTTGATTTGATAATGACTGAAAATACTGTCGTACGCGATTTTTTAATACCACTGCCTTACCTATATATATTATTTCACCATTACTGTTTTTCATTATGTAAACACCCGGTTTAGAAGGCAGTTTTTTTAGCTCTTCTTGTATATCAAACATGATTATCACATCCGCTGATCATCTATATTAGGCAAAATCAAAAAAATAACTTATCAATTGGGGTTCAAAAAATCCAATTAGCATTTTTTGCGAAGCAAAATAATGTACCTATGCGTAGAAGCTTAAAAGCTTCCATAATGGGCTTTGTACTGAAAATATGAATATTTATTTTTTTGAAACTCCCTTATTGCCTATAAACATTATTAACGAAGACTATTATACAATAACCTCCTGACTTCATCTATACTCTTACTTTGAATTGCTTTTTGAGCTATTTCTGCCGCCTGTTTGCAATTTGTTTTCCTAATCACCTTATTTATATCATAGAAAGAGCCCAACGTGATACTAAAATCATTGACACCTAAACCAATCAAAACAACAACTGACATTGGATCCGACGACATTTCACCACATAAAACTATTGGCTTTTTACGCTGTTTTGCACAATCAATACATGTCTTAACTATTTTAAGAAACTCAGGATCAAGGTAATTATCCTTCATTACAACTGAACATTTTCTATTCAGCCCACAAAACTGATGAAGCAAATCATTTGTTCCTATATTAATAAAATCAATTTCTTCAATTATATTATTAATATCCTCAACAGCAGAAATTGTTTCAATAAATGCACCAATCTCTATACCCTTATTTTCTCCATTATTTTTAACTTCCTTTTCATTTTCTATTCGTCTTATTATTTCTTTGACTTCTATAATCTCCTCTGCTGAATTTACCATAGGAAAGGTAATACCAATATTGCCATAAATATTTGCGCGTATTATTGAACGCATTTGCATAGCCAATTCATCTTTATGCTCAAGAGACCTTTTTATACCTCTTGAGATGTGTTTGTAAGATGTTTTATGAAAATCAAGGGTACCTGGTACCTTATCTCCTCCTATATCTACAGTTCTTACAACCACCATTTTATTCTTCATCGCTTTAGCCATCTTTGAGTAAATAGCAAATTGCCTCTTTTCATCTGGCACTTTTGAATAATTAATAAATATTGACTCTGTTCTAACAAGACCAATACCATCAAGATTGACCCTTTTTGCGATATTAAATTCTTTCAGACTGCTTATACTCGCATAAAGAGAAATTTTCTGACCATCTATTGTGACTGACGGCTCTAATTGTTCAATATTTTTAATACATTCCCTATCTTGTTCACTCTCATGATAACTATTAATCTCTATTAAGTTGGGATTTACTATTGTAATCCCCTTATTGCAATCTATAATAACATCTCTTTCTTGATATTTTGCAAGTTCCTTGAAATTTATGCCGCCTAGAGTAGGTATTCCAACACTTTTAAGAATAATTGAAGCATGAGTAAAATATCCTGCTCCCTCCTCAGCAACAACCCCTTTTACTTCCTTTTTGCTAAGCACTCCTGCAATTATGGGGTTCAGCTCTCGTACAACCACTACATGTGACGAATTAATATCTTCAAAATTCAACTCACTGTCACCATATACATTCTTAATAAGCCTTTTTCGTACATCATTTAAGTCAAAAATACGGTATTTTACATATTCATTGTCACTTTCAACTAGACAATTCATATATCTTTGGATACATGTATAAATTGCATTATCTGCATGATACTTTTCTTTCCTTATGATGTTTTTTATTTCTTCAAAGAAATAACTATCATCTAGGATTTGATTGTAGAATTCAAAAATTCTGTTCTCCTCTTCGCTGAGTAGTCCTTTAAATCCATCCTTCAAATCATATATTTCAATAAAAGTCTTACAAATAGCTACTTCAAGGTCCGTTATCTGGCTCTCAATCTCAGATTCATCAATTAATCCGGTATTCACCTCATAACTAATGTCTTTTAGGCATATAAGCTTTCCAATACCTAGACCACTAGATACCGGCAATCCCTCAAAAACGACTCTATTCATATATCCATACACGATATTTTTTATTCCCCCAAACCAGTTATTAAATATTCTTCCAATTCGCTAACTGCCTGAGATTCATCTTCACCTTCAGCAATTATAGTAATCCTATTTCCACTACCCACTCCCAATGAAAGAAGACCCAATAAACTTTTAGCGTTTGCTTTGCGTTCCCCTTTTTCTACCCATATGTTGCATTTGAAATTTGATGCCTTCTGAATAAAGAGCGCAGCAGGTTTTGATTCTAAACCGGATGTATTGTTAACTATTATTTCCTTCCTTGTCATATCGTAATTTGCCTCCTCTATTTTAATTCCCTATTCAAAATTATATCAAATAATGTCATGTTAGCAACTTAAATTTTATAATTTGTAACTTTATTTTAAAAAACATAACTGTTACTTTAAACTAAAGTAATTGTGTATCCCTTATTTCATATACCTTTACAGTTACTTTTTCATCAAAAACGCATACTTTTATCATTATGGGATAACTGCGACTATTTTGAAACTTTAAGTCAGCCCCACCAAATACCACTGTTGCATCTTTACCCTTTTCAACATATCCCACATTTTTTGAATGTGGATGTTGTTCAATTATTTTCAAATCGGCAGATAGTGCAGCATTATAAAGAGTTGTGGAAATTTGACATATTCCTCCTCCTACACCGTATCCCTTCTTAGACCCATTCTTTGTCTTTATGATAATTGGAGCTTTCTTATAACCTTTTTCTTTATTTCTTTTTCCTACTGTCTCATTGAATGAAAACTCCTTATTGGGCATTATTTTGGTATTATCAATATAATCGGCAGCTATCTCTAGATTAGTAACTCTAGATTCTCTATCATCTAGTATTTGAGTTGTAAAACTTCCTATCTCAACTATATTTTCTTCTACAATATCTTTTGTTATATTAGGCTTAACATCTTCGACTATCGGATTTACCTTTTCACCTTTTGGACAACGTAGTATTAAATCAATAGTCTTATCAATATTAAGTTTCTTTCCGTTTCTTTCTGGCTCAACGCTCCACTTATCTTTGTCAAGATAAGCATCCTTAGGTTCAATATTAATATCGCTAGAATATTCATTTAGAATATCTGTTATCTCCCTCACATTTAAACCTTCTAAGTTCATATTATTAAAATATACTTCCTTTTTAATTTTCCTCTCTTTAGAAACTTTCGATATATAATCTGAGCTGCATGCCATAATAGATAAAAACACCATGCAAATAGCAACACATTTCACCGTTATTAATTTTTTAAACATTTTTGCACCTCCAAAAAATTAACTATATCTTCTAATACTAAGAGAGCTTCAAAAAAACTTAAAATTTTAGTTACAATGTTTTTTTGATTTTATCTTATTATTTGATTTAGATGATTCCAAAAAATCTTTGCAACTGCGGTTTCAAAAAATTTAGATTGAGGCGCTTTGTGACCTAACTACTGTATAGGTTATTTTTTGAAACTGCCTTACCTAATTAGAAGATATAGTAATAAATTTGAGTATCTCTTAATATACCATCATCTGTTCTGTCAAAATAACAAATACAACTCCAAGCACTAAATTAATAAGCCCTAGAACTACATTAGCTATTATTAAAGTATTACCACTACCTTTTATCTGTCTGTTTAGTAGAATTCCGAAGGTTATTCCTGCTATTTGAAACAATGGCGAAATAAAAAATGTCAACGCTGCACTTATCCAACCTAATATTACATATAATTTTACATAATCTTCTTTATAAGCAAATTTATTTTCTTTTCCATAAAAATTTTCGCCCATAGAATCGCCTCCGTGTGATTATTATTAGTGATATTAAAACATATATTCAAGTATTATTTTCAAAGTTCGAATATCATTGTAATCACAGTAATTTATAAGACAATTTCAAAAAATTTCATATTCAATATTTCAGATACAATTCCATTAATGTGTTTTTAAAATATTCCATAGCAAATATTTAGGGAGTTTCAAAAAAACTCATATACAAAAATTTAGGTATAAATCCCCTTTAAATTGAATTTTTTGAAACTCCAGTTGCTCAGTTATTTTTTTGATTTTGCCTAATAAAAAACACATGCCCTTATATTTTTTCGTAGTAAAAAAGAGCAGTTTTAAATTATAAAAACTACTCTTTTTCTAAAAATACGTAATTCCCGTTTCATTTTCCGTAATTTGTCATATGAACATGATAAGGTTAAAGAAAAAATAACTTCCTATTTTAACATTGTGAAAACATTACTAAATCAAGTTTCTTTGTTATCCCAGAGTTGGAATTTATATTTTAATCGTTCCTAAGCAAACCGAATTTTTTAATCTATTCATTTTGTGCTGCATTAATATGCATATCCTCATTTTTAATTTCTCTTGTATTATACACTCTAGATATAGCAGCTATTACAAATAGCCCTATAAACATATAATATATGTCACCAAGCATAGAGTTAAAACAGTATCCAATCCTAACTAATGTTTTTATAGTGTATTCCAAATTTCTGAAAATACCATACACAGAATAAGAAATCTCTGTGGGAATTCCTACATATTTCATAAATTCCAAAATGAAATCTTTGAAAACAACAGAACATATTACTATTCCCATTGATAGAATAATACTAAATAAAAGATATAAAAGAACGATTCTTTTTTCCTTTCTTTTCTTTGCAGCTTCATCTATTAATCTTACTTTATTCATTACTTCTACTTCAAAATTTTCCGGAGGTTCTATACTTTTATCCTTTTCAAGTGTTTTGAAAATACTGCTGTATTGTTGAAACTCCTCACAGCATACACTACACTTATTAATGTGATGAATTAATTGTGAATACTCAGAATCATCCAATTCACCATCTAGGTATCTCATTATATAATCAGAAAACTGACTACAATTCATAGAATGTCCTCCTTTCTTTCCTCAGACAGTTTTTGTTTGAGCATTTTTCTCGCCCTAAACAATCTATTTTTAATAATACTCATTGGTTCATTTAAAATCTTTGTTATTTCTTCATACGATAAGCCATTCTTATGATATAATATTAGAGGCACTCGATACTTTTCAGGTAATTTCGATAGTTCATTATTGATCCATTCACTTTGCTCCTGTTTTATATATCTTGATTCAGGAGTATCAATATCACTAGAAACACCAATCACTTCATCTATGGGCATAGTATTTATTTTTTTCTTCCGTACAACGTCTAAACAGTGATTTGTAGCAATCTTAACAGACCAAGTAGAAAACTTATACTTTGGATCGTACTTATCAAGTGCTTTGTATATTTTTATAAATACTTCCTGAGCAATGTCATTAACATCTTCCTTATTATTTATCATATTATATATTACACTATATATCAATTTCTTATATCTAGTAACCAGCTCAGAAAATACTTCTTTATCTCCTGAAAGACATCTTCTTATTATAACAATATCTGGTGCTTCCAATAATATATCACCCCCCCTGTTTCAATAAATGAAAAAAACTGATATAATGTTAATATACCCAAAGTTAAAGTATTTGAAAAAATACATATTCATTAGTTCAGTTACAATGCCAGTTTTTGAAGCTTTTAAGCTTCTACGCATAGCAACATTATTTCTCTACGCAAAAAATGGCAACCACGTTTTTTGAAACTCCAGTTGAAACGTTTTATATGGTCTTGCCTTGGTCCTTTAAAAATGAGTTTCTATATAATCTAGTATACGCAATTTTATTTGTTTTGTCTGATAAAAGTTATAATGCTTTAGAATATTTTACTCTTTATTTACAGTTTATACAATCATTTTTGCAATTAGGCCGTTAAAAGATTTCCACCTGTGAAATAGCATTGCTGGGATAAAGCTTCATTGGCTCAAGGGTATACTTCCAAAAGAAAAATGCGCTTTTAAAGCAATACCTAGCTAATAGAAAGGTTTTTTATTGGTTTTGAAGTATTGTGTAAGTAACCTATTTCACAGCTCGAAAAATTTTTTGATTTTGTCCAAAAACAGGAGCTGAGATTATATGATAGCAAAAAATATTTCAAAGAACAAAATTCTTGCAGATGACTTACTTGTTGCAGATAGCTTTTTCAAACGTTTTATTGGATTAATGTTTAAAAAAGAACTTTCTCTAGGAAGAGGTCTTCATATTACCCCTTGCAACTCTATCCATATGTGTTTTATGAATTTCCCATTGGATATTATATTTCTTAACAGGAATAATGAAATTGTAAGTATTATAGAGGGTATAAAGCCCTGGAAATTTACCAATATAATTCCACATGCATATTCTGTATTGGAGCTCCCAGAGGGTACCATAGACATAACTTCATCTTATGTTGGTGATAAAATCATATTTTATCCACCTGCGAAATAGCGTTGCTACAAAAAAAGCTTCAGTAACTCCAGAAGTATACTTCCAGCTGAGAAATCCGAATTTTATAGCAATACCCTAGCTATTAGAAGGATTTTTCATTTGTTCTGATGCTTTATGTAAGTAAAGCAAAATCAAAAAGCTTTACGACTGGAGATTCAAAAGATACGTTTTACATTTTTTGAATGGTAAAATAGTCTACCTATGTATGGATGCTTAAAAGCTTTCATAATAGGTTTTGTACCTTAGATATTGGATATGTATTTTTTGATACTCTTAGACCTATTTCATAGGTTATACTTTTTTACAAGCCCTTATAAATTGCACAATATTAGTTTCATATTCCATGTGTATCGAAAATTTTCACACTCAAAAAGGGACTAGACAATATGTCCAGCCCCTTTTATATAAGTTTATAAAAATAACCTTATTCAATAATTTTACTAACGTTACCTGATCCAACAGTTCTTCCACCCTCACGAATAGCGAACTTTAATCCTTCGTCCATAGCTATAGGAGTGATTAACTTGATTTTCATAGTAATATGGTCACCAGGCATAACCATTTCAGTACCTTCAGGAAGTTCAACAACTCCTGTAACGTCTGTAGTTCTGAAATAGAACTGTGGTCTGTAATTGTTAAAGAATGGAGTATGTCTTCCACCCTCTTCTTTAGTCAATACATAAACCTGTGCTTCGAAACTAGTATGAGGTTTAATTGATCCTGGCTTTGCAAGAACCTGTCCTCTTTCGATCTCATCTCTTTGAACACCTCTTAAAAGGGCTCCAATATTATCACCTGCAACAGCTGAATCAAGAAGTTTTCTGAACATCTCAATACCAGTTACAACAGTTTTCTTAGGAGCTTCCATCAATCCAACGATTTCAACTTCATCAGAAACCTTCAATGTACCTTTCTCAACTCTTCCTGTAGCAACAGTTCCACGTCCTGTAATTGAGAAAACATCCTCTACAGGCATAATAAATGGTTTGTCAGTTGCTCTTTCAGGAGTTGGAATATATTCGTCAACTTTTTGCATTAACTCCATAATTGGAGCATATTCAGGTGCATCTGCTGTTGTAGCAGAGGACTCAACTGCAACAAGTGCAGAACCTCTAACTATAGGAATATCATCACCTGGGAATTCGTATGAACTTAACAATTCTCTAAGTTCCATTTCAACTAATTCGATAAGTTCTTCGTCATCAACCATATCACATTTGTTTAAGAAAACAACTATGTATGGAACACCAACCTGACGAGACAAAAGAATGTGTTCTCTTGTCTGAGGCATAGGGCCATCAGCTGCTGAAACAACAAGTATTGCTCCATCCATCTGAGCCGCACCTGTAATCATGTTTTTAACGTAGTCAGCATGGCCTGGGCAGTCAACGTGTGCATAGTGTCTGTTTTCAGTTTCATATTCAACGTGAGCAGTTGAAATTGTGATTCCTCTTTCTTTTTCTTCTGGAGCCTTATCAATCTGGTCATATGCAGAATAACTTGCCCTTCCAAGAAAACTTAATACTTTTGTTATAGCAGCAGTTAAAGTAGTCTTACCATGGTCAACGTGACCTACTGTTCCAATATTTACGTGGGGTTTACTTCTCTCAAATTTAGCTTTTGCCATTATTAATTCTCCTCCTTTTTCAGTAATAATACTGATTTTTTATTGATAACTATAATTATTGTTTACAGGGAAAATGCAATTTTTGCATTTCCCTGTTTAATACTAATTATTCCTACTGAATTACGCTATTATCCGTTCTTTCCACCTATAACAGATTCCTGAATATTTTTTGGAACCTCTTCAAAATGACTTATCTGCATTGTAAATACGCCTCTACCCTGACTTCTTGATCTCAAAGATGTTGCATATCCAAACATTTCAGATAACGGAACATTTGCGTTTATAACCTGAACCCCATTACGGGCTTCCATACCTTCAATTCGTCCTCTTCTAGAGTTCAAATCTCCCATTACATCTCCCATATAATCCTCAGGAATTGTAACAGAAACCTTCATTATAGGTTCAAGCAGAACTGGACTTCCTTTTTTCATACCTTCTTTAAAAGCCATAGATCCTGCTATCTTAAACGCCATTTCTGATGAGTCAACTTCATGGTATGAACCATCATAAAGAGTACATTTTATATCCACAACAGGATATCCACCTAAAATACCATTATTCATTGCTTCCTGAATACCTGAATCAATTGATCCTATATACTCTTTTGGAACCACACCACCAACAATTTTGTTGACAAATTCATAGCCGGATCCCGGTTCTCTAGGCTCCATTTCAATCCAACAGTGTCCATACTGACCTCTACCACCTGACTGTCTTACAAACTTACCTTCTGACTTGATGGTCTTTCTGATAGTCTCTTTGTATGCAACCTGAGGATTACCAACATTTGCTTCAACTTTAAATTCTCTCAACAAACGGTCAACAATAATATCTAAGTGTAGTTCACCCATACCTTCAATTATAGTTTGTCCCGTATCGGAGTCTGTATGCGTTCTAAAGGTTGGATCTTCTTCAGCAAGTTTAGCCAAAGCTATTCCCATCTTTTCCTGACCAGCTTTTGTCTTAGGCTCAATAGCAACTGATATAACAGGCTCTGGAAATTCCATTGATTCCAATATAACAGGACTTGCCTCATCACATAAAGTATCTCCTGTTGTAGTGTCTTTAAGCCCTATTGCAGCTGCAATATCTCCTGAGTAAACCATATTGATTTCTTCTCTATGGTTTGCATGCATCTGAAGTATTCTACCAATTCTTTCCCTTTTGCCCTTAGTGGCATTTAGAACATAAGAACCGGAAGTCAGTTTTCCAGAGTAGACTCTGAAAAAGCACAACTTACCTACATAAGGATCAGTCATTATCTTAAATGCCAACGCTGAAAATGGTGAATCATCGTCTGCTGGTCTTTCAATTTCTTCTTCACCATCTTGAGACACACCCTTTATTGCAGGTATATCAAGTGGTGATGGCATATAATCGATAACTGCATCTAAAAGCTTTTGAACACCTTTGTTTTTATATGAAGAACCACATAAAACTGGTATCATATCAACATTAATCGTTGCTTTTCTTATACCTGTTTGAATTTCTTCCAATGTAAGTTCTTCACCTTCTAGGTATTTCATCATTAGCTCTTCATCTTGCTCAGCAACAGACTCTAACAGTTTACCCCTGTATTCGTCTACCAATTCCTTCATATCATCAGGAATATCTCTCTCTTGAATATCCTTTCCGAGATCATCCATATAATAATATGCTTTCATTACAACAAGATCGATAATTCCAGCAAAATCATCCTCACTACCTATCGGAAGATGAAGAGGAACAGCATTTGCCTGAAGTCTTTCCTTCATCATATTAACACAGTTATAAAAATCGGCTCCCATTATGTCCATCTTATTGACGTAAGCCAAGCGAGGAACATGATATCTATCAGCCTGTCTCCAAACCGTCTCAGATTGAGGCTCAACTCCGCCTTTAGCACAGAACACTGTAACAGATCCATCAAGAACACGAAGTGATCTCTCAACTTCAACCGTAAAGTCAACGTGCCCCGGCGTGTCTATTATATTTACCCTGTTTCCTCTCCACTCGGCAGTGGTAGCAGCTGAAGTAATTGTTATACCTCTTTCTTGCTCTTGTGCCATCCAGTCCATAGTTGCAGCACCTTCATGCACTTCACCAATCTTATGAACTCTACCGGTATAAAACAGAATACGCTCAGTTGTAGTTGTCTTACCAGCATCTATGTGAGCCATTATTCCAATATTTCTAGTATTTTCTAAACTAAATTCCCTGGACATTCCTACCTTCCTTTCAAATCATCACGCTAATAGCTGTGATTTTGTCCATATAGTAAATCTAAACTTACCATCTATAATGTGCAAAAGCTTTATTAGCTTCAGCCATTTTATGTGTATCTTCTTTCTTTTTGAAAGCTCCACCTAAATTGTTGGTTGCATCAAGTATTTCGCCGGCAAGTCTTTCTCTCATAGTTCTCTCGCCTCTTTGTCTTGAATAGTTAACCAACCATCTTAGGCCTAATGCTTGTCTTCTTTCTGGTCTAACTTCCATCGGAACTTGGTAGGTTGCACCACCAACTCTTCTTGCTTTAACTTCTAGAACCGGCATGATATTATTTAAAGCCTCTTCAAAAACTTCTAGAGGATCTTTACCAGTTTTTTCTTTTATAATGTCAAAAGCTCCGTAACAGATTTTTTGAGCTATACCTTTTTTACCATCTTCCATTATGTTATTGACAAGTTTTGTAACAACCTTATCATTATAAATTGGATCTGGTAATACATCTCTTTTTGCTATATAACCTTTTCTTGGCACCTTTCTTCCCTCCTTCTTATGATATAAAAATATCATCGGTACTCGCGGACATCGTATTTTATCTGCCCGTCGTCAGTGCTGTGTACTTGCCAATATAATATATATAAAACAACGTACTTAGCACCTATTTTCTTTAGCTACCATACATCGCACAAAGCACGTTATATGATGTTACTTACTAGCTGCACCAGCTTTTGGCCTCTTTGCACCATATTTTGATCTTCCCTGCATTCTATTTGCAACGCCGGCAGTATCAAGTGTCCCACGAACAATATGGTACCTAACTCCAGGTAAATCTTTAACCCTTCCTCCTCTTATAAGAACAACACTATGCTCTTGAAGATTGTGTCCAATACCAGGAATATAAGCAGACACCTCAATACCGTTAGTTAAACGTACCCTTGCAACTTTTCTCAGTGCAGAGTTAGGCTTTTTAGGTGTTGTTGTTTTAACTACAGTACAAACACCTCTCTTTTGAGGACTTCTTGCATTTGTAGACTTTTTCTTCAATGAATTAAATCCTTTTTGTAGTGCAGGAGAGTCTGACTTCTTTTTAAGGGTCTGTCTCCCTTTTCTAACTAACTGGTTAAATGTTGGCATTTTTTCACCTCCTTTTAAGTATTATGTAAAATCAAACAAAAACTAATCACATTGAATTTCAAAGAATTAAATTTAATGGGCTTTTTACTAAAATATTTATTACATATTCTTTTGAAACTCGCTTATGTAATGTAAAAAAGTCTTCAACTCTTTAAGCATAAGAGTAAAAATTTATTTTTCAAAAAATATTTTTATGTTACTATAAAGTTATTCAAATGTACAAGCAACCGCTGCACCAACATCTATATTACATGCTTTTCCTAGAATCTTCATCGTTTCAACATACTCAAGTTGAATATTGTCTTTTCTACACATATCAATAACCTTACCGACCACACGCTCGTCGGCATCTTTAGCAACAAAAACTGCCTTAGCAGATCCATTTTCAATAGCTTTAATTGTCTGCTTAATTCCTACTGCTCTTTTTCTTTCTCTTAAGCTTTCAACCACCTTTTACCCTCCTTGCCAGTAACAGGCCCTTATAAAAACTTAAATCCCCTCATAACCTTGCAAATAAGCGTTATACACACCAATTTCGTACACTATGAGAAATTTGCAATTTTACATACTGCATTATTTTATCACCGACCTTCTTATTTTGTCAAGGTATATTGCAAAAAAAGGTGTATTTAATCATCGTGGACCATATTATTCCAATAACTAAAGCTCCGAGGCTAAGAGAATGTATAACTCGCTACGGGCCGAATCAAAACTCGCTACGCTCAAACAGTGATTCGACTAGTCCTTCACTTCGTTAACATTCTCTAAGCCTCTACGCAGATGTTATTTCATAATATGGCTCACAATTAAAATATGCACATACACAAAAACAAAAAAATCTCGTACCTATTGGGCACGAGATTTTTTTATATTCTACGGTAAAAAAATATCACTATTCAGTTACAGTACTAATACTTATATCTTTGTACCTACTCATACCAGTTCCTGCAGGTATCAGTTTACCAATAATAACATTCTCCTTAAGCCCAACTAGCGGATCTACCTTTCCTTTTATCGCAGCCTCTGTTAATACCCTAGTTGTCTCTTGGAATGATGCTGCAGATAAGAAAGATTCCGTAGCAAGAGATGCTTTTGTTATTCCTAACAGAGAGCGTTTACCCACAGCAGGCCTTTTACCTTCCGCGACAGCTTTTGCATTCTCTTCTTCAAAATCAAATACATCCACAAGTCCACCAGGTAAAAGGGTAGTGTCTCCAGCGTCATCCACCTTAACTTTTCTTAGCATCTGTCTCACTATAACCTCTATATGTTTATCGTTTATATCAACACCCTGTAGTCTATAAACTCTCTGCACCTCATGGACCAAATATGCCTGAACCCCATTTATACCTTTAATCTTCAATATATCATGAGGATTTACAGATCCTTCCGTGAGCTCATCACCGGCCTCAACAAGATCTCCATCCAGCACTTTTATTCTTGAACCATATGGTATCAGATAATTCTTTGCTTCACCTTCATTAGATGTAACTACAACTTCTCTCTTTTTCTTAGCCTCAACAATCTTGACAGTACCATTAATTTCAGAAATAATTGCTAATCCTTTAGGCTTTCTTGCCTCAAAAAGTTCCTCAACACGAGGCAAACCTTGTGTTATGTCATCCCCGGCAACACCACCAGTATGGAAGGTTCTCATTGTAAGCTGTGTTCCAGGCTCACCTATAGATTGTGCCGCTATAATACCAACAGCTTCACCTACATTACACTCTTCACCTGTCGCAAGATTTGCTCCATAACACTTAGCACAAACTCCGTATTCTGAATGACAAGTCAAAACTGATCTTATCTTAACCCTCTTCATACCACTTTTTACAATTTTCTCAGCATCTTTTTCATTTATCATTCTATCTGCGGTTACTAGTATTTCACCAGTCTCAGGATGAATAATATTTCCTGCCGGGTATCTTCCAACAAGTCTTTCTTGAAGTTCCTCAATTATTTCGCTACCATCCTTTATATCTCCTATTTCAATACCCTTTCTTGTTCCACAATCATTTTCCCTTACTATTACATCCTGACTAACGTCAACAAGACGCCTTGTCAAATATCCAGAGTCAGCCGTTCTTAAAGCAGTATCTGCTAGACCTTTTCTGGCACCATGGGTTGATATAAAGAATTCCATAACGTTAAGTCCTTCACGGAAATTAGCCTTTATAGGTACCTCAATGGTCTTACCGGATGTATCTGCCATAAGTCCTCTCATACCGGCAAGCTGTTTTATCTGGTTAATGTTACCTCTCGCTCCCGACTGTGACATCATGTACACAGGGTTAAATTTGTCAAGGTTGCTTATAAGTGCCTGTGTAATTACTTCCGAAACCTCATTCCAACAAGCAATAACAGAATTATATCTTTCTTCATCAGATATAAGACCTCTCTTGTATTGTTTTAATATTTTATCAATTTTATCTTCCGTTTCTTTTATATGTTTTGCTTTAACTTCAGGAATAACCATATCAGATACCCCTATTGTTATAGCGCCTCTTGTTGAATATTTGAATCCTTTTGCCTTAATTATATCAAGCAATTTAGCGGTATCAGTAATACCATGAACTCTTATACTTCTTTCAATTATCTGCCTAAGCTCGCTCTTTCCAACCAAAAAGTCCACTTCTAGGTCAAATAACTTATCGGGATCTGATCTATCAACAAATCCTAGATCTTGTGGAATACCTTCGTTAAATAGTAATCTACCTACTGTAGAATCAATAATTTTAGATTTTTTAACTCCATCTATCTCTTTTACTATTCTTATTTTAATTTTTGAATGAAGTGTCACATCTCCACATTCATAAGCCATAACTGCTTCTTCAATACTACCAAATATCTTACCTTCACCTTTTGTGCCATCTTTAACTATAGTCATATAATAACTTCCCAAAACCATATCCTGTGTTGGAACCGCAACTGGCTTTCCATCCTGTGGCTTTAGAAGGTTATTGGCAGAAAGCATTAAAAACCTTGCTTCAGCCTGCGCTTCAGCCGACAACGGTACGTGCACAGCCATCTGGTCTCCGTCAAAGTCAGCATTATATGCTGTACAAACCAATGGGTGAAGTTTTAGTGCTCTACCCTCTACCAACACAGGTTCAAAGGCCTGAATACCAAGTCTGTGAAGCGTTGGTGCACGGTTAAGTAGTACAGGATGCTCCTTAATAACTTCCTCGAGTACATCCCAAACTTCATTTTTTACTCTCTCAACCATTCTTTTTGCACTTTTTATATTGTGAGCTAGCCCATCATTTACAAGCTTCTTCATAACAAAAGGTTTGAACAATTCCAAAGCCATTTCTTTAGGCAATCCACATTGATATATTTTAAGTTCTGGACCTACAACAATAACCGAACGTCCAGAGTAGTCAACACGTTTTCCAAGAAGATTCTGCCTAAAACGCCCTTGCTTACCTTTTAGCATATCCGAAAGAGATTTTAATGGTCTATTACCTGGGCCTGTTACTGGTCTCCCTCTTCTTCCATTATCTATCAAGGCATCTACAGCCTCTTGCAACATTCTCTTTTCATTTCTAACGATTATATCAGGCGCCCCAAGATCTAAAAGTCTTTTAAGCCTGTTATTTCTATTGATAACTCTTCTATACAGATCATTCAAGTCAGAAGTTGCAAACCTGCCACCATCTAGTTGAACCATCGGTCTCAATTCCGGCGGAATTACAGGTATTACATCTAAAATCATCCATTCAGGTTTGTTGGTTGATTGTTTAAAAGCTTCCACAACCTCAAGTCTCTTAATAATACGTACCCTTTTTTGTCCTGTACTATCTGTAAGATCTGCTCTTAACTCTTTTGATTGCGCTTCAAGATCAATCTCTCCTAAAAGCTCTCGAACCGCTTCTGCACCCATACCTGCTTTGAAATTGTGTCCAAACTTCTCAACGCTGTCTCTATACTCCTTCTCAGACAATATCTGCTTTTTTGAAAGCGGTGTCTGACCAGGATCGATTACAACATAAGATGCAAAATACAATACCTTTTCAAGAGCTCTAGGTGACATATCCAAAATTAATCCCATTCTACTTGGAATACCCTTGAAATACCATATATGAGATACCGGAGCAGCAAGTTCAATGTGCCCCATTCTTTCTCTTCTAACTTTTGACCGAGTTACTTCAACTCCACATCGGTCACAAACAATTCCTTTATATCTTATTCTCTTATACTTACCACAATGACACTCCCAGTCTTTTTGTGGACCAAATATTCTCTCGCAAAATAGTCCATCTCTTTCTGGTTTTAGTGTCCTATAATTTATTGTCTCTGGTTTTTTCACTTCACCTTTAGACCATTCTCTAATCTTCTCCGGAGAAGATAAACCAATTTTCATTGAATCAAAGTTATTAAGTTCAAACACGGCCAGTTCTCCCTTCCTTAAAATTCACCATCATCTTCTATATCATCATCCAAGTCTTCATCAATAAAGAGATCTTCATCTAGAGTACTCTCGTCAAGATTCTCTTCATGAGTTACATCACTTAAATCAGATAATTCAAAATCATCTGATTCCAATTCATCTTCAATGATTTCCTCACTTACATCATCAAACTCATTTGCAGCATTTTCATCTTCACGACCTTCAATATTTACATTAAGCTCTTCAAGATCATCTTCAACAGATTCCTTGATAGCAATTTCTTCTTTTTCTTCAGAGTAAACCTTAACATCAAGACATAAACTCTGCAATTCTTTTATAAGTACCTTGAATGATTCTGGTATTCCAGGTTCAGGGACGTTCTCACCCTTAACTATTGCTTCATAGGTCTTTACCCTACCTACAACATCATCAGACTTAACCGTTAGTATTTCCTGAAGTGTATAGGCAGCACCATATGCCTCAAGAGCCCAAACTTCCATCTCTCCAAACCTCTGTCCACCAAACTGAGCTTTACCTCCTAGTGGCTGTTGAGTAACAAGGGAGTATGGACCTGTTGAACGAGCATGTATTTTATCATCAACAAGATGCGCCAATTTCAATATATACATATATCCTACAGTAACTCTATTTTCAAAAGGCAATCCTGTTCTTCCGTCATATAAAACGGTCTTACCATCCTCATGCATTCCCGCTTTCTTCAATGTATCCATTATATCGTCTTCTGTTGCTCCGTCAAAAACTGGAGTAGCAATCTTCCATCCAAGAGCTTTCGCAGCATAACCGAGATGAACCTCCAGTACTTGACCGATATTCATACGAGACGGAACACCAAGAGGGTTAAGTACTATTTGAAGTGGAGTACCATCTGGAAGGAACGGCATATCCTCTTCAGGAAGTATCCTTGAAATAACACCCTTATTTCCGTGTCTTCCTGCCATCTTATCCCCAACAGATATTTTTCTCTTTTGTGCTATATATACCCTTACAAGTTGATTCACTCCAGGTGAAAGCTCATCGCCATTTTCTCTTGTAAATACTTTAACATCAACAATTATACCCGACTCACCATGAGGTACACGAAGTGAAGTGTCTCTAACTTCTCTTGCTTTTTCACCAAAGATTGCCCTCAACAGTCTTTCTTCTGCTGTCAACTCCGTCTCTCCCTTTGGTGTTACTTTTCCAACAAGTATATCTCCAGATCTTACTTCAGCACCAATTCTAATAATTCCTCTATCATCTAGGTCTTTTAAAGAATCTTCACTAACATTTGGGATTTCCCTTGTTATTTCCTCAGGTCCTAATTTCGTGTCCCTTGCCTCTGCTTCATACTCTTCTATGTGAATAGATGTAAATACATCTTCTTTAACAAGCTTTTCACTTATAAGTATAGCATCTTCATAATTGTAACCTTCCCAAGTCATAAATCCAATCAATATATTCTTTCCTAAAGCAATTTCACCTTTATCAGTAGATGGACCATCAGCAATTACATCACCTTTTTCTACGTCCTCACCTCTTTTGACAATAGGTTTTTGATTGATACAAGTTCCCTGGTTAGATCTCAAATACTTCAATAACTTATAAACATCTCTTTTTCCTTCTTTAGTCCTTATAACAATTTCACTTGCACTTACCTTTTCTATTACACCCGCGTTTTTAGCCAAAACGCATACTCCAGAGTCTCTTGCTGCTGTATACTCTATACCAGTTCCCACTATAGGTGAATCAGTCTTTATAAGAGGAACAGCCTGACGTTGCATGTTTGCTCCCATAAGCGCACGGTTAGCATCGTCATTTTCAAGAAACGGTATCATCGATGTCGCTACAGATACTATCTGCTTCGGAGATACATCCATAAAATCTACTTTTGAAGGCTCTACTTCTAAAAATTCCTCTCTAACCCTACAAATTACTTTTTTATCGAGAAATTTTCCTTCTTCATCAAGAGGTTCATTTGCCTGGGCTACAACATAAAAATCCTCTTCATCGGCAGTAAGGTATACTATCTCATCAGTTACCTTTATATTGTCTTTATCAACCTTTCTGTAAGGAGCTTCAATAAAACCATATTCATTTACTCTAGCATAAGTACTTAAAGAACCTATAAGACCTATATTTGGTCCCTCAGGTGTTTCTATAGGACACATACGACCATAGTGAGAGTGATGGACATCTCGAACTTCAAATCCTGCTCTTTCTCTACTAAGTCCTCCTGGTCCTAATGCACTCAATCTCCTCTTATGCGTCAGTTCTGCAAGAGGATTGGTCTGATCCATAAACTGTGACAACTGACTGCTTCCAAAAAACTCTTTTATTGCCGCAACTACCGGCCTAATGTTTATAAGAGCTTGCGGAGTAACAATATCAATGTCTTGGATAGTCATTCTTTCCCTTACTACCCTCTCCATTCTTGCAAGTCCAATCCTAAACTGATTTTGCAAAAGTTCACCAACAGAACGAAGTCTCCTGTTGCCTAAGTGGTCTATGTCATCAATTTGGCCAACTCCATAACTTAATGTAATCATATAGTTTATTGAAGCCATTATATCTTCAACCGTTATATACTTTGGAATTAACTCATCTATCTTTTCTTCAATAGCTTTCTTCAAGTCTTCAGTATCCTTATCCTTGTTTTCTTCAAGAATAGATTTAAGTACACTGAATTTAACCTTCTCGTTAATGCCTATTTCTTTAGGGTCAAAATCAACATAGCTCTTAATGTCAACCATATCGTTACCCATAACTTTAAGTTTTTTGCCCTCAATATTTAGGTAAACATAGTTAATACCCAAATTTTGAATCTTTTCAGCATTTTCTCTGCTGATTTTCTCACCTTCTGCTACTATTACTTCTCCTGTTTGTGGATCCACTATATTTTCAGCTGCTACAAAACCATTTATTCTCGAAATAATAGAAAGCTTTTTATTAAATTTAAATCTACCAAATTTAGCCAAATCATATCTCTTTGGATCGAAAAATAAACTAGCTAATAGAGAACGCGCACTATCTACAGTAGGTGGCTCACCAGGTCTCAACCTTTTATAAATCTCTAGTAAGCCTTCTTCCTCTGTCTTTGAGCTATCCTTTTGAATAGTTGCAATAATTTTCTCATCTTCACCTAAAAGTTCAGTTATTTCAAGATCAGTACCATAACCTAAAGCTCTAAGTAAAACAGTTATTGGAAGTTTTCTAGTTCTATCAATTCTAACATACATGATATCATTAGAATCTGTTTCATATTCAAGCCACGCACCTCTGTTTGGTATAACAGTATTAGAATACAACTCTTTACCAGTTTTATCATATTTCATGGAATAGTAAATTCCAGGCGATCTTACCAACTGACTTACTATAACCCTTTCTGCACCATTGATAATAAAGGTACCAGTTTCAGTCATAATAGGAAAATCACCCATAAATATTTCCTGTTCTTTTACTTCGCCAGTCTCCTTATTGATAAGACGAACTTTACCTTTTAAAGGAGCAGAATAAGTTGCATCTCTTTCTTTACACTCTTCAACGCTGTATTTCGGATTGTCATCGATGGAATAATCTACAAAATCTAAAATCAAATTTCCGGTATAATCAGTAATCGGCGAAACATCTCTAAACACTTCTCTTAATCCAGTTTCAAGAAATTGAATGTAGGAATTTCTCTGGATTTCAATGAGATTAGGCATATCAATTACTTCGTCAATCTTAGAATAACTCATTCTTACATTTCTTCCCAATCGCACGGGATGTACCATCAAAAATCACCTCATAATATTAGACTTTTGCCACGGTGCTTTTTAAGCACAAAAATGGTCTAATACATACAACTCTTTTATACTCCTCTTTAAACAAAGGAGGTAGTTCAAGAGCTTTATGCACTAAAGCTTTCAGTACTTAAAAAGGAAACTATGTATCTTTTGCTTAAAATAATTAAGTAATTAAAAATTAAAACCGTCCTTCTACTAAATCTATAAATTAATACAAAGCCTTTAAAGCTCTGTAATAGTCAAAATTATATAAAAATATATTTAATATTGCTACACTTAAGCATTTCAAAAATCACCTTTTATATTTTTACTTATAAAAGTTCAATTTTTTCAAAACTCATCTGTAACTTTTTAAATATTCCCCTTATTATAGGATAATGAAAAATAACTTTTTTATCTTAATGTGAGAATTCCATATAATTTTCATTATCCAAAGTTAGTACTTACATTTTAGTCATATATAAATATAACAAACTATATTTCTCTCGAAAACATTTCACATCATTTGTTCATTTTTCTCTAAATGTTAGACCTAATCAAAAAATATCTGTTCAACTGATGTTTCAAAAAATTCGATTTAATGGCTTGCACCTGAATTTAAAAATGTATTTTCTTGAAACCAGCTTATATTTGAATATAAAAGTAAAAAATATATAATTAAAAGGCTTTTTAGCTTTTATATAGTATATTTTAAATTGTTTTTCTTCTTTTTGCTTACTTATGTACTATTCCTCTTACATAAAAGGCTTTACTTATCACAATACATTATAAAAATCTTAAACTACAATATCTATATAATAGTTTTAAAGAGGACATAGCACTTATCCTTATCTCAGTGTAAATTGCTTTTGTTTTACTGCAACTGCAATTTACGATACAAATTTATTCTCTTTGAAGGCTTTTAATGTCAGTATATTTTTCTGTTATGTACATATACTAATCAATATATTAAATAGCCTGAACATTAAATTATTATTAACAAATATTGTATCACTTATTCAAATATGCTATAATTAAGTAGTTATAAAATTTAAAAATTCCAAATTTTCCATTTTTTAAAGAAAATATTGGCACTTCTATCTGAAATTATAACGCAGTTTATAATTCTAACATATGATTTGCAACTTGTCAATATAAATATTATGTTTAATTTTACTGTTATGTTTTTACTCACTAAAAACTTCTGCTCTAATTGCCTCAACAATTCTTTCAGCTAATTATTTGAAACTATAGATGTTCAAATTCATAACAGCAAATTTGACTAACGTATTAAAAAGGCTCCTCATAGAGGAGCCTTTTATTTCGTAAAAAATCTACAAATTGAACATCCTAAAATCCATTTAGTTAAAACATACACAAAACTTGTTATTTAAAACTACTTAACTTCAGCAGTTGCACCAACTTCTTTGAATTTTTCTACCATAGCATCAGCATCAGCTTTTGCTACACCTTCTTTTATTGTCTTTGGAGCACCGTCAACAAGCTCTTTTGCTTCTTTAAGTCCAAGACCAGTTACTTCTCTAACAACTTTAATAACTTTAATCTTCTCTCCTCCAACTTCTTTCAATATTACATCAAATTCAGTTTTCTCTTCAGCAGGTGCTGCTCCTCCAGCTGCTCCAGGTGCTGCTGCTACTGCTACTGGTGCTGCTGCAGATACACCAAATTCTTCTTCTAAAGCCTTTACTAGTTCTGATAATTCCAATACAGTTAAACCTTTTACCTCATCAATTAATTTTGCAACTTTTTCGCTAGCCATTTTTATATACCTCCATTAATAATTTTTATTTTTTTGATATTTTTAGGAAACAATATTTTATCTGTTCCCTAGGCACTTGCCTGTTGTTTTTCAGCAATAGCATTTAACGCTACTACTAAACCTCTTAAGTTTCCATTTAATACATTTACGAAACCAGTTATAGGAGCATTCATGCTGCCAATAGCTTTTGCCACCAATTCTTCTTTTGAAGGTAATGATGCTAATGCTTTAATTGAGTCCGCATCAAAAATCTTACCTTCAACAATACCAGCTTTAACTTGAAGACTCTCATATTTTTTTGAGTATTCAACTAAGATTTTTGCAGGAGCTACAACATCCTCTGTACTAATTGCCATAGCTGTAGGTCCATTGAAATGAGGACCAAGTTCATCATAACCATTTTCCTCTGCTGCAAATTTAGTTAATGTGTTTTTTACAACACCATAATCTACTCCAGCTTTTCTCAAAGCATTTCTAAGCTCTGTATCCTGCTCAACCGTTAGCCCTCTATAATCAGCAAAAACCACTGTTTTAGCACTTTTAATTTTTTCCGCTAACTCACTTACTCTTTCTTTCTTTTTAGCAAGAATCTTTTCACTTGGCACTTTTAAGTCCACCTCCTTAAAACTTTATAATTAATATTAAATAGGGAATATTGAGTATATATTTTTTGAAACTCCCTAAGGCAAATATAAAACCCCTCATATGCACACAGACATAGAGGGGCGATTTATTCAAATCACTATTCACCTCGGTAGGCAGATAAGAATTATATCAATTACTACTTGTCTAACAAGTAACCTACTGTCTATGGCAGTTCAATATTAAATTTCACAAAGTTTATAATATACCATTTTTTCTATTTTGTAAAGTCCTTTTTTGTATCTGGGTGTATTTAATCATCGTGGACCATATTATTCCAATAACTAAAGCTCCGAGGCTAAGAGAATGTATAACTCGCTACGGGTCGAATCAAAACTCGCTACGCGTAGAAAAGTGATTCGACTAATCCTTCGCTTCGTTAACATTCTCTAATCCTCTACGCAGATGTTATTTCCATAATATGTCTAACAATTAAAATATGCACCCTTTGTATCTTTTAGAGTAATTACTACTCAGATACTTTTTGTGGATTTACTTTTATACCAGGACCCATTGTAGATGTCACAACAACGCTCTTTAAGTATTGACCTTTTGAAGCCGTTGGTTTTGCTTTAACAATAGCTGACATCAATGTATGGAAGTTATCAAGAAGTTTTTCTGAGCCAAAAGATGCTTTGCCAATAGGGCAGTGAATAATATTGGTCTTATCCAACCTATACTCAATTTTACCAGCCTTGATATCTGATATTGCCTTTGATACATCCATTGTTACAGTTCCTGCTTTCGGATTTGGCATAAGACCCTTAGGTCCAAGCACTCTTCCAAGTCTACCAACTACACCCATCATATCTGGTGTTGCAACAACAACATCAAATTCAAACCAGTTTTCATTTTGTATTTTGGTAACCATATCTTCCGCACCTACAAAATCTGCTCCAGCTTGTTCCGCTTCCTTTGCCTTGTCTCCTTTAGCAAAAACCAATACACGGATCTTTTTACCTGTTCCATGAGGAAGTACTACAGCACCTCTAACCTGTTGGTCAGCGTGTCTTGAGTCAACACCAAGTCTGATATGTGCTTCAACAGTCTCATCAAACTTTGCTTTAGCAGTCTTTTGAGCTAAATCCAATGCTTCTTGAGGATCATACAACTTTAATCTATCAACAATTTTAGCACTATCTTGATATTTCTTACCTCTTTTCATTATTCTCATCTCCTTTGTGGTAATAATTTCGGAAACCTTAAGTTCCCTCCCACTTTGTTAATAATGCTGAACTCAATTTGCATCTCAAATATAAGAGCAAAAACACAGATACATAGAGTATCATTGTTTCTACTACCCACTTAGAATTAATGAAACTCGAGTTCAATAATCAAATACGTATACCTTTCCGAAAATAAAAAACAAATGATTTCGAAAAAACATATCAATTGGGATGTTATTTTTTAGTTATACCTTAGTCCTCAACAACTATTCCCATGCTTCTTGCAGTTCCAGCTATCATACTAATCGCAGCATCAATTGATGCAGCATTTAAGTCTGGCATCTTTAGCTCTGCAATTTTTTGAACTTCATCCCTTGAGATCTTTGCAACTTTATCCCTGTTAGGTTTACCGGAACCGCTTTCTATTTTACATGCCTTCTTCAATAAAACTGAAGCCGGCGGTGTTTTTGTAATGAATGAAAAAGACCTATCCGCATATACTGTAATTACCACAGGAATTATCATACCTGCACTCTTTGAAGTCTTTTCGTTAAATTCTTTACAAAATCCCATTATGTTTACGCCATGTTGTCCTAAAGCTGGTCCAACCGGTGGAGCCGGAGTTGCTTTCCCCGCAGGAATTTGAAGTTTTACATAGCCAGCAATTTTCTTAGCCATAATATCCACCTCCCAAATTTACTAGTAAAAAGCCTCTAATTATAAAAAAGAGTTCTTTCTACAACTTTTACCTGACATACATATTGTAACGCAAGCTACAATATAAGTATTATGTTCCACTATCAAAATAAAGGAACAAGCTCTTCTCAAAAAGCGTCTCAAAACAATTAGGCTATAAAAGTTTCAGAAGCAAACCTTTGAGAAAAACATTATATATCAAATAGAACCCCTTAAAAATGAATTCTATTATTTATATCTTTTGAATTTGGAATAGTTCCAATTCAACCGGAGTTTCCCTTCCAAACATTGATACGGAAACTCGTACTTTTTTCTTTTCGAAATTTATCTCTTCAACTATTCCTATGAAGTTTTCCAATGGACCGGTAGCAACTCTTACATTATCACCGACTTCATAGTCAAGAACAGGCATAAATTCCTCAACGCCCATCACCCTAACTTCTTCATCAGATAAAGGAACAGGCTTTGATCCAGGTCCCACAAATCCGGTCACACCTCTAGTATTTCTGACTATATACCACGATTCGTCAGACATTAGCATCTTAACAAGAACATATCCAGGAAAAACCTTTTTAAGTGTGGCTTTTTTCTTACCATCTTTAATTTCAATCTGCTCTTCCATAGGAACAACTATATCCAATATATACTCCTGCATGCTCCTGTTTTCAACGATTTTTTCAAGGTTAGCCTTAACTTTGTTTTCATACCCGGAATAAGTATGAACAACATACCATTTTGCACCTTCCGGTGTGTCATCTACTTGCATAAAGCCACTAGTCCTCCTTTAATAAGATTGCATACCGTAAAAACGCTTTTGCACTACACTTTGAACACTAATTGTCTTAAGTATCCAAAACCTGCATCGGCCAACCAGATAACTACGCCTACCAATAGACAAGCAATTAAAACTGTTATCGTATTCTTCACAACTTGGATACGAGTGGGCCATACAACCTTCTTAAGTTCACTAATAATTTCTCTAAAGAACTTCCCAATTCTACTGCCGGTAGCAGCAAGTTTTGAAGTTTTCGCCTCATCAGCCATATAAACACATCTCCATTTTTGTATTTTTTAGCTTTATACTGTATCGCAGTGAATACTTTAAAACAACATTAACTTCACTGCTAAAGCTACAACTCTATATCTTCTTAAAAAACATATCTTAATGCTCATATTATAATGAATTTAGTATAACACACAAAACAAGCACTTTAAGAAGAATAGCATACATGTACTTTAAAGATATCATATAAATGAATCTACTAAAGTATTCGGTTATCATAACGCCTGTATTCATAGCCTGTACTTTACAGGCTACCGGCTCAAGGAAACAATACAACTACTTTGTTTCCTTGTGTGCAGTATGCTTGCGGCAAAATCTGCAATATTTTCTCATTTCAAGTCTGTCCGGATCATTTTTCTTGTTTTTCATTGAATCATAATTTCTTTGCTTGCATTCGCTACATGCCATTGTAATTTTCACTCTCATCTTTCACACCTCCACAAACTTATCGTATATATCAAAAAATCTTTTTTGACATAAAAAAAAGACTTACAGAGAGAAACAATCATTAATTTAACACATTTATCTATAAAAGTCAAGGTGTTTGGATAAATGTGTTTCATTAAATTTAAAATTAATATACTTCTAAAAACTCCTTAAGGGAGTTTCAAAAAATAAATATTCATCATTTTTGTTAGAAAGCCCATCATGGAAGCTTTTAAACTTTCAATCATAGGAACATTATTTTGCTATGCAAAAAATGGTATCGTATTTTTTGAAACCCCAGCTAATCAGTTTTTTGAAAACGCCTAATCATTATTCTTTCTTTTATAAGGAAGTTTATTCTTCAATTAAATCACTTATAGCTGCCCCTGGAGGTACAATTGGAAACACCTTTACATCTCTGTCTATTTCAAAGTTTATTATAACAGGGGTATCCTTAGAAGATAAGGCTTTTTCTAATGCCCCATCAACTTCCTCAGGTGCTTTTACATTGATACCTATTGCACCATAAGCCTCAGCAAGCGCTACAAAATCAGTAGCCCTGTCAATAGTAGTAGAAGAATATCTGCTATCATAGAAGAGATTCTGCCACTGTCTTACCATTCCCAAAACATGATTGTTAAATATAGCAATAATGATCGGAAGCTTATATTCAACAGCCGTTGCAATTTCGTTACAATTCATTCTAAAACTTCCATCACCAGCAATGTTTATAACCTTTTTGTCCGGTCTTCCGAATTGCGCACCAATACAGGCTCCAAGTCCATACCCCATCGTACCTAATCCACCAGATGTAAGAAACTGTCTTGGTGATTTATATTTATAAAACTGTGCCGCCCAAATTTGATGCTGGCCTACTTCAGTTGTAATTACTGCATCACCTTTTGTAAGTTCATATATTCTTTCTAGTATATAATTAGGTCTCAATATATCATCCTTAGGAAGTTTTAAAGGATATAATTTCTTCCACTCATCAATTTTCTTCTTCCACTGTGTTTTTTCCCTTTTCTGAACTTTAGTATTTAAATGTTTTAAAATCTTTTTTACGTTTCCTACAAGAGGATAATTTACCACTATATTCTTTCCAATCTCAGCAGGATCTATATCAATATGCATAATTTTGGCTTCTGGTGCAAATTTTCTAACATCGCTTATAACTCTGTCACTAAACCTTGCTCCTATAGCTATAAAAAGATCTGCTTCAGACACTGCCATATTAGTGGTCTTTGTACCATGCATTCCCACCATACCGGTGAACAATTCATGGTCACCCGGAAACGATCCCATTCCCATTAATGTGGTCGTTACAGGTATCAATGCTTTGTTTGCAAGCTCTAAAACTTCATCGTTTGCACCAGCTATTGATACTCCTCCACCAGAAAGTATTATAGGCCTTTTTGAATTATTAATAATATCTGCGGCCACATCAATTTCTTTCTCTGTAACCCCTATAGATGCTTCTTCTAATTTCTCAGGAGTCTTAGAAACATATTCAGTTTCTTTAGCAGTCACATCCTTACAAATATCTATCAGCACAGGTCCCGGACGCCCTTCTTTCGCAATTGAGAAAGCTTCTCGTACAACGTCTGCTAGATCGCTTACATCCTTTACAATATAATTATGCTTAGTTATAGGAATTGTAATACCTGTTATATCAACCTCCTGGAATGAATCTTTACCAAGAAGTGATGTAGCCACCTGCCCTGTAATAGCAACCATAGGTACAGAGTCCATGTAAGCCGTAGCTATTCCCGTAACAAGATTTGTGGCCCCTGGGCCAGACGTAGCAATACACACACCAACTTTTCCTGTCGCTCTTGCATAGCCGTCTGCCGCATGTGATGCTCCTTGCTCATGGGAAGTCAGAACATGCTTAATATCATCTTTAGCTTTATACAACTCGTCATATATATTTAATACAGCACCACCCGGAAATCCAAAAACAGTATCTACGCCTTGCTCTTTAAGACACTCAACCAAAATCTGCGCACCATTAATTTTCATTTTTTACCTCCTTAGGCGGTTTCAAAAAATAACCTATACAATATTCAGGTCACAAAGCCTTTCAATCTAAATTTTTTGAAACCGCAGTTGCAAAGTTATTTTTTTAAACTCCCTTAGTTCCCATTTAATACCGCTCCAGTACTTGCTGAAGTAACAAGTTTTGCATATCTTCCAAGATACCCCTTCGTTATTTTAGGTTCAGGAGCTTTCCAGCCTTTTCTCCTCTGTGCCAGTTCTTCATCAGAAACCTCTATTTCGAGTTTACCTTGAGGTATATCAATGCTGATAATATCGCCCTCTTTAACCAATCCTATGCATCCGCCATCCATTGCTTCAGGAGACACATGACCGATAGAAGCTCCCCTTGTTGCCCCCGAAAAACGACCGTCTGTAACTAAAGCAACATCTTTGTCAAGCCCCATACCTGCTATAGCAGAAGTAGGCGAAAGCATTTCCCTCATGCCCGGACCACCTTTTGGGCCTTCATATCTAATGACAACTACGTCACCTTTCTTTATTCTGCCGTTATATATTGCATCTATAACGTCCTCTTCAGACTCAAATACCCTTGCAGGTCCTTTATGGACAAGCATTTCTTGTGCAACAGCAGAACGCTTTACAACTGCACCATCAGGAGCAAGGTTGCCTCTTAATACCGCAATACCACCTGTAGCACTATATGGATTTTCTACACTTCTTATAACTTCATTATCAATTACCTTAGCCTTGCTTATATTTTCCCCAACATTTTTACCTGTAACCGTTAACAAATCGAGATTCAGTAAATCTTTCTTTGAAAGCTCGTTCATTACAGCCTGCACGCCTCCTGCAGCATACAGATCCTGAATATGGTGTTTCCCAGCCGGTGCAAGCTTGCAAAGATTTGGAACCTTTCCACTTATTTCATTTACTATATCAAGGTTTATCTCTACACCAGCCTCATTTGCAATAGCAGGAAGATGGAGAATTGAATTTGTGGAACATCCCAGCGCCATATCGACAGTTAAAGCATTTTCAAAGGCCTTAGCTGTAAGAATGTCCGAAGGCTTTATATCCTTTTCTACAAGCTCCATAACCTTCATACCGGCAGTTTTGGCAAGTCTTATTCTTTCAGCGTATACAGCCGGAATTGTACCATTGCCAGGAAGCCCTAAACCAAGAACTTCTGTCAGACAATTCATTGAATTTGCGGTAAACATTCCGGAACATGAACCGCAACTAGGACATGAATGATCTTCATAATCATAAACTTCCTCTTCGGTCATTTTTCCAGCTTTATACGCTCCCACAGCTTCGAAGGTGCTGTTCAAATCCAGCTGAACACCATTTCTTTTTACCGAAAGCATAGCTCCTCCACTTACAACAATAGAAGGAACATTGATTCTCGCAGCTGCCATTAGCATACCGGGAACTATCTTATCGCAATTAGGTATAAATACCATTCCATCAAAACTATGAGCCATACCCATTGCTTCACAAGAATCAGCTATAAGTTCTCTTGTTGCAAGAGAATACTTCATACCAACATGTCCCATGGCAATACCATCACATACTCCTATTGCACCAAACTCAACAGGAGTACCTCCAGCCATCCTTATACCTGCTTTAACAGCTTCCGTTATGGTATCTAGATGAATATGTCCGGGCACTATCTCATTTTTTGAATTAACCACACCGATTAATGGCCTTCTTATTTCCTCATCTGTATAACCCATTGCCTTAAAAAGTGATCTATGAGGTGTCTTCTCAATGCCTTTTTTTACAACGTCACTTCTCATAATTCTCTCCTCGCTTTCAATTCTATAAAATATATAAATACTATATGGCGGTTTCAAAAAATAACCTATAAAGCTTTTAAGTTTCCATACATAGGAACATTATTTTGCTACTCAAAAAATGGCAATCACATTTTTTGAAACCGCAAGTGACCAGTTATTTTTTGGAATCACCTATAACAATTCATGAAATATTTACAATAATAGCCGGGTAGACCCGGCTATTATTAAACTTATTTTACTACTATTTCAATAGTAATGTCTAGTGTTTTAGAAAAAAAGCATAATACGTTAATTATTTATATGATAAAAACAAATTTCATTAAACCTGTTTATATACTGTTAGCATTAGGCAAAATCAAATATATAACTGAGCAACTGGAGTTTCAAAAAACTTGATGCCATTTTTTGCATAGCAAAATAATGTTCCTCTGATTGGAAGGTTAAAGCTTCCATGATGGGCTTTGTAAAAAAATATTGAACATGTATTTTTTTACAAACCCCTTTATACTATTTTGCCTGAGGGAAACATCCAATCCACTATTACATTATTTTGATAAAAGAATTTTGCAATAGCAGAAGTCTCAACAGCATCAAAGAAATCTTTAAAAGCTGGGGCTGAAACAAATAGCATTAAAAAAGCAAACACTATATAAACCGTTAAAAGACCCTCCACAGCTCCAAAAGCAAATCCACCAAGTTTGTCCATTTGCTTAAATACAGGAAGTTTAGCAACACCCTGAAGCACAATTCTTAAGAATATCAATCCTATTCTTATTGCTATGTATAAAATTAGCAAACTTAGTATATCAATAACAAAATGGGTTAATACATCACTTATCTTTTCCATTATAGCAGATACATCCAATAGCCCTATTATATTCTCTTTTGACAATTGTTCCTTTATCGCATCCTTTAAAAATCCTGGTATTTTCAAACCATCCACTACCGTTCCAATCGCGTTCTGCGCCCCCTGATTAACTACATCTGATGATGCATCCTTTTGATTCAGAAGATTCTTTAATATCCCCGACTTAATATTGGTAAATATAAAAGTCTTATCAAGAATATTTGACACTGCAGGATAAAACCTAACAGAGGCTATTGCCGCAACAAAAAACGAAACTAGCTTGAAAACAGAATAGATAAATCCTTTTTTTATTCCTATTAAGCCAAAAATCAGAATAATAGAAACAACTAACAAATCACTCCAATTCATTGTACCCTCCCCTTTATTTCATCTTAATTATTAAAAACTTATCTTTACAGACAACTAAAACCTCACGTCTGCTTATAAAAAACACTTCCTTCATATCATCTTTAGAACTATATTCTGCCATCAACGCACCGTCTAAATTAATAAAACGGAGCTTATTTCCCGAGTTTACAGCTATAATATCTTCGTAAGAACTAATATTTCTAACTTCACCCTTAATATTGTACTCGTATTTCTTTTCTCCATTACCATCGTACACCCATATTCCTGAAGAACCACTTTCAAACACACCTGTGTTTTTTTCAGGATTTGCAGCTACTACAGCATATTTACCATCGGCAATACAGGAGCTAAATATTTTTCCATTTACAGTCTGTTGTAGTTTTTCTTTGAAGTCCTTGTCCAAAATCATGAACATAGAATCCCCAACGGCCAATAAACTATCATTTTCCATATACCATATAGAGGGAAATATGGTATTTTCTTTTATTATTTTTTTATTTAGCATGCTACCCTTCAAATCAGCAAATTCCAATATAGTATTTGTATTAATTCCCGATGTATCAATGCTATTTATAATAACACTCTTTGCCTTTGATGACACCTTTGATAACAGTATAAAGTTCTCTGCCCTTCCTATTGTAAAGTATTTCATACCCTGGCGGTTATATGTGGAGACCTCCCATTTACTTCTTTGGCCTTCATGTACAACCGTCGCATACCCCTTTTCATTTATATCCGCATTAATAATTTTATTGTCTAATTCCTTTTCCCATCGCATTTCTTTTTCACTAAACATCAAAATACTTTTAGCTCCATAATCCGCCACTAAAAAGTATGCTCCTGCAATTTTTAAAACAGGATTTTTCAGCGACAACGGATAAGTCCACTGTTCATTACCATCTGAATCAATGTAGATTATATTGTCCCTTGAACACTTTACAATATATCCTTTATGGGTTCCAAAAGCAGTTTTTAAATTTGAATCATAATTAAATTCAGCTGTACTTAATTCATATTTAGTATCTCTATTTATAAAATTCCTATCTATAAGATCCTTTATGCTTACACTATTTAAATCCACATCCTGACTTTTTAAATATGATACTAAAGCAGTACCGGCAATAATAAATAAAAGAACTAGAAACACTATAACCTTTGGACCATTGCCTGATTTTCCCTGCCCTGCATTATTTTCAACTATCCCCACGTTTGTTCACTCCAAATTTTATCATTTGTATTAAAAATATTTTATCACATTGCATCAATAGCTGCAATCAGAGCGTAATATATGAGTGCATTTTTTAATCGCGAGACATATTATGGAAATAACATCTGCGTAGAGGCTTAGAGAATGTTAACGAAGCGAAGGATTAGTCGAATCACTGTTTGAGCGTAGCGAGTTTTGATTCGACCCGAAGCGAGTTATACATTCTCTTAGCCTCGGAGCTTTAGTTATTGGAATAATATGGTCCACGATGATTAAATACACCCGTAATATATTTTCTCAAACGCCTTATTTCCTTCCGAATTTAACATAAGAAGGAGTTCGGTTAAATAATTGTATCAAAATCACAAACACCATGAACATGCCCATATACCCGAAGACAGGATATATTGTGGATATAAGTCCTGAAAACCCAACACTCGAAAGGGGTACTGAAAGACCACATATAACTAAGATTATAATCCTTTTACTTACTTTTATCTTTCCACTAATCCTTTCAACAAAACCAAATCCTGCAGTTAAAGCCGAAACGAACATTGCAAGTAATAATATAACAGTATATGCACCTCCTAAAATGACACTATAATTATCAACCATCCCCAACACAGGAATATCCTCCATTGCTATGTTGGGGTAAAAAAGATAAATTGCAAAGTTAATTACAAATGCCATAACACAAAGCATCAGTCCTCCTAAAACCCCTCCTAAAACAGCTGTTTTTCTAGTTTTCAAATGCGGCAACAAACTACACATAACCACAACAGCTGTTATACTATTGTAACTTACATATAGCAACGAAGAAAAAAACCAGTTGTCTGTAATTTTTGTTACTCCACCGGACATACTAAAGACAGCTACCTCTTTACTGATAATTATGTACAAACCAAATCCCAAAATGCCTAAAATCAATATAGGTGTTATAACGCTGCTTATATTAATAATACCCTTTATTTCTGTAAAAAACACCATAGCGCATAACAGCGCCACAATTAGTACTGCAAATTGATTTGAAACACTTAACTTATCTGAAATAATCCCTCCAGCACCAGCTATCATAATGCAAAATACAGATATCATAAATAACGTAACTAAAATCTCCATTACCCAACCTAAAATCCAACCTACTGTAGGAAATAAAAACTCCTCATAGTTTCTTATACGTTCACTATATACTTTATCCAACACAACATATCCGATTATTGAAAACAAAATTCCGGCAAAAACTATTCCATAAAACCCTCCTTCATAGTAGCTGCTGAAAAACTGCATTATTTCCTGACCTGATGCAAAGCCTGCACCTATTATTGTAGCCATATATATGCTTGCCACTTTAAATATATCCTTAAATTCATTTAACAATTAAACAACCCCCAACTTAAGGTTACCAATACTCTATACTATTATGAACTGGTACCTATTATATTTTCTTTTATAATTCTATGTTGAAGTTGTTTAAGTAATTACTGATTGGTCGTCTTCAGGAAAATTTGCTTCGCTCATGACGTTAAATCTTTTTAGGTAAAGAGTACAAAATTAGTGAAGTGATATCTCTAAACCTAATATTAAGGTTGTTGACTACCTCGTTTTAGTGACAAATGACTCCATTCGATGACCTTCGCATAGAATCTGTAAGCCTCGGCTTGATAATTTTTCGCCGCGTCTTAAGAACATCGTGTCCTAGACGCTAAAAATGCCATCCGTGGCATTTTTGCTTCAAATTATCAAGCTCTCAAGCAACAGATTCTAATGCTCAGGTCAAAGAATTCCGCTATTTGTCACTAAAACAGGTTGTACATTTAATTTAAGTTATTCTATCTGATACTTTATTGTTATGGCTTTTTTATTATTGGATTTTAAAATTCTAGGTGTATAAATTCGTTAAAAAAACGAAAAGACGAAAAGGAACAAATGGAGGGGCTTTCTTAAGAAACAAAAAACCTAGGAACAGGTTAGCCTGCTCCTAGGTTTTTTGTTTTTTCCATTAACTTTAAGTTTTTTATTCTTGTTTGAGAACTTCCATCAGCTTATCGTAATTCTTTCTTACACCATCAGGTTCATCAAAAACACTCTTCTTTACTATCTTGCCTAAGTATTCTCCATTTTCGAGTACGTAATAGTTTTTGTCATCCTTAGGTACGAACTCTACTACCATCTCCCCTGGTGCTATTTCTAGTGTATAAGTTATGGTAATCTCCGGAGTTCCTGTCGGTTTTTCATCTAATAACTCAATATCATGAAATACAACTCCAACTAAAGACCTGTAATAACTTCTGAATGCATCTTCTCCTTTGTCACCTTTACTCATAACATCTAAACCATCAATAAAAAACTTGTCCTCCTCAGTATTAGAGCTGTCACTTTCAATATCTAAAACTATTGTCTTGTCATCAATGTTTACCTCTACTTTAGATACATCATATATAAATGGCGTGTAAACAAGAGCTTCACATACTTCTATAGTATTAATATCTATAAAAGCCAATGAGGACTTATCAATGGTAAATACTTCGTTACTTCCATCAACCTTAGCATAAAATTTAGATCCACCCTCAATGCCCTTGCCTAAATACAATTTTACATGTACATCAGCTGTAGCAGCTTCAATAACATATTGAGGATTATCCAAACCATATTGACTTAAATCCTGTGCATCCTCTTCGATATAGGTTTCTGCATCAGCTCTAACAAAAGTGTCAAAAATGGAAGTAAGTCTTACTAAGTCAGTATTCCCTTCAATAGGTTCTTTAAGCTGCCATCCCTCTTCCTCAGATTTTTCTGCCCAGAACACTCTCTTACCATCCCTATCTAGTACAAACTTTACTACATCTGTAGAAAACACATCAAACACGGTTTTATTTCTTAGCTTATCTTTTGTGGTCACTATAAGATTTGCTATATAAGTATAAACCGTATATACGCTATTTGAATCACCTTTTTTGACGTAATAAGCCTGCTTTGTAGGGGTCTTATCTCCAATCTCTAAAACCTTCTCAGCACCATCAGACATTTTAACAACAACACGGTATGGATCATCAAGTCCGTATGTGTCTAAAGAAGTTGCATTTTCCTCAATTAGTTTGTATGCTTTTAAATCTGACGTATTAGAAATAATAGCATTAACATTTAGGATATTAAGTGGAAATTCCCCACCTGAAGTCATTTCCCACTCAGTATCTTTCTTTTTAAAAGCAAACTTATCTTCAGCACCCTCTACATAAAACTCTGTTACTTGCTCAGCATCAAAATCAAACAACACTATACTTTTGTCATCGTTTTTTTCAGCAGTTTCATCTTCCGGATTTAGTTTTAATGAAATAAACAAACCCAAAAGGCCAAGGAATACTACTACAAGAATAATTATAATATTCCTGTACAACTTCATAGACGCTTCCTCCTTAACCACACAATTATTCCTACTAGTATAATCAGCAATGGAATTACAAAAACAGTTATAACAATTACTAATTTAGCATTTTTACTAGTCAAATTCACAACATCATAAACATTAGTTTTAGGTGCAATAACAAGGTCATTTGTAGTATCATGCATCCAAGCCAAATTAGCCAAGAAAAAACTCATCGTGTTTTGAGATAATGGTGCAAGTTCGTTAAACCCTGCATCTGTAAACGCATAAGCATTTCCATATACTGCAATTTTAGAATTATATGCACTGTCGTATTCGGCAGCTATTGAAATAAAGTGAGGTCCCATTCTAGTTTCAACTTCATCCGTTCCATAGCTTTCACTAATAGCTTGGTCGCTTGTAATCATTAATGGGAACACAGTCAATGGTTCTTTTTTATTGTTTAAAATCCTAAAACTTCTAGAGTCATTAAGCAGCACAAAAAACTGACTTAAGTCTTCACCTGCTGTAATTTCAGATGTTTCAACTGTAGGCATAAATGTATACGGATCATCCGGATAATGTCTAGAAGAGTCTTGCTCCTTTATTCTGTCATTGTTTAGACTAATATTGTATTCATTTAGTACATTCTCAAAATTGTCAAATCTATTATCATCGTTTACAGGTTCAAAAAGGAATATTGCATTTCCATCATTCTTAAAATATTCCATCACTCTTTCTGCTTCTACTTTTGATAAATCTGTTTTAGGAGCTGTAAATATGATTAATTCAGCATCTTCCGGAATTTTAGCCTCAACAGCAATATTTAAATTCCTAACAAGATAGTTGCCATTTTCCAGTATCTGCTTCAAGCCTGTATATTCAGATTCTAATGCTCTTTCATTGTGGCCTTCTACAAAATAAACAACTGGAGTCTTGTCCCTTGTTACATACTTTATAGCACCAGTTATACTCTGTTCAGCTGCAAAAAAATTAGTTCTAGTGTTAGGATCTGCATAAAAAAGTTCCCCTGCGACTACTTTCTTTGCTTTATTTCCAGACCTCACAACAATATTATCCATTTCCAGCCCCATCAAATCTTCTTTGTCCAATTCTCTTATAATACTTGGATTTTTATCAGGGTCGATATATTTTACTGTTACTTTTGGAAATTCATCGTATTTATCCAAAAATTCAGTTATCAATTCTCCTGCCCCCTGAATGTCTTCAAGTTCCTGCCTATCTGAAAGAAATATAATTTCAACATTCTTATCCAATCCTTCAATTAACTTTTCTGTTTGCTCTCCAATTGAATACATTTTATTTGGTGTTAAATCCCAGTCCTTTTGGAATGCCATTTCAAATATAATGTTGACAACTATAGTTAAAGCTATAACCAACAAACCTAGAAACAGGAACAAACTACCGTATTTAAAATTTTTACTGTTAAATATATTCTTCATCTATATCACCCCTGACTCCAACGCTTTTTTTCTACTACAATCATTGCTAATGAAAGGAAAAGTGCTATTAAACTGAAAAAAAACACAAAATCCTTCAAACTAACTTTACCCTGTACAAAATCAAGAAACCTTGAGTAAAAAGAAATCCATTTAGCAATATCCAAGAGTATCCCTTTCATAGCACCACTAAAAAAGTCTATAACCCAGACAAAAAACAACCCCAAAGCTCCAATTACTGCAGAAACTATCGGATTCTCCGTCAAAGAGGATGTAAAAACTCCAAATGCCACAAACAATGCACCTGTAAGGATATATCCTAAATAACTGGTAATCATCGAGGCTACATTCAATTCACCAGATATTGCAGTAATTATTGGATATATCGCAGTTACTGCCGCCATAAGCATAAAAACTGTAAATGCTGCAAAATATTTACCAAATACAATTCCCGGAACTCCATTCGGAGATGTCATTAAAAGGACTTCCGTTCCATTTCTCTTTTCGTCCGCAAGTACTTTCATCGTTAAAATAGGTATCAAAAATGCTAGCAAAATGTTTAAATTGTAGATTACCGCACCAAACATAGTCTGTGCCGGACCAGTTGCCTGTATAATCGGTCTTAAAAAATTTAACGACAGAAGCAAAGTGTAAATACCCGTTAACACGTATGCTAAAGGAGAATAAAAATAAGATTTTAGTTCTCTTTTATAAATTGCCCACATGATTACTCATCCCCCTTCTTTTCATCATTTTCTTGTTCTTCAACTTCTGATATTTCTTCCTCTTCTATTTCGTCATCACTATTTTCCTGTTCACTTTTTGCTACATCAACATTAGGATCCTTTGATGTAATTTTCGTGAACGCCTCTTCAAGATTCATACTTACAGTCTTAATCTCAAGTATAGGATATCCGCATTTTGCCATCTCGAAGAAAATAGGTTTTCTTAGATCCACATCCTTATCGGCTTCAACTAAAAATTCAATTGCATCTTCATACTCACCGTTTTCTTTAACACTATTAACGCCATCAATAGTGTTAAGAGCTTTTATTACTTCATTTTTAGGACCATCAATTCGTACAGAATAGACTTTTGATCCTTCAACACTCTTTGTTAGATTGTCCGGAGTGTCAATTGCAACTATCTGTCCTTTATTAATTATAATTATTCTCTCACAAACCGCACTAATTTCCTGCATTATATGAGAACTTAGAATAATGGTGTGATCTTTTCCAAGAGCTTTTATAAGCTTTCTGACTTCGATAATTTGGGTTGGATCGAGACCAACCGTGGGCTCATCAAGAATAAGAACTTCAGGATTACCAATAAGCGCTTGAGCCAGTCCAACTCTCTGTTTGTAACCCTTTGAAAGGTTTTTTATCAACCTTCCTCTAACATTGGATATCTTTGCAAGTTCCATAACATCGGAAACTTGGCTTTTCTTTTTACTTTTGTCAACCTTCTTCAAATCGCTTACAAAATCAAGATACTCCTTAACCGTCAGATCTGTATACAGCGGAGGCTGCTCCGGCAAATATCCAACTCTCTTTTTTACTTCGCGAGGATTTACGCTTACATCATACCCACTTACTTTTACAGTCCCACTTGTTGAAGGCAGATATCCGGTAATCATATTCATAGTAGTAGATTTACCTGCCCCATTCGGCCCTAAGAAACCAAGAATTTCACCTTTTTCCACTGTAAAATTCAAGTTCTTTACAGCCTTTATTTGACCATAAGATTTAGTCAAATCCAGCACTTCAATCATCGTGTTCTCTCCTCTCGTTTGTTCATCTTTCTACATGCTTCTTATTATTCAAGAAACATGTAAATTTACCCATTGAACCCAACTCAAATGATTAAAATATTTTCAAAAAACACTTTAGGCAATATTTATAGTTTCAAATATGGAACATTAATTTGCAAAGCAAAAAAAGCAAATCAATCTATTGAAACCCCAATTGCAAAGTAGTTTATTTGATTTTACCTTAGGGAGTTTCAAAAAATCGCATATAAAGCATTTGTTACACCCCCATTATGGATGCTTCTAAGCTTCCATAATGGGTACATTATTTTGCTATGCAAAAAATGTCAATCTAATTTTTTGAAACTCCAATTGATCAGTTATTTCTTTTATTTTGCCTTAATAATTAAATAACCTAAAAGTCCAACACATAAACCTACGACACATAATACCATTATGCAAAAATTGTTTTAATAAATTATGAACAAATTGTAACCATTTCGCATAGAAATAACGAAAAATCCTTTTCCGATTCTCATATTATGAAAATACCCAAAATCATATTTTTCGTTATTCAAAGTAGCAACTTATTTACTATATTCACCTTTTCATTATATAAGTTGTGACTTGCATATTATATAGCTTTTCACAACTGTTTTCAAGATTTATTTGTCAAATGAATAAAGATGAGTGAAATTAGTCTTTTCATAATATATTACAAAACTAAAAGGATGAATTTTAGATTATCTTTCCCTAAAATTCATCCTTTTAGTTTTGATTCATACTTTGAAATATATTATGGAGAAAACATTCCTTTCTCTATCATATATGGGTGTATTTAATCATCGTGATACATATTATTCCAATAACTAAAGCTCCGAGACTAAGAGAATGTAAAACTCGCTACGGGTCGAATCAAAACTCGCTACGCGTAGAAAAGTGATTCGACTAATCCTTCACTTCGTTAACATTCTCTAAACCTCTACGCAGATGTTATTTCCATAATATGTATCACAATTAAAATATGCACCCATCATATATATTTTCTATTTACTTTGAAAAAACTTGAAACTACTGGCCCAAGTGCTGAGAAACCTGCTACAAGAACCCAATCATAGTAGGACAGTGGTACAGTTTTAAATATTCCTTGAAAAACAGGTATATAGACAACACCAATAATCATTACTAATGAGCACAACACAGCTAAAACAAGCGGTATATTGTTGAAAATAGGTATTTCAAATATATTTTTCTTCTCGGACTTACATTCAAATACATGTATCAGCTGGGTCAGCACCAAAGTTACAAAAGCCCCGGTTCTAGCCACAGATACATCTTTAGTAAAATAAATCAAACTTATAAACACCGAAAGAGTACACAAACCTACAAGCAAACCTCTAAATAGTATGAGATTTAATAATCCTTTTGAAAAAATACTTTCTTTAGTACCTCTAGGAGGCCTCATCATTATATCCTTTTCAGCAGGATCAAGACTTAGTGCAATAGCAGGAAGTCCATCGGTTACAAGATTAACCCACAGTATCTGTATAGGTAATAATGGCAGTGGCAACCCCACAAGTGTTCCAAGAAACATCGTTAATACTTCTCCTATATTGCAGGCAAGCATATACCTTATAAATTTCCGTATATTGTTATATATCACTCTACCCTCTTCAATAGCTGCTACTATAGTTGCAAAATTGTCATCTAAAAGTATCATGGAAGATGCTTCTTTTGTCACATCGGTTCCGGTTATGCCCATTGCAACTCCAATATCAGCTTCCTTTATAGCTGGTGCATCATTCACACCATCACCCGTCATAGCTACTATGTGTCCCTGTTTTTTTAATGCCTTTACAATTCTTAGCTTGTGTTTAGGCGAGACTCTCGCATATACTGATATATCGTTTACTATTGATTGCAACTTTCTATCACTCATATTCTCAAGTTCTCCACCAGTTATCACTTTGTCTTCATCATTGGCAATATTTATTTCTCTTGCTATAGCACCTGCTGTAATTTTGTGATCACCAGTTATCATAACAGGCTTTATTCCTGCAAGCTTACATTTTCTAACAGCATTTATGGCCTCTTTTCTCGGAGGATCTATCATTCCTATCAATCCCACAAAAATAAGCTCTTGCTCTACATTTTCATTGTCATAATGCCTAGAATTTAGTTTTCTATAGGCAACCCCCAATACTCTTAATGCTTGTTTTGCCAAACCCTCATTTTGTATAAGAACTTTATCCTTATCCTCTTTTGTCAACTGACGAACGCCATTTGCAGAATATATTTTAGTACATTTTTCAATTATTATGTCCGGTGCTCCCTTAGTAAAGGCAAAAACCTCACCTTTTTTAGTGTCACACACCACTGTCATACATTTCCTATCTGAGTCAAAAGGTATTTCATCAATTCTTAGAAAAGTATTATTCAATTTTTCTTGAGTAACTCCTGCTTTTGCACCAACAACCAACAACGCAGCTTCGGTAGGATCTCCACTTAGTTCCCACTTTTCCATACTAGAAAACACTGATTTCACCTTATCAATAGTATTGCTGCTCTTCTTTTTTGACTCTTCCATAACAGCATTATTACACAAGCTTCCTATTTCCATTGTAAGTTTTAAACTTTCAACGCTAAGTGGATCTATTTTTTTTCTGGTAATATAAAATTCACCTTTACTACTAAGTGAATCGCCATTAACTTCCACAATACTTCCACCAGAGTAAATCTTTCTAACTGTCATTTTATTTTCTGTCAGTGTTCCAGTCTTGTCAGAACATATTACACTTGCACACCCAAGAGTTTCAACTGCCGGAAGCTTTCTAACAAGCGAATTTCTCTTTAGCATTTTCTGAACTCCTAAAGCAAGTGCAATAGTAACTATAGCAGGTAGCCCTTCCGGAACTGCTGCTACTGCAAGGCTTATGCCTGACAAAAGCATTGTAAAAACCTTTTCTCCTCTAATAACACCAGTTATAGATACAATGGCACAGATAACAAGACATCCATACACTATAAATTTACCTAAATGGTCAAGCCTTCTTTGAAGTGGAGTTTCTTCATCTTCTATATCTTGAATCATATCTGCAATCTTACCCATTTCGGTGGACATACCTGTTTCACTGACAAAAGCTTTAGCTCTTCCACTTGTTACGATTGTCCCCATAAATATATAATTCAATTTGTCGCCAACACTTTCTGCTTTCTTGTTTGATACATGGAGAGTTTTCTCTATAGGCACAGACTCACCAGTAAGCAATGATTCATCTACTAGCAGACCATTAACTTCTACTAGCAATGCATCTGCCGGCACTCTATCTCCCGCTTCAAGCAATATCAAGTCCCCGGGAACTATATTTTCTGCCGGAATCTCTAGATGCCTTCCGTCTCTTATAACTTTCGCTAACGGAGCCGCTAATCCTTTTAGAGCTTCCATGGTTTTTTCCGTTCTATACTCCTGAACAAATCCAAGGACCGCATTAATAATCACTATTGCTATTATGGTAATCGCTTCTGTTATTTCCCCCATAAAAGCAGAAATAAGTGTACATGCAATTAAAATCAGTACCATAAAATCGCCAAATTGCTCAACTAAAATCTTTAGTGCAGATATTTTTTTTCTTTCAGATAAGATATTAGGACCATATTTCTCTAACTTCTTTTTTGCTTCTCTTTCACTTAAACCAGTATAAACCGTATTCTCCCCATCAAAATCTTTGGGCGAAGTATTTGTGGTACTCATAGCATATCACTCCTTTTCGTAAAGTACGACTAAAAAATAAGTAAGGGATAACGAAAAAATAACTTCCTATTCTCATATTGTGAAACATTATCAAATCAAGTTTTTTCGTTATCCTAGAGTTGTAACTTATATTTTAATCGTTCCTAATTTTGAAAAACTTTACAATTGGTGTTTCAGCGCACTAATACATCATATTGAGCTATCACCATAGTCCTATTTTTATTCAAAAAAACTTATAAATAGACCATAATAAAATCAAAAAAAAGACTTCCAAAACCATTGGAAGTCTCCTGTATTTTAAAACTTTTATCAATCCATACCAAGTACCATTATTGAATTTATATGTGGATCAGCAGTACCTTGCATCTGGCATTTTTGCTCTTTCAAAACTTCAATATAATCAACAATATCCTGAGTTATACGCTCTCCCAAACAAATGACAGGTATCCCTGGCGGATAAGCCATAATCATTTCCCCTGCTATTTCACCCACCGATTCCTTGAGAGGAACCGACTTCTTATGACTATAAAAAGCATCCCTAGGAGAAACAATCATCTTTGGGTCTTGTGTAAGTATTGTAGTTTTTCTGTGCTCTTTAACTTTGGTTTTAGAAGATATATCCTTTAAAGCATTAATAAGCGCTATTATATTTTCCTCTGAATCACCAATACTAACAATTCCCATTATATTGTGCATATCAGAAAGCTCAATTTGAATATTATATTCTTTTCTAAGCTTCTCTTCCATTTCATAACCTGTATATCCTAGACCTGCAACATTTATCCCCAACTTAGTCTCATCAAAATCGCTAAATCCTGGTGTACCTATAAGCTCTTTGCCAAATGCGTATAAACCTTCTATTTCATTTATTTGCTCTCTAGCCATTCTAGCAAGTCTTAAAGTTTCCTCAAGCATCTCACTTCCTCTAGTGGCTAGTTGTTTTCTTGCAACATCCAAACTACACATCAATAAATATGATGAACTTGTCGTAAGTGTCAAATTCAATACTTGTTTTACTTTTTCATAGGATATTAAATTGCTTCTAAGTAAAAGAACCGAACTTTGAGTCAGCGAGCCTGAAGTCTTATGCATACTAGCCGCGCTCATATCAGCTCCAACTTCCATCGCCGTCAGTGGAAAATCATCATGAAAAGACATATGAGCCCCATGGGCCTCATCTATCAATACAGCCATTTCGTGTCTGTGTGCAATTCTAACAAGAGCCTTTAAATCTGATGCAGCTCCGTAATAAGTGGGGTTAATTAAAAATACCGCTTTGGCATGTGGATTTTCCTTGATAGCCTTTTTAAGGCTTTCCTCGGTTATTCCCATTGCAATTCCGAGCTGCTCATTTATCTCCGGATGAACATATACAGGCATTGCACCACTTAATATAATACCTCCAATTATTGATTTGTGGGCATTTCTTGGGATTATTATTTTATCCCCAGGCTCACATGCACTCATAATCATCGCCTGAACTCCAGCAGTAGTACCTCCCACCAAAAAGAATGCACTCTGCGCCCCAAAAGCCTGTGCAAAAAGCCTTTCGGATTCATAAATAACTCCAGTAGGATTGTTGGCAAAGTCCAAATCCTGCATGCCGTTTACATCCATTTGAAATGCACGTTCACCAATGTATTCTCTAAACTCCTTAAGCCCATTTCCCTTTTTATGTCCAGGAACATGAAACTGTACCACATTATCATCCACATACTTTTTTACAGCATCAAAAAGCGGTGTCTTGAATTGATCTAATCTTGCCAATCCTTCATCCCTCACTTCCAACCATATTTTATATAATCCTTCTAAAAAAGTTTGTTTCTTCAAACTTTTTTGTTCTATATAAGCAGTTATAGCAATGCTTATATTGAAAACCCAGAATAAGAAAGAATTTAATACTTTAGATACTGAATTCTATGGTTCTGAATTTTTCAAGCTATTCCACAGTATGCTATACTCATTTTTAAAAACAATAAACAAATGAATTATAGGCTAAAGGATATAAAAAGTCAAATACTTTTCTCTCTGAGTAAATTGTTATACATATTATGGAAATAACATCTGCGTAGAGGCTATACCTTATTCTTCAAAAACTTTGCTTACCCCTTCAATTTTGCGAAGTTCTTTTATTACTATTTTACTCCTCATTTTACCTGGTATTTTGATAAGAAATTTAATCAACGCATCATCATCTTCTTCATTATTTAAAAACTCAATATTTTTTATTGTAATACCGTACTTGCCTAAAGCACATCCAATAATTCCAGTTTGCTCGGGAATATCAAGTGTTTTTACATACAAAACATTTAAATGCTTTTTTCTGGAAAAACTGTGTTCAAGCCTTTTTAATACAATAAGAGTTAAATATATAACAAAAGATGCAACAATTGCTCCTTCATAAAAACCTATCCCAGCAGCAATCCCTACACACGATACAGCCCAAAGACTTGCAGCGGTTGTAAGCCCTTTAACACTTGAGCCTTCTCTTATTATAGTACCGGCCCCTAAAAAACCTATGCCACTTATAACTTGTGCACCAAGACGAGCAGGATCGATATTTATCGTTTCCTTATACTTCTCAAAAATGAACTCTGATGTAAGCATAACCAATGCAGCCCCCATACATACAAGAATATGTGTACGAAATCCTGCAGGCCTGTTCATACTTTCCCGTTCATAGCCAATCAATCCTCCAAGAATACATGCAATAAGTAATCTGAATAAAGCAACAAAGTAATATTCAAAATTTATATGCGTAAAAATTTCACCCACTTTATTCACCTCTGTCCTTTTTATTAGTATAGAAAAAAATAATGAATTTTCATAGACCTTACAAGAAAATTCTCTTCGCTGATGAGTTTTCCTAGAATTAAGAAGACTCATAGAACTCTTTTATTTTATAGTATATCATATTCTTCGTAATAATATGGCACTCCCAAAAAACAAATCCAAAGAACTTTTAGGGTTGCCACAATTTACACAAAGGAATTCATTAATCTGAATTGAATTATATTTTATGTAAAGTACTTCAAAAACTTTACTTTACTTTATTAAAGGGGGATTTGATTGATGAAACTAAAAAAAACGCTGATTTGTGGAGCATTGACTATAGGTCTAGTAGCAGGAAGTTCACTATTTGCGTTTGCTCAAGATATAACCTATAAAGTACAGTCAGGAGATATGTTTTGGAAGATAAGCCAGAGATATGGCATTTCTACGATAGAATTAATGAAAGCAAACAATGCTAATGAAAATACTGTACTGTATCCAGGGCAAATAATAACAGTACCTTTGAGCAACCAGATAGTTCATACAGTTAAGTCTGGGGAAACTTATTGGATTATTAGTGAAAAATATGGTGTAGACCTCCAAAAACTGTTATACGTAAATAACGCTAACGAAAACCCAATTCTTTATGTTGGAGATAAGATTGTTATACCTTCCACAAATCAAGAAAATGGGTATTCGACGTACACAGTGCAAAAAGGTGACACATATTGGACTGTTAGCAATAAATTCAACGTAAATTTCACTGAGCTTTTGAAAATAAACGGAGCAAATGATAAATCTTACCTTAATATAGGACAGGTCATAAAGATTCCGTCTGTCAAAACCTCATCAACTCCTTCTACCGAGCCCTATGTAACCTACAAGGATTATACGGTTCAAAAAGGAGATACTTCATGGAGTATTGCAGAAAAATACAAAATACCAGTAAATGATTTGATGAAAGCAAATAATATCACTTCATCAACAGTTCTTAATATAGGACAAAACCTAAGAATTCCGGTGTATCATATTCCGGTCAAGAGTACTCCTGGTGAAAAATATGGTGAACTTCTAGATTGGTGGACAGAAGCACAGTACGTTATCCCTATTGGGTCTTCTTTTGAAGTTGTAGATTTCTATAGCGGAAAATCTTTCTATGCGAAACGTACAACAGGGGCAAACCATGCTGATTGTGAAACTCTTACGATAAAAGACACCAATATTATGAAGGAAATATGGGGCGACCTGAGCTGGGTAAGAAGGCCTGTGATAATTAAATATAACGGAAGAAAGATTGCAGCTGGCATGACCTCAATGGCACATGCAGGAAATGACAGTGCCCCAGGTGGTGTGTGGACATCATGGAGAAGTGGCGATTATGGTGCAGGGACTAATTATGACTATATTAAGGGAAATGGTATTGACGGTCACTTTGATATACATTTTTACAACAGCACAAGACACAAGGACGGGGAACTAGATACAAAGCATCAAGAATGTATACAAATAGCTGCCGGAAAGCAATAATTTCCATAAATACTCCTTTGAATTAGTACTTAAAAATCTCACAAACTCTACATTTGTGAGATTTTTAATGCAACTAAATCCTACTAGTCTTTAAGAGATTTAAAATAAAAACTTTGCAACGGTCGTTTCAAAAAATTCGATGCCATTTTTTGCATAGCAAAATAATGTACCTATGATTGGAAGCTTAAAAGATTCCATGATAGGCTTTGTAACAAAAATAATGAATAGGTATTTTTTTGAAACTCCCTTATTACTGCTAGTTAACCAACTCAATAAGGTTGTTTAGAAATATTTCAGTGTTCTTACCAAGATAATTATTATCCGCAACAATTCCTCCACTCATAATAAACTGCTTTATCTGATCTCTTGTCACAGATAGTATCTCACATAGAACCTTATCTACTCTTAACTTAAGTTCATAGGGGTTATTTATAACAATAACTATGGTTCACAATGATTAAATACACCCTTCTGTAGCTGAATTTAACTTTTATATATATTCCACAGGTAATGCCACTATATTTTCTTTTAGCCAAAGCGGTACATCATACATACATAAAATAACTCCTATCCCTCTTTTTTTCTCAGGAATTCTATCCAACACATCAAATGCATTTGTCATTCTAAGCTTTGGATTTGCTGACATCTTTATTTCCACTGGATAAATCATATCGTCTTGTTCAATCAGTATATCTATCTCAGCTTCCGTCTCTGTTTTCATTCCATTCTCATTTCTACGGATTTTATCCTTTCCTCTATAATAACTTACATACATACGATAATCTTTTCCTGCATTGGAGAATGATTTTAGTATTTCCGACACAACAAATGTTTCAAACAACTCTCCAGCCATTGCTCCATTCATTGCAGTTTCAGCGGTTTGATATTTTGTAAGAAAACACACCAATCCAGTATCTCTAAAATATATTTTTGGTGTTCTTATTGCTCTATTTAATGCTGAATTTGTATATGGTTGCATTATATACACGATACCTGACGCCTCTAGCAAAGACACCCACTGTCTTACTGTACTCGCTGAAATTTCCAGCTGTTCTGCAACAGAAGCGAAATTTAATATTTGCCCTGTTCTAGCTGCCATAGCCGTAAGAAATTGTGTGAATTTCAGTTTATCTTTCACGTTCCCTAATTCATTGATATCTCTATTAATATATGATTGTACATAGGAACTATAATATGTCTGCCAATCAATATTATTAACCTGAAGTGCCGGATATCCTCCTGTATGAATAATTTCCCAGAGATTTTCGCATGACTTATAAAACTTCTCTCTCTTTTCAATATAATGTTCAGATGGAACAAATGGTTCTGCGAAACCAACGCCCATTATTTCTCTTAATGAAAGGCCTGACAACTCAATAATTCCAACTCTTCCAGCCAAAGACTCAGATACATTTTTCATTAAATGATACTGCTGTGAACCTGTCAATAAAAACTTTCCCTTTTCATCGGATTTATCACACTCCATCTTTATATATGGAAATAATTCGGAAATATATTGTACTTCATCCAAAATGATTGGAGGTTTATTATTTCGAAAAAAGAGACCAGGTTCACTTTTAGTTTCCGCTAATAGTACAGGGTCATCAAATGTAATATACTTTTTCTCTTTATAAAGATGTTTTAGAACTGTTGATTTACCAACTTGTCTTGGTCCAGTTAACAATATTGCTTTAAAACCTTTTTCTGTTCTTAATATTATATTTTCTATTGCTCTTTTTATATACATAGTAAATCCCCTCTTCTATTTGCGACTAATCATCGATATAATCATATCATTTACGCAACCTTTTTTCAATATATTTTATTAGATAGTTTCACAAAATAACTTATACAGTATTCAGTTCACAAATCCACTCAAATGAGATTTTTTTAACCACAATCGCAAAGTTTTTTTTAAATCACCTTAAATCGAATTTTTTCAAACTCCAGTTGATCAGTTCTTTTTTGATTTTTCTTAATAATAATCTCCAACAAGCTGAAATGTGAAAAAAGTTTATCGTTGAACCCTGCCTATTATCCTGCAAATAAGAAAAACAAAAAAAACAGCTAGTCAATTGACGAGTTGTTTTTTTTCACACCTGAGGCAGTTTCAAAAAATAACCTATACAGTATTCAGTTCACAAATCCCTTCAATATAGATTTTTAAAACCACAGTTGCAAAACTTTTTTTGGAGATTACCTTATTTAAATATCATTTTTCTATGAACTGTTTTGAATAGTCTATTAATAGCTCCTGTTACTTTTATCTTAGAACCTTGAAAAATCTCAACAACCTTAAATTTAATCTCAATAGGTATCTCATCTTCATCATCTGCCGACGCTATTATACTATATTCTTCTTCTGTAAGAACATTCTTCAAATCTTCTTTAACAGAATCAGGTACAATACCATGCGTAGCATCTACAAAACACAGCGGTGGAAACATTACACACCACCAATTTTGGCCTTCTCCTTCACCTATAACAACCCTAAGCGCCTCATAATTTCCTGCTGGCAAAGTTATGTCACCATAAACCTTAGTGGGAAAAGGATAATTCCCCATCATAGCCTTAACACTGTAATCTTTATTCTGCCTTCTTATTTCTTCCTCTGCAAGAGATACTATTTTATCCAAATCATTTCCAACTTGTAATTTTGCTCCTTCTACATCTTCAATATCCTTTAGTTTTCCCTTCATGTAGTCAAGTACTACATCTCGTACATCTCTTTTTAGCTGTTGATCTTCCTCAGTATCGCTATTAGCTATCACATGAAGTCTCAAAAGATTTTGCGACAATCCACTGTTGATATCTTCTGAATAGGATGCAAACGCTATTCCTGTTATCAGCAAAGAAACCATTGCCATAGCAAGAAATCCCTTAAATACAAGCTTTATTTTCTTTGAACTTCTTAATCCTTTTAACATAACAAAATCCCCCCAGATCCTGCCAAGGAACTATTTGAATATTTCTTGTTTTCAAATAGCCTCCTTATTTTAATTATTTTAGCAATAGTAACTTTTATTGCTTAGTATAATTATTTACAAGATTGAAAGGATTTATACTATACATAAAATATTTTAGTACAAAAACTATTATTTAGTTTGATTTCCATCAAAATTTCATTTACTAGGTTTTTACAAAAATAACCTATACAACGCTCAAACCGTAATATTCTCAGACCAACTTTTTGAAAGTACAATTGAAAAGTCTTTGAAATTACCCTTAATTATTTCATCCAAACTACTTTGTCCCTCGAATTTCAACTGCTGCTTTTATGAAATCCTTAAAAAGAGGATGTGGTCTATTAGGTCTTGACTTAAATTCTGGGTGGAACTGTACACCTACAAACCAAGGATGATTATCTATTTCAACAACTTCAACCAACCTTTCACTTGGCGACAATCCTGACAAAATCAGACCTCGAGATGTCAAACTCTCTCTATATTCATTGTTAAATTCATACCTGTGCCTATGTCTTTCATAAACCAATTCATCTTTATATATCTGAAAATTCTTAGTGTTTTCGCTTATCTTACATGGATATAGTCCCAATCTCATAGTTCCACCCATCTCATCAATATCCCTTTGCTCTGGCATAAGATCTATTACGGGATACGGACATTCTGCATCAAACTCTGAACTATTGGCGCCCTCTAAACCTGCTACATTACGAGCAAATTCCACAACAGCCATTTGCATACCTAAACATATACCAAAATAAGGTATTTTATTTTCCCTTGCATATTTAGCTGCAAGTATCTTGCCTTCAATACCTCTGTCTCCAAAACCTCCAGGTACCAAAATCCCATCACATTGTGACAAATTATTTATTAAATTTTCTCTGTCTAAATTCTCTGAATTTACCCATTTTATTTTAACTTCTACACTATTAGCTATTCCCCCGTGGTTTAAAGCTTCCACCACACTCAAATAAGCATCATGCAATTCAACATACTTTCCAACAAGCGCAATAGTAACAGAGTCACTAATACGCTTCTGACTCTCGACCATTTCTTCCCATTCACACAAATCAGGTGCGCCACACACAAGACCTAATCTCGTGCATACATTTTCAGCAAGGCCTTCTTCTTCAAGCATTAACGGAACTTCATACAATATTTCCGCATCTAAATTTTGAATAACAGAACCTTCTGAAATATTACAAAACAGAGCTATCTTGTCTTTCATATCCTTACTCAATCGTTTTTCGGTACGACAAACTATGACATCCGGTTGAATACCTATGCTCCTTAACTCCTTAACACTGTGTTGTGTAGGCTTTGTCTTAAGTTCTCCGGACTTACTGAGATACGGAACAAGAGTAACATGTATATACATTACGTTTTCTCGTCCTTTTTCAGTAGAGACTTGCCTTATAGCCTCAAGAAAAGGAAGACTTTCAATATCACCAACAGTTCCACCAATCTCTGTTATTACCACATCAGTGTGGTCAATCTTTCCTACGCGGTAAACTCTTTCTTTTATTTCGTTGGTGATATGTGGTATTACTTGGACTGTTCCTCCTAAAAAATCACCTTTTCTTTCCTTACTTATTACAGACCAGTATATCTTTCCTGTAGTAATGTTACTGTTTTTACTAAGATTTTCATCTATAAACCTTTCATAATGACCCAAATCAAGATCAGTCTCAGCACCATCATCCGTTACAAATACTTCTCCATGCTGATATGGACTCATTGTTCCGGGGTCAACATTAATATAAGGATCAAATTTTTGAATTGTCACCCTCAATCCTCTTGCTTTAAGAAGCCTTCCTAAAGATGCTGCCGTTATTCCCTTCCCCAAACCGGAAACAACACCACCTGTTACAAAAATGTATTTTACAGACATGATTTTCTATCCTCCACAAACAATTACAGCCGGTTAGATGTTCTCCTCGGCTGCTAATATATTTAAAAAATTAAACAAAAGGACATCTTAGCCCTCTCATTTCTACTTCTTTCGCCCATCTTTAAAGAAACGCGAAAATAATTTATTCATATTATAAAACATACAAGTTATATTGTATAATTGCTAAAAAGCAGTGTCAATAGAAGATTTGATTTTATAACACAAAAAATTATTTTCTATTAAAATAACAAAATTTCAGAGCATTTTTTGTATACTTTGTGACTTGTCATTTAAAATTGCAGTGTAATACTAATTAGGAGATTAAAAAATACATATTCAATATTCAGATAAAAAGTCCATTATAGAAACTATTAAACATAGTAACATTATTTTTACATTCAAAAAAAAGCAAATAAACTCTTTTGAGATTCCAATTGCAAATTTTATTTGATATTAGACGGTTTCAAAAAATAGCCTATACAGCATTCAGGGTCATAAAACCTTTCAATCTAGATTTTTTGAAACCGCAATTGACCAGTTATTTTTTTGGAATCACCTTAATTAGATTTTTTTCATACAATAAAGACAGCATATAATGCTGCCCTTATACAACAATTGAAAGCTGTTTACTTCGTAGTCCAAGACTACAATAGTTAATACCAAAATACATTAATTAAATAGTAAAAATCATTTTACTTACTCCCCCAAAACCGTATCTCTCTTCTTTTACTCCTATTTCTATTCTTTTTTTATTATAGAGTTCAATCTTTTTTATAAAATCAGTTTACTCTAAATTATTATTTCTCCCCTAAATCCTCCGTTTTCTTGTCCATCCAAGCTAAATTTAAATATACGCCTGCAAATCTCTCTTCAAACTTTCTCCCCGTAAAAATTCCATTTTATAGAAGGTAAAACTTTAAAAAATTGTACATAAAATCGAGCTTGGACTACGAAGTAACCAGCCTTCTTTATAAAACACTTAAAATCCCTTAATCTTTTCTACATCCCACCTTATAATAATATATTGTTAAAGAATTACATATATTCAATATTTTTAATAAACTAATCAGGCACTAAATACACTCAAAGAATTGCAAATTAAGCTAAAACTTAAAAACAAAGCTATTTTCAACAAGACAAAGAACAATAAAGTTATCATTCTGAATAACGAAGATTCTCCATTAGATGAAATTAAAAACCACGAAACATAGATGTTATTTATCGTTATTCTTAAATTTAGGTATTTCTAAAAAATAACTATTCAACTGCGGTCTCAAAAAAATACAACTAAGTAATCTCAAATATTTTTGAGAGAAATTCATCTGTTAATAAAAGGATAGCAAAAAAATACCAACATGTCAACAGTTCGTTTACAAAAATCAACTAAATGGTGACAAAAAAACTGTGTTTCCAACTATTGCTTGCTTAAAAACTCTCTTATCCACATAGAAACAGAGAGCTTAGATACTATCTATTGAGTCAATTTCACCCCACTTAGCCCATAATCTTTCTGCGCTTCACTCAATTCCCCTTGAGCTATGCCTTTTACAAAATATCCTTTTACTACACATTTATTTCCCTGACCTTCAACATCTTCAAGAAAAAAGGATGCAAAACCACATATTTTAACAGATTTTCTACCATTTACATCTAGATCATCTGCAATAATTACCGTTACAATTCTTGGACAATCGGGATCGAAACTGTCATAGGTACATTTTGGGCAATGATCACATCGGCTTATTAACTGGTTTATAGAAGATTTTGTGGGATTACTCATATTTCCCGGTTCCGTATCAACATAGTCTCCAACCCTTAATTCTCCATCATAACCATTTAAGATATTAAATCTATAATTACTTGCACCATTACCACCAAGAGCAAGGCACCCATAATTACCGTTACTGCCACTTCCACCCCCTTCTTTCAAAGTATAAAGTTTCCCAAATTCAAACGTCTGCTCTTCAATTGCAAAAGGTCTTATTCCACTAAAAACACTTGTTACTGCCAACACCTTAGCTGTAGCATTTGCATTAACTTTTGTACCATTGAAGCCAAGTAGTTTGGCAAATGCATAGTTTACATTGCTTTTCGTTGTAATCTTTATACCCTTATCTCCACTAAGAAGCTCAATATTTGCATCATCAGGATTCACACCATTTTTTTCAAGGTATTCTCGAGCGGTTTGTACAGGATTTTCTTCACCATAAAAAATAGACTGAGCTCCTGCTAATGCGGCAGCATCTGTAGCCTTAACCGTATCTGCCTTTTTATATGCCACAACTCCTATATCCACAACAATAGATGCACATGCCGCAATTACAGAAAAGGTTATTACATGTAAAACCAATGTAGTACCCTTTCTGTTTCGAAAAAAACTAAACCTTTTCATAAAAATGCACCTCATAAAAATAATTTCCCTATTCTCATTGTACATCCAACGGACATAAATTCCATCAACCTATAAAACTATTTTTATTAGGTATCTGTAACTATTTTTTGTTGAAAATGTTTTATAAAACTTTAGGAACATTATTTTTTATGCAAAAAATGTAAATCTAGATTTTTTGAAACCGCAATTGCATAGTTTTTTTAAATCACCTTATTTCTAATCCTTAAGTAATTCTATAGCCTTTGCCATTTGTTTATCATATTCTAAAACAAGATTTTCTAATTTCTCATTTAGTGCCTCTTGTGTGGAAAAATCCAATACTCCATAGGAATAAAATCCATTGTCCTTTTGAAACTCACGAACAGCATCAGCTGTCTGACTATCAAATATCACATCTGGATTTGAAATTTTATAACCCAAAAACTTTAGGAGCTTTTCGCAATTAAGAACATCTATACTCTTTTCATCTAAATAAGGTTTTATTTTTTTTGAAAGTGTATCTATATCCCTTATGTCAATATTATTTTTGATATAGCTATTTTCAATGTAAAAATCGGGCTCAAGACCTATGCCATCAATCATTCTTCCATTAGGTGTATAATATTCACCTGTTGTAATTTTTGTCCACCCCAACACCTCATCATCCTGATACGACATAGAGTGTTCGTTTATAAGCTCATCACCATCAACTATCTCTATTCCATATTTTTGCTCATTTTCACTATATGCCTTCGGAGTAAGTATAGGATAAATATTCTGCACCTTACCTTTTCCATAGGTATTTGTACCTACTAGTACTCCTACCCCTGTATCTTGTATCGCTCCTGCAAGTATTTCCGAAGCACTTGCACTCGATTCATTCACCAATACCACTAATTCATATTTTAAGTTCTCATTTTCAGAATAATATTCTTCATCTTCAATTGTTTCCGACTTAAAATCAAGCTTTGTTATCAAACCTTTAGGAACAAATCTTTCTGCTATCTTTACCACTTCACTCACTGTCCCACCAGGATTGTCTCTTAGATCCAATATCAGCTTATTTATATTTTTACCATCTATTTCTTTAAGGGCTTTTTTTATACAATAATCTGAATTGGAATTAAAAATATCCAGTTTTATATATCCGATATCGTTTTTAATGTCGTAAGTAACAGGGTCAACTTTTATTTTAGCTCTTTCTACTTCTACCTTTACTAAATCCTTCTGCCCTGCTCTCTTTATTTCCAAATAGACCTTTGTACCTTCTCTGCCTTTAATAAGCTCTGCAGTTTCTTCACTACTTTTGCCTTCAACACTTTCTTCACCTACTTTTACGATTATATCTCCATTGATTATTCCTGCTTTATCAGCTGAGGACTTTTCAAAAACCTCTGAAACAAAAACATTATTTGCCTGTGAGAAAATTCTTACCCCTATACCAACATAAGAGCCTTTTATATCATTTAAAAAATCATCTGATTCTCTGAGGTCAAAAAAATCGGTGTATTGATCCATAGTATCAAACATACCGTTTACCGCTCCCTCAATCAGCTGTTCATCGGTAACTTGGTAATTATAACGCTCCTTTATCAAATTCATAATTTTTTCTAGATACTCCAAATTCGATGCCGTCTTATCTTTTGAGATATTTTCTTCTGCAAAAGCCGCGTTTGAAATTAGTATACACCATACCAAAACTACAGTTACCATTTTAAAAATTTTCCTTGTCATCGTTTATCCCCTTTTCTTTTATAGTTATATGTAAGTTATCTCTCGAAAATATAATTGGTCCATTTCAAAAATAACCTATACTATACAATATCTTAATCACAAATATATCAATTCTTTTGAAATGGCAATTGACCAGATATTTTTTGAATTACCTTAAGGTAATAATATAATATTTTTCGAGAAAAATATAGTATAGTTTTGTTACGTTTAATAATTAACTATTCGTTCTCTATAATCCTTTTTTAGATCATCTCTCATATAATTTATAATTTTGTTTATAACCACTGCAGCCCTTGCTTTTGTAAGATATTCTCGGGGTTTAAGATATCCTCTTTCGTCACCTAGTATAAGACCTATCCTTTGTGCCACATAAATATGATTTCTAGCATATGAAGGAATGTCTCCATCATCTACAAACGATGTTGCCACTCCACCTGCTGGTGCTAATGCTTCAAGTCCTAAAGCCCTTATAATAATTGTTATTGCATCAGCCATAGTCAAATAATCTTCTGGTGAAAATCTGGCATTTCCACGCCCGCTTATCATTCCCCTTTTATAGGCACTGTTTATATTTTCAAAATACTTACTGTCCACATCCACATCTTCAAAAGGAGATAAAATCTCTTCCTGTTTGCTTTTAGTATTTCTACCCATCCTAGAAGTAATCAATGTACTGTCTTTGGGAACCTCCTTTGCAGCGAGCACAATTGCATCTGCAAATTCTGCTCGTGTCATTATATCCTGAGGATTAAATTTCTGAGAATCCTCCTTAAAAACCTCCAAACTGTAAAGAGCCTTAATATCATTTTCAGCCCAATGACCTTTTAGGTGGTTCATGCTCGGAACCAACAATCTAGTCTTGACAGGAAATCCTTCAATTTTTAAACTGTCAGATCTTTCAATCAGTCTATCTGTAGATACTCCATTAGAATCAAACTCAGGTAACTTTGAAGAGTATTGTAAAATACTATTATTATACTGAGTCTGCACAAATCCACCTTCAAAACTAATGGTCTCAGGCTCATTCTCAATATACTTTATCTGCTTTGAAATGCTGTTAGAGAGGCTCACCCTTGCAGTCCCACCCCATTTGTCAACATTGTCATCATTTAGACTTTCACCTTGTATAATATAATCTAGCACCTGTGTCTCAGTAGAACCCCAGTATTGATTATATCCATAAAAATCACCGGTAACATCTATAGTAATGGTACCTTCATCTGTTCCAATACTATAAGTTTTTCTTCCCCAAAGGTTCCCTGCCAAATAATCAACCGCAGGCTTTGAATCGGTTATATTGGTTTTGGTAAAATCATAATTTCTCAAATTGTATCTAGTGCCGTCTATATTAATAACTTCAGTATAGTTGTCATCTAAGCTTGTCTCTTCTATTATCTGTCCATTGTCCTTTTCGGTAAGCACAGTATTATAGGATAAAAATTTTGTAAGAGTAGCGGAGATTTCGTTATTTTCAAGTCTGTATGTATAGTTTGCCCTTATAGTCTGCTTACCTGTGTCATTATCCTGTTTCGATGTTTTCTTTATTTCCAATGTTCCACTAAACACAATAGGTTCTCCTGTCAAAAATACTACTTCCTTGTAGTCATAGGTTGTCTTGCCCTCAACTTCTCCAGAAGATATCCCCCCTTCAAAGCCGCTATCCCCGCTTCTTGCATGTACTCCAACATTTGATACAGCCAACACTATAATAATGGCCACCGACATCAATTTTAAATTTTTTAGCATATTGCACTCCCTCCAAAATACTTAGGAATTTCAAAAAATTATGCATTCATTATTTCCGGTACAAATCCCATTTTAGGCAGTTTCAAAAAATAACCTATACAGTATTCCGGTCACAAAGCCCTTCAATTTAAATTTTTTGAAACCGCAATTGCAAAGTTTTTTTTGGAATCACCTTAATATAAAAAATGTAAATAGTTTTTTTGAAACTCCAGTTGCAAAGTTTTAATTTGAAATTCCCCCAGCGCTATTCTACAAATATAATGTACACATCTGAAATATCGCTGTCATCCTTTTTAATAACCCTAACCTTATCTCCCTTTTCAAGGTCTTTCGCTTGTGCTATACTGTTATCTTTTAAAATTATGCTGTTATTGAGAACATTTAAAATCAAATCATCACTGTTTTCCCACATATGAGTTGCAGAATCATATATTTTACTATTTTGCATAGTAAATTCTATATTTTCCCCCTCACCGTTTATCTCATATATTTTACCTTTAGCCGACACATTGCCGTAAGGTGCTGTATTTACCAATACTGCATCGGTACCATTTGCTAAAACATAAACTGTACGATCTTTGAAGCTTTCATCTCCATAATCAGTAAAATCACGTTGTCCCACTACACCAGCGTCATCAACTATACCAGTGTCATAAGTAATTCTGAAGGTCTTTGGTGTATTGTAGAAATCCCAGTTAACACCATTTAGCTCTGAAAAGGAGCTTACCGTAAAGTCTTTATTCTCATTAACACTCGCTATTCTTCCCCTATAGATACTGATAAAGTTCGGATCACTTCTAGGTCCTATCTCAACTACATTTGCATAATACTCACCATTTTCAAATGATCTGTTTGCCACAATATATGCCCTATCTTCTGGAGAAATACTGCTGCCTGTAACTAGCCTTTTGTCTTTAACGATAATAGTCCCCTTATTGTATGTAATACTATTTATTTCTTTTTCTAGGGTTATCTCCCCCTCACTTCCTAAGGTATTTGATATAATACTGTCATCAAATTCAGTCAATTGGGTGTCAGCTTTTTCTTTAAACGACACCAAAACCGCCTTTTCTTCTCCACCATAATCCTCTTCCACCGCAATATAAGCTTCTGCGGTTATTAACTTGTTATTAACACTATCTGAATCTACAGTTTCACTGTTATAGTACAAATCATTGCCTTCTGCTAATCTAACAGTTGAAAAACCTTTTTGTTCACTTCTCTCCCAGTTTCCGTTTTTCAATATCTCCATATTTCTTATAACGAGACTATTAGATACATCGTCAAGCCTGTCCACAACTCCCTTATATATGTTTGTAATAAAATGTTCATCACCTTCTAGCGTTATTTGCTTCAATCTAGTAAAATTATCGGTTATATTAAGAAGTAATTTTACCCTGTCCCCATCTTTTACAGAATCATAATCAACCGGCCTTTTGTCTAAAATGACAGGTATATTATCACTTGTCATCAATATTTGCTGTGTACCGTCATCGTATTGCACTACAAGGGAGGCAGGATTTTTAGAAAGCACCTTACCATGCTTTTGAATATAGTTATCTACAGCACTTATCAACTCGATATTGCCCGCATCATCAAATTTAATATAAACCGAATCTCCTCCCTCAATTTCTTCAATATTTGCCGGTTTATAATTTTTCATGATAGTAATATTCTTTGGATTTGAGTAGTTATAAGTTTTAATATTAGGAACAGATTGGTCCACTGCTTTATCTTCATTGTATAGAGTTATATATCCAAGCTGTGGATTATTGTCTTCTGCTATTCCATTAGCTACTCCTTGATCCCTTAGCTTAAGTATTATAGTTTTTATCCCGGTTATCATGTTGTCCTCTATAGCAAGAATAACGTCCATTCCCGGCTCAATATCATCTATATCGGTTTTAATGTCATCTACAAAAATCTCAGCGTCAGAGCTGTAAACATATGTAACATCAACATCTTTGCCATCACTATCATACGAAAAATTTTCATCCTCTAAATCTAAATTTGGATATTTTAAATCAAATACTTTTGAAATATTTAATGTTTGCGCTCCCTTATCAATAGTATTTACTTTAGCCACCAAATATTTTGTATCAGAGGTATTAGATATTACTTTTACGTATACAACCTTTCCATCCATTGTCACAGTGTATTCTATACGGTCTCCTATTTCAAGCACATCGCTTTTTCCAATCCATCCATCCTTATAGACAATTAAATCAATATTTTCCTTTGGCTTAACACTTCCATCCTGCTCATTTCTATTATCCTCTGATTGGTCAGTAAAATTCTTTGTTATTATTTCATGTAACTTTCCATTGCTATTTCTAACATTGAAAAGCTTCTCCTCTATATCCTGCCCATCAACAAATTTAATTGACGGTTCAACACTTTCAAGCGTTCCTATTTTCTTTTCATAACCTCTAGGAGGTAATATGACAGGAAGAGCATTTTTAATAATCTGCGCCATTTGTTCTCTGGTAACATTACCTGTAGGGTTAAATCTTCCATTGTCTAAACCGCTCATAATATTGTTTTTAAGGACTGCCTCAATATAAGGTATTTTATGGGGGTCTGCCTTAGACCAATCACTATAGCTGTTAAAAATCTTCTGCTGCCCGTACACAGGCTCTAGTCCTAAAGCCATAGCCAGCCAAAAAGCCGCATCCTGCCTTTGTGCTGCAGAATCTCTATAAAAATTATCCTGTGTAAAATTACTTTTATCTAATGCCAACGCATCTGCAAGGTCTCTTGCAGTAATAAGCCCATCGGCAGCTGCAATCTGCAAATATCCATCAGACCACATCGCCGGTGCATATGTTTTTTTATTGTCGGCAATCCTTCTAGCATCTAGCTCTTCAGCTGCAACTTGTGCCTCTGCCTCTCTTCCTGCTGCATTGTATATGAGAGCCAGCGCTTGCTCCTTTGTCACGGAATTGGTACGTCCAAAAGTTTTATTACCATAGCCCTTCATAACCTCAAGAGCACTGATTTCACATATAGCTTCCTTTGACCACGCATTAGATTCTCTTACATCTTTGTAATCTATATTGTTTAGAATTGTATTAGCTGTATTAATACCTGTATAAGTCTTTTCTGCCGCCTCTATTTTATACGACGGTGTAAAAATGGCAAAGAAAAGAATCAGCGTTATGGTTAGTGCTATGGTTTTTTTATATTTCATATAAACATTACCTCTGCTTTTATATTTTATTTAGATTTTTTGTTTTGACTCATTCGAAAAAATCTGCTTTGACTCATGACTTTAAATCTTTTTAAGTTAAAGGGTACAAATTAGTGATGGTGGTATTTTATAAACAAATATTAAGGTTGCAACCTACCTCGTTTTAGTGTCAAATGTCTCCATTCGAAGCCCTTCGCATAGAATCTGTAAGCCTTGGCTTGATAATTTTTCGCCGCGTCTTAAGGACCTCCTGTCCTAGACGCTAAAAATGCCGTCCTTGGCATTTTTGCTTCAAATTATCAAGCTCTCAAGCAACAGATTCTAATGCTCAGGTCTAAGAATTACGTCATTTGACACTAAAACAGGTTCTACTTTTAATTAGGCTTTTTTATTATTGCTTTTACATTTTCTAGATGTTTTTAAATTACTATGCTTTAAAAAAATTAGCCTGATACTTTTATATCGGCTAATTTTTGTAGATGATTTAATAATTATATTTTAAAGTTAGATTACATTTAATATAGTACTTAACTTAACCTTTTGCCATGTTTTCATAAACCTCACGCTTATCTTTGCATTTTTCTCAGCGAGGTTCAAAAATCATAATTCAACAATTCTGCAGGTGCAGTTTTTGATTTTGTAACATATTATTCCAAGAACTAAAGCTCCGAGGCTAAGAGAATGTAAACTTGCTACGGGTCGAATCAAAACTTGCTTCGCGGGTTAAAACTCTTTTAATTTCCACTTTAGACCAATCTATTTGTAATCTAAAACAACCACCTTAGAAATGTCACCAATACAATCTTTATTAATCTCTATTTCACAGTCGTCAACTTTTTTGTACTCTCCTACTAAAGACAAAAATTCTTCTACTCCCAAAAGAGGAAAAGCTAGATCCTCTGTTTTATAGTGCATAGGAATTGTAACTTGGGGTTTTAAAGCATCCATTACCTTCTGAGCACCAACATGGTCTATAGTAAATGTACCACCCACAGGTATTAACAAAATATCCACTTCACCAATTTTCTTAATCTGTTCCTCTGTAAGCATATGACCTAAATCACCTAAGTGACAAACATTTAACCCATCCACTGTAAATTTAAAGACGGTATTCATTCCTCTCTTTTTACCGCCCTCTTCATCATGAAATGTATCCACCCCTGTTATATCAATACCTTTAATATTAATTTTACCCGAACCTTCAACCAGCACAGGATTTCCTTCAAATATATCCGTATTATTGTGGTCATGATGGTCATGGCTTTTACTAACTATATTCGTTTCAATCTGGGGAATTTTATAACCAACGGTAGCGTCGAACGGGTCGGTTACAATTTTTATTCCCTTATCGGACGTAATAAGAAAACAAGAATGTCCAAACCATTTAATCTTCATGTTTTTCCTCCTCATTTCGCATAAGTATTATATTCTATATTTTTTAACGTTCTCTAAATCCTTTATAAAATGTTTATTTCACTTCATCTTTTGTCTTGTTATGTAAATATAATGTTTTTTTAATCCTTTAACATATATTTTATATTTCTACCGTTACCTATTCTATTTACCAGCCCTTTTGAAATTAAATTATTTAAGTATTTACTTGTTTGAGTTTTTTTAATGTCTAATGCCATACTTACATCCTTTGCCAATAAAAATTCATTTTCTTTTAACATATTAACAATTTCCTGTTCTTTTTCTAGAAGTGTTATCCCTTTTTTATATAATACATTTGGCAACACAACTCTTACACTATTAGGTGTTATTTCAAATTTTGGCTTTAAATCGTAATCTTTATAGTGAGACTTAATTCTTCTAATTCCTGTTGCTATTTTTTCAATAAGTTTTAATCTGTAAAATATTTCTGCGATTATTTTATTTCTTGGAATTGATATTCTCCCGTCAATAAAATCTTCATATGAAATACCTATGGGCAATCCACCAGGAGATGTCACTTCAATTCTATCATCAAATATCTCTACCTTAACATTTGCCTGTTTGTTATAATCTCTATGACAAATAGCATTAGCTATTGCTTCCCTATAGGCAACAATTGGGATTTCTTCAATGGTCTTTCTATATATCCCATCAATTTTTTCCTGTTTGTTAACATGCTTATAATAAAAATCAACACATTTATCAAACTGTATTAATATAGACATTTTTTCAAGGTCTATCCTGTCCTTTATAGATTCAACACTGTCAGAATATCTAAGTAGTGTTACTTTACCAATATTATTGTCATCGGAAAACAATTTTGCTGCTATATTAAATTTTCCATTCCTAAATAAACCAAGGGATGTCAATACGTTATTATCAACCTCACTAATCCCCAATGTTTTTCTAAGCCTGTTATTTAATACACTTAAATCTAATTCTTTATCATCTATTTGCATTTCATCATACGTAAGATTTTTACCGCTCAACACTAATTCATTATATTCATACAGATCAACCTCTCTTGTTGTTATGGCCACTCTTTTATATGCCTTTCCTTTGTATGTATATGGAGTATTTTCACTTTTAAAAACCTTTATAATTAAGATTGTTTTCCCTTCACATATATCTGTTTCAACTTCAAAATAGGGGTTTGGCAATATTGAATCATAAATAGCATTCTCAATCTGTTCTTTTGTATAATTAACATTTGATATGCCTATAACCTCACCTTTATCGTCAATACCAAGTATTATCAATCCATCATTATAGTTCGCAAATGCTGATACAGTTTTTAATAAAGTTTTGGTGTATTCCTGCTTATATTCTACATTTTTATCTTCCCCAAGTTGATAGTCTATCTTCATATAAAGTGCCTCCAGTGAACGAATAGTTTTTGTTCACTTTAATTATAAGCTAACAGCAACCAAAAATCAATAAATCAGGGAAATATACTATTAATTCGTTCAGTGAACGAAAAGTATAAAACTAATTTAAACCATGTTTTTACACTCCCTTTTTGGTAGTCATCATCCCAAAGCCCCCATACCTAGATAGCTAATGAATCTGAAACACATATTTACATTCTTTTCATTACAACTATATTTTTATTCCCCCCAGTTTGTAGTCTATCTTGATTCTACTGTATTTGAAAACACTAAAATCTCTGCTACTTTTGACCTTACATTATGATCTTCATCCTGCGAAAATACATCCAGTATTTTTAAGTTGTCTTTAGTTGCTTCTTGAAAACAACCCAATTCAAACAGCTTATCTGCTTTTTTAATTAAACTTATAATATTTCTACTTAAAGCAATTAATCCATCCTTGTATTCTGAAAAAGTTTTAACCATTTCTACTGCGCGAGTTTTAGCTTCTTTTTCACTATACGGTTTGCCCTGATACCATTGAAAGTAATGTACTATTTCATGTGCATATGAACATAGAATTGCCATTTCAGCATTGTAAATTCCATATTTTTTTCTTAACTCGTCAAAATCTCCTGTAGCTATCTTAATTCTTGGCTGATTGCTTTTGTCAAATGGGCCAAAGAAAATTAGAATATTGTGCTTGCCTGCTCATTTTTTTGCTAATAACTCTATAGTTATTCTTTATATAAACATTAACCCTTATTGGAAATTCATAATTGCTTCTCAACCACTTAGTAAATTCTTTACATACTAAAGCAACTTGTTTATTAACTCCACTCATAATTCTAATCCTTAGACCTTTTTTAATCAACAAAGACCCCATATCCTTCTCCTAATTTTAAATGCACTTGTTCTTATATTATTATCTCATAGGCTCAAATTTTGGGCAGTCACATCCTACCCTTAAAACACAATTTGGCTTTCTTTCTGGATATTCTTAAATGTTTTGCTCCAACTGTAAAATTGTTTACCGAAACTGCTACTTTATTTGCAAGTTTTTTAGCAAATCCTAATCCACTTAACATCCAAGATGCTAATTTCGCTACAACATAAGAATTTGCAAGTAGAAATCTATTTACAATAGCTGTAATAGTAAAAGAAACTTATAAATTCTTACATCTGATTTCTAATTAAAACCAAGGTAAGCAGAAACCACCAGTACTATTAATAGAGATATTACAACAATTAGACGTTTTTTAAAAGAAAATCTATACATTACTATCTCAAGAGGCAAATCAATAACTATAAGTAATAAACAAATAACAAATATCGTTTTTGCTATCATAATAATCACCTTCCGCTTCTTTCTCCCAAAAAGGTATCCATTATACCAATAAGCTACACTTTGTGTACTTTCTTCTATCTTATAGTACTTCAAAATATCCTTTACTTCTTCCTCTGTAAAACCAAAATATTCACTATAGCTATCACTTAGAATGGTACTTACATTCAGATTATTCATATCACTGAATATACTTTCTTTAGCAACTCTAAAGATACCTGTCATTATACCTTTGTGAAGATAAGGATTATTCTTAAACCCTGCGTTCATAAAGGTTTTCATAAATTCTATAGTCTCTACCCAATGTCCATGTATGTAGGCCTCATTCAAAAAGGTATCATCTATATTTCTTTTATAAACAAACTTTTGTCTACAAAATATAAATCATCTATTAAATTTTTAAAATTATCTACACCTATAGGTTGGCGTTTCATCAGTTTTACCTCTTTATTTCCGAAATTTTTACATACTCTTATTATATACACTTTTTATAATAGCATCAACAAATTATAACAATCCACAATCTCCCAGTATCTTTTCAATAGACTCCCAGATTAAAAGTGAAGGGTTCTCCCTATAATATTTATAACCTTTATACTGTTGCAATACCAAACCATTATCAGCATTTCTTTGCATAATATCTTTTGAACGTTCGACTGCTTCTTTTACTTCATTTAAAGATATTTTCCCAAGTACCCTCTTAAAATTAACTTCACTCTTATATTCGGCTAGGCTTGAGAAATTCTCATCATATGCCCTGTTTATAGGTTCAAGATACTGCCTCCTATGCATAAGAGAGCCAGTACAATTAGTTTTATGCAGAACTATCCACAACTCAAAAGTAAAATTGCTATAACCCAATTTGTACTTAATTTGCTTACCCAATTTTGAAGTTTCCTTCAATAAATCTAATGTTTCATGAAATTGTTTAGTATGAACTTCTTCATTGCTTTCATAATCGTACACATGTGTAATCTCAATCGGTGATAATATAGGCATTGCCTTTGCCCATTTTAAAGGGTTCTTCTGAATTTTACTGACAATTGAAACCTTATATTTAGTCTCTAGCTTACCATTTATTTTATGCTGCAACCAGTCTAAATACCATTTTTCTGTTTCACCCTCTACAGAGAAATAGTACTTTTTTGTAGCTTTCATATTGGGCATCCATTACACCTCTTTTCTATAATTTAATAAGCTTTCGAAAATAGGCGTAAAATCAATATCGTTAATAGCACCATATTGACTAACAAAATAATTCTTCATATAATCTCCACCCATTCGTACACCCTTTTCCCCGGCAGTACCAAAGTCAGATAAAGAATAATGTTTACTACAACTTGTTATATCATCACGCTCTACAAATTTAATTTCATCGCGTCTAAAAAGATTAGAATTCAGAAAAATAGGATTATGGGTGTTAAAAATTAGCTGTGCATTATTAGTGTTGATATCATCATTATGAAAAATATTTATGATACTCATTAATGCCATAGGATGAAGAGATGCATCAAACTCATCAACAACTAAAGTACCCCCATTAAGTAATGCATTTATAACAAGTGGGAACATATTAATAAATCGAATTGTCCCATATGACTCAAATAATTCAGCAGCCATTGCTTTCTTATCATTTTCACCATCAAATATAGAACATAGTTTTGCTTCAGATTCATCTTCGGGGATAATATAGCCAAGTGCATTTGAATTAATACCAAATACCCGTGCAGCATCATTTGTTGTTTTTTCAATGTACACGGTTTGCTTCTTAGGGTCAGAAAACTTCTTTACAAGATTAAGTGAATCTGCTCTATAAATCACCATAAATCTATTTTCAAGCCAGTTACTAATTATACTAACAAGTTTTGAACTAAACATTGCTTTAAAACCATTCATTAAAAATAGCTCCTCCTTGTTTAGATTACTCTTAGCAAGAGTAATGGCTCCTATTTCATTACTTTCAAATTCATTAATTAAGTATTCTTTGATAACCTTTAAATCGCCGAATTCTAGCGTGCTACTTCTTGTAAAGATCATTTTTTCGTTAACCATTAAAGTTTCAGATAATACTTGTCGGTTGTAATCATCTTCCAAAAAAACGCCAATATCTAGGGACAGTTCATATTTAAATAAAAGCCCATTTTCAATAAACATAATTGAAAAATCAACGGGGCACTTTTCTTTATTTGCACTGTTAGGAATCAATTCCAATGAATTAACTGCAACATTCGGCATATTTCTGGTATCGCTATTTCGGATGTTTCCGCGTAAAACAATTGACTTAAAAACTTCCATAGCACCAATAATATTTGTTTTCCCCGATGCATTGGGTCCATAAATCACAGCAGAACTCAACCCTTTATAGATTTTTGAACCAATCTTTTTATTTAAAATACTATAATCAAGACCTTTTTGCTTTGGTGCGGGTATCATAGCAAAAATTAATTCTTCTTTAAATGATTTATAATTTTTTGCTCTAAATTCTAGCAACATAATGCCACCTCCATTTTGCAAATTTTACGCAAATTTATACTTATATTGTATGCTATATCCTCTCCATACGTTAATATAATTATACCATTTTGCAAAATTATTGCAAAATTATTTTTTATGGCATTCAGATTATTTTCTTCTATTGTTGCATCTATTATTTTGCAATATAAACTATTAATTAATGTACTCCTTACAGTCAACATTAAATATTTCCAAGCATATATATAGATTTTCCCATATATAAAAGGCATATAATGCTGGATATGTTAAGTACTTATTTTGAAGTATACATTCCTTGCATATGGATTTTGTTTTATTATGAACTATTTTTTTATGCGTTGCTCTCGTTTATTTGATGTATATACAGATCAAATCTAAAGCTCTTTAATCCGCTATTCATTAATTAAAGAATTGTAAAAAGGCGTTTGGTTCTCTTCACATGACAATGTTTCAGGACTATATTTTTCTTTCCATTTTCCATTATCAGCTTTTACCTTTATCTTTGCACCATCATGATTTTTTACAGCATCAACATATTGAGCAGGAAATTAATATTCCAATACCTTTCAATATTCTTAAGAATTATATCATGTATTTGTATATCTATATTCCATTTAACTTCTTTTTTCAAATATAACACATCTCTTTATTATTATTCTTCCATAATTGGCTTTGTACTAGAAATATTGAATATATATTTTTTCAAACTCCCTTACTAAAAAGCAGTCATTAAAAAAACATCTGATGAAATCCTAAGATTTCATCAGATGTTTTTAAGTAGTCTTACATCTTTTCCGGAGCACTTATACTAAGTAAATCCAAAACATTCTTTATAACAATCCTTGTGCTATCAACAAGAACAATTCTTGCATTCATTATGCTCTCTTCCTCACCCTTTACCCTGCATGCGTTATAAAAACTATGGAACAAACCTGCAACATCAAGAACATACCTTGTAAGTCTGCTAGGTTCAAGAGTTTGGGCTGCTATCCTAATCTCTTCTGGATAATCGGCAAGCTTTTTCATAAGCTCGATTTCCTCTTTTGCCACAAGCTTATTAAGATTCACAGAATCTACACTTTGAAGCTTTGCATCCTCTTCCTCAAGCCTTTTTAACATGCTGCAAATTCTTGCATGGGCATACTGAACATAAAACACAGGATTTTCATTTGATTCCTTAACTGCAAGATCTAAGTCAAAATCCAAATGGCTCCCCGATGCTTTAGTGTTGAAGAAAAATCTTGCTGCATCACGTCCAACTTCTTCTAAAAGATCGGTAAGTGATATAGACTTCCCTGTACGTTTGGACATCCTGGCAATCTCACCATTTCTATAAAGCCGAACCAACTGGAATAACACTACATCCAGCTTGTCCGGGTCAACACCTAAAGCTTTAACCGCAGACTTCATCCTTGCCACATGACCATGATGGTCTGCACCAAGTAAATTTATAACCCTGTCATATTTACGCTTCAAAAACTTGTTCCTATGGTATGCAATATCCGATGCAAAATATGTGGCTAATCCGTTATTCCTGATAATTACTTCGTCCTTTTCAGTTCCAAGCTCCGATGTTTTTAACCAAACCGCACCATCTTTTTTTGTAGTATATCCGTTATTCTCAAGAAGATCTAGAGTTTCCTGAAGATCTCCGTTATCATAAAGGGATTGTTCGGAAAACCATATATCAAACTTAACTCCATAGCTTTCAAGCCCTTTTCTGATGCGCTCTATATTGCGGGGAAGAGCAAATTCCACAAGCTCTTTTCTTCTTTGTTCAGAATCAACATCTAAAAGCTTGTCCCCATTTATTGCAATATAATCTTTCATATGATCGATTATATCCTCGCCATGGTAGCCGTCTTCGGGAAATTCCACAGCATCTTCACCCTTTAATTGCTGAATATACCTAGCTTCAAGTGATATTCCAAATTTCTCAATCTGATTTCCTGCATCATTGACGTAAAATTCTCTTGTAACATCATACCCTGCTTTAGATAAAACACTCGCTATACAATCACCTAATGCACCACCTCTTGCATTTCCCATGTGAAGAGGTCCGGTTGGGTTGGCACTTACAAACTCAACCATTACTTTTGAACCATTACCTACATTTATCTCACCATATTTATCCTTCATGGTCTGAATGGTCTTTAATGTATCATAAAGCCATAAATTACTGAGATAAAAATTTATAAACCCAGGCCCTGCGATTTCAACCTTTTCAATATATGTACCTTCAAAATCCATATTCTTGGTTATTATATCCGCTATCTGCCTTGGTGCTTTTTTGGCTGACTTTGCAGCCTGCATCGCTATGTTGGTAGAAAAATCACCGTGTTCTTTTTCTCTTGGGGTTTCAATAACTATTTCACCCACTCCAAACTCCGGTAATTCTCCACCTTTCACAGCTTTTATAAGTGACTTTTTAACCACTTCACTAATTTGGCACTTCAACATTTCCACTACATTCGTCATTAACTTGCCCTGCCTCCCTGATAAACATATGAAAATCATTTCCACCTTGCTTATTATTATCTATTTCAAGTTGATAATCAACTCTAATTTCTCCGCCTCCATCATCTACATCAACTGTTACTGTATTTGTCACTACTCCTACCGTAAATGTACCGTATTGTGTATCATAATAAGACATATGCTTTTGACCTTTCTCAAAAATAAATTGAGTATTAACTGAACCAAATCTCATCAAAGTAACAATACCATCGGTAATCTTCAAAGTAGTTGTAGTGCCATCCATCCCTGTTACTTCACTTTCTTTATAGGTCACATAATATGTGTTTCCCTTTTTATAATATCTTCCCTCAGTAACAAGTTCAAGTGTATTTGTATCTTTTTTGGCGGAAGTTTGAATCCCTTTTACGGATATTATAACATTTTTATTCATACATCTTCGCCTCCATTTTTTATTTGGACATAAAAAACCGTCCTTTGTAACTTAATACTTTCCTGCTTTCCGATGTACATTAATCTCTCCCTGTAGATTATGCTGCATAGTATGTTATATTAAAAAGCTTCTACGTGATGTTCTTTCCAAATTGGTGAAAAAACATTTAATACACCCCAAGGGATAATGAAAAAACGAGTTATGAACTTATATTTCAATAGTCCCCAAACAATCTTTTGGAAAAAACTATACCAAAACAAATTACTACATATAGCGCTAGTACCTTTCAATATCGATTTTTTCAGCAGAATGTATTTTACTGTTTAAAATGGAATTGCCCAATGATTCAAACTTCTCAACACTATCACTGGTATAATACCTATATACTGGACTTACTCTTTCATCTCTTTCACTTTTATTTGCCTCTATCCCCTCCTTTACTACTTTCGCTACTTCCAAAGCTGAATTCACTAATTTAACCCCATCACCCATGACTCTTTGTATTGTATCTTTCAATAGAGGGTAATGAGTACACCCTAGCACCAACGTATCAATGCCCAATTCCTTCAGAGGAAGTAAATATTCTTCTGCAATTCTAAATGCAATATCATTTTCCCACCAGCCCTCTTCAACTAGCGGAACAAACATAGGGCATGGCTTTGAAAATATTTCTATTGAACCATTGATGCTTGTAATAGCTTTTTCATAAACACCACTGCCTATTGTTGCCGGTGTACCAATCACACCAACTTTATTATTCTTAGTTGCCTTTGCAGCGGCAGCAGCCCCAGGCCCAACAACTTCAACAATGGGAAAATCAAAACTGTGTTTTACCCTGTTCAAACTACATGCACTTGCAGTATTACATGCAATAACAATCATTTTAATGTCCTGATTCTGTAAAAATCTTATGTCCTGGAAAGTGTATTTAATGACTGTCTCTGTTGACTTAGTACCATAGGGTGCTCTTCCATTGTCACCAAAATATACTACACTTTCATGAGGCAATAATCTATTTATTTCTTTAAGGACTGTAAGTCCTCCTATCCCTGAATCAAAAACCCCAATAGGTCTATTATCCATAGTGTTTCCCCCAATAAGGGAGTTTCAAAAAATACATATTCAATATTTCAGTTGCAAAGCCTATTATGAAAGCTTTAAGCTTACAAGCATAGGAACATTATTTTGCTATGCAAAAAATGGCATCAAGTTTTTTGAAACTCCAGTTAATCAGTTTTTTAATTTGATCATACATAATACATTAATCTCTTTCTAAGTTCAACATTAAACATTTCAAAAACATTACTATAAAACATCAGTATTTTCATTATACCTTTCAATTGCAAGCTCTATCAATCTTTCTATTAATTCGCCATACGAAATTCCTGAAGCTTCCCACAACATTGGATACATGCTTATATCGGTAAATCCGGGCAAAGTATTTATTTCATTGATATAAATCTCTCCGCTTTCCTTGTGAACAAAAAAATCTATCCTTGAAAGCCCTGCACAGTCTAACGCCTTAAAAGCCTTTATAGCATAATCCTTTATTTTCAGTATAGTTTCTGATGGAAGCTCTGCAGGTATAATTGTTTTAGAACTACCATCTATATACTTTGCGTTGTAGTCATAAAATTCATTGCTTGGAAGAATTTCTCCAACAGTGGATGCTATCGGGCTGTCATTACCTAAAACTGCACATTCTACTTCTCTTCCGTCAATAAACTCTTCAATCAAAACTTTCCTATCATACTTAGCTGCAAAATTTAATGCCTTTATTAATTCTTCCCTGTCATGTGCTTTTGATACACCCACCGATGATCCTGCATTTGACGGTTTGATAAATATTGGATATTCAAACTTCTGCTCTATCCTCTGTGCAACGCTTCCACTGTCCTCTTTTATTTCTTTTCTTGTAAAATACAAATAATCCGCTTGAGGAATTCCTGCCTTTTCAAATATTATCTTAGCATATATCTTATCCATACAAACAGCCGAACTTAAAACCCCACAACCAACATAGGGTATTGCTGCCATTTCAAAAAGTCCCTGAATTGTTCCGTCTTCACCTTTGCTACCATGAAGCACTGGGAAAACCACATCAGCATATCCTTTATTTTTATTTTTCATCACTGCTTCCGATGAAGCTCCCCGGCTTACTATTGCATTAATAATATTTTCACGGTCAGGTATACTCTTTACTGCTTTATTCATTGCAATTTCTTCCCATTCACCGGAAGCAATTTTCTCGACCGGTCCATCGTAAGGAATCCATGTTCCTTCCTTAGTAATTCCTACTAAATTTACATCAAACTTAGTTTTGTCAATATTATTTATTATTGATGTTGCTGAAACTCTCGATACTTCATGCTCCGTTGACTGTCCGCCAAAAATAACCATTACCCTTTTTTTGTCACTCATATTAGTCTCCCCTTACATAGTCAATATGTGAGAATACGAAAACAAACATACAATTCTTATTAGGAACGAGTAAAAAATGAGTCCCCCTAAAAGACATTGTTCTGTTTATAATCCACTATAGTAAATATATATATTTCTCATTTTACTATTTAAGTACGGCAACTTCAAGATTAAAGGGGAAATAGCCAAAAATTAATATAAAATTATGATTATTAAAAGAAAACTACTTTAAAAAGAAAAACTTCACAGAAGCTGCAAGGCTTAAGAGTACAATAAAATCTGAAACTAATAAGTAGTGAAATGCTTTTAAAAGAAAGTGTATAAATTATTGCACTTATTAATATTTTATCATTAAAACAGGTGTATGTCCATAATTTTTTTATGGTAAACCAGTCCTATTTTTATCTATTTCTAATACTGCAACCTTTATAATTGAACTTCAAAAAAAGTGGTGCCAAATTTAAGTAAGGCAAGATCAAATAAATAACTGAGCAGCTAGAGTTTCAAAAAATTTGGTGCCATTTTTTGCATATCAAAATAATGTTCCTCTGATTGGAAGGTTAAAGCTTCCATGATGGGCTTTGTAACAAAAATAAACGAATATGTATTTTTTTGAAACGCCCTAATAAACTTGCTCTTGGATAAAAAAACAATTAGGTTGTACGTTTCTAATTGACGGTAATGTAATTCTGGAACTAGCACTAAGGTTGTACCCACCTCGTTTTAGTGTCATAACTTTTTCATTATAGACTTTTGTAAATTCTAGGTGTTTATAAATAAAACTCTATAAGCACCGCTCTTGCAGGTGAGCCTTCTGCACCTTCTATCTTTAGAGGAACACAGGACAGAAAATATTCACCTTCGGGAACATCTCTTAAGCGTAATCCTTCAATTATTCCAATTTCATTTTGTAATAGTAAGTTGTGAACCGTACTAATATTGCTATCAAATCTTTCCACAGACAAATAATCAATTCCCACCGTGGCAATTTTTTTATCCACAAGAAACTTTGCTGCCGATTCGTCAAGACTTACAAATTCCTCATTAAAATCACCTGAAACATCTAAAGAACTGTTGCTAGTTTTAAATAGTACTATATCCCCACTATTTATATCCAATTTACATAAGTTAGAAGCCTTAATACAATCTTGTGTATAAAATTCAAAAACCTTTGCACAACCTATAAACTTCTCTAGATTTACAGAAGATATATCTAAACCCTCTTCTATAAAATGAAGGGGTGCATCAACATGAGTAGAAGTATGAACACCCATATGTACTAAAGACAAATTATAAGAATCTCCATTTTTCATGTTTTTAATCCTATCAACAGTTACACCTTCATCTCCAGGCCACACTGTAGTACTGCTATTAATAGTTCCTGATATATCAATTATTCTCTTTATTTTCACCTAAAGCCACCTTTATGAATGATTAAGGGAGTTTCAAAAAAATACATATTCATTATTTTTTCGTCACCCTTCAGTATTGCTATTTTTTTAATGAACCTAAAATACCACGGATCAAACTTCTTCCAATTTCTCTTCCCATGGATGTCATGGCAGAGCTTGCAGCTTTTTCAAACAATGATTTCCCTCTAGATTCGCTCTTTTTCGATGCCTTCTTATGCTGCTTTTGTGCCTCCTGCTCTTTTTCATACTGCTCTTTTTTATACTTTTCCTGTCTCTCTTTATCTTTAAGCACTTCATATGCCGACTCACTGTCAATTGACCTATCATATTTCCCCATCATATTTGATGAGGCAATAACCTGTCTTCTTATACCTTCATCTATAGTACCTATATGACTTTGGGGAGGCAGTATAAAAGCACGTTCTACTATGCTCGGACTTCCACTCTCATCTAGGCACGAAATCAAAGCCTCACCCGTAGCAAGCTCTGTTATAACGCTCTCCACATCAAACTTAGGATTCACTCTAAAAGTCTGTGCCGCTGCCCGAACATATTTTTGATCAGAAGGTGTATACGCACGAAGTGCGTGCTGTATGCGATTACCCAACTGTCCTAAAATCTCATCAGGCAAATCAGAAGGATTCTGAGTTATAAAATATACTCCAACACCTTTAGATCTAATCAACCTTACTACTTGCTCTATCTTTTGCAACAACACCTTTGGAGTATCTTCAAATAATAAATGCGCCTCATCAAAGAAAAATACCATCTTTGGTTTGTCCACATCTCCAACTTCCGGAAGACTTTCAAATAATTCAGAAAGCATCCACAATAAAAATGTGGAGTATAGTGCTGGCGAATAAAACAACTTTACACTATGTAGAATATTTATATATCCACGCCCTTCGTTAGTAGTCTGAATCCAATCATTAATATCAAGATCCGGCTCTCCGAAAAAGATATCCGCCCCCTGATCTTCTAAAGAGATTAGATTTCTCAAAATTGCCCCAACACTTTGTGTAGAAATAGTTCCATACTCCAACGTAAAATCTTTTGCATTTTCACCCACATATTGTATCATAGAACGCAAATCTTTCATATCTATTAAAAGTAATCCTCTATCATCTGCAATACGAAATATTATACTCAACACACCGGTTTGGGTCTCATTTAACCCAAGCAGCCTTGCCAGCATTAGAGCACCCATTTCAGAAACCGTTGTTCGTACAGGATGACCACATTCACCGAATATATCCCAAAAATGTACTGGATAAGCATTATATTTAAATCCTTCAACTCCAAGTTTTTTAACCCTATCCTGGACTTTTGGATTTTCCTTTCCCTCAACTGCAAGACCTGCGAGATCACCTTTGATATCCGCAAGGAAAACCGGAACACCACAATCACTGAAAGACTCAGCTAAAACTTTTAATGTTACAGTTTTACCTGTACCTGTTGCTCCTGCTATAAGGCCGTGCCTGTTCGCCATTTCAGTCAAAAGATAAACGGGTGTTTCTCCCTTTGCAATCCAGAGTTTGTCATCACAGTACATTTTCTTCTCTCCTCACATTATAAAATTGTTTAAAGCTTTATACTATATCAAATAGTGCTATGCAAAAATCATTGTATTATATATATCGGCATTTCATGATTTTTATCAATGTCTAAAATTAATAACTCATTATATATAGATAGAAACAAATATTATTAACACCCCCATCAAAACTCAACTGACCAACTGGAGTTTCGAAAAAATTAATTTCGGTTTTTTAGATAGTAAAATAATGTTTCTATGCCTAGAAGCTTATAAGCATCCATAATGGGCTTTGTAACAAAAATACTGAATATATATTTTTTTAAACTCCCTAATAAAAAAATGCACTCTCCTAAATATTTAAGGAAAGTACATTTATGAAATTGAAAAATCAAAGTACACCACTTGAATTTATTTAAAAAGAAGGCCTTCTTTAATTATTTAAACTTTTCAAGTTTTATATCTCCATTCTCACTGTTCAAATAAAACTTTATCTTATCGTCTATAAGTGTGCCTTTCATTGAATCACTAGAAACATCTTCAACTATTTCAAGACCAAAATCATTCTCTATACTACCTAATTTAGTATGAGCATCAAAATAACCATTTTGATCAGCTGGTATTTTTAAAATAATGTCACCATATTTGTTCTCCATATTTACATCCTGTTCAATGACTTTATCACTCTCAAGTTTAATTTCTCCATTGCTGGAATTTAAATCTATACCCTTATTGGCATTTAATATCTTTATATCCCCAAATTTATTACTTACCTTCACATCCTTTTTTACATTTGATATATCAACCTTGCCATTCGAATCATCTACGTCGACACTTCCTAAAACATTTGATAAAATTACATCACCAAACTCACTTATTACACTTACATTTCCATCTATACTGTTTCCTTCAGTCTCACCATTTTTATTTGTTATAGTTGCATTACCTTTAATACCCTCCATTTCAATATCTCCAAACGTGGTTTCAACCGTAATATTTTTATTACAATTGTTTAAACCTGCATTACCATTCTTTAAATCCAACTCAATATCTCCTAAAATATCGCGTACTTCAACATCTCCAAAAGAACTATCCACTATGAGCTCCCCACCTAACGATTCAACTGTCACTTTTCCATTTTGATTATGCACTTTTCCCGATTGAGCAATATCCGTGAGTGCTACATCTCCGAATTTATTTTCCACTTCCACCTTCACAGTATCCGGAACTTTTATTGAATAATCAATTTTTATACTCCCTATATTACCTTTATGGGAATACTCTTTAGACTCTGAACTTATTTTAATATACTTTTCACCAATAATATTTATTAGAGAATCTGCAATTTTTGCAGCATATTCCTCATCATTATTCCAAATCGAAATATTTGCCTCAACTTCTATTTTCTCACCATCACCCTTTGTCACATAAACATTTCCCATAGAATTATCAATCACCAAATTATCGCTATTAGCATCCACAGCAAAGTTCTTTTTAAATTTGGAATCATTTTTATAATTATCAAATATAGAATTAATAGAAACAATGCAATCTCCTGACTGGACAAGCGCCGTTACTCCATAGACCCCAACACTTGCAATCATCATGATAGAAATAACAATTATACTAAACACATCAAATTTAACTTTAGTCTCATTTTGTTTTGAAAGAAAAACATATACCAAAATTTCAAGCCCAATCATTATAAGTATAATAGGCCACCATTTAATTATGTGCTCAATTACCGATACTTCTAAAATCTGTGAAACCAACATTATTATCCCGAGGGCTATCAAAAGTACCCCCATTGACAAAGTACCTACTCTCCATTGTCGTTTCATACTATATCTTCACCTTCTTCCACAACCTCTTCACTATTCATTCCAGTAAGCAACTTAACTCCTCCAGCTATAAATAATGCGGATAAAATAATTACTCTGGCATACTCCTTAATATCGAATTCAATGAATTTCTCCAATTCTGGAAGTACTATTCTTTCAAATAGAAGAAAGCATCCAATTGCTATAAGGGCATATGCTAGATATTTGTTAACATTTCTAATTAGAGGCCTTCTAGTTCTAAACCATGTAACAAACAATACGTCACCATCATCTTGATTTTCATTTTCCGCTGCCTTATTCATTGCATCAAAGAAACTAAAAAACCATATTACAGGTATAAGAACCATAAATATACTTACCCTTATCCAATCGGTAATAAAAAAGCTCAAAAAGAATATGGTCATAAGTTGAATCCCCTGCCTCTGTAGTCCTAAGTACATATGTCCCGCGCCGGGAATTATAGATAATACCATAGCTATTATCTTTTTGTTCTGGTGCTCTAGTTGTTCAAGCAAAACATCTTTCATTTCCTCGTCATTACACCGTGCAACGTCATTTACTTTGTCTGTCAGAGTCATACTATCCACCAAGGAGGCTATCCATACAATTGGAATAAAGGAAGCCGCAATAGCAAAAGCGCTACCTCCACCAAACATACCTGTATTGTCCAATGCAATAAGTAGCATAATTGCGACCAATTCTGCAAACATGAATATTCCTCCCCGGGTATTAAACCCAAGGTATATATGTCCAAGTCCTGGTATTGCTGATAAAATAAATGTAGTAAATTTACGCTTAATTTTCATATATAATTCACTCCTCTTCAATATTCTTTATTTTTAGTTTAGATATCATTATTGATGTATCTTTTGTAAGCCTCTCTGTCCAACCATTTGATACATTTTTTTCAATAGTTACTGGTGTCTGTGCAATAGATGCTGTCATACAAGAAAAGCCACCAGCCAAAGAGTCAAATACACCACTAAAAGAAAACAATAGAGTTATACAAGCAGCTGCAACATAATATACAAATACTTCCGGTACAACTTTCTTTTTCTTTATAACTTTATTTCTAACTGGCTCACTCTTTATGCTCTTCATAACATTATCCGTAAACTCTAGAGATATTGAATTTTCCATATCATTCATATGGTAACACTCAACAATCTGCATATACTTATCTCTACACTCTTCACACATTAGCAGATGTTCTTCAATATCTTTTTCTAAATTCTCATCAACACACGCTTCGCTGTAAAAAATCAATTCCTCTTCATTATAGTGGCGCATACTCACACTTCCTTCCATTGCCTTCTTATGGCATGTTTAGCCCTATAAAGCCTAGATTCTACAGTTTTAATACTTATCCCATCCTCTTTTGATATTTGATTATATGACTTTGACTGGATGTAGAATTTCACCAACACCGCACTGTAAATTTCCGGCAGCTTATTACAAAGTTCCAACAACCTTTTGGTATTTTCCTTCTTTATCAACTCATCATCAATACTATTATTGTCTATACCCATTTCAGTAATATCTTCAAGATACACCACTTTTCCCTCATTCTCCATACGCATTTTTCTTTTCCAGTCAATTGCCTTATTTGTTGCAATTTTGCCAATCCAAGACTTAAAACTTTTATTTTCATACCGGGATAGAGAGCGATACACTTGTATAAAAGTTTCCTGAGCCAAATTCTCAGCTTCCTGTCTATGTTTTGTTATATTAAAACAAATAGCAAAAACAAGCCCCTGATACTTTTCGACTATATTTCTGAAAGAATCTTCATCACCTTTTTGGGCCTTCCTAATTAAGAGTTCATCTAGATCCATCGCTCCCCTCCTTTCCCTTTCACTATTATAGACGTTAAAAATTTGATAACCCCTGCAATATTTTTAATTTTTTTATTAAATTGATATTTTTAGTTAAATATTAAAATTATGCAACTTGCTTAATGATAAAAAATATAAGTGCAGAGTATTTTTTTACAATACTCTACTACAAAAATATAAATCAAATTATTTGAAATATATAAAAGTCAAAAAGTTTATTACATTATATCTTTTTTACTTTTACAGTCAAATGTATATTGTTTCTCGGGTTCATATTTTAATTACGAGCCATATTATGGAAATAACATCTGCGTAGAGGCTTAGAGAATGTTAACGATGCGAAGGAATAGTCGAATCACTTTTCTTCGCGTAGCGAGTTTTGATTCGACCCGTAGCGAGTTATACATTCTCTTAGCCTAGGTTGCATAGGCGAGCAGTGTAGCGTAGCGAAACGACCAGCCTCGGAGCTTTAGTTATTGGAATAATATGGTCCACGATGATTAAATACACCCTTCTTTCTCGAAAATAAAGATTAAATAATTTAAAATGTTTTTCGAGAAAAGTATAGCAATTAGATATACAAAAAAACAAGGAGTATTTTTGCTCTCCTTGCTTCCTACATTTCATTTATTAAGGCGGTTTCAAAAAATAAACTATTCTAATAATCCCTCATCTATAGGATCATCTTCAAAATAAAAGGTCGTTTGAGCCTCTTCATCTTCTTCTATGAAAGTTTCAACATCTTCAATTTCTATAATCTCTACTACATCTGAATCTTCATCTTGCTCTAATACTTCAACTCCATTCATTGTATCCTTACTGTCTTTACTGTCCTTAGAGTCTTTGCTGTCCGGATTATCATTATCATCCTTTTTGTCTTCCTGATTAGTATCCTTTGAAGTACCAATACCTGTTTTGCTCAAATCAGTTGTTTCCCTACTGATAATTGAAGTACTTCTTGGAAAAGCATTGTCAAACTTAAAAGCTCCTTTGAATTCCTTTGAAGTCTTTCCTTCAATCTTGAACTTAACCTGACTAATCTCCTTAAGCTCTGTAAGTGAATTTACAATAGAATATATCGTCATCTGTTCGGCAGCTTTTCCACCGGCATGTTTTTCTTTAAACTCCTTAGAAAAATCAACCGTAGCCATATCACCCTTTATCTTTACATTACGTAATTTTGCTTCAGCAGGTATTGTAGGTTTTAGTTTTGATCCTTTGCTAGGACCATTTATTAATTCCTTTACAATTAGAGAAGCAATTTCATCGGCAGGTTTTTTTAGTTCATCCGTTGGTACATAACGCACTTCAAGTTTCAACTTACTTCCTTCATCATTTGCAAAGTACAGGGAAATCGGCGATTTGTTTGCAATTTGCTGAGCGTCTGATTCGCTCAATGCTATGCTACTGACAGGACTTATTTCATCATTATCTCCTATCCCATTAAACGCAGAACAACCTGTAAACACTGATATTATAAAAATACATGTAATAATAACACAGAACTGTCTTTGCATTAACCGGCCACCTCACAATAAATTCTTTATAGGATATTTTTATGCCGGTTATACTTTTAGTATTCTCTTTTGATGTAAAAATCGTACTTCCTATTTGTTTTAACGTTTCTGATTAATGAAAAATCTGTGGTATTAAGCCTTTTCATCTACTATATCGATAGTTGAACTTGTGCCAAGTCTGGTGCATCCGGCTTTAGCAAATGCCATAGCCTGTTCAAATGTTTTTATTCCTCCGGAAGCTTTTATTCCAACTCTATCACTTACGCTATTTTTCATAATCGCAATATCATCTAGTCGTGCTCCTCTTCCGTTAAACCCTGTAGACGTCTTTACATAGTCAGCACCACATTTATCGCATATTTTACAGGCAGCAACTTTTAATTCATCATCTAAAAGAGCTGTCTCTAAAATAACTTTAACGATAGCGCCTTTAGAATGTGCTTGATCGACCACGCTTTTGATATCCTTTTCTACATAGTCAAACTCTCTTGATAGAAGCTTTCCGATATTTATTACCATATCCAACTCACTAGCTCCATTGTCAATAGCCTCTTGTGCTTCTGCCACCTTACACCTTGTTGTAGTAGTACCATGGGGAAACCCTATTACCGTACTTACTTTAACTGTAGAATCTTGAAGTAGCTTAGCAGCAAACTCCACATGGCAAGACTTTACACATATAGATGCCACTTTATATTTCATAGAAATTTCGCATTCTCTTTCAACATCACTGTCCGTTGCTTCAGGTTTCAAAACCGCATGGTCAATCATTGATGCTATTTTAGCTTTATCCAAAACTTATCTTCCTCTCTTTTCTTTAGTCAAAATTTTTTCTATATAAAAATCAAAAATTCTTTTACATTATTTATTTTAACTTTTTTATAGCCAGATGTATATTATTTCTCGTAAAATAGAATTAAGAAATGATTAAAATATAGGTGATTGTAATTATAAAGGCTACAAGTATTTTCTTCAGCTTCATATCACCATACATTGTTTCCAACTGTAGGATTTCTAACAAATCTCATATAATTACATTTACTCTATCATGCTTCCTTAATATATTCAATCCAGAAAATAAAGTTAGGGTGCATATTTTAATTGTTATCCATATTATGGAAATAACATCTGCGTAGAGGCTTAGAGAATGTTAACGAAGCGAAGGATTAGTCGAATCACTGTTCTACGCGAAGCGAGTTTTGATTTGACCCGTAGCGAGTTATACATTCTCTTAGCTTCGGAGCTTTAGTTATTGGAATAATATGGTCCACGATGATTAAATACACCCTATTACTCTGTACTTTTGAAGAAAGAAGAACAAAAGATTATAATAAAGCAATAGAAGTTGCAAATAATAGAATTGACCAAATCAAATCTTTGTTAGATTAGCCGTAAAGTATGAAGGGGGAATTTATATGCCTAAAAAAGAAGTATTCAATGATGCGTGGAATTTAATTGATGAATTAGCCGATGAACAAACAAAGGAACTATTTGAGTTAGACGATATTTTATATGATATTTCTATGAAAATTTTTGACTACAGGATTAGTAAAGGCTGGACACAGAAACGACTTGCAGAAAAACTTGGTATCAAACAAGCTATGGTATCAAAACTTGAAAGTGGTGAGTATAATCCTACTGTGGAACAACTATGGAAAATATCTAAAAAGTTGGGATGGTCTTTTGGTCTCATACTAAAAGAAAAAGAAGAAGTTGCAACAAATGTTTGGGATAATGTTAATGAGGGCTATAGTGAAATAATATCAAAGAAATTAGTGGAGGGATCATGATTAATTCTAAAGAAGTTTTGGCTGACTTTCAGTTTATCGCAAATAGAATAGCAAAATTTTCAATAGAAACCAAAGATATAGAGAATAAGGGCAAAAAAGCTCAATTCACTTTTGACTTTGATTATAATATTCTTCAGTTAGAAGAAGAGGAAGATCGATATATAGGGTGTATAGAATTTGTTTCTTCCGTTAGAGCAAAAATTAAAAAATCTAATTTATTCAAATTGGATTTGAGCATGGAGGGGATTTTTGTCGGCAATCATAAAAATATAACAATAGATAAATTTAAAGAGATGTTAGAATTGAACGGTGTTGCAACATTATCACAAATATGCAGAGCTTATATACTAAGTGTATCTTCACTCTCAGGGATTAATCCTGCTATTAAATTACCTATGATAAATGTAATTTCCTTGCGTGAAAAGAAAATAAATAATCAACAAAAAACTTAAAAATCTTCATCTCTTTTATTTAGTCAAAATTTTTACTATCTCTTTTATTTCCTCATCCACAACACTATAGCAAATCTCAAGTCCCTTTCTATTTCCCTCGATTATACCCGCCACCTTTAATTTGGCAAGATATCTTTTTACATTTACCTTATACCTTATCATGCTTCCTTAATATATTCAATCCAGAAAATAACTATTGACTTCGCAAGAATTATTGGGCTAGATCCAAATATAATTAAAAATATTTATAATGATGATGACTTTTTTATGAGAACAATGAGGAGAATGATGAATAAAAAAATTGTATAAAAGTTTTGAAAATAATGTTATAATATTTAAGAAAATTAAAAAATGTAGCTCTTCGCTATTTTGTGTGGATTAGTCGACATAAATATGAAATCAATGCAATCAAGTATAAATGTATAATTATCAGCAATAACTCTTGATTTATAAAGCTTTGACATAGTAATATATGAGAAAGTATTGTTATACTATATTTTTATAGCAAATTGCCTGTAAGCCTTAGATAATGCTTTTGATTATAATTTTTTTATTTTTGTCGCAGGAAATAATTGGTTATTTATTTACCTACACAAAATATCGAAGCACCAAAAAAAATAAACTGGTCAATTGCGGTTTCAAAAAATTTGATTTGAGCGGATTTGTGCTTTGAATACTGTATAGGTTATTTTTTGAAACCGCCTAAAATAGAATTAAGTTATGTAAAATCTATTTTAAGAAAAATACAAGTGATTTTTTAAAAACAGCTAATCAATTGCACATTTTTAAATACCAATCAAGCATCAAGTTCTACCACTCTACTTCCATGTTGTGTCAAACGTAAATCGTGCGTTACCATAATAATTGTTTTACCCTCAGCTTGCAACTGTTTTAATAAACCAATGACAATTTCACCATTTTTCCAATCTAAAGAACCCGTTGGTTCATCTGCTAGAATAACCGAACACTCTTTTATTATCAATCTTGCAATTGCAACTCTTTGTTGCTCTCCTCCTGAGAGTTTATATACCTTTGTATTTTCTTTTTCCTCAAGCCCTACTCTTTTTAATGCTTCTTCAATAGATACGTTATTTTTACTTTTTCCTTTTACTATTTTAAGATTTTCTTTCACTGTTTTATTATCAACAAGTGCATAGTTTTGAAATAAAAAACCCACACCTCTTCGAAAATATTCTAATCTATTTTTTCTTTCCATTACATTTTTACCATCTATCAATATTTTTCCGCTATCCACACTTTCAATTGCTCCAATCATATTAAGCAATGTAGATTTACCACAACCACTCATACCTGTTATAATCACAAATTCTCCATCTTCAATTTGTAATGAAAAATCTTCATATAACTTTTGACCTTCAAAAGTCTTTGAAATATTTTTTATCTCAATCATATATTGCCTCCTTTCAAGATCTTTTTCAAGTTTTTCTTTTCATATAAAACAATTTGACAAGTTATGTAGAGAAATTCAATACAAATTATAGCTAGAATCAAAAAAACTATATACGCAAAATTTATTTCGATCATCACTAATTTCATAATGAATAAACAAATTAAGCTGAGCACACCTATTACTCCAGTAATCGTATATATTTTTCCGAATCGTTCAAATATATGATATCCATGTATCTTTTTTAGAGCTAACTCTTTTGCGTTTATCTTAAACTCCATTTTTATTATTACACACGAAAGAAGCATATACATTATAAACATAATAATTATGATAACCACATTTAACAGTACTGTCCTAGATAAAGAATCCCAACGATAGCAGTAAAAATCCCAAGCATTTGTAGCGACGTAGCTAATATTATGTTCATCGGCAAACTCTTCCCATTTTGAAGACGATGCCTCCAGCATTCCTAAATCAAAATGGAAAAAAGTCTCATCATCAGCTAAATCCATATTGTATCTGTTATAAAATATCATTACCGGATTATTTACCCTTTCTGTTATTGGCTCTTCATCAAACGTTCTATATATTATATCAACAGAGTCAGAATAATATATAATTTCATAATCTTCTGTTTCAATCCAATCAAGTAAATACTCTAATTCAGAATCAGAAATACTATTTTTTTTACTAATCAATATATATGTATCTAAATCCAATTCTTTTTTTAATTCGAAAATCTGACTTTGTAAATATTCTTTCGCTCCACTACTAGCTTCATAAAATATTTTTTGCGAATTTTCTTCTAAATCTCCACCTTGGCATAAATAAAAAAAATCCTCTGAATTTTCGGCCATAAATTCATTTAATAGCATCTGCAAATTTTGTCTTTTTTCATCTTCCATAAGCAATCTTTGGTGCCAATTATAATTTCTATGCTCCTCAAAATATGTTTCCTGTTTACTGTAATCATATGCAGTAAACGCTAATTCTACACACGAACCAATACTAATCGAAAGAAGAATCATACATATCCCTGAAAGAAAATAATTATAGTTTAGCACATTGTTTTTACTAGCACTACTTGCCATAGCCAATTTATAATCAACTTTTAAAACTCCCAAGAATGCAATTCCATTTATAAGTATCATAATAAAAAACATAATGTTAGAATAAGTATCAAAAATTAAATTCCCCTCTATGTTTTTCATTAGAACTTTTAATATAGCAAATAAAATCAACATATAAACTGTATCTAAAACCACATTCTTCCAATACACTATGCCTATACGCTCTCCTATAGTCAAACGAATAAGAATTTCTCTTTTCTGATTAAGTGTATCATATATCGTGAGAAGGACTACTATTGCAATCACAAAAATCCACGCTACAGATAACATTGATTCAAAAGAATTCAATCCATTAAAACCATCATTTTTAGGAAAACTTCCTGCATATGTATTTACCAAATCTTGCTTAAATAAAATCATATTTTCAGAATCACCAAACAAATAGTAGGTCTCATCTTTTTTTAATAACTCTTCTGATATATCAGAAAATCTATATACTCTTATTTCTGTACTACCCGAAAACAAACTTTTGAATTTGCCTTGTGATAAACCATAATTTTCAGTCAAAATATTTACCGTCTCTTCATCTGCATATATATCTAAAGATGTTGAATATGTATTTTTTTCACGCTCATATATTTTAAAAATATGCACATCATATTTATCTGCAGTATCTGATAAATCTTTTATCATCTCATCTGCTGAACCACCCTTTTGAAGATAAAAAGAAGTCTCGTAAAAATCATTATATTGATCCAAGTATGCCTGAAACAATTCCCCAGGTATTATTGCAACAATTATTAACAAAATACTAACAAGAATAAATTTTACAATTTTCACTTTATCAAACATTTGTGTCTTCTCACCTCTGCCATAATTCATCTGTTCCAATCCCCCACATATCATAGGCTTTATGATATACTTTTTGAATTAATTCTTTATTTTCTTTCAACAAATCAACCTCATCCTGGGATAATGCTTCAGATAAATTATTTCCTTTCTCGTCTAACAAAAACGTATAACTCTCAGAGGCACAATTATTATTTTGCATTAATGGTACATATATGCAAACACCAAATTCGTAGCCTCCCGTAAACAATGGCCATATTATAAGGCTACAAGTGTTTTCTTCAGCTTCTTCTCCCCATACATTGTTTCCAACTGTAAGATTTCCAACAAATCTCATATAGTCAGGAGGAAAAACTGCATAGCGAAACCCTTCCGAGTCCACTGTAAAATATCTACTTGTAGATTCTTGGTAACCAACAGCATTCTTATAATCATTATATTTATGCCAATTTATAAACCAAACAATATTTACTATTGTAAATACAAACAACAATATTACTGCTATTATAATTAGCTTTCTTCTTTTCATATCATATTCCCCAATTCTTAACAACTTAAAAAAGAGGCAAGAGTTCCTTGCCTCTTTTTTAATAACTATCTTGCATATACATAGTATGTAACATCTGTTCCAGTATGTTTAATATCAGCTTTACCAGTTTTAGATGTGTCACTTTTCCTATTTGTAGTATCTTTATCACCTACTGAATTCTCCACCTTACCATAATAAGTTTTATCATTATCTTCTTGTGCAAAAACATCCTTAATATAGTCCTCTTTCACCCACCAAGTATCATATCCTATAGTAAACTCATAATACTCTCCATCTACCTCTAAACATACATAGTCTTTCCATACTTTTTTAAATCTTGAGTGTCCTTCATCTTTTGCTGTTGTACTATTTGATTTATACTTATCTGCAAATACTGGTATTGTACATACTAATGCTATTGCATTCATAACTATAAACCCTGATAAGATTTTCTTATTTAGTTTCATCAGTTCATTACCACCCTTCCTGTTTTATTTTTCACAAAAAATAATAGCATAGGCTTTCTATAAAGTCAACTATTTACTCAATATACATATTTTATAAAACTCTTTGATTGTTTACAACATTTTGGACCATTTTAGATTTACCACGATTGTAGCTTTAACCACAATTAACCAGTTATTTTTTTGAAATTTCTTTAGTCAAAATTTTTACTATCTCTTTTATTTCCTCATCCACAACACTATAGCAAATCTCAAGTCCCTTTCTATTTCCCTCGATTATACCCGCCACTTTTAATTTAGCAAGATGCTGGGATACAGTAGACTGTGGAAGACCTAAACATTCCTGTATTGTAGTCACATTACACTTATTCTCTATCAGACCATTAACTATACACAACCTCTGGGGATGTGCCAATGCCTTTAGCTTTTCTGCTTTTTGTTCATAAATTTTTAAATCTTTCATGATAAAACTTCCCTTCTTACACGTCAAAAGATAACCAAATGTATAATCAGATAAGGCGGTTTCGAAAAATACTTAGGGAGATTCAAAAAATACATATTCATTATTTCTATTACAAAGCCCATCATCGAAGCTTTTAAGTGTCTGATGATAGAAGCATTATTTTGCTATGCAAAAAATCGCATCAAATTTTTTAAAACTCCAGTTGATCAGCATTTTTTTTATTTTGCCTTATCTACCACTAAGGATAGTAAATTAAACTATCTTACATTTGGTTATCTACATGTTTCTAAACAACTACCTATTCTTATATTTTAGTCCTGCCTTTACTTAAATAAATAGGCTCATATCCGAATCTTCTGATGCTCCAAGAAATGTTGCAACTCCTCCGATTTTTACACCATCTATGAGTTCTTCCTTCTTTATTCCCATTACATCCATTGACATATTACATGCAACAAGATTTACTCCATTTGCTATTGCTGATTCAATAAGTTCTTCTAAAGATGATACATTCTTGCTTTTCATTATATTCCTTATCATCTTCTTACCCAAACCTCCCATGTTCATCTTAGAAAGGGCGAGCTTTTTAGAACCTCTTGGCATCATAAACCCAAACATCCTGCCAAAAATATCTTTTTTTACATTTACTCTATCATGCTTTCTCAAAATATTCAATCCCCAGAAAGTAAAGAACATTGTAACGTTCCTTCCCATCGAAACTGCTCCATTAGCAATGATAAAGGATGCTATTGCCCTATCAAGGTCATTGCTAAACACAACCATTGTCTTATCGTTTTTTCTTGCAACCGTTTCCTTTTTGTCCTGTTCCTTTCCCTTTCTTATATAGGCATTAAATGAAGATTTTTCGAAATTCATACCTAAAAGTTTATTTCCTGTTCTTTCGCACCAGGACTTTACATCTTCCTGAAATCCAGGGTCAGTGGCTTTTATATGAAGTACTTCTCCGTAATTCATATTTTTTATACTCTCATTTACCTTCATTATAGGCCCGGGACATTGAAGACCGCATGCATCAACTTTTACATTGGCGTCAGATTTGCATTCACCGTCGTCACAGTCAACGCTTTTAATCAAATCACTCTTTGTTATCTTATCATATTCATAAATATCTTCATTTGACTGTTTTTGAACAGCGAGCTGATAAGTCTTGTAACCACCACTTAAGTTCCTTACACTAAATCCTTTTTGCTTTAAAATTCTGTAAGCTACATAACCTCTTAAACCAACTTGACAAAAAACAAGTAACTCTTTATCTTTGGGCAGTTCATCCAAACGATTTCTAAGGTCATCTAGAGGTATGTTAACAGACCCTTCTATAGTTCCAAGGTCAACTTCAATTTCATCTCTTACGTCAAGAAACAAAGATTTTGAGCGATCAACAGAGTCCACTTCATCCCAATGTAATATCTCACTATCACCTTTGAGTATGTTTGAAGCAGTATATCCTGCAATATTTACAGGATCTTTGGCCGAAGAATAGGGCGGTGCATAGGCAAGTTCCAATTTTTCTAAGTCATACACCGTCATACCTGCACGAATTGCAGTAGCGACTACATCTATTCTCTTGTCTACACCTTCATATCCTATTATCTGAGCGCCCAAAATTTTTCCGTTATTTTTGTCAAATATAAGCTTTATCGCCATAGGTATTGCACCGGGATAATAACCGGCATGTGAACCAGAATGTGTAAATGACTTTTCATACTCTTTATTGTTTCTCTTTAGTGATTTTTCGTTATTTCCGGTTATCGCAATAGTAATATCAAAAACTTTTACAATTGAAGTACCTTGAGACCCTTCATATTTTTCATCAATACCACATATATTGTTAGCTGCTATTCTTCCCTGCTTGTTCGCAGGTCCCGCAAGAGGTATTAATGCCGGATTACCACTTATATAATCCGTCACCTCAACAGCATCCCCCACTGCATAAATATCAGGATTTGACGTCATCATATGTTCATCTACCAAAATCCCTCCGGTCTTTCCTATTTTAAGCCCGGCATCGACTGCAAGTTTTGATTCCGGTCTTACTCCTATTCCCATAATAACCATATCCGCCTTTAGAGACCTTCCGCTGCTTAACTCTACGACAGTATACTTTTCTGTATCACTTAAAGCTTTTACCCCATCTTTAAGATAAAACTCCACATCCTTTGATTTCATGTGCTGATGAACAATAGCAGCCATATCTAAATCAAGTGGTCCAATAACATGATCTGCCAATTCGACCACAGTCACATTCACACCTCTTTTGTGAAGGTTTTCAGCAAGTTCAAGCCCTATAAAACCAGCACCTACAACAACCGCTCTTTTAGGCTTCTTAGAGTCAACGTAATCTTTTATTCTATAGGTGTCTGGAATATTTCTCAAAGTAAATACCCTATCGGAATCAATTCCCGGAAGCGGAGGTCTAATAGGCTCAGCTCCTGGTGAAAGGATTAGCTTATCATAAGTTACGGTATAGGTTTTATTGTCTTTTTTATTTACTACTTCAACCATTTTTTTGTCTGGAAATATCCTTGTAACTTCACTATTAATCCTAACATCTATATTAAACCTTTTTTTCATCGCTTCTGGTGTTTGAACAACAAGATTATCTTTTTCCTCTATTACCTCTCCTATATAGTAAGGAAGCCCACAATTGGCAAATGAAATATATTCACCTTTTTCAAAAAGTATAATTTCAGCATTCTCATTAATTCTTCTAAGTCGTGCTGCTGCACTGGCACCACCTGCCACTCCTCCAACTATAACTACTTTTAATGTCATATCATTACCTCCTTTTCAATACCAAGCAATCATTGTGTTTGCCCATTATCACACACTAATATCGTTATATCGTTATATTACAATTTTACAATATTTATTTATGATTGTCAAGATTTTAACAAAAACAATTTCTCTATTATATAATACCCAAACTTACCCGATATATATCAAGGAAGGGGATGAGTATATGACAAATAAAAAAAAATTAATTGGAGACCTTTTAATGGAAGTTGGTCTTCTAAAAGAAGAGAATCTTAAAGCAGCTCTTGACATACAGAAAAAAACAGGAAAGAAACTAGGAGACATTCTTGTAGAAGAAAAATTTGTCTCTCAAGACGATATTATTCAAGTTTTAGAATTTCAGCTGGGTATCCCCCACGTAAAACTGGAAAAATACAATATTGAGCCTTCAGCTTATCTCCAAATCCCGGAAAACCTTGCAAGGAGGCATAGTTCCATACCAATTTCAGCTAAAAACGGAGTATTAACTGTTGCTATGGCAGATCCTCTAAACATCATAGCTATTGACGATATAAAGCTTTTTTCAGGTATGGAAATTCAACCGGTTATAAGTATTAAAGAAGATATAATGGCCGCTATTGACCGATGTTATACAACGCAACAGGCAATGAATGCTGTTGAGGAATTTAGAAAAGATCACGTTGTACAAAAAGCTACTCCAAACACAAGGGATGTAAAAGACTTAAACAGCATAACCGACCCCGATGAGGAAAATATAAGCAACTCACCTGTGGTAAAACTTGCAAATTCCATAATTGAACAAGGTGTTAGAGAAAAAGTAAGTGATATACATATTGAGCCTTTCGAAGATCATATACGTATACGATTTAGAAAAGACGGACACCTTTATGAAGCTATGCAAGCTGAAATAGGAATTCTACCGGGCTTAAGCACCAGAATAAAAATCATCAGCGGGTTAAATATAACAGAAAAACGTATTCCTCAAGATGGCCGAATAACACTACAAATTGACGGAAGAGAGGTTGACTTAAGAGTTGCAATTTCTCCAACCATATTTGGAGAGCAAATTGTTATAAGGATAGCAGACCAAAATGCCTTTATTCTGCCCAAAGAAAAACTGGGATTTTCCGAAGAAGATAAAATTAAATTTAGTAAAATGCTTTTAAATCCTCATGGCATTATATTGGTAACAGGTCCTACAGGAAGCGGTAAAACAACTACTTTATACAGCGCACTAAACGAAATAAACAAACCCAGCATTAAAATAATAACAATTGAAGACCCTGTCGAATCAACTATAGAAGGTGTAAATCACATACAAGCCAATGTCAAGGCCGGCCTAACCTTTGCAGTGGGGCTTCGTTCAATTTTGAGGCTAGATCCCGATGTAATTATGATCGGAGAAATAAGAGACACTGAAACAGCTGAAATATCAGTAAGAGCCGCAATCACAGGACACCTTGTTTTGAGCACCCTTCACACCAATGACGCACCAAGCACCATTATAAGACTTATAGACATGGGAATTCAACCTTTTCTAGTTGCATCTTCCGTTGTAGGAGTAATCTCTCAAAGACTTATTAAGCAAATTTGTCCAAACTGCTTAGCACCTTACCCTGCAAGCAGGGACGAACTTGAGATTTTAGGAATGGACTCTAACGATAACGTAAATCTATACAAAGGAAGAGGTTGTGCCATGTGCAATGGTACAGGGTATAGAGGAAGACTAGGTGTATATGAAATAATGGTATTAACCTCCGTACACAAAGAGGCTATATCAAAAAATTGTACTGAAGGAGAGTTAAGACAGATTTCTATTAATCATGGTATGAAAACACTCAAGGAAAATGCTAAAAAATTCGTTTTGGAGGGAAAAACAACCCTTGAAGAAATGATAAGAATTTCCTACTCCAATGATTAGGTTAGAAAAAATAGAATTATATTAGGCAATTTCAAAAATAACCTATACAGTATTTTGTTCATACAACCCATTATGAAAGCTTTTAAGCTTCCATGCATAAAAACATTATTTTGATATGCAAAAAATGGCAATCAGATTTTTTCAAACCGCAAGTAACCAGTTATTTTTTGAGAATCACCTAAAATAGATAAAACAAGGGGATGAAAAAATGATTCAAATAAATATACAAAGCCTGCTCGAAGGAATGATAACAGCAGAACCAATAACATGCCCAAGTACCGGCAAAATCCTTTTAAATAGTGGATCAAAACTAACAACAGCAATGATTGAGTCCTTAAAATCCCGTGGTATTAACCAAGTTTCTATTACAGATCAATACACTTTATTTGTTGATCCTGTAGATACTATGACAAAAGAACTCGGTAAACTTCTCTATGACAAAATAATAAAAATAGCTCCCGACATTCCCGAAGCAAATACATTGGACAAAATGGTAAACGTATCTAGATCCGCTAGGAAAGTTGCAAATAAAATTATACAGAATCGAAATGTTGTACAATATTGTGTTTTGATGAAGCTGTTGGACGATTCTTTTCTATTTAATCATGCTATAAACACCTGTGTTCTTTCTCTTCTTGTTGCAGGTGCTATGAATTTGAACGAAGAATCTGTTGAACAAGTTGGTACAGGCGCTATTCTTCATGATATAGGTTTGTGCGAAATGCCGCTGGTCATAAACACAAAACAGCGCAACAATCAACAGGAATTGCTTTATCGTGAACACCCCACATACGGCTACTACTTTGCAAAGGAAATAGGCCTTCCAGAAGAAGTTGCAGAAATCATACTAAACCACCATGAAAATTGGAACGGAAAAGGTTATCCTAAAAATATATGTGGACAAAGTATTCCCATAGGTGCAAGAATTGTAGCAATTTGTGAAACATACGACCGCTTGCTTTATCAAGAAGGTTATCCTCACAATAAGGCATTGGAATACCTTATAGATGAAAGAAATAACTCTTTTGATGGTAAAATAGTTCAAGTTTTTCTAAATAGTTTGGCTGTATACCCTTTAGGCTCAATGGTGAGACTTTCTACAGGCGAAGTTGGCGTTGTTGTAAACGTCCGCAAAAACCAAGGCGCCCGACCAATTGTCAGAATCTACTACAATAGAGTTAACAGGCCTTTGACAAAACCTTATGATGTCGATCTGTCTGCTAAAGTAAATGTATTTGTTGACAAAGTCTTATAAATTTAATTATTCCCATTCATATGAGACTCTAATTCTGCTTTTAACATCTTTTTAGTTTCTATATATAAACTCTTTTTAACCTACAAATCACAATTACAGTGTGATTTATAGGTTAAATATATCCTTTTTTCTGAATTTATATCTGATGTCATATTAATACTCAAAAATATTCTCTAGCTCCATTCCAACACCTTCGCATATAATTTGTAAGCCTCGTCTAAAGGACATCATATCTACCATAACCTGATTCTCTATTTGAACGATGATATTTTACAATTTGCATACATTTTGAATATAACTTTATTACATTAGTATGTTAATATCAATATATTGAACTTAAAAATTTATATTACACGTGTACTGTAAAGTTCAACAACCTATTTATTTTAGCAAAATATAAACATAGTATTTCTAAAAATAATCAATTAAAAGGAGAGTATTATGAAGAATTATAAATTAAATATAACTGGATTATTTCTTGTATCATTGATGCTGTTTACAAGCCTATTTTCAGTACCATCAGTCTTCGCTCAGGAAGATTCTTTACTTACTCCTTCGGTACTGCATTACAGTTTTGATGATGGAACTGCAACTGACTTAAGTGGTAATGATAATGATGGAGTAATATCAGGAGCTGTAGAAACTACTGGAGTAAAGCTTTCTGGTATGCACTTTGACGGAAATGATAACATAAGTGTGGCTAATGACAGTTCATTAAATTTTGGAACAGGAGATTTTTCATTGTCTTTCTGGATCAAAAAAGATTTAAGCAGTAATAATAGTGAAATTATACTTGAAAAAATTGACCCAAATCGCAAAAGTGGCTATGGCTTATCAGTTCATTTTAACAAAAGCATATTCCTCTCTTTAGGTAGTAGCACTGGTATACATGCATATTGTTGCGGGGGCGAACTATCTGATAATAAGTGGCACCATATAGCGCTAACTGTCGAAAACAATTCATATTTGACGGTTTATCGTGATGGTGTATATTGTAGACGCTACTCCATCAAAAGCTTTAATCTCTCAAACAACTCAGACCTAAAAATAGGAACTGGAACAATGCGACCTGATTTAAATGGTGCTCTAGACGAAATGGAAATATTTGATAAAGAGTTAACATCATCAGAAGTTAAAAATTTATATTATAAAAATTATCCTGAAACAGAATTTAGATTACAAAGTAAAACCGTTTCTATAGGTGATACTCTAACTAGTGTACTAAGTACATTTGGTTCTCCTGCAAGAATAGATACAAGTGAATACGGCTTTAATTGGTATATTTATAATCAAAACTATAACAACTATGTTCAGATAGGCATTCAAAATAATGTTGTTGTAGCATTATGTTCAAATGCTCCTAACTTAAAGTATAAAAATCTTGAGATTGGAACTCCTAAAACTGTTGTACGAGATACCCTCGGCAGTCCTGATACTAGTCCAATAAGGATTGGTGGTAATAGTGCCAATATAGATTATTTCACAACGAACAACTTACATACAAGAACTTACTACGACATTTATTCAGATGATACATTAAGTGCTGTTCTTATTATAAATAAAGATATATATTTATCTGGAAGAACCTACTCTCAGGCGGTAGTTGAAGGGTTTGAAAAGCCCATACACCGATAGTCAAAGCACGAAATTAAATTAGGCCTTCTTCTAAAAAGCCAGATATCCCAATTAAACCTTTGTTATTGTTATAAGAAATTTTGCATTATTTAAAATTTCAAAATCTAAGATTTGCTTTTTCAATAAAAAGTGGGGCTATCCACTAATAACTTAGCTAAACACCCCACTTTTATTTACCAATTTGCTAAACCTTTGCAACAATATAATTTAAATTCCACCCAAACCCTAAAACATCACTTCAATTTCTGACTCCTGATGTATTCGATAGCTTTTTTACCAGCCATAGCACCTTGACCTACCGCTGTTGAAATCTGCTTGAATCCGCCTGTACAATCACCGGCAGCAAACAATCCCTCTATATTGGTTTGCTGATCTTTATCCACAATTATTGAATTTTGTTCAACCATTATCCCCATCTTTCTTGCAAAATCCACACTTGATGGACTGTCAAAAGCTACAAACAAACCGTCTAAATCTTCTGTAGAACCATCTTTGAAATAAATTTTTTCAAGGTATTCTTTGCCGTCTAGCTTTTCAATCTCTTTCTTGTTAACTTCAAATTCTTTTAATTCGTCAGTGTATTTATCAGATAATACCAATTCCCTACCGTTTGTAAAAATAGTAATCTTTTTTGTAAAGGCTTGAAGCTCAATAGCTTCATGAATTACATAGTCATTAAAACCTAATACACCAACCTTTAAACCATTATAGAAAAATCCGTCACAAGTTGTACAATAGCTTACTCCGTTTCCTTCAAGCTTTTCAAGATTTTCTATTTTCACTTTTTTTACTGGCTGTCCAGTAGCTAAAATTAAAGCTTTAGCGGTATAATGACTATCGGGTGTAGAAACTTCAAAAAAGTCATTCTTCTCCACTGCTATAACTTCTTCATTTATTATCTCTGCACCCAATCTAAGTGCTTGATTTTCACCGTTTTTTAAGAGCTCTTCACCCTTTATAACATCGGCAAAACCGTAGTAGTTCTCAATTTTATCAGCCTTTCTAAGAGAACTATCATTTTTTCCGATAATAAGTGTCTTTAAATTTGATCTTACTGTATAAAGTGAGGCTGAAATCCCAGCAGGTCCTTTACCTATTATTATAACATCATACATAAGCCTTACCCCTCATTTTCATATTTATTATATTAATATATTATTTTCTATTAATATATTTTTCAACCATTATTCCTGAAATCACTCCGTCTCCTGTGGCGGTTGCAATCTGTCGAATTGTCTTATTTCTTACGTCTCCAGCTGCAAAAACACCCGGGATATAGGTTTTCATATCTTCATCGGTATCTATGTATCCATTCTCATTTAAATTGAGTTTTCCATTAAGAAATTCGGTCTTAGGTTCCATTCCTATATATACAAACAAACCCTCCACCTCAATTTCTTCTACCTCATTTGTCTTAATATTCTCAACTTCAATACTTGTAACAAAATTCTCACCAGTAATTTTTTTAACAATTGAATCGCTTATAACACTTATATTGGGATTTTTTAGAGCTTCATCTTGTGCTCCCTTTGATGCACGAAATTGATCCGATCTGTTTATTATAGTAACGTGTTTTGCATACCTTGTCAAAAATACTGCTTCTTCTAATGCCGACTCACCACCACCCACAACAAAAACATTTGCATCCTGATACATTGCGCCATCACAGGTTGCACAATAATGTACGCCTCTACCTCTAAACTCCTGTTCACCTTCTGCTGGAAGTTTTTTCGGGGTAGCCCCGGTTGCAATTATTATACCCTTTGAATAGTAGTCAACATCTTCAGTTTTTACATATTTATATTCGCCTTCAAGGTTTATATCATTGACAACTTTTAGATCATCTATCTGTGTTCCAAACTCCAATGCCTGGCGTTTCATGTTTTCCATTAAGTCCATGCCTCTTACCACCCCATTAGTACCCGGATAATTGGCAACATGATAGGTAGTGGATACCTGACCACCAGTTAGGCCTTCGTCAATTACTATTGTGTACAGCTTTGCCCTAGAAGCATATATGGCCGCAGACAGACCAGCCGGGCCTCCTCCGAGTATTAATACATCGCAGTAAACCTTTTGCCTTTCCTTGCCCTTACATATTCCACCAATGACATTCTCAATACCCTTTTTAAATTCAGGATTACTTATATATCCAGTTAATCTAAAACACAGCTCTTCACCATTTTTAAAGAATAAAACAGTGGGGCTACTTCTTATATTTAATGATTCCGCAAGCTGTCGGTTCTGTTGGCGTTGTATCATTACAAAACGCATTTGTTCACCATAAATTTCGGAGTAACGCCTAAATATATTTATAAAAGACGTACATGGCGGACAATCTTCAGTGTAAAAAGCCACAACAACAGGCAAATCACTTCTCAGCACATCACTTTCAAAGTTTTCCGAATTAGTATAAATAATTCTGTCATCCATTTTGGGCCTCCTAAGAATATTTTTCAAACTTATCAAACATAAATTTTTAATCTGTGTTTAATGTCTTTTGTTTCTGGTTCTTTGTAATTAATACCCTACATTTATATTTTTCGATTTTACCTTATTTTAATTCATCGTAGAAACCCATTAGTTGAGCTTTATTCATTATACCTATATGTGAATCATAGACATCTCCATTCTTATCAATTATATAAGTTGTTGGTACACTATGTATACCATATTGATTTGCAACCCCTCCGCTTTTATCTAGAAGAACTTTTATAGTATATCCATTATCATTTATAAACTTTCTCACAACATCCTCAGTTTCTCCTCTAAAACCTCCTGTAGTAAGATTAACTGCCAATAGCACTACATCCTCCTTTTGTTCAAATTCCTTGTTTGCCTCATTGAATTCAGGTAGCTCGCTTTTACAAGGAGGGCACCATGTTGCCCAAAAATTCACAAAAACAACCTTACCTTTATAATCCGAAAGCTTTACCGTATTACCATCTAAATCTTTAAGTTCAAAGTCATAGGCAGGTTTTAAATCACTCTTTGTATTAGCATTGTCCTCCTTCTGTTGGGTACTAGTTGGAGTACTTTCACTAGTTCCCTTAGTTGTATCATTTTGAGTAACATTATTTTTGGTTTCTCCACTACGACTGCTTACCAAATAAGCTCCACCTAATAATACCACAAGTACAAACAACGCTAAAATGGTTTTAATCAAATTCTTATTATTCATAAAAATCTCCCTTTCTTCGTTTTGTAATTTACCATAAAACCCTATTTTGATTAGGCGGTTTCGAAAAATAACCTATACAGCATTCAAAGCACAAATCCGCTAAAATCAATTTTTTTGAAACCGCAATTGACCAGTTATTTTTTTGGAATCACCTTATATAAAATTGAAAATCAGTGCAATACCAGCAAGCATTAATAAGCTTCCCGAAATAATACTAACTACTCTGTGGTGTCGTTGTATTGCCTTGAAAACTCCCTTTAGATTTTCAAAAGCAACTGCTGAAATAATAAATGGAACTCCTAAACCCATTGAATAAATAAATAATAGTAACATCCCTTCTAAAAGCGTGTCCGAAACACTGGCCTTTGCAATGGCTGATGCAAGAAAAGCACCGACACATGGTGAAAATGCAAATGAAAATACAATTCCAAATAAAATAGACTTTACAAAATTTAGTTTTTTGAACTTAAAATCAAATCTTTTCTGCTTATTTAGAAGTCCAATTTTTATAAACCCTGTGAAGTTTAATCCAAAAATAAATACTACTATACCACTTATGATTTTTAGTATATCTTTATTTTGTCTAAAAAATGTACCCAAAGAAGTTGCCGTCGCACCAAACAAAACAAATATCAGTGTAAATCCCATGACAAAACCTATAGAATTTACAATTAGATTTTTTCTCTTTGCGCCTTCTTCCACACCGCCTTCATTAGTTTCTCCCGCCAAATATATGAAATATATAGGCAACATAGGAAGAATACACGGTGAAATAAAAGTCAGTATTCCTTCAACAAAACTCTGCACATAGTAATTAAAATTCAATAAAATTACCACCTTTCAAAAACTCATTATACCTCTTAAGGGCATTATACCCCCTAATGGTATTATATAATCAAAAAATATGTTCGTCAATATTCTTTATTTAGCCTGTTTTTCATAATATACCACCTCTACAACAACAAGTAACAATATAAAGTACTGTTGAATAATATAACATTAGAAAAACTACCTAAAACAATAACAATTTACGCTGTATACCTTGTTCTCTAGGAGGTAGCAATAATGTCTCAACAAATTAATTTTTACAATAAAACCAATATGTTATTCTTTATTCTTATTTACCTTTTGCTCTTTTATGACAGTAGACCAATAGGAATAAACAAATATGTAAAAGAAAAAAATGACAGTTCTCTACTGTTCTTTATTCTAGTCTATCTAGAGTTGTTTTATTTTTAGTTTTTCATCGCTATGTAAGGGAGTTTCAAAAAAGCATATTAAATATTTCAAGTACAAATAAACACACTAAGGAAGCTTTTAAGCTTCCTTAGCATAGGAACATTATTTTGCAATGTCAAAAATGGCAGTCAAGTTTTTTGAAACTCCAGTTAATCAGTTATTTTGCCTAACATTTAGGAGGTGTAAATATGAATTTTCTTGGCAATCTGTTTGATGGGGACAGTGACGAAATTCTTTTTTTCATTATAGTATTTCTGTTTATATTCAATGGCAGCCGCTTAGAAGATCCCTGCAAAAACGAACGTGACCCAAACGACAAAGGTATAATACTGTTCTTCATAATTTTATTCGGCATACTATTTATATGCAATGATTGATTCTTTTAAGAAACAATGCTAATTATACGTTCTATTTTGGAAATTCAATTAATATAATTTAATTAGGCAAAATAAGGTAAATTGAAGGGACTGATATTATGAGCAATTCAAACAACAAAAACTTAGGAGATTTGTTAAATGATAAAATGCTTCAAATGAAACTTAACAACGCAGTGGATATGCTAAAAAAAGGTAATACCGATGAAATTGCAAAAAAAATAAACAAAATGGATAAAAATGACTTAATAGAGAAAATAGACGAAATAGATGAATCTAAATTGAAGGATCTGAACTTAAAAATGGATAAAGATGAGCTGAAAAATTTAATTGGCGGAGTTGATATGAACAGCTTATCTCAGCTTTTAGGTGACCGTGGAGATGAAATAGTGGATAAATTAAAAAATCTGCTTAACAATTATCAAAAATAGCATATAAGAAAAACGAATTATAAAGAGGTGATACATTAGTGAATGATGATGAGCTCAACACGAAATTTAAAGAAATCGCCCAAATGCTTGGAAAAAAAGACGTCAAAGTTCCTGATAACCTCAGCGGCATATTGTCAATGTTGGCAAACTCCTCATCTAAAGAGCAGGTTTCTCAAAACTCAGAAGAACAGCCAACGCCACAGCCACAGAGTAAAGTAGAAAAAGAGGAGTCTACAACAAAAAACAATTTAGACGACAATATGGAAATGATGCGAAAAGTAAGCACGATAATGGAAGGTATGAGAGGTGTCAAGGATCCAAGAATTAATCTTCTTACTGCAATAAGTCCTTTTTTAAATAATTCAAGGCAGAAAAAAATAGGCAACTGTATTAAGCTATTTCAAATGACTAAAGTGACTAGAATGATGACAGAAATGGAAAAGAACAATCAGGGGGATCAAGCATGAATTATAGAAGAGTACCTAGGTTTAAAAGATATCCTTACATAAAACCGGAACCGGATATAACACAAGATGCTGGTAGTATGGAAGATGTGGGAAAAGAATCTGACAAAAATGAAATTGAAAAAATCCCCATGCCAAATGAAAATCCAGCACCACAGAACCCAGAGCATTCTAGATATCATAAACCTACGTTTCTTGATAATTTTATAAAAAATATTCATGCCGACGATATAATACTCTTAGGACTAATATTTATATTAATACAAGAAAAATTAGAAGACGAATTTTTAATAATTGTATTAATATACCTACTAGTTGCAGGACGAGATTATCAATTAAACTCTATGTAAATTTTGCTACTTATAATAATTTAAATGAAAATACACAAAATAAAGTCAATAGTATAAAATTGTGAAGGAGAATTAACTTGCATAAGAAAAAAATATTATTGACTGCCATTATATTAGCCATTATTTCATTAAGTAGTACGGCATATGTATACAGAAGCGACATTAACACACTATTCGGTTATAGAGCTGCTTTGTCATATTACGGTTCAACAGGACAGGAAGTAAAAAACATACAATACAATCTTCGTAAATGGGATTACTACGATGGATCTATTGATGGGATATATGGATACAAGACGTATAAAGCTGTTCGTTATTTTCAATACAAAAACGGTCTGAAAGTGGACGGCATAGCAGGACCGGAAACCTTATCAGCTTTAGGTCTTTCTACTGGCGCATCGAGAGCTGCCTCTACTTCTGTTACAGCTGGTAACAGAAACTTAGACCTCCTTGCCCATCTTGTACATGGAGAAGCACGGGGAGAACCTTATATCGGCCAAGTTGCCGTAGCCGCAGTAGTACTTAACAGAACCAGAAATAGCAAATTCCCCAGTACAATAGCAGGAGTTATATATCAGCCTGGAGCATTTGATGCAGTTGATGATGGTCAAATAACTCTTGAACCTAGCTCCCAATCCATTAAAGCGGCAAGAGATGCTTTAAATGGCTGGGATCCTTCGGGAGGTGCTATTTATTATTATAATCCTGTCACAGCGACAAGTAAATGGATATGGAGTAGAGAAATTATTAAAGTAATAGGAAAACACAACTTTGCTAAATAAGACAAAATCAAAAAAATAACTGATCAATTGGAGTTTCAAAAAATTCGATTAGCATTTTTTGCGAAGCAAAATAATGTACCTATGCTTGGAAGCTTAAAAGATTCCATAATGGGCTTTGTATTGGAAATATTGAATACGTATTTTTTTTGAAACTCCCTAAGGTGATTGCTTTACCTTTTTTCATAGCAAAACATCCATCAAGGAAGATATTCTAGACTTGCAACTCACAGAAATTTATCTCCTTGATGGATTTTATTTGACCTTTAATCAGTATTAGCTTGTTTTTTATTCAACTTCCAATATTCAATAAATCTTGAAAAAACAAAACTGATTACATATAGTACTGTCGCAGTTTTAAACACCCAATTTACAAGCAATAATACTAAAATGCCGATAATATCGGAAACAATACTATCGTGTGCTGATAAAACATTATTTAAATAAAACAAACCAATTTGAAATACAATTAACAAAAGGTCAATCCCTATAAATCTTAATACAATGCGCCAAAACAAATTATCAGCTGTACGCTTTCCTCTTGCAAACAGTTTATTGTCATAATTTATTGCTGCTGGATACCAAAAAAGTGTATATATCTTAAAAAACATCATGCCAAAAAATAGTATTCCTACAGTTATAAAATCCAAAAGATATGCCACAGACATAAGCTCATTTTTTCCTGCAATAAAAGCATTGGTAATAACAATTGAAGGAATAGAAACAACTACAATAAATATAACAAATAACACTGAATATAATATTGTCAAAAATGTTGTTCTAGATACTTTCAGGTAGTGCTTTTTTATTCCCTTTAAAAATTCCTTTTCCTCTTTCTCTTTATCAACCAATACACTATTTAAAATATTTAAAAAACCTGACATAACCAAACCCACTATCAAAGATGTTGCAACAATCGCCAACAATACAAAACCAATATTCATAAGGCTGATATTCGGAATATTACGTAAAAACATTTGAATTAAATGCATAATGCTGTCTAAAATATTCCCCGTCTTTAAAATAGATAGCCAAGAAAACACAGGCATTATAACACTGTACTCTAAGTAGCAATATAAAAATGTAATTACCCCTAAAATAATCAGTAACACCGGTCTTTTTCTAGCCGGTTTAAAAATATAACCTAACCCTTTCATCTTTAACCCTCTTTCATACTTAACGATATTCTTTTTCTTTGCACATTCACATCTAAAACCCTTACTTTTACAATATCTCCAACCGAGACAACCTCCATAGGATTTCTAACATATCTATCACACAACTCTGATATATGAACCAATCCATCCTGGTGTACTCCAACATCCACAAAAGCACCAAAGTCTGCAACATTTCTTACTGTACCAGTCAAAACCATGCCTGGGCGTAGGTCTTCAATATCAAGGACATCCGTTAGCAGTATTGGTTTAGGAAGTTCATCCCTTGGATCTCTACCTGGTTTCAATAGCTCATTTAATATATCTCTTAATGTTGGAATCCCAACACCAATTTCCTCAGCAATTTCAGCCACACCTCTGTCGTCAACTTCCTTTTTTAGCTTCCCAAGCTCTCTCTGCTTAACATCCTCCAAGCTATAGCCCATGATTTCTAACAATTTTTTTGCTGCAGAATATGACTCTGGATGCACAGAAGTATTGTCTAACACATTGGTTGCATCAGGGATTCTTAAAAATCCTGCACACTGTTCAAATGCCTTTTCTCCAAGCTTTTTAACTTTCTTAAGTTCTAACCTTTTTTCAAACTTTCCATTGGACTCTCTATATTCTACTATATTACGGGCAATAGCCGAATTCACCCCAGAAACATATGACAAAAGGGATGAAGATGCGGTATTCAAATCAACTCCCACACTGTTTACACAGTCTTCAACAACTCCACCTAAAGACTCACCTAATTTTTTTTGATTCATATCATGCTGGTATTGCCCCACTCCTATAGCCTTTGGGTCTATTTTTACCAATTCAGCGAGGGGATCTTGAAGCCTTCTCGCAATGGATATTGCACTTCTCAATGCAACATCAAAATCCGGGAACTCCTCAGCTGCCAACTTAGAAGCGGAGTATACCGAAGCTCCTGCTTCACTCACAACCATATAAAATACCTTTCTATCAATGTCCTTTATAAGCTCCGCAACAAAAATCTCCGACTCCTTTGATGCTGTACCATTTCCTATTGAAATTATATCAACATTGTATTTTTCAATGAGGTTTTCCATTGTCTTCTTAGCTTGCTCAACTTTATTCTGAGGTGGGGTCGGGTAAATAACAGTTGTCTCTAAAACTTTGCCCGTTTCATCAACCACCCCTATTTTGCAACCTGTCCTATAGGCAGGGTCAAGACCTAATACCACACTTCTTTTAACCGGCGGTTGAAGCAAAAGGTTTTTCAAATTGGCAGAAAACACTTTCATAGCCTGTTCTTGTGCTTTTTCCGTCAATTCGTTTCGAACTTCCCTCTCCACCGATGGAGATATTAATCTACTATAAGAATCGTCTATAGCCCTTTCAACGTACTCTGATGTTATTGACCGGGGCTTTTTTATGCAGTTAGACTTTAAATAATCTGTAACTCTTTCGGCAGGAACATCAATTCTAACCTGTAAAAACTCCTCTTTTTCTCCTCTATTTATAGCAAGTACCCTGTGATTTGCAATCTTTGCAGCTGGTTCGGAAAACTCATAATACATTCTATACACAGAGTCCTCTTCCTTTTTTGCCTTTGTCACAATGGTACCTAGCTTATAAAACATTTCTCTTATCATTCCTCTAAACTTCGCATTATCAGAAATATTTTCTGCTATTATATCCATTGCGCCGTTTAATGCATCTTCAATCGTACTAACTTCCTTCTCCTCATTTATAAATGGTGCTGCAATTTCTTCTATACTTCCACTCTTTATATCCTGAGAAAACAAAATTTCTGCCAAAGGCTCAAGACCTTTTTCCTTTGCTATAGTAGCACGGGTTCTCCTCTTTGGTCTAAAAGGCCTGTATATATCTTCTATTTGTTGTAAGTTAACAACTTTTTTGAGGCTTGCCGCTATTTCCTCTGTAAGCTTGCCTTGCTCCTCAATCAGCCTTATTACTTCTTCTCTTCTAGACTCAAGACTTCTCAAATACATCAATCTATCATACAATTCTCTTAAAACCTGATCATTTAGTTCCCCTGTCATTTCTTTTCTATATCTCGCTATAAAAGGAATTGTATTACCATCATCAATAAGTTTTACCGTATTTTGAACCTGAAAAGGTTTTAAGTTAAACTCACTTGTAAGCTTTGCATTAATATCTAGCATTTACATCCTCCATATTTTTTCTTTAGGCAATTTCAAAAAATAATCTATACAGTATTTACGTCACAAACAGCCCCTTAAATCGCATTTTCTGAAACTCCAGTTGCAAAATCTTTTTGATTTTGCCTTAATCTACTTTACTTATTATTTTAAACACATAACTCAATTATATATTTATAATATTAATCTAATCAACCCCTGATTACAATAATCTTTTTTGTGGTATATATAATGTGAAAGAGGTAAGATGTTTCAAAAAAATCCCTTAGTCATTATTTATAGCTTCAAGCAGGGGCACATTATTTTACAATCCAAAATTCAAATGAAGTTTTTTTGAAACACCCGTTGAATAGTTTTATTTGAAAAATAATGTAAAATAAAAATCAGAGACATATAATATACCTCTTTAGCCGTTTAGAACATGCAGAATAAAACATAAATAAGGGGGCACACTAGATAATAATGAATTTGTTTAAAATATACTAATACAAGGTTATTTTTCGAAATAGCCTAATCATTGTATTCAATTTATATTTTATCCCCCAAAGCTTTCTTATTTATTTTGGGAGTGATGTACATGAAATTAATAAAAGGCGAGAAAATTTTACTTTTAGATTCAGACAAGCGGTTGGTTAACGATTTAGCCAAAAGACTTGGACATGTGGGCTTTGACGTGCTGGCAACAAACAATACAAATACAGCTTTAAAATTTATCGAGATAAGCACCCCGTCAGTGATACTATTAGATCTTTCAATGCAATCCTCTGACGGAAATGATTTGCTGACATTTTTCAAATCAAAGGGCACTCTTATCAATACTCCACTAATCGCTTTATCTTCGCACAACGATTCAGACTCAAAGGTTTATACGTTTCTTCAGGGTGCAAATGACTATATAGTTAAACCCTTTGAATTCGAGGACCTGCTTGCTCGTATAAATAACCAGATTAAGATTCGCAACAAAATAACCAATTTAGAAGAAAAAAACAGAGCATTGTTAAAAAGAAATATGCTTTTAGAGCAGTTGGCAATTACCGATTCATTGACAGAACTTTATAATAAAGGTTATATACAAAAAAGATTAGAGAGTGAATTGATTCGCTCAGCAAGATATAATGAGCCTATATCAATTATACTAATAGACATTGACTACTTTAAAAAAATAAACGATTCCTTTGGTCATGTTGCTGGAGACAACATTTTAAGGAAATTGGCAAAAACTCTTATGCAATCGGTTCGGGACGTCGACATTGTTGCTAGGTACGGAGGCGAGGAATTTGTTGTTGTATGCCCTAACACAACGATCGGTGGTTCTGCAATATTAGCAGAAAGGATAAGAGAAAATGTACAAAATACGACCTTCCACTTCGGAAACGTTGATATTAAACTAACCATCAGTTTAGGTTTGAGCAGTTTATCTCCACATTCATTAGCACGTGGCGATTATAATGCTTCTAAACTAGTTGAAGAAGCCGACTCAGCTCTGTACAAAGCAAAATCCTGCGGGCGTAACAGAGTTGCTGTACATACCAATGAATTAGGGGCAATTTGTATTGAGGATAATCAAAAGTACAGGCAGCTGTTTACAGATGTTGCCGATAGAAAAGATAAATTTACTCATTGAGAAAACAAAAAAGTTACTTTTTTTAAAAGCAAGAATGAAAAATTTTTCATTCTTGCTTTTAATTTGTTCCCATAACACTATCCTCATTGATTATTATGACGTTATTACTCTGTCCCGCTATTTCCCTAAGACGATTAGTAACTCCACTTTTTGAAAATATACAAAAGGATTTTTCATATCCCGATAGTTCAGTTATTTTTTCCGCTTTGTCCTTTAATTCAAATAAAACATTTGCATCCACCGGATTAATATGATATTTGCATTCTCCAAACATAACTCTTTTCCTTTCTTCATCAAGTGCTACAACATCAATCTCAATATTTAAGCTCCAATAACATCCTATTTTACTTGGTATAAAATTTATCTTACCTTCCCTGCATAAAAAGGATAACAACTCTCTGCAAATGCCTTCATATACAAAGCTTACATGCCTCTCAACAAAACTTCTCTTTATTTTATTTAAAACATAATCAACATTTTCAAGCTCAAGTTCTCCTTTATAAGCATGAACAAATTTAAACCAAAATTCAATAAAGTGATCCTTAACAAAGTATAAACCTTTCCTACTCTTTTCTGGTTGCTTTACAGTAACTGGCAATCGCTTTTCAACAAGGTCCAAATCTATAAGTGTTTTAAGATATGGACTTAGTGTATTAGAAGAAATTTCTAAAGCACCTGCAAGTTGAGAAACCTTGTGCTTTCCCTCAGCTATATTTTTAATAATCGAAAAGTAACTAACTAAATCTTTAACTTCCTTTTCCAACAAAAAAATAGGCTCCTCATACAAAAAACCATCTTTTTGAAGCACTTCACGTTCTATGTTTTCCATTAGCGGCTCATTATTATCAAAAAACTCATAATATTTTGGAACCCCTCCAGTCACAGAATATGATTCCACAAGCTGTTCAAAAGATCTATTGAAATTAGTATTCAATATATCTGTAAATTTCAGAGGTGATAAACGTATCTGTGCTGTTCTCCTTCCATACAGAGGACTGCTGTATGAAAGAACTTTAGTTATCATCATGCTAATTAAAGAACCACAAAGTATAACCATAACATTTTTGTCCTTCAATATCTCATCCCAAATTCTTTGAAATACTGTTCCAAAAGCAGAGTTGACTTTTACAAGATATTGAAATTCATCTATAACCAATACTTTTTTAGTATCCGGCTTATGTGAAGCAAATATCTTGAACAAGTCTTCCCAATCATTAAAACTTGCGCTTTTCAAATACTCCTGTTTCGTAAACTCTGATAATTCACCAATAAAACGCTTCATATTCCCAATTTCTATTTCTTCTGTAGCCAGAAAATACATAGCCTCTTTATCTTTAATAAACTCTTTTATTAATGTTGTCTTTCCAACTCTTCTGCGTCCATATATAACTACAAAACCGCTTTCACGATTGAATTCACGTTCAAGTGTTTTTAATTCTGATTTTCTTCCAATAAATTTTTTCATATTTACCACCACAAAAATAATATAATTTGAATTAGACTAATTCTAATTATATTATACATCGTGTAATTTGATTGTCAATGCTACAAAGAATATTTTACTACATCTATTTCCAACTGATTACTTTTGCAGTTAGAATATACGTCAAAATCATAAAATAACTGATTAATTTGAGTTTCAAAAAATTCGATGCCATTTTTGGCATAGCAAAAGAATGTTCCTATGATTGGAAGCTTAAAAGCTTCCATTATGGGCTTTGTAACAGAAATAGTTCCTAGAGGCTCTAAACATCTTCAATTCTAACTTCCTTAATCAGTTTATTCACTTCATCACTTTTTACAGTTCCTATTTCTGCGTATTGTGCATTGTTAACACCGCAGGCACAACCAAGCCTTACTGCGTCTTCCACTTCAAGACCTTTTGACAATGCTACCGCAAAACCTGCAACCATTGAATCGCCACATCCTATCGTATTTACAACTTGTTTACACGGTATGCAAACCCTAAATCTTTTATCTTTTGATACAAGTATTGCACCTTTTTCACCTAATGATGCTAAAACAATCTCTACCCCCTTCCTTTGAATACACCTGCAAGCTTCCAATACATCGGAAATCTCCTTCAATTCTCTGTTGACAAGATTTCCAAGCTCCCTTAAGTTTGGTTTTATCAAATAAGGTTTTGCCTCTATACCCTGTTTTAAAACTTCACCACTAGTATCTAAAATAACTTTTACATCATACTTCTTTGCTTCAATTATAAGTCTTTTATATATATCATTTTCAACACCTGAGGGAAGTCCACCCGAACAAACTAAAACTTTAGTCTTTTTAATGACTCTTTCGTATATAGAAATGAATTCTTTCATATTTTGCTCAGTAATTAATGGGCCTGTTTCAAGCACTTCTGTCTCTGTTTTGTTACTTCTGTCAATTATATTATTATTTGTCCTAGACTCCCCATCCACCTCAACAAACCCAGTTTTTGCACCAATTTTCTCCAACTGTCCAACCAGCCATTCACCGGTGTGTCCGCCTTTAAAACCAATGGATAAAACTTCTTGTCCTAATGATCTTATAACCCTTGAGACATTTATACCCTTGCCTCCTGCAGACCTTATTGTCTCCTTCACACGAAACAATCCACCTGCATGAAAATCATCTGCAAAATATATCTTATCTACCGCAGGATTTAAAACCACTGTTGTAATCATAGAACTCACCTTTATATAAGTATTTTCTTTGATTATACCATATTTTGTTTTGCCTTATTTTTTGAAAACACTTTAATATATTGGTTATAACTTTTTTATATAGGTTTTTTACAAAGCTAAGAACGATTAGAATATAAATTGTAACTCTGAGACAACGAAAAAACTTGATTTTATAATGTTTTAGCAATAAGAGAATAGGAAGTTGTTTTTTCGTTATCCCAAAGTGTTTTGTAGGTTTAAAAACTCTACTTTCTGCTAGGATCATTTTCATCCAAAAACACTCTTACAACTTTTGTATAGTTTCCTTTTTTCTTATCATCAAGGGTTGCATCTTCTCCAAACCTTTCGTCATCAAAACCAGGTGCAACCTTTTTTGTCTCTTCTCTGTTTTTGAATCTATTCTTATCAGACATAGTACGTAACCCTACCTTCCAAATATGTTTATTCGGTAACACTCAAAGTATAAACTCTATTATTTATAATACCTCAATACGACCTTCGTTTATCCATCTAATATTTTCAAATTCCTTCATTTTATTGGACAAAGTAAAAAGCGCATTATCCTTGTTCTTCGCCTCTATCATCACATCAAAATCCATATCAAGTTTTTTAGCTATTTTTAAAAAATTATAAAACTCATTTGGATTAATATCATCGGCATGGCTTCTAAACTCTTTTTGGCTTTTTGGACTGGAAAAATGAATCTTTGGAACAAAATATTCACCTTTCCAAGTTTCAAATATTTCATTTAGCATATCCTCTAGATTCTCTCCATTGTTTGCACAATTATGATGGTGTACATCTAAAACCATAGGAACATTAAGTTCCTTGCATATTCCCAAAACATCTTTTGCAGTATAGGCTTTATCATCATTTTCTAATATAAGCCTCCTTCTTATTCTGTCAGGAAGCTTTACAAAATTATGTTTAAATCTTTCTATTGATGACTCCTTATCTTTATACACACCACCTATGTGCATAACAAGCTTGTACTTATAATCATCAATGCCCATAGCTTCATATAATTTAACATGATAATCAAGATCTTTTAATGAGTTGTCAAATACTTTATCCGAGTGAGAATTTATAAGGGTGTAATGGTCTGGGTGAGCACTTATCCTCAAATCATTTTCTTTTATAAACTTTCCTATTTTTATATATTCATCTTCAAAGTCACCTATATAATCCCAATCCTCCGTTACCGGGTGAGTTGCCAATGGGATAAGCTTCGAAGTTAATCTATAGACATCAATATTGTATGCCTTGTTATACTTAAGTATTCTTAAGGTGTTATTTAAATTCTGCCTTGTCGTTTTTCTAAGTCTGTGTAGTTTAGATTCTTCACTGGATAGCTTCGAAAATGTCTTAACAGTAACCGTACCAGAAGGCGAACATTTTTCCAAATTCAAAGTCATTGCAACATAACCAAGTCTTACAAGCATATAACATACCTCATTGAATTTTTAGTATGGCATTAGTGTATCCACATAGATTCAAAATTATTATTGCACACCAGTGAATCATATAATTATAGTTAAATTAATCCAAAGGGAAATCTTTATTCCTTTATTCCTACATATACTTGACAAAAATTCGTTTCACTCAAGGCAAAAACTTAATAAAATTATCACTTTAAATATTTTAACATATATTATCAAATAATCTATAGTTTCAATATTTTTTCTTATTCATCTGTAATTTAAAAATAATTTTATTTTTTCTAGCATATACAAAAAGCATTTCGACAATATTTCTCAAAATTATCGAAATGCTCTTAATCCTATCTATATTCTATATAATACAAATATTAAAAATATCATACCCTAGCTTTATATTTTTGAACAAAATCCTTTTCCACAATAATATCCCTTATTTTCGAGATATCTTTACCACTTTTCACAAAACCACCTAATATGCTTGCTGACGATGTATCTCCAAGAAGAATTAATCCCTTAATTACATTATCTTTTAATACTATTTTTCTGTAAGTTTGCGATTCTTTATCACTATATACCAACGTTTCATAATCCTCATCTGGGTTTATCATACCCATAGAAAGAAAAGGTAAATCCCTTAATCTTACTGCATTACTAAAACTCGCATCGCTGGAAAATTCCTGTGCCTGTCCGGTCATATTCGACGCCGCACATTTCCCCTGTGAAAGAGCATTAGGCCATATATATCTTGATACCGTCCCAGAATTCTTATCATCTTGGAGTTCTGCTACATCCCCTGCCGCATATATACCTTCAACGCTTGTCTCCATGTATTTATTGACAAGAATCCCTCTATTAATTTTTATATCTAAGTCCTTCACAACATCAATATTTGGCCTTGTACCTATAGAAATAACCAACATATTAAAACTAATTTTTTCTCCATCAACCATTTCAACATATAATCCATTGTTTTCTTTAATTCTTTGAATATCTCTTTTAAGTAAAAGTCCTATGCCTTCTTTTCTTATCATCTCAACAAGCATTTCAGCAGCTGGAATATCCAACTGATTAGGCAAAATTCTTGCCCCTTTTTCAACTAAGGTAACATCCATTCCCAACTTTTTAAGAGCAAACGCAATCTCAATTCCTGTCAGTCCTGCACCTACAATAACTGCTTTTTGACCTTGTTTGGCATTTCTTATAATATCATCTGCATCTTTTACCGAATTAAGTGTAAAATAGCCAGTTTCTTTTAATCCTTCGATGTTAGGAACTACAGGGCTACCTCCCACTGCAACAAGCATGCTATTATATGAAAGATTTTTGCCGCTTGCAAGACAGACTACTTTTTGGGTGTTATCAATATTTTCAATCCTCTCGCTGAGTAAAAGTTTTATTCTATTTTTATTATAGTATTTTATATCCCTCAAGATTAGCTTATCCTTATCAATCTTGCCTCCAATATAATCGGGGAGCATAAACTTTGTGTATACCGGTATATCCTCGATACTTACAACCGTTATATCACACAAATCATTTAACTGTCTCAACTTTTCAGCCGCAGATATACCAGCAGCGCCATTTCCTAAAATCACGAATTTCAAAAGACATCACCCTTCATCACTTATAGTTTAATGTACCGATTGATATATATTTGCCCTATATATGATTCGCCAAACATAAATATTAGGCAATTTTCAAAAATAACATAAGCAGTATTAGTGACCAGTTAGAGAGTTTTCAAAAAAACATATTCATTATTTTTGTTACAAAACCCATCATGCAAGCTTTTAATCTTCCAATCATAGGAACATCATTTTGCTATGCAAAAATGACATAGAATTTTTTGAAGCTCCATTTGTATAGTTTTTTAATTTTGCCTTATTTTTTAAATTAAGAACGATTAAAATATAAGTTCCAACTCTGAGATAAAGAAAAAACTTGATTTTATAATGTTTTCACAATCTATGAGAATAGAAAGTTATTTTTTCGTTATCCCTTACCTTTACACAAAATTAATCTTTGTTATAAATACTTACCGCTTGCTTAGGATATTGTTTCAATGAATATGTACACTTATTTTCCCTCACTAAAGAGTCCAATGAAATATAAGTCTCTTTACCAAAAATCTTTTCTTCAGCCAAAAACCCCTCAAAACACCCATACTTTTTAACATATGGTCTATTGTCAATAAAACGAAGATCTATACTTTCATTCTTTAAATCTCCATCAACATATAATAATGGTTTTTTATCCAATCTATAATAATCAATTATTTCTCTTGAAAGCTTTCCTATTAATTCATTTGCCTCGGCTTGATTTATTACTTTGCGGTTATTATCCTCAACTACAATTGTCAGAGCTATCGGTTCCCTATCAGGAAAATAAACCAATGCCATATCACCAGACAAACGAGTCAAGCACCCTATCTTATTTGCTATCACCACATCCTCTGGAGCATGCAGGGCTATTCTATCTTTGTTTACAGTTTCTTTCATAAAATCAACACCTAAAGATGCCAAATTGTTATCCACTGAAATCCTATTTTCAAGTAATACAAGCATTCTCGTAAGATCGTCAACTGTGGTATGATTACTAGGAAAAGCTCTGCTTCCATCATAGTATTTCTTATAAATCCTAGTATCTTCTAGCTCATAGCGATCACAAAAAGAATTCAGTTTTGAATTTCCCAATCTATCGAAAATTATGTTGGCAGCCACATTGTCACTTAATCTAATCATTCTAGAGAGAATATCTTTATATGTATACTTTGTTCCATTTGCCCTAAATTGTAGATTACCTGTCCCCGACACCTTAGTTGTTCTTATGTATTTATCACTTTGCTTTAATGTATACATATTGTCCAAACTATAGTTTCCATATTGTACTTCTTCAAGAAAACATAGAAGATTGGCAACCTTAGTCAAACTAGCTGGATAAAAACACTCCTTCCCATTATAGCTAACCGTTGTTTCGGTAGCAAAATCATAGGCACTAATTCTTATTATATCGGTCTCATCTTTAATTGTATCTTTTATAATGGATAATAAATCCTTTTTATATTTATCAAATTTTACAAAATCTAAATTCGGCTCATTTATAAGCATTTCTCTAAATCGTAATAGTGCTTTGTTAATTTCATCATCAGTCAAACTTTTAATCGGTTCAAAGTCGCCCTTTTCAACTTCCAGCAAATTTAAAAATGCTGCTAAACTGCAATGGTAATATGCTTCTTTGGGAATGTCTTTATAGTCGGGAAATAAAAACAATTCTACTTTTGGAATACTCTTTTTATGATATTTCAAAATATGATCCACAAGACAATTAGCAGCTTCTAACCTTGTAAATGCCTTAGTATGATGTCTATTCATAATTTTGCTCTGGACAAAATTAAAATATACTTGTGCAAATTCTCTATCTGTACAATCTTCTATAGAAATATCACCATCGGTAACCAGTATTATTCCATCCCTATAGGAAACTTTTTTTCCAACTATCTCATTTATATTTCGCAAAGGAACATACAGTCGGTTTTGAATAATCTCTGATGATACATCCAATTGAATTTCATCTTCATTAACCGTTATCGTGTCACTATCGGGCTTTAAACATATTGTTTTGTCACCTTTAAGCATAGTAGCTTTGTATTCGATTGCATCCCATTGAACTTCAAAGCCGAAGTTTTCTGTAAAAAACCTTAGAGGTATTAATGTACGCCCATTTATAATTACAGACTGTACTTTGGCATTTTCAGCATCAAGCAATTGAAGTTGTCCATTAACGTCGGCATAAGGATTATTAATCATAAATAAAATACTATTTTCCTCAACCGCTTCCTCCCCGTTAAAAAACAGCTGTGCCATGGAAAAATTGCTTGTAAAAAAAACGTTCACAAAAAGAACAATTATTATCGCTATTAATCTCTTCATTATCTCTACTTCCTAATTAATCCATTAAATTTTTGATGTTACCATTATATATCAACTCCATATTTTCCACAACCCAAAAACTGTCGCACTGTAGCAAGGGTGTGCTTAACCTTTTTGTAACATATTATGGAAAGAACATCTGCGTAGAGGCTTAGAGAATGTTAACGAAGCGAAGGATCAGTCGAATCACTTTTCTACTTAGAAGCGAGTTTTGATTTGACCCGTAGCTTTTTTACATTCTCTTAGCCTAGGCTTAATAGGCGAGCAGTGTAGCTTAGCGAAACGGCCAGCCTCGGAGCTTTATTTCTTGGAATAATATGTTACAAAATCAAAAACTGCACCCCTGTCGCAAAGACGTATTTAACCTTTAGACACACAAAAAACAGGACACCACATTTAATGTGACATCCTGTTTTTTTTACGTTTTTAAACAAAGAGTTATTTAATAGTATAATTTTTGTCTGTTATATAGCATAATTTCAAAAAACAACTGGTCACTTGATGTTCCAAAAAATCTGACTTGATGGCTTTGTGACCTAAATATTGTATAGGTTATTTTTTGAAATCGCCTTGTTGCTAATAATTATTCTTCTTAGCCCAAGTTGCAGCCTCTTTTATTGCATTTTGGTGATTTGAATCAACTTTATTAGTACCATGAGTTCTACTATTCAAGAAATGAACGTCAAATACACCACTCATGTTGTTTCCTTTTACTGCGTCAAGATTATATCCACCGCCATATCCTCCACTTCTTTTGCTTAGATATGTATTAGCTGGTGAACTGTCTACTCCGGCATGAGGCATTCCTGCCATAGAAGCTGCTAATTTACGACCATTTACAGTTATAATAATAGGTCTTCTTGTCCAACCCCAATCGCCGCCATAAATACTCTTCATTATTTTTGTATCTTCTGCTGTAAGTGTTTCGCAATCCGCATGGTTGTGTCCATATGTTCTTTTTATTTTAAAAGTGCGCCCAGTCCAAACATCGTAGACATCTGCAATATCTCCAATTTCAAAAATATTCTCAGCTCCGCCAAACCATGAAACAACATAATTGCCACTATCAGAGCTACCTCTCGATGTAGTTTGTGCCGTGTTAGAAGCTTTTGCTGTTAACAACTTGCTTATCTTATTCAATGTAGCATTTCCGGCTATTCCATCTTGATTTAGTCCATAAGCTTTTTGAAATTTCTCAACTGAGTTCTTTGTAATAGTTCCATAATAACCAGTAGAATCAAAACTAAAATAGCCAAGTTTCTTCAAATCATTCTGTAGCTGTTCTACTCTACTTCCTCTCATTTCTTCTTTTAAAGATCCTGTACTACTCGTTGACTTAGTCGCAGTAGCTGTCTTTGCATCTACAAGCCTGCTAATCAAGGATAATGTTTTGCTACCAACTATACCATCAACATATACTCCCTGACTCTTTTGGAGTCTCTCAACCGCTGATTTGGTCAAGCTACCATAATAACCTGTAGAATCTGCCTCTAGATAGCCTAATGTTTTTAAATCATCTTGAAGTGATTTAACATCACTTCCTTCCATCCCTTCCTTTAAAACCCCAGTACTACTAGATGACCTAGACACAGTGGCTGTCTTTGCATCTACTAGCCTACTGATTAAAGAAAAGGTTTTGCTGCCAACTATACCATCAACGTATACTCCCTGACTCTTTTGGAGTCTCTCAACCGCTGATTTAGTCAGACTACCATAATAGCCTGTAGAATCTGCCTCTAGATAACCTAATATTTTCAAACTATCTTGAAGTGATTTAACATCGCTTCCTTCCATTCCTTCCTTTAAAACCCCAGTACTACTAGATGACCTAGACACAGTAGTTGTCTTTGCATCTACTAGCCTACTGATTAAAGAAAAAGTTTTGTCTCCAACAATGCCGTCAATATATAGTCCTTTGTTTTCCTGTAGCCTTTCAATCGCTGATTTAGTCAAATCCCCATAGTAGCCTGTGGAATCTACTTTTAGATAACCTAATGTTCTTAAGTCGTCTTGAAGTGATGTAACATCGCTTCCTCTCATTCCTTCTTTCAGCAATCTAGATGCGGCAAAAGTCTGTGTCGTACATAATGAAAACACACCTACAAAACAAAATGCTGCAGTCGTAAACGCTGCTACCTTTTTCTTTAGCATTAGATCCCCCCTTAAAGCTTACGAGCTCATCTAATGGGAGAGATAGAAGACCCCTCTTTAAAGTAACTTCAAAAACAACCCCCAAAATAACATTACTCGTTTCTCTAGCTTTTGTTTAGAGAATTCAGCAACACAAGTGTATCATTTTTTGCACTAATAATAAATACAAAAATAATGCCAAAAGTTCAACATATGTACATATAACCTGTAATTCAAGTGTACGCCTTTCTCTTTTGACTATATTTTATACAAATAAATTGGACATGTAAACACCCAAAATTTTAGGAACCTAGGGAGGTTCAAAAAAATTACGTATTCAACATTTCAGACTCAACACCTATTATTAAAGTGTTTAAGCTTCCATAAAACGTCATCAAGTTAATTGTGTCTTAAAAAAATTAATTTGAGGAAATTTGTGATTTGAATATTGTATAGGTCATTTTATGAAACAGACTTATTTGAGCTCTCCTAAATTATAATACTCTGTTTTTATTTTTTCCTATATTTATAAAGGATTTTTCTATGTTGTATTGAATATAAATATATTACCTATATGATTTACCGAAAATATTTTAGGCAGAATCAAAAAATAACCGATCAACTGGAGTTCAAAAAATTTAACTTGCATTTTTGGGAACTCTATAAATAAACAGTTTACATCACGATAAGAATTGTGAAAGGATGGTCCTTAAAATGAAAGCAATTATAATGGCTGGTGGTGAAGGATCAAGGTTACGTCCTCTTACATGTGACATGCCTAAACCAATGGTATCAATAATGAACATACCAATAATGGAACATATAATTTATCTACTAAAAGCACATGGTATAACTGAAATAGGCGTCACATTAATGTATTTGCCTCAAAAAATAAAGGACTATTTTGGAAATGGATCACACTTTGGAGTCAATATTCATTACTTTACAGAAGATACTCCCTTAGGAACTGCTGGTAGTGTTAAAAATGCTAGCAACTTCCTTGACGAAACATTTATTGTAATAAGCGGGGATTCTCTCACAGATATGGATATTACCAAAGCTATTGAATTTCACAGGGCAAAAGAATCAAAAGCAACTCTGGTTTTGACAAGAGTGGATGTGCCTTTAGAATATGGTGTTGTCATCACTGATAAAAAAGGCTCAATAACCGGTTTTCTCGAAAAGCCAAGCTGGGGTGAAGTATTTAGTGATACCGTAAATACTGGCACTTATATTTTAGAACCGGAAATAATGGATTACCTAGAACAAGGAAAAAAGATAGATTTTAGCCAAGATCTTTTCCCTTTGTTACTTCAAAAAAAAGAGCCTATGTTTGGCTATATAATGTCAGAATATTGGTGTGATATAGGAGACCTTCAAGCATATCTTCAAGCCCATTATGATGTTCTTGAAGGCAAAGTAAACCTAAACATGGGTTTAACTGAGATAAAGGAAGGTGTATGGGTAGGTTCTGGTGCTATTATTGATTCTCATGCGGTACTAAATGCACCTTGTGTAGTAGGTGACAACTGCCGTATAGGAAAAAATGCTGTAATTGATAGTTTTAGTGTACTGGGCAACAATAACGTTATAGAAGATGAATCAACAATCAAAAGAAGTGTACTATGGAACGGAAACTATGTGGAATACGGTTCTGAAATAAGAGGAGCTATACTTTGTAATAAAGTCAATTTCAAACATTATGTACGTATATTTGAAAACGCAGTAGTTGGAGATAACTGCATAATAAATGAACGAGCTATTATAAAGCCAAATGTTAGTATATGGCCGCAAAAGACAGTAGACCCTTTAGCAATTGTTGACAGAAATATTATATGGGGCTCTAGACATTCTAAAACAATTTTTGGTGAAAATGGTCTTTCAGGAATAATTAATGTTGATATTTCTCCTGAGTTTGCAACTCGTCTGGGTGCAGCTTATGGTTCAATATTTAAAAAAGGTTCAAAGGTCATTGTCAGCTCAACTACTTCCCACTCTGCAAGGATGTTCAAGCATGCTTTTATTTCCGGCATGCTCTCCGTTGGTGTAGAGGTCTTTAACATGAGTAGTTTACTAACACCAATTTCACGCCATGCAATCAGTTTCCTCTCTGTTGAAGGAGGAATACACATAAAGCTAAGCGATGACAATCCCAACAAGTTAAGAGTAGACTTTATGGATGCAAAAGGAGCTAGTATAAGCAGAGTTTTGGAACGCAAAATTGAAAATGCCTTTTTCCGAGAAGATTTCAAACGCTGTTCGGGAGAAGAAATCAGTCGGCTGAACAATATAACCGATTTTAAAAATTACTATGTGCGCTCCATACTAAATGAAATTGATACCGATGCAATAAGAAGCAATTCGCCTAAGATTTGTGTCGTATCACCTTCGGACTTTGTCATCTCAATAGTTGTTCCTATGCTCACAGACTTAGGATGTAAGGTTGCAAGCTTTTCATCTGCCAACTTAAGTGAAATTGATGCAATTGTAGATGAAATAAAGAGTAATGATGCAAACTTTGCCGCCTTTATAGACAGCAACGGTGAAACCCTTGTCCTAATTGACAAAAATGGAAAACAAGTAAAAGACGATCTGTTTATTTCCCTAACTTCATTGATCTCTTTTATAAGTAATCCCGGTTCAAAGGTGGTTGTACCTATAACTGCACCCTCAATAATAGAAATTATGGCTGAAAAATATAAAGGTAAAGTTGTAAGAACAAAAACTTCACCTCAGGCAGTTATGGAGCAGATGCTAAATTATAATTTATTTAAAAACAGGGAAAACATGAACCAGTTTTTATTAAATTTCGATGCTCTTGCAGGGCTTATTAAAATCCTTGAATTTTTCTGCGTGAAAAACACAACTTTATCTGATATACTAAAAGAGATACCGAATTTCTATGTAAGCAAAAAGAAAATATTCTGCCCATGGGAATTAAAAGGACGAGTTATGAGAACACTAATAACCGAAAAAAATGGTGAAAAGGTCGAATTGCTAGATGGTGTTAAGTTTATCCTCAAAAATGGCTGGGCACTTATTCTGCCTGATGCAGATCTTCCACTTTGCAGGATATATTCTGAGGGAGACACACCAAATATAGCAGATGAGATTTCAGAAAAATATCTTGAAAAGATAAAAACAATTATTAATTCATAGGGCGATTTCAAAAAATAACCTCTAGGTTAAAAGTTTTTTGATTTTACCTAAGGGAGTTTCAAAAAATACTTATTCGATAATTTAGGCACAAATCCTTCAAATCGAATTTTTTGAAAATCAACTAAAACTAAAAACTCTCCTTAAGGGGAGTTTTTTTGAGGGAGTAATATGCAAAAACTGATAATAGAAAAAAACAGCTCTAATAAAAGAATCGATAAAATCTTAAGGGAAAAATACCCTGATATGCCTTCAAATTTTATGTATAAGGCCTTTAGAAAAAAAGATATAAAAGTAAACGGTAAAAGGGTAAAGGAAAACTATATCACGAGTATAGGCGATGTTGTTGAAGTGTATATTATAGACGATATTCTTTACGGCAGTGCTCCACCTAAACCTTTAGACTATACAAAAGCTTTTTCAGTCATATTTGAGGATAAAAATATTCTAATAGTGAATAAAAAACAGGGTATACCTGTTCATCCCGATAGAAGCCAATCAACAAACACACTAATTGACCTTGTCACAACATATATACACCAACAAAACAGCAGCTTAAACATATCTAGCTACACACCTTCTTTGTGCCATAGACTTGATCGCAATACCGGCGGGCTTGTGATAATAGCTAAAAACAATGAAGTATTGAAAGTAATGCTGGAAAAAATCAAACATAAGGAAATCAAAAAGTACTATCAATGTATTGTAAAAGGGCATATGGAAAAACCTCATGCAATACTCAATGCCTTCTTAGAAAAGGACGAACACAAAAGCAGGGTATACATTAATAATTATAAAACAAAAAATTCCTTAGAAATAACAACTAAATACAAAACTCTCTCTACACTTAACAATTTAGCACAAGATGAAGCTATGAGTTTGTTGGAAATTGAGTTAATTACGGGAAGAACACATCAAATCAGAGCTCATATGGCCTATATAGGGCATCCGATAGTTGGAGATGGCAAATATGGTGATAATAGTTTAAACCGCGCACTAAAATCAAAATACCAAGCCCTTTGGGCATATAAGCTAAAATTTGATTTTTCTAAAGACGGAAGTATTCTAAACTATCTTAATGGGAGAGAATTTAAAGTGTCCCCGGACTTCAGTAATTTAATGGGAAATAATACGAAAGGGACAAGACCTTAGCATAGAATCTGTATGCCTTGGCTTGATAATTTTTCGCTCGCGTATTAAGGACATCCTGTCCTATACGCTAAAACAGGTTCTACTTTTAATTATATAAAAGTCAAAAAGTTTATTACATTATATCTTTTTTACTTTTATAGTCAGATGTATATTCTTTCTCGAAAATAAAGATTAAATAATGTAAAATGTTTTTCGAGAAAAATATAGGTTGTTTATTTTTGTTTTACATTTTCTAGGTCTTTTATAAAATTCCTCTTTTAAACAAAGTGAAAAAGTTAAAAGCGAAGGGGCTCGATGCCCCGAAGCTTTTATTCTAATACTCAAGTCTAAAACTCTCGTCATTTTTACTACTTGCCGATAAATTGTTGTACCAATATCTTACCATACTTAGGGCTATCTACTATACCAATTCCTGTGTAGTTAAATCCTGAATTAAGAATATTCTTTTTATGCCCTTCAGAGTTCATCCACGCTTTAAATGCACCTTCAACGGTTCTATTACCTGCTATATTCTCTCCTGCCGTCTTAAAGCTTATGCCAAAATGTCTCATCATATCAAAAGGCGAACCATAGGTTGGTGATTGGTGAGAAAAATAATTCTTATCCACCATATCTTGTGCTTTTAATCGAGCTACTTTCATAAGCTCTGCATCAAATTGAAGAGCTCCCGCCCCCACATCTGACCTTGCCTTGTTAACAAGCTCAAGTAAATTTTTATCATCTTGGCTCACACCTGTAATGGGCGTTGCAACTATATCGGTTGTTGATTTGGGCGTAGTTACAACCTTTGACTCTGGGGTCTTTTTGTTTACTGTAGAGCTTTTTGGTGGAGCTGTCGCTTTTGTTTGAGTTTTCTTTGCAGTAGTTGAAGCCGATTTGATATACTGCTCGCTAACAGCCCCTACACATCTTGTCTGGGGTTCATAAACCGCATACCAATCTCCTATTTTCCCCAAAACATTGACCCATTGATTTTTCTTAAGTACACATATAATAGGGAAATTTGTTGAAGGTCCCTGCCTAAGATTTAAGCGTGTAGCTGTTACAACTGCCGATGTAAAGTTAACCCTTTCAAAAGTTGGAGCTGCACTAATACTCCCCGTATCAAACGCAGTAAATCCCAACCCTGTAGTAAATACAATTGCCAAAACAATTAATAAGACCAATTTCCTATTCACAATAATACCTCCAAATCTGCAAAATTTTCTTTTTAAGTTTTACATGTCTTTAAATGAGTTCAATATATTTTAACTTTTGTTCATAGAAATAGTATTGACATATTTAAACGAATTATTTACAAATAAATGCTCTAAAGCAAAAAGTTTTTAAAACTTCCTTGCCATTCTTTTAATGGTAGGGTATAATTCATGTAATATTTGGTTTTGTCCTTTAAATATAATAAGGGAGTTTCAAAAAACAAATCTTCAATATTTCAGTTTCATAGCTCATTATGGAAGCTTTTAAGTTTCTATGCTTAGGAAGATTATTTTGCCAAACAAAAAATGCAAATCAAGTTTTTTGAAACTCAATTTGCAAAATTTTTATTTAATCTTGTTTAATCAAAAGAACTCAAGACACTAGATTTAGGCAGTTCCAAATAAATAACTGGTCAATTGCTATTTCAAAAAATTTGATTTGAAGGGCTTCGTGGCCAAAATTTTGTATAGGTTATTTTTGAAATGGCATTATGAAAGGATTTTGATCAACTTATGATGGTAGGTATTGGACAAGATAGTCATAGATTTGACTTTGAAGACACTGACAAAAAACTCATTCTCGGAGGAGTTGTATTTGAAAACACTCCGCCCTTAAAAGGAAACAGTGATGCAGATGTAATCCTTCATTCTATTACAAATGCAATTTCCGGAGTAACTTGTGTAAATATTTTAGGACCGGTAAGTGATGATTTGTGCCTTAACAAAGGAATAAAAGACAGCAAAGTATATTTAAAAGAAGCGATTAAATATTTGGGTGAAAAGCGAATTGTTCATCTTTCTATTTCCATAGAATGTCTAAAACCAAAAATAACACCTAAAATTCCCCAACTTAGAATGAGCATATCTAAATTACTAGGCATACCGGAAAACTCTGTAGGCATAACTGCTACCACCGGCGAAGGTCTTACCCAATTTGGGCAAGGAAAAGGAATTCAAGTTTTTAGTTGTATTACCGTAGAATAAGGGAGTTTAAAAAATACATATTCATTATTTCAGTTACATCGCTAGCTATGAAGCTTTGAAGTTTTTTGCTTTTATGATAATCTTTATGAACTGAATTTTATATATGTAATTTAGAAAAATGCCCTTACTTCTTTGGCAAAGGTATCCTTATTTTTATCGACGTACCTTTACCCTCTTCACTTTCAATGCGCATATTACCGGCAAATTTTCCCTTTATCGTTGAATATGACATATAAAGTCCTATACCTGTACCTTTATCACCTTTTGTAGTAATCATCTCTTTTAAAAGCTTGTGTTTTACTTTTTCTGGTATTCCACTCCCATAGTCTTTAACAACTATTTCAAGGTTCTTTTGATTTATATCTAATATAACATCTATATCCCCTGGCTTTCCATCATAAGCTTCAATAGAATTTGAAATAAGATTGTTCATTACCTGAACAAGATTATTTATTTCCCCTCTTATTTCTGTGGATTCATCCACTCTAAGATCTATATTCATATGACACTTATTTTTCTTCAGTTCATGGTTCATAAGAATTTTAACTCTATTAATAAAATCCTTTATAATAAAACATTCCATGGAAGATCTATTACAATTGACTGCCTGTCCTTTTACAGCTGAAATAATATCAGACATATATGAACAATAGGATCTTGATTTTTTAACCCAGCTTCTCATTTCAGAAGCTATTTCATGGTGATCCTTCTCATTAACACTTTCATCTTCTATCGATCTGTCGTATTCAATAGCAAGATCCTTTATTGCTTCAATGCCACCCGATATTGACATAATAGGTGTTTTAAAATTGTGAGCTATACCTCCTATCAATTGTCCCAAAGAAGCTAAACGTTCCTGTTCCATCATAATAGAATGCCTTTTGGTATACTTTTTATCTGCTGAAAAACTATATCTTTTTATAAGCAAAACTGTAAAAACAAATCCAAAAGTAACTCCGACAAGACCTAAGAAAAATATTTTCATTCCAATGTCAGTTATCCCACTTGTAAAAAATTCTGCTGCAGTTATCAGCACAACCCTCCACTTAACAGGTGTTTCATTAATTTGATCAATCGAATCAATAGTTACTATATAATCTTCTTTTCCAATTGTTCTTCTAATGCTTCCTTCATTTATTGTAGCTTGATCTGCAAGATATACGTTACAATCCGAATAATAACCATTTGAAGACCTATCATATATATTCATCACATTATCGCCATTATTGCCCAGCACAAAAATTTCACTTCCCTTTGGAACATTAACATCTGAAATTAATCGATACAAATATGACTCCTTATAATTAATAATAAGCATGCCATAACTTTCCTTGCTTTTTGGCATATATATTTTTTTAACAAACGATACCACCTGACCAAACGAACCAGTACTTGAATGTGTCCAACTCGCATCAGATACATATGTATTAATCCATAAAGAGTCTTCACCACTTTGTTGGAATAATTTCACTGCATTGTGGGATGTCACATCTTTCGTTTCATTTGTAGTTAACTCCCCAGACGTAATATATTCCATTGATTCTGTTACAACCACCATATCTGCTATTTCATCTCTGTTTACTGCATGGATATTCATTATTTCTTGTATTTGGCGAAAACACTCAGCCTTTTCATGTTCATTATTTGATAAAGTATACTCTTTAACAAGATTAGCTAATACCCCATCCGAAGTCATAGCAACACTCAACTTATCAATATTCGATAATACCGTCTCAATATTCCTTGTAGTTTGTTTTACTAGCTGAATTGAACTTCTTTTAAAATTGTTTTGTATAGACGTCGAAATGGTTCTAAATGACATAATCGCCACAGCAGATATAGACAAGATAAGAACAATCATTATAGCAAAATTCAGTTTCCATGCGGCTTTAAGCTTTTTTTCATTAATATCACTCAAATAATCAAAAGATTTTTTACGTATTTTTGCCATTTTATCACTCTCCGCAATTAAGGGTCTAGGCAATGCTATTTAAATCATAGGAATAATTATGTTTATTGAAGTCCCTTTTCCTTCTTCACTTTCAATATGCATATCCCCTCTAAACTTCCCCCGTATAGTTGAATAGGACATGTACAACCCCAATCCCGTACCATTTTTACCCTTTGTTGTTATCATTGTTTTTAAAAGTTTTTCTTTTATTCTATCCGGGATACCACAACCATAATCCTTAACAACAATCTCAACATTACTGCCACTTGTGCCTATTAATAAATCAATTTTTCCTTCCTCACCATTATAAGCCTCTATTGAATTAGATATAAGATTGTTTACTATTTGAACAAGATTGTTAATTTCACCTAATATTTTTGTGTCTTCACTAACTTTGACACTTATATTTAATTCACATCTATTCTTTTTAAGTTCGTGGTTCATTAATATTTTTATTCTTTTTATCAACTCTCCAACTGTAAAAGTCAACGTAGCAGAATCTTTCACACTTGTTGTTTGTCCTTTTACTGCTGATATTACATCTGACATATAAGCACAATAGGGCTTAATTTTTTCAACCCAATCCAAAATATCTGCTGCAATTTCATGGTGATCTTCAACAGTCACTTCTTTATCACCAATAGAATTGTCATACTCATCAATCAGATCGCTAATAGCCTCAAGTCCTCCCGCAATAGACATAATAGGTGTTTTTAAATTATGGGCAATTCCACCTATCAATTGTCCTAAGCTCGCAAGTCTTTCTCTCTCAATTAAAATCGAATGCTTTTCATCATATCTTTTATCCAAATTTGAATTATAATATCTTGTAATTAAAATCGATATTCCCAGCCCAAAAACTATGCATAAAACACCTACAATCAATATATATTCCACTGCCTCTGTAATACCTTTTATTATTGACGTTACGGGTGTTATATCAACAACTGTCCATTCCAATTTAGTCCCATTTATTTCACTAATTGTATTATATGTAACTAGGTAATCATCCCCATCTATTTCTTTTATATCCTCTCCTCTTTTCTTTTCTATTATTTCATTTGTAAAATCATACTCAACTGCTTGCCCATTCAATTGTGTATCTTGAGTATTCATTACATATTTTCCGGAGCCATCTATAATAAAAATATTACTTCTATCTAAAAATTTTATATCTGCAATTAAACTGTGCAGATAGGACTCTTTAATATTTATCAAAATGATTTCTTGACTTTTAAGAGTACTTATCGAATATATCCCTTTAACAATTGAAAAAACTCTAGAATTATCAGAACCTGAAAACATAGGATCAATTTCTGATTCATGAGTATTGTACCACAATGACTTTTTATTTCCTTCTCTAAAACTTTTAACGTCAAAACCTAAAACGCTTACATCGTCCAACAGCTTTTGCTGATATCCATTTATTATATGTGTGTTTTCCCTTGTAATGATAGATATGTAGTCAATTTCTTCTCTCGTCTTGCAATAATTACTTAACATTTCATCAATACGCTTTAAATTTTGTACCTTTTCGTCTCCTTTTTGAATACTATCATGTTTTATCACAAGGGTCGCAAGTTCGTCATCCCTAGAAACTGTCATTGCATAATCATCTATTTGTCCAAGTATTGTCTCAATATTTTTTGCTGTCTGCTTTACAAGTTCTTTTGAGTTTTCTCGGGTATGATCTAAAATAGAGCTCGACATTATATTTAAAGATGCCCAAACAACTATAGCTATACCTATTATTACAATAGCAGAAAAAGAAATAATGAGTTTCCACGCATTAAGAATCTTGCGCTCTTTTGAAAAATGCAATAACTTTTTAGGGCTAAAAAACATATCCAACCCTCCACATATATGAACTATACACAGTTTTATAATGGACATTGTGCTGTTTATGTCAAAATGACTTGATTAGTTGATTGCTAAAAATAACCGGTCAATTGGTGTTTAAAAAAATCCGATTTACTTTTTTTGATTTGCAAAAAATGTTACTATGTTTCGAGCTTTTTTCTTCATTATTGGGTCGGAACTATAAATTGTGACTAAAAATTTTTTTGATACACCTTCATTAGCGTTGCATTAAATTTATAATAAAAAGTCAATGTAAATAATTTACTGGGACAGCCTTCACATAGAAGGATATTCTGCCAAATGCTAGAGAAAAGGGGAGTGACCACCTAAGCCCAAGCACTA
>Ga0207721_100039_pt1 | contig 179314 bp, 146 predicted proteins | sample TtaePargueraPR_3_FD_187756 | JGI IMG/M metagenome (GOLD analysis project Ga0207721, IMG submission 187756) | Aerobic enrichment media microbial communities from Bioluminiscent Bay, La Parguera, Puerto Rico - Tt and P2 (1) (SPAdes) | ecosystem: Environmental > Aquatic > Marine > Unclassified ... | reverse complement strand
CTCTAATAACTCATTGTAAGTACCTAGTTTTTCAACAATAATAGTCTTCTCTTTTCCATCTATGTAAGTTGTTTTTATAACATAAAATGAAGCTGAGTTTTTTGATTTGGATATCTGTAATCTCATATTATCCCCTCCTCTATGTCTTATATTATAACAAATAACGCAAAACTACGCAATATAAAAGCGCGAAATTTGACAAAAAAATAAGCCTATATCAAGGCTTTTGGATATTTTTTCTTTACTCAACTGTCAAAGACCCGGGAAATATGAGTATAAAAAATAAAAGTGTGATAATAATATATTTGAACCATCGTTTGTTAAAAAATTAATTTATTTTATACTTTAGTATTGAAAATGAAAATAAAATAATATAAAATGATAAATGTTGCATGAGCATGCATAATTTTTTGTGACATTTATGTTGCACAAAAGCTAATATATTAATTCTATATAAATACATAGGAGGCGATTTTTAATGGTAAAAGTAGGTATTAATGGTTTTGGACGTATAGGACGTCTTGTTTTTAGAGCATCATTGGATAATCCAAATGTTGAGGTTTTAGGTATTAATGATCCATTTATTGATCTTGAATACATGAAATACATGCTTCAATATGATACTGTACATGGTCAATTTAAAGGAACAATAGGTGAAGAAAACGGAAAATTGGTTGTAAATGGTAAAGCGATTTCTGTTTTTGCATGTATGAATCCTGCAGAGATTCCATGGAAAGATTGTGGAGCAGAGTATATTGTTGAATCAACAGGTGTATTCACGGTTACTGAAAAGGCTTCAGCTCACTTTAAAGGTGGCGCTAAGAAAGTTGTTATAAGTGCTCCTTCAAAAGACGCTCCAATGTTTGTAATGGGCGTTAACAATGACAAATACACTAAAGACATGAAAGTTGTATCAAATGCTTCATGTACTACAAACTGTTTAGCACCTGTAGCTAAAATCCTTAATGACGAGTTTGGTATAGTTGAAGGTTTAATGACTACAGTTCATGCTACAACTGCTACACAGAAGACTGTTGATGGTCCTTCAATGAAAGACTGGAGAGGTGGACGTGCAGCTGCAGGAAACATAATTCCTTCATCAACAGGAGCAGCTAAAGCAGTTGGAAAAGTTATTCCTGAATTAAACGGCAAATTGACTGGTATGGCATTTAGAGTACCTACTCTTGATGTATCAGTTGTTGATTTGACTTGCCGTCTAGAAAAAGCAGCTAGCTACGATGCAATAAAAGCAGCTATGAAGAAAGCATCAGAAAATGAACTTAAAGGTATCTTAGGATATACTGAAGATGATGTTGTATCATCTGATTTCATTGATGACGCTCGTACATCAATATTTGATGCAAAAGCTGGTATTGCATTAAATGATAACTTTGTTAAAGTAGTTTCATGGTATGACAACGAGTGGGGTTATTCAAACAAAGTTGTTGATTTGGTTGAATACATGGCAACAGTTGACGCTAAATAATTGATTGTAATTTTATATAAAAGGTTCGGTTATTTAGTAACCGAGCCTTTTTGTGAAAAATAAAAGGAGAGTGTTCAGAAATGGCAATGAACAAAAAGACTATTGAGGACATAGATGTCAAAGGAAAAAAAGTAATCGTGAGAGTTGACTTTAATGTGCCTTTGAATGAAAAAAGAGAAATAACAGACGATAAAAGAATAGTAGGTGCTCTTCCTACAATTAAATATTTAGTTGAAAAAGGTGCAAAGACAATATTGGTATCACACCTTGGAAGACCTAAAAACGGTTTTGAAGATAAATTCAGTATGAAGCCAGCAGCAACAAGACTTGGAGAACTTTTAGGAAAAGATGTAGTTATGGCTAAGGATGTTATTGGCGAAGATGCAAAAGCAAAAGCTTCTGCTCTTAAAGATGGAGAAGTATTAATGCTTGAAAACGTCAGATTTCATAAGGAAGAGACAAAAAATGATGATGACTTTTCAAAAGAGTTGGCAAGTATGGCTGAAATATTCGTAAATGATGCCTTTGGTACAGCACACAGAGCTCATGCTTCAACAGCAGGACTTGCAAAACATTTGCCTGCAGTTTGTGGTTATTTGATTCAAAAAGAAATTGAAGTAATGGGAAAAGCACTTTTAAATCCTGAAAGACCTTTTGTAGCAATTTTAGGTGGTGCAAAAGTTTCCGACAAAATTGCTGTAATAGAAAATCTTATTGACAAAGTTGATACATTAATTGTAGGTGGAGGTATGGCATATACCTTCTTTAAAGCAAAAGGTTACACTATTGGTACTTCTATTTGTGAAGATGATAAAGTTGAACTTGCAAAAAGCTTAATGGAAAAGGCTGAAAGTAAGGGCGTCAAATTAATGATTCCTGTTGATAATGTAATAGGTAAGGAATTTAATAACGATACTCAGCGTGAAGAAGTTGATTCAAGACATGTGCCCGACGGATGGATGGGTATGGACATAGGATCAAAGACAGTGGATGCTTATGCAGCTGAAATAAAAAATGCAAAGACTGTTGTTTGGAACGGACCTATGGGAGTATTTGAATTTTCGAATTTTGAAAATGGTACAAAAGAAGTTGCAAAAGCCGTTGCTGAATCAGGTGCAATATCTATAATAGGTGGTGGAGATTCTGCAGCTGCTGTTGAACAACTTGGTTTTGCGGATAAAATAACACATATTTCCACTGGTGGTGGAGCATCATTAGAATTCCTTGAGGGAAAAGTTCTTCCGGGAATAGATGTACTTATGGATAAATAAGGAGAGGTAATAATTATGAGTAGAGTAAAAATAGCAGCAGGAAACTGGAAAATGAATAAGACAGCTACAGAAGCTGTTAAGTTTGTTGAAGATTTAAAATCTAAAGTAGCGGATGCAGATGCTGAAGTTGTAGTAGGTGTGCCTTTTGTATGTCTTCCTGGAGTGAAAAAGGCAGCTGAGGGCTCAAACATTAAAGTAGCTGCTCAAAATATGCATTGGGAAGAAAATGGAGCATATACCGGTGAAGTATCAGGACCTATGCTTTCTGATCTTGGAGTTGATTATGTAATAATTGGTCACTCTGAAAGAAGACAGTATTTTGCTGAAACTGATGAAACTGTTAACAAAAAAGCTCATGCGGTATTTAAATACGGTATGAAACCTATTATCTGTGTAGGTGAAACTCTTACACAAAGAGAACAGGGTGTCACAGCGGAGCTTGTTGGTTACCAAGTTAAGATCGCACTACTTGGATTATCTAAAGAACAAGTTAAAGAAACTGTTATCGCATATGAGCCTATCTGGGCTATCGGAACAGGTAAGACGGCTACAAGTGAGCAAGCTGAAGAAGTTTGTGCAATTATCAGAAATGTAGTAAAAGAATTATATGGAAGTGATGTTTCTGAAGCGGTAAGAATTCAGTACGGTGGTAGTGTTAAGGGTTCAAATGCTTCCGAGCTTTTTGCTATGCAAAACATTGATGGTGGTCTTGTTGGTGGCGCAAGTCTTAAACTTGACGACTTTGAAAAAATAGCAAAATATAACAAATAAGAAGATTTAATTATGGCGAATTTTTAGCAGCCCTCCGGTTATGTAAGCTGGAGGGTTAGTTGTATAAAATGAAAAATACAATTTATTATAGTGCATAAGTTGATTGGAGAGTGTATTATGAAAGATAAATTAGTTGCATTGATAATTTTGGATGGATTTGGTATAAATTCTAAGACTGAAGGAAATGCTATTTCCGCAGCAAATAAGCCTAATTTGGACAAGTTAATAAAAGAATATCCAAATACAGTTATCAAAACAAGTGGGATGGACGTTGGACTTCCCGACGGGCAGATGGGCAATTCAGAAGTGGGACATACCAATATTGGTGCTGGGAGGATTGTTTATCAGGAATTGACTCGTATATCAAAATCCATTGTAGACGGTGATTTCTTTAATAAGGAAGAGTTCTTAAGTTCAATAGAAAACTGCAAAAAGAATAATTCAAAGCTTCATCTTTTTGGTCTTCTTTCTGATGGAGGAGTACACAGTCATAATACTCACTTATATGCATTGGTCGAGCTGGCTAAAAAGCAAAATTTTGAAGATGTGTATGTACACTGTTTCTTTGATGGAAGAGATGTTCCACCCGATAGTGCTAAATCCTATGTTGAACAGCTTGAAGCAAAGCTTAGAGAAATTGGTGTTGGTAAAATAGCTTCTGTTATGGGCAGATATTACTCAATGGATAGGGACAACAGATGGGATAGAGTTCAGCTTGCTTATGATGCAATGGTTCTTGGAAAAGGACTTGAAGCATCAAGTGCTGGTGAAGCAGTTTTGGAGTCTTACAAAAGAGAGGAATTCGATGAATTTGTAAAACCTACTGTTATTAAAGAAAATGGTAGTCCAGTTGCCACTATTGGGAAAAACGATTCAATTATTTTCTTTAACTTTAGACCGGACAGAGCAAGGGAAATTACAAGAACCTTTACCGATGAAGATTTTTCTGGTTTTGTAAGGGCAAATGGTTATTTCCCTGTTAAATTTGTTTGCATGACACAGTATGATAAGACCATTTTGAATGCTTCGGTAGCGTTTAAGCCACAAAGTCTTGAAAATACTTTTGGGGAATACATAAGTAAAAAAGGTTACAGGCAGCTCCGTATTGCAGAAACAGAGAAATATGCCCATGTTACATTTTTCTTTAATGGAGGAGTTGAAGCTGTATGTGAAGGAGAAGACAGAGCGCTTATTCCTTCACCAAAAGTTGCAACCTATGACTTAAAGCCTGAAATGAGTGCTTACGAAGTGACAGATGAAGTAGTAAAGAGGATAAATTCAAAGGAATATGATGTAATAGTATTAAACTATGCTAATTCTGACATGGTTGGACATACCGGCTTTTTTGATGCGGCAAAATCTGCCGTTGAAGCTGTTGATGAATGCGTAGGAAAGGTTATATCAGCTATACAGGCTCAAAATGGTGTGGCGCTTATAACCGCAGACCATGGTAATTCAGAGCAAATGCTAGATTACGAATCTGGAGGGCCTTTTACTGCACATACTACAAATCCTGTTCCTTTGATAGCGGTAGGGCTTGGTGATGCAAAACTTAAAGAAGGAAGACTTGCTGATTTGGCACCTACAATTCTAGATATAATGAATCTGGATAAACCAAAAGAAATGACCGGGGAATCGTTAATAGTAAAATAGATTTAAGGAAAGAAGAACTTTGGCGTGTAGTCAAGGTTCTTTTTTTATGCAAAATCTAAAAAACTTTGCAATTGGAGTTTCAAAAAATTCGATGATATTTTTTGCATAGCAAAATAATGTTCTTATGATTGGAAGCTTTTATAATGGGATTTATAACAGAAATAGTGAATATGTATTTCTTTGAAACTACGGGTGCAGTTGTTTATTTTGTAACATATTATTCCAAGAACTAAAGCTCTGAGGCTAAGAGAATGTAAAACTCGCTACGGGTCGAATCAAAACTCGCTTCGCGAAGAAAAGTGATTCGACTAATCCTTCGCTTCGTTAACATTCTCTAGGCCTCTACGCAGATGTTCTTTCCATAATATGTTACAAAAAGGTTAATCACACCATGAAACTACTTATGTATTTACATTAATGTGTCTTATTGATAGAATAAATATTGGAGTATAAAATTGTTGGTTTATTTGTATATTATTTCTCGAAAAAGAAAATGGAGTGGTATGTTTTTCGAGATAAATATATAAAAGTCAAAAAGTTTATTAAATTATATCTTTTTTACTTTTATAATCAGATGTATATTATTTCTCGAGAATAAAGATTAAATAATATAAAATGTTTTTCGAGAAAAATATAGTATAGAATTTATAATTATTATGGGGGTAAATTTAAATGAAGAAGAGAAAAAGTATCATTTCTATGATTGTTTCATGTGCATTATTAGTCCAGATAATGACTACGACTAATATCCTTGGATTTGTTGGGACAAGTTATGCAGAAGAAAATGTAAAGCTTGTAGGTGATGTTGATGGAAACGGAGATGTAAACAGTCTCGATTTTGCTTATATGAGAATGGTTCTTCTAGGAACAAGGAGTGAATTTCCATCAGAAGACGGCTTATGGGCATCGGATGTAACAGGAGACGATAATTTTAACAGCTTAGATTTTGCATACATGAGAATGTATTTGCTTGGCAAAATTAAAAAGTTTCCAAAGGAAAATATAGTGGTAACACCAACATCAACATCAACGGCAACATCAACGGCAACAGCAACATCAACAGCAACGGCAACAGCAACGGCAACAGCAACGGCAACAGCAACGGCAACAGCAACGGCAACATTAACGGCAACAGCAACGGCAACAGCAACAGCAACGGCAACATCAACGACAACAGCAACACCAACACCAACACCAACAGCAACGATAACGGCAACAGCAACGGCAACACCAACAGCACCAACTGTAAAACCTATTCTTTCAGAAAGTTGCAAGTTGACTGATGGTTGGTCTAAAGAGTATAAATTTGGGGTATATTTTGTTAGCGAAGATAAGCCTCATTATATAGTGGTTACTTACCCTGATGGAAGAACAGATAAGTTTTCAGTTAAACTCAAAAATATATATGCAACCGATCCCGTGGGGTATTACAGTTTAGGTACTGAAGGAATGGGTAGCTTTAAGGTTATATTCGAGCCTGAAGAGGGTACTAATTCATCACTTACTGTTGAGAACAGCGAGGTGCATATATATACAAATATACTGAACAACGAATTCGGTCTATGGAAGTATTTTATAGATGAGTTCTCAGAAGAGGTATACCATCAAGGGAAATATACACTTACTACACAGGGTGGAGAGGCAATAGTGTTTGACACTCTACAAAAGTAGCAAGTATTATTGATTTTAAACTATGCTGGAATAAGCAAGTATTTGCTTATTAAATGATGAGATTATGTGTTAGCTATATGTTTCTGATAAGCTATGACGGGTGAAAATAATATAAACCAAGGATGTTTTTTGGTGTAGAGCAGTTTATAGGAAAGTAATTGGCTCTTATAACAAAAAAAGTATATACTTATTGTTATAAGGGCCGAATTATAGGGTAAATCAAATAAATAAGGCGATAAACCAAGGAGGATTAATAATAATGAAGACAACAGATTTATTGGTTATTGGAGGTAGTGCAGGAGGAATTTTGACAGCAACAACAGCACGAAAAGCTTATGGCGAGAATATTGATATAACACTAATCAGAGAAACAGAACAGGTTATGGTACCCTGCGGAATACCCTACATTTATGGAACTTTGCATGACGTAAATAAAAATGTAATACCTGATGCACTGTTGACTAATTCAAATGTTAACCTTATGAAAGATAAAGTAATAAAAATTGATAAAGAAAAAAAGCAAGTAGTTACAAAGAAAAATGAAACAATAAGCTACAAGAAATTGGTTTTAGCAACCGGATCTCTTCCTATAGTTCCAAAGTTTATTGAAGGATATGATTTAGACAATGTTTTCACTGTATTAAAAGACAAAGAGTATCTAAACAATGTACTTGAAAAGTTAAAAGATGCAAAAAATGTTACTGTAATAGGTGGCGGCTTTATTGGTGTTGAATTTGCAGAGCAGATTAAAGAGTTAGGGAAAAATGTAACGTTGATAGAAATGGCAGATGCGTGCTTGTGGCAGGCTTTTGATAAAAAATTTACAAACGAAATAGAGGATTTGTTAAAAGAAAAAGATATTAAGGTTTTGACAAATACAAAAGTTAAAAAGATTACAGGAGCGGGAACTGTTGGAGCTGTTGAATTAGAAGTTGGAGGTAGCATACCTACAGATATGGTTATACTAGGATTAGGTGTGGTACCTAATGGTACATTAGCCAAAGAAGCAGGGCTAAAAGTTAATGGTAAAGGTGCTATTATTGTTGACCAGTATACCAGAACTAGTGACCCTAATATTTTTGCAGTGGGAGATTGTGCAGAAAAGAACTGCTTTTTTACTGGTGAAAATGTTCCTGTTTTATTAGCATCAACGGCAGCTATGGAGGCAAAAGTTGCAGGGTGTAATGCTTTTCAATTGAGACTGGTTAGAGCAAATAAAGGTACTATAAGTGCGTTTTCAACAAAGGTATTTGGAAAAACGTTTGCAGCAGCAGGTTTGACGGAGAAAAGGGCGAAGGAAGAGGGCTTTGCAATAATGGTGGGGGAACATGAAACAATGGATCACCATCCCGGTTCTTTGCCTGATACAAAAAAGATCAAAATAAAATTGATTTTTTCAAAATGCTCCGGAGTTATTTTAGGAGCACAAATTTCAGGGGGAGATACTGTTGCAGAGATGATTAATATTTTGAGTTTGGCAATACAGAAGGATATAACTGCAACAGAGCTAAATACATATCAAGTTGCAACCCATCCGTTGGTTTCGGCATCACCTATTGCTTATCCTATAAATGCAGCCTCTATGAATGCAATAAGCACAAATTGTAAACACTTGAATGAAGAATTAAATATACATGACTAAGAGTTAATTTACATCTTTGGAGTGTAAAAAATCTGATGCTTTTCTCATTATGAAAAAGGCATCAGATTTTTTCGTTATTCTTGTTTTTTCGTTATCCCTTAGTGTTAAGTTTGTTTATTAGGTATACAATTCCTGCCCCAAAGGCTAGGGAAGCTATGGAAGTTAAAATAAGTGATGCGTTGTAGGATTCATTGATTGGAATAAGTACAATTGTAGAGGCAACTACAAGGCCTATAATAAAACTAACCGTATGACTTCTTTTATTTTTCAGAAAATACGTTGTTAATCTTGAACTAAGCAAAATCCCTGATCCTACACCTATAGCTATAAAGATTAACGATATAATAATGCTTGGCTCAAAGGATGTAACGTTTGATATATATGATTTAAACAAATAGTATTGTCCAATAATTAAAAGAATCATTGAACCACTTACTCCCGGAAGAATCATCGTTCCTCCTGCAATCATACCTACGACCACCATTATAATTAAGTGCTGTATAGTTATTGGAGGAAAATTGGTGATGGTTAATTCTTGTTCTGCAGGTTTAAAATAAGTAATTGCAAAGATAATTATTGCTCCAATTGCAAAGGCTATCCATGAAAATTTACCACCTTTTAGTTCTGACTTGATAAGTGTTGGAATGCTAAGTAAAATTAGACCTATAAACCAGAACATTGTCTGAACTGGGCAAATTACAAACAACCAATCTAATATTCTTGCAAAACCAACAATTCCAATTCCTGCTCCAATTAATACCTGTAGCAAAAACAGTATATCCTTGACGCGATTTGGATTCTTTAGCTTGAACACATTTGAAATACTTTCCATTACTTTGTCAAATAGCCCGAGAATAACTAGCATTGTTCCGCCGCTAACTCCGGGAATAATGTTAGCTATTCCGACAGCTGCACCACTTATTAAGTTTTTGATCACGCTATACACCCTTCCTAGTTTATTGAGTTTTGAATTTCCAACATAATTATACATGTTTATTGAAGCAAATGGAATATAAAACTTGAGATTTATGCGGGATTTTGCATCTTCTGCTATTGTTATTTTAAAAGAAAGAAATATAATGAGAGGAGGGCGTCAATATTAAATTTTTTGAATGTTAGAATTTGTTATCAAGAATAGTTTTTACTTACTCTTTGATACAAAAAACGAAACAAATGTCAAGGTTGTATTTTATGATATATCCTATAGTAAGACCTATTGTTGCACCAATGTATTTAGCGTAATCTGGGGTAAATATACTATCAAATATGAGTTCAGAAGCCCAGAATATAAGTGTGGTAAATATGCCCATAAATGAATACAGTATGAATTTTCCGGTGTTTTCGGAGGTGCTTTTTGTTTTGTAATTAAAGATGTATTTTTTGTCGAGGGTGTATTTTATTATTAGGCCTATGAGTGTTCCTATGAAGATTGCTGACATACGTATAATAAGGTTAAAATTTAGAAGTCCAAAAATATTGATTCTTTCAAATTTTTTAATGAATTCTATGGAGTTAAGGAGCATTAGAAATAAATGCTGTGCTGATAGATTTCCTATTGTTGATATTAGTGCAAATATTGCATATTTTATTGTGAGTTTAATCAATTTTATCCCGCCAATCTTTTGTTTTTATGTAGAACTTATTATATTCTAGGTTGTGTTATTGAATTTGTCAATGAAAAACAAGCCTATGGTAGCAGTTTGTTTTACAACGTATTATTACAACTAAAGCTCCAACGCTAAGAGAATGTAAAACACTTTTAATGATGGGTTTGATATGAGGAATTGTAAAATATTATTATATAATATGTCTATATGAAAAACTACTAAAAATATGATGAAGTTTTGTGTGAAATTTTGTGCAAGTTTTTATAAATTTTATCAAAAAAACCCTAACTTTTTTTGTAATTAAATCCGATAAAGTATACGCGTATTATAAAAAATATGATTTTCACGGGATTTCAAATCATCAAAAGGAGGCGTGACAATTTATGGAACGTTTGCTTTACTTATTTTCAACATAATTATTTCCTTAGTATTTTAGTAAAAGTGAATAACAAAACAAATTAAAAAACGAAAGGGGAAAGACGGATGAGAAGAGAAACACGAAAAAAATTGTGTTATCTTTTGAGTTTATTTATGCTGATATCTGTGTTTGCAAGTAACATAACATTATCGGTAGCAAATGCTCAACAGGATAATGTGGCAGTGGCTAAAACGATAAGTACAGCAGTTGCAAAAGACATAGGTGGGCACTGGGCAGAGAAAGAAATATCCGATTGGAATCAAAAAGGATTTGTAAAGGGTTATAGTGACAATACGTTTAAACCAAACAAGACTATAACCAGAGCAGAATTTATAACCATGGTAAACAATGTGTTTGGGTACAATGAAAAATCAGCAGTCGGTTTCAAGGATGTAAAGAGTAGTGACTGGTACTTTAATGAAATTGGAAAAGCCATTGAAGCAGGATATGTAAAAGGATATGCCGATGGAACAATAAAACCAAATAATGAGATTAGCCGTCAGGAAGCTGCAATGGTTATATCAAATATTATGCGACTTGAAATGGCTGAAGGCTCAGCTAAAATTAAAGAACTAAAAGATTATAAAGATATACAGGCATGGAGTAAAGGTGCAATTGGAGCGGTTTTAGAAAATGGATACATGAGAGGTTATACTGACAAGACTTTTAAAACCAAGAATCCAATCACAAGAGCAGAGGCAACAGTGGCATTAAGTAATGTAGCAGGAGATATCTTCAATACAGCAGGTACATATGGAGATAAAACCATCGCAGGAAATGTAAGTGTAAGTAGTGATGGTGTAAATCTACAGAACCTTAATGTTAAAGGTAACTTGTATTTAACAGAGGGAATAGGAAACGGAACTATTATATTAGACAATGTAACAGTAGATGGAAAGACGCTGATATGTGGCGGAGGTATGGAGAGTATAAAGATCAGAAATTCAATATTAGGTGAAACAGTTGTCCAAAAGAAAGACGGAAAAGTAAGGATTGAAGCAAGTGGCAAGACAAAGGTTGGTAAAATGAAACTTCGTTCAGGTGGAAAACTTGAGGAGAAGGATTTAACTGACTCTGGATTTGAAGATGTTGAAGTAGACAAAGAGGATAATTTAGGATCTACTGTACAGCTTGATGGAGATTTCAATACTGTAGAATTAAAGGTAAAAGCAAAGATAGAAGTTATAAAGGGTAATATAGGTGCAATTAATGCAAGTGAAGAGTCTACACAATCAGAAATAAAGGTATTAGCAGGTAAAATAGAAAGTATAGATATTAAAGCAAAAGTTAAAGTGGATGTTACAGGTGGTACAATTACAAAGGTAACAATGGACAAGTTATCAACAGGTACAGTGGTAAATATTGATAAAGCTGCTGAGGTAGCAGAGTTGATTACTGAAGCGATTATTGAGGTTTTAGGTCAAGGTAAAATTAAAAAAGCAGAAGTTAAGATTACAGGAGTTGTTTTTGAAACTGAACCAGAAGAAATTGAGGCTGAAGATGATGTTGATGTACAAATTGGTTTGAATCCAACACCCACTCCATCATCTACAAGTAATTCATCAAGTAGTGGTTCATCTAGTAATAACGATGATGACGACGAAGACGAACCAACAGCGACAGCAACAGCGACAGCAACAGCGACAGCAACAGCAACAGCGACAGCAACAGCAACAGCGACAGCAACAGCAACAGCGACAGCAACACCAACAGCAACAGCAACACCAACACCAACACCAACACCAACACCAACATCAATAGTTTTTGACTTTGAAACTGGAGTAGAAGGTTGGACCGGCATGTATGGCACTCCTCCTAATGTTCAATCTGTTTTAGGAGCAGATTATGGAGGAGCATACAATGGAGAAAAATGCTTATTAACAACTGAGCGTGGAGGCGGATATACTGGTCCTAGCTTTGATACTACTGAGATATTTGAGCCAGGTTATACGTATGAAATTACAGCGTATGTAAAACTTATTGAAAAAACTGGTGTCCAAATAGTAATGACTGCTTATGAAGATGAAGGATATAAATGGCTAGATAACAAAGTTATTAATGACAACGAGTGGACGGAATTTAGTTGCGAGTATATACCAAGTGCGATATATAGCAATAATATGTTGTATTTCCAAAGTCATGAGGAATCAGAACCATTTGCAGACTTTTTGATAGATAAGGTAACAATAACAAAGATAATACCAGTAACAGGAGTAACATTAGATCAAGAAACAATGACGTTGACAGCAGGAGGAGCAACAGGAACATTGACAGCAACAGTAGCTCCAGAAAATGCAACGGACAAGGATGTAACATGGAGTACAAGTGATGAGACAGTAGCAAGTGTGGTATATGGAGAAGTAACTCCAATAGCAGTAGGAACAGCAACAATTACAGTAACAACAATAGATGGTGGATTTACAGATACATGTACAGTAACAGTAGAAGTGCCAGTAACAGGAGTAACATTAGATCAAGAAACAATGACGTTGACAGCAGGAGGAGCAACAGGAACGCTTACAGCAACAGTAGCTCCAGAAGATGCAACAAACAAGAATGTAACATGGAGTTCAAGTGACGAGACAGTAGCTAGTGTAGTATACGGTAAAGTAACACCATTAGTAGCAGGGATAACAACAATAACAGTTATATCAGACGCAGATAATACTAAAACCGATACAACAGAGGTTACTGTTAAAGCAGCAACATCAGCAACTCCAATAGAGAATGGTGCATCTAATCCAAGTGCAACTGTAAGTTTGATTGGTGATACATTTGCTGCAGGGGCAGAAACAATTGAAAATTGGATGATTGATGCAGGTACTACTGGGTTGTCCATTAGTGCAGTTACTTTACATGATGTGGCAGGAACTGCTACAAGTTGCACAATTGACTTTACTGGCACAGCAGCAGCTGGTACTTTAAGCATTACCCCTAATGCAGCAGCACTTACAAGTGGAGTTGCAGGAAACACAGTGGTTATTGAGATTGATGAAGTACCCACAATAACAGGGGCAACAGTAGCAGCAGACAATAGTTATGTAGATGTAACAGTAAGTGAAGCAGTTTACAATACAATTGGAGCAACAGGAGCTCTTGAAACAACAGACTTTGCGCTTACATTTGCTGATGGAGCCGATGGAAGTATTTCGGATGTAACGCTTGATACATTGACAAAGACTGATGGAACTGCATTAGTAGGTGGCGAAACCACATTAAGGTTCAATATCACAGTAACCGGAACAGTATATGCAAATGATACAGTAACAATTACAGTAAATGCAGATTCAGTTTTCGATGCAGATGGTGCAGCAATGGCAGCAACAGAAACAACAGGTGCTAAAGAGCTAAATGTATTACCTACAATAACAGGGGCAACAGTAGCAGCAGACAATACTTATGTGGACGTAACAGTAAGTGAAGCAGTCTACAATACAATTGGAGGAACAGGAGCCGTTGAAATAGGAGACTTTGAGGTTACATTTGGTGATGACGGCGATGGAAGTATTTCGGATATAACACTTAACTCAGTGACTAAGACTGATGGGTCTGCATTAGCAGGTGGCGAAACTACATTAAGGTTGAATATGACAGTAGCTGGAACTGTATATGCAAATGATACAGTAACAATTACAGTTAATACAGATTCAATTTTTGATGCAGACGGTGCAGCAATGGCAGAAACAGAAACAACAGGTGCTAAAGAGCTAAATGTATTGCCAACAATAACAGGGGCAACAGTAGCAGTAGACAATAGTTATGTAGATGTAACAGTAAGTGAAGCAGTCTACAATACAATTGGAGGGATAGGAGCCCTTGATATAACGGATTTTGAGATTGCATTTGATGATGGAGCCGATGGAAGTATTACAAATGTAACACTTAATTCAGTGAATAAGACTGATGTGTCTGCATTATCAGGTGGTGAAACTACATTAAGGTTCAATATCACAGTAACTGGAACTGTAGATGAAGATGATACAGTAACAATTACAGCGAATAAAGAATCAGTTTACAATGCAGATGATGCAGCAATGGCAGAAACAGAATCAACAGGTGCTAAAGCACTAACCGTTCAATAGTAATCTTGCGTTAGGGGATTGAAGTTTCCCTAAGTAAAGGTTTTGGATATGAACATAGGGCTGCTATATACACACAAGTATGTAGCAGTTCTTTTTTCAACCAAGGCAACCAACCAAAAGAACCAAGGGGACGGTTCTTGTGGTTTGAAAGTCTCATGAATAGTTAGAATGAGAAATGGGTTAAAAAATTAAATTGCAAAGCAAAGTCTAAGAAATATGTAAAGGAAAGAGGGCGTGTTGGTAGCCTGCTTTTTAAAATTCAAAAAACAACAAATAGGAATAAGTTTACAGCAAGCAACTCTATTGTATGCATACTATAATCCATTTAATACTGGACTTTTCTCTATTTTAAAGTTTTTAATATTTACAGGTACATAATTAGGCTTTTTTACAGGTGTTTTACCATCAATACCTTGATGAGTAATAGAAGTTTTGCATTAATTTAGAACGTATGTTTGATGTTAGCTGAATTTATGATATAATATATATAGGTGATAAAATTATTAGGTAATAATGCGTATATACGATAATTTTAAGAGATTTACAAAAGTGCATTTTTTAAGATATCTACACAATTTTGACTAAATTATATCCTTTAAAAAATTCATAAAAAATGTTATAATTGTATCAAAGTAATAGAGTAGTATAGGAGAAAAATTAGTAATGCAAAAGAGAAAGAATATTGAAAAAATAAAACTTGACCAAATGACAAAAATGCTGTTTAGACTTTCTAAAAATGTTACAATAAACTTGTTGAATGGTTTATTTAATGAAAATTATAACCCTCGTGAAGTGGATTTGGATTATGGAAACAGCGAATTTATAGATGAAAAATTAAAAAGAAGAAATGGAGATATTTACTTAACAGTACATCATGAAAATAAATCAATAAATTATCATATAGAATTACAAACATTAAACGATAATTCAATGGCAATAAGGATGTTTAGGTATGGATTTGAGAAAGCAGTTGAACAAGCTGACATATCAGCAAATGAAAAGATTAAACTGTATTTTCCAAAACAGATTGTAATATTTTTAGAAGAAAATAGCAATATCAAAGAGGCTTTATCCTTAAGTTTAGAGCTACCTGATGGAAATGATGTGCTATTTGAAGTTCCTATAATGAAATATTGGGAATATTCTTCTAGGGATCTTAAAGACAAGAAAATGTATGCACTTTTGCCACTTCAGGTATTTAATGTGAGAAAGTCTATTATAGGAATAGAAAAATCCAGCAAAAGTGATATTGAAAAAGCTCAGCTTATAAATTTAGAAATAAAGAGACTTATGAATATCATAAAAGAGACATTAAGTATAGTTGATGATTTATCAAAAAGCAAAGAAATTCTTGGCTCAGATTTGGAAAAAATATTATTGGTTTTAAATAATATTTCAGAATATTTGTATAATAGATATGGAGAATATGAAAAAGTTAGCAAGGAGGTTTTTACTATGTTAAAAACATTAGTTGATCCAGTGGTTATGAATGAAGGAATAGAAAAAGGAATAGAAAAAGGAATAGAAAAAGGAATAGAAAAAGGTGAATTAAAAAATCAGCAGAGGTTAGCATTAAAACTTTTAAAAAAGAAGTTAAGTGATATTCCTTCAGATATTGAAAAAACAATTAATTGTACTGACGATATCGCTGTGTTAGAGAAGGTAATAGATAATATTTTTGATATTAATTCAGTAGATCAAGTTAAGGAAATTCTAAAGAACAAAAACCAAGGGGACGGTTCTCTTGGTTAAAAAGTAAATACAAATATAGGAGCTAGGAATTCTATACTAAGATTTCGTATATTGAAGATGAAAAACAATCAATCTTTACCATGGTGTGGATTCTTTTTAACTATATCAAAGGCTTTTATAATTTTTCTTTGCACTTCTTCCTTATTTTTTTCGTAATAATTTTTGTGTTTATCCTTATCTATAAAATTTGAGCAATAATAAGGTTTTAATTCATTTAGAACAATGGCAGCTACATCGGCTAAACAAATATCACAAACACAAAATTGAGGTTTTGTTGAAGTTTTCATTTTGTGACTGAAATTATATAATTCTTGAAATACAAGGTTTTCAGTTAGGTTTTCAAGTCCGGTGGTACTATAAAGCTTATCTCTAAGTTCTCTCATATTTATCAACTCCTGTAAAAATATTTTTGATAAGGTGGTTTCTAAAAAACTTCCATCTGTGAAATATAATTGCTGGAATAAAGCTTCACTGACTTTAAGAGGTATATTTTATAGTTTCCTAAATTTAAAGTGTTTATTATATTAATTATCGGAATATATAAAAAATAATTGATACAAATTTCATTTATATTTCTTTTTATTTTCTGTACAGATTAAGTTTGGCATTATATAATTAAGATAAAGGACTTTTTTGTATGTATAAAAATAAATTTTTATAAAAAGATTATAAGGGGAGGATGTTATGAAGAAAACAAAAATAAAAGTGACACTAAAAAAGTTTTCAAAAGTTATTGCAATAGTGCTTGTAGCTTCTTTGGTGTCATCTTTATTTGTGTCAAAACATAAGACTCAAGCAGCGACTTCACCACGTTCAGGAGATTCTTACTATAGTTATGGTGAAGCAATGCAAAAAGCAATTTTATTTTACAAGGCAAATCGCCTTGGAGATTTACCTGACGATTACATTTTGCCTTATCGTGATGATGCGGCTATGACAGATGGAGAAGATGTTGGGCTTGATTTGACAGGTGGTTGGGCAGATGCGGGGGATGGCATCAAATTTACTCACCCCATGTCCTATGCGGCAGGTCAATTAGGTTGGGCGGTATATGAATATCGTGATGCTTTTGAAAAAGCAGGTCAATTAGATGATATTTTAGACGAAATCAAATGGGCTACAGACTTTTTCATAAAAGCTCATCCAAGCCCAGATGTGTTGTATTATATGTGTGGATATAACGATTCTGACCACTCTGTTTGGGTTGCTCATGAAATGCTTGATTATATGACTGATAGAAAATCCTTTGTGCTTGATTCATCCACTCCGGGTTCTGATGTTGCTGGTCAAACAGCAGCTTGTTTGGCTATTGCATCAATTATATTTGAAGAAACCGATCCGGATTACGCAGCAACTTGTTTAGAACATGCTAAGGAAATCTTTGAATTTGGTGACAAATATAGAGGGAAAAATCCTCTCGATGTATTATATCCCTCGGGGGGGTATATAGACGATTTGGCTTGGGGCGCTATTTGGCTTCATATAAAAACAGGCGATTCTACTTATCTTGACAGAGCAAAAGAAGTTCTTCCGGCAACAAAGTTAGGAGGAGGGCATACTCATTGTTGGGATGATGTAAGTTATGGAGCGGGACTTAAGATAGCTCAGATTACACACGATGAAGATTATGTGGCTATGGTTGAAAAGAATTTAGACATTTGGCAGCCAGATGGTAGTATTACATATACTCCTGGAGGTTTGGCATGGCTTTCGCCTTGGGGGTCTTTACGTTATGCTTCTACAGCAGCATTTCTTGCCTTCGTATGGTCTGACGACGAAACGGTTGGAACTGCATCTAAAAAGGACAAATATCGTACTTTTGCAGAAAAGCAAATAAACTATGCTCTTGGGGACAATCCAAGGGAGGGAAGTTATGTGGTTGGTTTTGGTGAAAATGCACCGGAACATCCTCATCATAGAACTGCTCATGGTTCATGGACAAGTCAGCTTGAAGTGCCTGAGTATCATAGGCATATCCTTTATGGTGCATTAGTTGGGGGGCCTTCTTCTGATGACAGTTGGGTTGATGATATTTCGGACTACACTCTAAATGAAGTGGCAACAGACTATAATGCAGGTTTTGTTGGTTCTTTAGCAAAAATGTATGATATGTATGGTGGTGAACCTCTTGAAAACTGGCCTCAGCCTGAAGATTTTAGAGCACCTCAGGATGATATAGTAGAGTATTTTTGCCGTGGATGGATAATTTATGATGGTTATGGCACAACTAACTTAATGTTCCAGTTAAACAATCGTTCTGCAAGGCCTCCAACAATGAAGGATAAACTATCTATTCGTTATTATATGGATCTTTCGGAATTGTTTGATGCTGGGAAAGGTCTTGATGATGTAGAAATAAAACTTAACGAGAGTCAAGGGGCTGAACTTATAGGTTTAAAACAGTATAAGGATGATATTTACTACTTTACTGTTGATTTTACAGGTACACAACTACTTCCTACAGAATGGGAAATGTGTGAAAAGGATGCTTTTGTGTCAATTAAGTATAAAGATAGTGATATTGGTTCAAATGAAAATGATTGGTCTTATCAGGACATAAAGTCTGACCCTGATTATGACAGTATATCTTTTGAAGGTTTGACTCCATACATACCTGTGTATGATGATGGGGTACTTCTTTGGGGACAAGAACCAGGAGGAGTGACTCCTGAACCTACTACGAAACCGACACCTACTCCAACAACTCCAGAAGTTATACATGGAGATTTAGATGGAAATGGAGAGATCAACGCTATAGATTTTGCATTGTTTAGATGTGAATTGTTAGGTATTGCCCATGCTGAAATAGACATGGATGCTGCGGATGTAAATTCTGATGGCGATGTAAATGCAATAGACTTTGCAACATTAAGAAAATACTTACTAGGTATGATTTCTAAATTGCCATAAAGCATTTGCTTGCTAATGAAATATGATTTAAGTGATCTAAAAAAATTGAGATTATTTTTTCAATAAATGATATACCAAAAAATTAAATAAAATAAGGTTTTTGCTTCAATGTGCAAAGCCTTATTTTTTTTTTGAGTAAAAGACAAACAAAAAACTAGAATTTAAAGTCATGAGATTAAGCGAATTTTTTTATTGCTTAGGAAAGTGCATTGATTTTCTCAAAAAAATAGACTATTGAAATGCAGATGATTCAAGAATTTCAAAAGGAATGTAAAAGTGCACCAGTCAGTTGAAAGGTGAAGGGGGCGTTAGACTCATTTGTTATTTCTTAAGAAAGTGCATTGATTTTTTAGAAAATTAAACTCTTGGATTATAGAAGATGAAAGGGTTTCAAAAGAAATTTAAAGTGTACCATATGGGTTTTAAAGGGGGCATAGCCCCCTTTGTTCAAAAAAGGAATTAAGGTGCTAAAAAATTTTTGAAAATGAGGTTAAAAAATTGATTTGAGGGCATTTAGTGCATATTTAGTACTCTATTTTGTTTAGCTAATACGATAATTATAGTAAGCCGATGCAAAAATAATAATATATCCAATAACACTTAAAATATCAGGGGCTATATCAAAAATAAACATACTAAATATAGCTGAAAATACTACACCAAAATAGCCATAAATAGACACTTCCTTTGCAGGTGCAAGTCTATAGGCAAATGTAATACCTATTTGTCCAACAACTGCACTCATACCAGCTAAAATAGCATAAAGCCATTGTGTTTTTGTCATTGGTACAAAATTAAGTAATACATAAGGTGTAATAACTATAGATGCAAAGGTTGAGAAGTAAAAAACAACCGCAATAGGATGTTCTGATTTGCCTAAAGGTCTTAAGGTTGTATATGATATACCTGCCACGAAAGATCCTAACAATGCAATTAAATATGGTATAAGTCTAATTGAAAAAGAAGGTTTCATAATGAATATAATCCCAATAAAAGCAACTAAAATTGTAAATAGTTGTTTTTTTGTTATTCTTTCATTTAAAAAAATCCAAGAAAGGATAACGACAAATACAGTGCTCAATCTGAAAATAACATTTGCGTCAGATAGGATCAAAGTATCAATGGCGTAGAAGTTAATAAGTATACCACAGGTTCCAAATAAAGACCTTAATAATAACAGTTTGTGGTGCTTTATTTCCCTTATGCGGATACGGTATAATCTGGTGGCTATAAAGGATACAATTGCGATTGTTAGTACACGAAACATAACTTTCTGAATAACGGGTATATCTCCTGTGAATTTCACAAATACTCCCATCAATGAAAAACCAAAGGCTGATATTAACATAGCAATAATACTTTTTTGTTTATTATTCATGTAGTCTCCTTTAAAATACAATACTTAGGGAGTTTCAAAAAATAAATATTCATTATTTTTGTTACAAATCCAATCATAGGAACATTATTTTGCTACACAAAAAAATGGCATCTATTTTTTGAAACGACCGTTGCTCAGTTATTTATCTGATCTTGCCTTATAAAGTGGTTTGCAATATCTATTTCAAAAATTATGTTCTTATTTTTGTATGTTTAAAATCTCCCATAAAAGGTCTTTGTTACCTGGGTGTTGTATATGTTATCTTTTGAAATAGCCTAATGTATTTGCTTGTCTATATTTCTTTAAAGTTATCTTTTGCTGTTTTCATGTAATCATTAAAGTATACTTAACTTAAATACTTAATATAATACCAATTTCAACAGGGTTTTGTAAAGTGTAAAAATTATAAGGGGTGATAAGGGGGTATATTTTAATCTTAGCCCATATTATGGAAATAATATTGCGTAGAGGCTTAGAGAATGTTAACGAAGCGAAGGATTAGTCGAATCACTTTTTTACTTAGAAGTGAGTTTTGATTCGACCCGTAGCTTTTTTTACATTCTCTTAGCCTAGGTTGCATAGGCGAGCAGTGTAGCGTAGCGAAACGACCAGCCTCGGAGCTTTAGTTATTGGAATAATATGGTCCACGATGATTAAATACACCCAATGATGAGTGTTATCAATAAAGATAAATTTTAAAAAACTCCTGTGCTACAGAATGTAATTTTTAACAAGTAAAGCTATTAAAGTTTAAGTTTCTTTTAATAGTGTATTAATAAATAAAAAACCCAATAAATTATTGAATAATAAAAAAAATAAACATATAATACTAAGAGATAACGAAAAAAATTTAGGGGATTTAAAATAAATAACTGGTCAACTGGAGTTTCAAAAAATTCGATACCATTTTTTGCATAGCAAAATAATGTACCTATGAATGGAAGCTTAAAAGCTTCCATGATAGGTTTTGTAACAGAAATAATGAATAGGAATTTTTTTTAAAACTCCCTTACAAGTTGAAATATAAGGTTATTCCCAAAAAATAACTGGCAAACTGCGGTTTCAATAAATTTAGATTGAGGGGCTTTGTGACTTAAATACTGTATAGGCTATTTTTTGAAACCGCCTAAATATTTGTTAAAGAAATTTTTCATATAATATGTTAAGCAAGTGTGAAGATATACTGAGGTGGTGGTCAGAAAATGTACTCAGACAAGGTTATGGAGCACTTTATGAGTCCTAGAAATACTGGAAGTATGCCAGATGCTGATGCAGAAGGAACGGTGGGTGACCCTAGTTGTGGTGATACTTTGACTATATATATAAAAGTTAAAAATGGGATTATTGGAGATATAAGTTTTCTTGTTTTTGGTTGTACTGCATCTATTGCTACAAGTAGTATGACAACTGTACTAGCAAAGGGTAAAACTTTAGATGAAGCTAATGAAATTACTGAGCAGAATGTAATAGATGCTTTAGATGGGTTGCCAGAAGAGAAACAGCACTGTTCAAACTTAGGTGTAAGTGCATTAAGAAAAGCAATTAGAAACTATATAAATAAGCAACATACAAAATAAGGCAAGATCAAATAAAGTTTTGTAATCGGAGTTTCAAAAAACTTTATTGCCATTTTATGAATAGCAAAATGGTGTTCCTATGCTTGGAAGCTTAAAAGCTTCCATAACGCTATTTGTATGTGAATTATTAGATATGTATTTTTGAAACTCCCGTATACTATAAAAAAAATTGAGAGGAAGATGAATTATGAAAATAGCAGTTGCAAGTGAAGGTAAGATGGTAGCACAACATTTTGGACACTGTGATGGTTTTAGTGTATATACTACACAGGATGGAAAAGTAACAAATAGCGAATTTTTTCAAAACCCTGGACACAGACCGGGATTTTTACCCAATTATCTCAACGATTTAGGTGTAAATGTTATTATTTCAGGAGGTATGGGTGGCGGAGCCATAGAAATATTCAATGAAAAGTCTATTGAGGTTATTACTGGTGCTTCTGGAGATGCAGAGGAAGCTACCAAAAAGTACTTAGAAGGCAAATTAAAGTCAACCGGCAGTGTTTGTCACCAACATGAAAATAGTGATAGTTGCAGCGAGCATTAAAGCTCGCTGTTTTTAAAAGAAGGAACATTTCTAAAGATGTTTTATAACTATTATAGGAATATAGAAATAAACATAAATATAAGGCAAAAGCAAATAAAAACCCTTGCAACGGTCGTTTCAAAAAATTCGATGCCATTTTTTGTGGAGCAAAATAATGTTCCTATGATTGGAAAGCTAAAAGTTTCCATGATGGGATTTGTGCCTAAATTATTGAGTATGTATTTTTTTGAAACCCCCTAATTAAAAAATTCTAAGGAGGTATGAAAAATGAAATCTTATAGAAAAGAATTATACTTTAACTTGACTTCAAGGAGAGGGTATGTAAATATTACACCACAAGTTCAGGCTTGTATAGATGAAATCGGTGTAAAAGAGGGACTTGTACTGGTAAATGCAATGCACATTACAGCAAGTGTATTTGTTAATGATGATGAATCAGGTTTGCACCAGGATTTTGAAAAATGGTTGGAAAATTTGGCACCAGAAAAACCTTATGATCAGTACAAACACAATGGATATGAAGACAATGCCGATGCTCACCTTAAACGACAGATTATGGGGCGTGAGGTTGTAGCTGCTATAACCGATGGGAAATTAGACTTTGGACCATGGGAACAAATATTTTATGGTGAGTATGACGGTAAGCGTCAAAAGCGTGTGCTTGTAAAAATAATAGGTGAATAGTTATATAAAAAGGTTAAGTACATACGGGGCATAGGGCAAAAGTAGATATTTAGTTGGTATTGGAGGGGGATGCTGTGAGTTTTTTAGGTAATATTATATGGCTTTTATTTGGTGGAATTATTTCAGCCATTGCATGGTTTTTATCAGGGTTACTTCTTTGCGTAACAATTATAGGTATACCTTTTGGAGTTCAGTGTATGAAAATAGCAGGTTTCGTGTTATGGCCTTTTGGAAGAAATATTGACATAGGTAATTTTGGATTTGGTGGATTTTTGTTTAATATTATATGGATTATCTTTTTTGGATGGGAGTTAGCTATAGCACATCTTACAACAGGGCTATTTTTTTGTATAACTATTATTGGAATTCCCTTTGGACTACAGCATTTCAAACTTGCGATGCTAGGGCTTATGCCTTTTGGAGCTAAGATTTATTAAGGCAAAAGCAAATAAAAACCCTTTCAACGGTCGTTTCAAAAAATTCGATGCCATTTTTTGTGGAGCAAAATAATATTCCTATGATTGGAAACTTAAAAGTTTCCATGAAGGGATTTGTGACAGAAATAATGAATATGTATTTTTTTGAAACTCCCTAAGTATAAGGTGACTCATAAATAACCTTGCAACTGGTGACATGTTTTTTATTCTTTTCCAAATAAATTGATTGGGGTGCTTGATATGAAAGGATGTATAGTTTATTTTTCGGGTACAGGAAATACCGAATATGTTGCAAAAGAGATAAAAGGTGAGTTTGCAAATAAAAACATAACTTGTGACACTTATGAAGTATCTAAAAATAAAGGTTTTGAAGATAAGTATGATTTCTATGTTTTTGGAGCTCCTATTTATGCAGAAATGTTTCCGGTGTTTTATACACAGTGGGTTAAGGAGCATATAACAAAAGGATCTGGCAGAAAGTGTATTGTTTTTTCTACTCAAGCTAGTGAATCTGCATGTGGACCCGCTGTTTTTGCCAAGGAATTAAAGGGAATTGGGTTTGAAGTAGTTATTGAAGATTGCGTTATAATGCCCAATAACTACTATATAGTTATGTTTAAAAAGTTTACCGAGAAACAGGTTGCAGATGCTTTAGAAAAATCAAAATATAGGGCAGAAGTAATTGTAGACAAATTTTTGAAAAGTGAAACGCTACTTAATGCTGCAAAGGGAAGAACGTTATGGGCAAAACCGGTTTTTAAGATATTTACCATTTGGTCAAAAAAATGGGCCAAAAAAAGTCTTGAGGTCGATATGGATAAGTGTACACGATGTGGATTATGCCAAAGGCAATGTCCTGTTAATAATATTAAGGTGGAAAAGGATAGTGTCATATTTTCTAATAAATGTATTTCATGTCAAAGATGTGTGCATAACTGTCCTGTAAATGCCTTTTTATACAAGAATAAGGTGGTTGACCAATATAAATTACAATGATAAGGCAAGATCAAATAAATAAGTGATCAACGGTCGTTTCAAAAAATTCGATGCCATTTTTTTCATAGCAAAATAATGTTCCTATGCATGGAAGCTTAAAAGCTTCTTTTATTTGGATATCAAATATGGTAGGATTAAAGTAGTTTGGGGAAGGAGGTTTGTGATATGAATAGATATAGAATACTATCAACAATATTGGTAAGTTTTTTATTTATGAGTGCACCTGCAACTGTGTATGCTAATTCATCTTGGCATTGGATTACAACAAGCCCGATGAAAATATTGCCCTATGTTATTATTTTGACGTTGATTATTGAAATAGCATCGGTCTTTGTTCTTGGTAAAATCAAGAATTTTAGAAGGGTATTCTACGTCATATCATTTGCTAATTTATTCTCTTATCTTGTACCCTATATTGAAAGAGCTTATCGCTTCATTCCTACTAGTGGAGGTTTCAGTATATCTTCAGCCTTTAATAAAGGGCCGCATTATATTGTATTGACAGCCTACTTACTTTTAACAATTATAATAGAATTACCTATAACTTTTTATCTATTAAGAAAATATGCAAAAAGCAAAAAAAGGTTAGCTATATCTATTATAGGGTCAAATATAATCACAACTATTGCTGTTGCTTTAATTGAAAGGTTTGTCTGTGTTGGACAGTGGTAAATAACAGATATATAAATTGAAATTTAAAAATTAACAATAAATTACGAGCTGTGAAATAGGATACTTACACAAAGATTCAAAACCTATGAAAAATCCTTCTATTAGCTAGGGTATTTCTTTAAAAGCCGGATTTTTCATTTGTGAGTATACCCTTGAGCCAATGAAGCTTTGTTGCAGCAATCCTATTTCACAGGTGGAATTTTTTTAAACAATAGTACACAGGAGGAAATATTATGAGCAATGAGTATAATTTGAAATATGGTTTGAATCCTTATCAAACACCTGCAAAAGTATATTCTAAAAAGGGGAACCTTCCGTTTACCATACTTAATGGAAATCCAGGATACATAAATTTTCTAGATGCACTTAATGCATGGCAGCTTGTAAAAGAGCTAAGATCAGTATTAAAAATGCCTGCTGCTGCGTCTTTTAAACATGTAAGTCCTGCAGGTGCAGCTGTAGCGGTACCTTTGACTAAAGAATTAATAAAGGCATATCATGTTGAAGGATTTGAATTAACACCTTTAGCAACTGCATATGCTAGAGCTAGAGGAGCGGATAGGATATCATCCTTTGGGGATTTTATTGCCTTAAGTGATAAAGTTGATGTTGAAACTGCAAAACTTATCGGTAAAGAGGTTTCTGACGGTATAATAGCCCCCGGATTTTGTGAAGAGGCACTTTCTATTCTTAAGAATAAGAAAAAAGGAAATTATATAATTATACAGATTGATCCTGATTATGAGCCGGAAGAAACTGAAATAAGAGAAGTATTCGGCATTATGTTTGAACAAAAACACAATTTTAGTATAGCTAATTATGATATGTTAAATAACATAGTAACACAAAACAAAGAACTGACTGAAAACGCTAAGAGAGATTTGATAATTTCTATGATTACATTAAAGTACACTCAATCAAACTCAGTATGTTTTACTTATGATGGTCAAGTGATAGGGTGTGGAGCAGGTCAGCAGTCAAGAATTCATTGTACTAGGCTTGCAGGAATGAAGGCAGATTTGTGGTTTTTACGCCAGCACCCAGAAGTTTTAGATTTTAGATTTAACAGTAAAGTTACAAAAACTGAGATGGATAATACTATTGATCAGTTTTTGAGAGATGATGTAACTGAGGAAGAAATTAAAAATTGGTCAAATGTTTTTGCAAAAATACCTGAGAAACTTACACTTAAAGAAAGAAACGATTGGATTAGAAAATTTGATGGTGTATGCCTTGGTTCAGATGCTTTCTTTCCGTTCAGAGACAATATCGATCGTGCGCAAAAAAGTGGAGTGAAATATGTTGTTCAGCCTGGAGGTTCTGTAAGAGATGATATTGTAAGAGATGCTTGTAATGAATATAAAATAGTAATGGCTTTCAGCAATTTAAGATTATTTCATCATTAAATATAAGCTGATTATTTATTGGAGATTTACAGGAGAGGGATATTATGAGTAGATTCACAGATACATGGCAAAAGAAGTCTGTATTTGAGAAGGTTATTGCGACAACAATGTTATTGTTATCTTGTTGTGTCATTGTATTGTCGACACTAGGTTTAGCAGATGTGTTTGCAATTGGTACAACAAATTTGATTGTGCAGCCTATGCTTGGAATTATTATGCTTTTAAATGGCTTTATACAATACAAAATTAATAAAATAGTTGCGGTTTTTGTATGGTTTTGTTCAGCTTTTATTTTTTTGTGTTGGATTCTTACAGTTATCGTGTAGTTTTTAGATGAGTGATATCATTTTTATGAATAAAATACTTATTCTTTCCATAATGTGTTACAAAAAGGTTGGACACTAACTATATTCAGGGCGTATTTAATCATTGTGGACCATATTATTCCAATAACTAAAGGCTGGCCGTTTCGCTACGCTACACTGCTCGCCTATGCAACCTAGGCTAAGAGAATGTAAAAAAAGCTACGAGTCGAATCAAAACTCGCTACGCGTAGAAAAGTGATTCGACTAATCCTTCGCTTCGTTAACATTCTCTAAGCCTCTACGCAATGTTATTTCTATAATATGTAATGAGGTTAAAATATACACTCTATTCAAAAAGTATTTCAATAATACTACTCTATGTGGTATAATTGTCTCATGCTTTAAAATGGATAAAAGTCGAAAGCTTATTACAGTATATCTTTTGACTTTTATAGTAAGAGGTATATTATTTCTAAAAAATAGAATTAAGTAATGTAAAATGTTTTTCGAGAAAAATAGAATAGTAAGGTTATGTCAACAAATCAAAAAGGGTGAGTTATAACAAATAAAAGAACAAGGTGATTAATTAATGAGTAGTTTTGTAAGCGATATGACTAAAGGAAGCCCTGTCAAATTATTGTTGTCTTTTACGTTCCCTATGCTAATCGGTAATTTATTTCAGCAGATTTATAATATTGTTGATTCTATGATAGTAGGAAAGTTTGTAGGTGCTGATGCATTAGCTGCGGTAGGTGCAACAGGTTCTGTTAATTTTTTGTTTTTTTCTATATGTTTTGGATTAGCTGCCGGTATAGGGATTATAATCTCTCAGTATTTTGGGGCAAAAGATGATGAATATGTTAAACGTTCAATAGCAAATTCAATTTATGTAGTAATGTTATCGGCTATTTTAATGGGTGTTTTAGGTTTTGTATTATCTGGTCCTGTGCTCAGATTCTTAAATACGCCGGATAATATAATTGCTGACTCTATACTTTATATGAGGATAACATGTTTGGGTCTTATATCGGTTGCAGCCTATAATGGTATATCGGCTATTTTACGTGCTTTAGGGGATTCAAGGACACCATTGGTATTTTTGGTTATTGCCACAATGCTAAATGTTGTGTTGGATTTATTTTTTGTAATTGTTTTTAAATGGGGTGTGGCAGGTGTAGCTGTTGCTACTATTATTTCGCAAGGAGTAGCTGCACTTGGTTGCTTTTGGTTTGCTTTTAGAGAAAATCCGTATTTTTTTATTTCTAAAGAAGACTTACAACTGGATAAAACAATAATTAAAAAATGTATAAAATTAGGTTTTCCTATAGCTGTGCAGAGTTCTATGATTGCAATATCTTTAGTGGCTTTGCAAAGTGTTGTAAATACCTTTGGATCTGTAGTGGTAGCAGCGTTTACTGTTACAAGCAGAATTGAGCAGTTAGTACAGCAGCCTTACAATTCTCTAGCTACGGCATTGTCTACTTACACTGGTCAGAATGTTGGGGCCAATCAGATTGAAAGAGTAAAAAATGGATTTATGAAAAGTTTTATAATAATGGGATGCTTTACTCTTTGCATGCTACCTTTAGTACAGTTTTTCGGACACTTTATTATGAATTTGTTTGTTGATGAAGTAGAAGTTATAGAATTGGGGACAAAGGCACTTAAAATTACCAGTTGGTTTTATCTTTCTCTTGGAATTATTTATATCACAAGAGGACTGCTTAATGGAGCTGGTGATGTTACGTATTCTTTGATTAACGGTGTTATAGAAATGATTGGAAGAATAGGTTTTGCAAAGCCATTGACGATGATACCTGGTATTGGTGTGTGGGGATTATGGGTTACTACCGCACTAACTTGGTTTATAACTGCAATTGCAAGTTTGATTCGTTATTGGGGAGGAAAGTGGAAGAGCAAATCAGTAGTACAACCTTCAATTGTTGCTGATTAGCTTTTGATATAAGTTTGCACATAAGTATCAAAAAGAAGTGTGAAAATACACTTCTTTTTTTTAGGCAAAATTAAATAAATAACTGATTGATATGAGTTGCAAAAAATTCGATTAGGATTTTTTTTGCAAAGTAAAATAAGGTTCCTCTGCATGGGTGTATATTTTAATTGTGTTGCATATTATGGAAATAACATTGCGTAGAGGCTTAGAGAATGTTAACGAAGCGAAGGATTAGTCGAATCACTGTTCTACGCGTAGCGAGTTTACATTCTCTTAGCCTCGGAGTTTTAGTTATTGGAATAATATGGTTCGCGATGATTGAAAACACCCCCTCTGCATGGAAGCTTAAAAAGCTTCCGTAATGGTGGCTGTGTATTGAAATATTGAATATGTATTTTTTTGAAACTTTTTTATGACGTGTTTTTAAAATATGTACCTTGATATTATGGGATATATTATAACAAAACAACAAAGCATATATAATATAAGCAGGCATATCTATTTAAAGTAAAAAAGTTCGAGATGTGAAATAGGTTACTTACACAAAGCTTCAAAACCAATGAAAAATCCTTCTCTTAGCATAGGTTGCATAGGCGATCAGTGTAGCGTAGCGAAACGACCAGCCTCGGAGCTTTAGTTCTTGGAATAATATGTTGCAAAATCAAAAACTGCACCCTTGTATAGGTTGTTTTTGGAAACCACTTATCAATGTAAAACACGAACTGAGTTTAAAAAAAGTAAATAGTTAGGAGTTTTGGAATGCAGAAAAAAGTTGTTGAAACGATAGAAGCTAAAAGACTGAAACAATCTAGGGATAAGAAATATTTATGGCGCCATTGGGGTCCGTACTTAAGTGACAGACAATGGGGGACTGTTCGTGAGGATTATAGTACTGATGGTAGTGCATGGGAGTACTTTCCTCATGAACATGCCCGCTCAAGAGCATATCGTTGGGGAGAAGATGGAATAGCAGGGATTTCAGATATAAAGCAGAATTTATGTTTTGCTCTAGCATTGTGGAATGGAAATGACCCTATTTTAAAGGAACGGTTTTTCGGTCTCACAGGGAATGAGGGTAATCATGGTGAGGATGTAAAGGAATACTATTTTTATTTGGCAAATACTCCAAGCCATTCGTATATGAAATTCCTTTATAAATATCCCCACATTGAATATCCTTATAATTGGTTGGTTCATGAAAACAAAAAACGCCAAGGGATTGAAGGACGAGGTGGAAAGGAATTTGAATTGTTGGATACGGGAGTGTTTGACGAGGACCGATACTTTGATGTTTTCGTAGAATATGCAAAGAATTCACCGGAAGATATATTGATAAGGATAAAAGTAATTAATCGAGGGATGGAAGCTAAAAATATTTGGGTTTTACCTACACTTTGGTTTCGCAATACATGGTCGTGGGGATATGACACAGAGTCAAAGCCCTCAATAAAACATATTGCAACTCAAAAAAGTTTTGATGTTTTAAAAGCAACTCACAATACACTTGGATCAAGGTGGTTGTATTGTGAGCAACATAGCGAAATTTTATTTACAGATAATGAAACAAATCTTGAATGCTTCAATATAGAGAATACAAATACTTATGTAAAGGACGGAATAAATAAATATATAGTTGAAGGGGTAAAAGAGGCTGTTAACCCAAATAAGATAGGAACAAAGGCTTCGGCTTGTTATCACTTTAATGTTGAAGCTGGGGAGGAAAAAGTAATACGATTAAGACTATGTGACACAAAAGATCTATCTAACCCCTTTGATTCCGGATTTGATGATGTTATTAAAACCCGTGAAGTTGAAATGAATGAATTTTATGATTCTATATGTCCTTTAAGTATTGATGAGGATATTAAAAATATCCAAAGGCAAGCTTTTTCCGGCTTATTATGGACAAAGCAATTCTACTACTACTCTGTTAAGCAGTGGGTTAATGGTGATCCTTCAGGACCGCCTCCTCCGAAAGTAAGAAAAAAGGGCAGAAACAGTGACTGGTTGCATATTCAATGTGAAGATATTATATCCATGCCGGATAAATGGGAATATCCTTGGTTTGCTGCATGGGATCTTGCTTTTCACACCATACCGTTGTGCTTGATAGATCCTGATTTTGCAAAGCAGCAGTTGCATTTGTTCACAAAGGAGTGGTATATGCATCCTAATGGACAGATGCCTGCATATGAATGGGCGTTTGGTGATGTGAATCCTCCGGTTACAGCCTGGGCAGCGTGGGAAGTTTATAAAACAGAGGAAAAATATTATGGACAAAAAGATAATGAATTTTTAAAATGTATGTTCAATAAACTTCTGTTGTATTTTACCTGGTGGGTAAATCGTAAAGATACTTATGGAAACAACATATTTGAAGGTGGTTTCTTGGGGCTTGATAATATTTCAATGTTTGATAGAAGTCAGCCAGATATACCAAATGTTATAATAGAACAGTCGGATGGAACAGCATGGATGGGAATGTACTGTCTTAATATGCTAAAGATTTCTTCGGAGTTGGCAAAAACAGATCCCGTATATAAGGAGTGGATCGGAAAATTCTTGCAGCATTTTTTCTACATAGCAGATGCCATGAATCATATAGGTTCAGATGGCCTAAACCTTTGGGATGATGAGGATAAGTTTTATTATGACCTTATGAGGATACCCGGCAGAATAGAGAGAGTAAAGGTAAGGTCAATGGTTGGACTTATACCTCTTTTAGCTGTGGAGTTTTTTGAGTATGAAGAATTATTTACAAACTCGCATATGGATTTTTCAAGTTCTAATAATGGCAAGGATTTGCAAAATCAGCTCAAATGGTATATGAAGCACCGACCTGACCTTACAAAACACAAAAATGTTTTTATAATGGGATTGGAAGATAACTATAATTTTTCTGACAAAGGATTGTTGTTGTCTTTTGTGAACAAAGAAAAGCTCGAACAAATTTTAAACAGGATGCTTGATGAAAATGAGTTTTTAAGTCCTTATGGGATAAGATCTTTATCAAAATACCATGAGAGTAATCCTGTTTGTATTAATATATACGGAAAAGATTATGGAATAAAATATGAGCCATCTGAATCTACTTCCGGTATGTTTGGAGGTAATTCAAACTGGAGAGGTCCTGTGTGGTTTCCGCTAAACTATATGATTATTGAGGCATTAAAAGAGTTTTATCAGTACTTTGGGGATGAGTTTAGGGTTGAATGTCCTAAAGGATCAGGTAAGTTTATGAATATGTTGGAAGTGTCTGAGGAATTGTCAAGACGACTTGTGGCAATATTTAGGCCGGATGATTCTATAAATAGAGAAAGACCCGTTTACGGCGATTCGTATAAGTTTCAGAGGGATCCTTTTTGGAAAGATTTGATTTTGTTTTATGAGTATTTTCATGGTGATAATGGGAAGGGATTAGGTGCAAGTCATCAAACTGGCTGGACATCATTAGTTGTTAAACTAATTCAAGAAAATTCGCTTCGCTCATGACTTTAATTCTTTTTTGGTTAAGAATACAAATTAATGATAGTGCTATTTTATAAACTACCATTAAGGTTATACCTGCCTCGTTTTAGTATCAAATGTCTCCATTCGAAGACCTTCGCATAGAATCTGTATGCCTTGTCTTGATAATTTTTCGCCGCGTATTAAGGACATCGTCCTATACGCTAAAAATGCCATCCGTGGCATTTTTGCTTCAAATTATCAATCCTTCGGCTACAGCTTCGCCTCTTTCGAACGAAGTGAAAGAGGTAAAAGCGAAGGGGCTCGATGCCCCGTAGCTTTTCTTCTAATGCTCACGTCTAAGAATTACATCATTTGACACTAAAACAGGTTGTACTTTTAATTAGCTTCTTTATTTTTGTTTTACATTTTCTGGGTCTTTTATAAATTCCTATACGCCAAAAAAATTGATTTTGAATATGAAAAAGTGTGCATATTTTAATCGTGCGCCATATTATGGAAATAACATTGCGTAGAGGCTTAGAGAATGTTAACGAAGCGAAGGAATAGTCGAATCACTGTTCTACGCGTAGCGAGTTTTGATTCGACCCGTAGCTTTTTTTACATTCTCTTAGCCTCGGAGCTTTAGCTGTTGGAATAATATGGTTCGAGATGGTTAAATACACCCTATGAAAAATATGACACTTTCTGTTGTGAGGTAAAAATGTTAGAATAAATATATGTGTTTTGGAAAGCTCTATTTGAACGAAGGCGTGGAGGCTAAAAAACAATATTGTGGCGGAAGCTGCAAGCGCAGAAATTTAATATATTAGCAAAAAATATGGGGGTATTAAAATGGTTATAAAAAAGAGGACAACAATGTTTTTTGCAGCACTTATTGCTGCCATAATATTTATTAATGTTTTACCGGTTAATACATTTGCGACTACAAATGCTTGGGATACCTATTCTGAGTTTATACCTAATGAAACACCTGTAGTTAAAAGGGAACTCAGGAGTACATGGATTAGCACAGTGTTAAATCTTGATTGGCCCTCAAGCGATGCAAGGAAAATAGAAGATGATCAAGAGAGAATAAAAGAGAGTAAGCAAGAGCTTATTACTATATTGGACAAAATAGTTGAGATGAATATGAATGCTGTATTTTTTCAGGTCAGCCCTGAGGCAGATGCGTTTTATAAGTCAGAAATAGTTCCGTGGTCTAGGTATTTGACAGGAACTTTTGGAAAAGATCCGGGGTTTGATCCTCTTTCTTTTGCCATTTCTGAGGCTCATAAAAGAAATTTGGAATTTCATGCGTGGTTTAACCCCTACAGAGTATCGGTGGACATGAAAAGTGCTACGAGAGAGTCCCTTAATATTGATAAAAGTGTTTATAAAGAACATCCTGAATGGATTAAGAACTCTATGGGAAGGTATGTAGTTGATCCTGGAATACCTGAAGCAAGAAAGTGGGTAATAGACCGTGTTATAGAAGTTGTTAATAATTATGATGTGGATGGGGTTCATTTTGATGACTATTTTTACTATGAAAAAACCGTAGGAGAGCTTAAGGATGAGGGTACTTATAATAAATATAACAATGGGCAATTTTCAAATATAGGAGATTTTAGGAGGAATAATACCTACCTGTTGGTTAGTGAACTTTCAAAAGAGATAAAGAAAACGAAATCATGGGTGAAGTTTGGCATAAGCCCTGCAGGAATATGGGGCAACAAAAAGGATGGTCTTTCGAATGGTTCAAATACAGAGGCAAGTTCAACCAATTACAATAATTGTTTTGCAGACACAAGAAAATGGGTGACAGATGAAATTATTGACTATATAGCACCTCAGATTTATTTTTCCTTTGGATACTCAAGAGCAGCTTATGGAGAGTTGGCAACGTGGTGGTCAAATGTATGCCAGGGTAAAAATGTCCACCTATATATAGGTATGGCGCTATACAAAATAAATGACAGCTATGATAAGTATTTTACAAGTAACGATGGAATTGAGGAGTTTACAAGGCAGCTTAAGTTTAATTCGGTAAAACCTGAGATAATGGGAGATATCATGTTTAGAGTGAAAAATCTATATGATGAAAAAAAACAGCCGGTTGTAAACACTATGAAGAGCTTAAGATCAACTAAAGCACTCGTCCCCGTTATGACATGGAAGGGTGGTTCGGCTCCAACAAATCCTGTAGACGGCAAATTAGAGATTGTATCAGATAAACTGAAACTGACATGGAAGGATAATGACCCAAATACCTCATATTATGCTATTTATCGTTTTAATATACATGAAAGTTCTAATATTAATTCTGAGAAAGGTGCAAAGAATCTTGTTGCTACCGTAAGAAAGTCTGAAAATGGTGTACAGGAGTTTGTGGATACAGGTATTTATAATACTGAAAAAGTATTTTATATTGTTACTGCTTTAGATAGACTGCACAATGAAAGTGGGCCTCTTACAATTTCAACAGAGCAATCGGAGTATTTTTGGGACGTAGGTTTAAAACACTCTTGGGCTATAAGTGCTATTGATTCACTATATGAAAAAGATGTGGTAAAGGGTGTTGGAGACGGACTATTTAGCCCGGGTGTGAATACCAAAAGAGCGGATTTTACAATTATGGCGGTTAAAGCTTTGGAATTTGATGCTGATTTTGAAGAAAATTTTATAGATGTAGGTCAAGATGACTATTACTACAATTCAATAGGTGTGGCAAAAGAACTTGAAATTGTAAAGGGAATGGGTGAAAGGTTTGTTCCTGAAGGAAGTATAACGAGGCAGGACATGATGGTTATTATGTTCAATGCTTTAAAAGTTAAGGGGATAACCTATGAGAAAGACGACTATGATTACCTTGCAAAGTATAGTGATAGAAGCCAAATTAGTGATTATGCTAAAGATGCAGTGGAATTTCTTACAAAATTAGAAATCGTGCAAGGTTTTGATGGAAGGTTAAATCCTAACAAGTTAGCTACGAGGGCTGAAATTGCAGTTATACTCCAAAACATTTTAGAAAAGGCGATACCAAAAACCTCGCTAGTATTTGATGAAAATACTCCGTCAGACTGATTTTATTGGGTTGGAACTATAAATTCTAACTAAAGATTCTTTGAACAACTTACATTTCTTAATTTTAGTTTTCGGAAAATAACATACATTTGGCGATAAAAGTAAAAAAATATATTGTAATAAACTAGGACTTTGAATATATTCAAAGTCCTAGTTTTTGTTGATTTTTATGTTGAAAAATCAACAACGATATTCTTATAAAACGGGTGTATTTAATCATCGTGGACCATATTATTCTAATAACTAAGCTGGTCGTTTCGCTACGCTCGCTTAACTGCTCGCCTATGCAACCTAGGCTAAGAGAATGTAAAACTCGCTACGGATCGAATCAAAACTCGCTTCTAAGTAGGAAATTGATTCGACTAATCCTTAGCTTCGTTAACATTCTCCAAGCCCTTACACAATGTTATTTTCATAATATGGATCGCAATTAAAATATGCACCCTTATAAAACAGTATATATTGTCACATCATGTCTGTAATGGTATAATATAATGTATAAAATTAATGCATTGTTAAATGTATTAATTTTATGAAGTTGTCAAGTAAAGGCATCCGGAGCACATATATATAATAAGGCATATATGTTGAAAATTTGGTTTTGGTCCGTAAGAATTAAAATTATTGGGGGTGCTATACTTGCCGTATACGTTTAATGGTATTGGTAGCTGGTATTATGGTAAAAAAAATGAACATGCTCATCAAGGTGCATGTGAATTTTGTGGTCAAAATACGCAATTAAAATCCTATGACACCACAAAATTTTTTGTTCTACTATACATACCTATTATTCCTCTAGGTGAAAAAAGGGTTATTGACGAATGTGCATGTTGTAAAAAACACCGTGTTGCTAGTCTTAAGGAATGGGAAGCTAATCTTAAAGAAAACATTGATTCATTACATAAGAAGTGGCTACTTGATACAAAGAATGTCGAAGCTGCAATGGAACTTCTCCATGCAATAGCTTATTTCAGAGATTACGAAAGGCTTGATTTAATTTCTCGGGATATTAAAATGCATTGTTCTTATAGTGCAGAAATTATGAATCAGTTGGGTTTGGTTCATTCTTTTTTAAATCAGTTCGAAGAAGCTGAAATGGCTTTTAATACTTCGCTTTCAGTACAACAAGACAGAACTGTAAGTGAAAACTTAGCGGAAGCCTTATCAAAAGGTTTAAAGCCTGACAAGGCTAAACCGTATCTCAATCATATATTACAAGAAAAAATAACCAATAAACTCTATTATATTTTCTTACTTATTGAATCGTATCAGTATAAGGGACACCACAGCGCTGCATTGCAAGTAATTGAGGAATGTGAAAATGCATTTGCTGAAATTAAAAATAGTAAAGAGCTTCGAAAATATCGTAAAATATCTCAACGTAATTATTATAGTTCTCGCAGCATAAAAGGTTCTTTGATTTCTGCAAAATCGAAGAAAAAAGAGCCGTTAAGTTTTCGTTTTATATTACCGAAAATTATTTTTCCTGCATTTATTTTGCTTTTATTTATGACTTATATGGTGCATGCATTTTTATTGGGTTTATCAAGAGAGGTGCACGTTGTAAATGGTTTAGACATACCCTACAAAATAGAAGTAAATGGGGATGTAATAGATCTTCAGCCTATGAGTAGAAAAGTAGTTAAACTACCTGAGGGCAATTTAAAGGTGGATATAATAGATTTAGATTATGATGAAAACCTTACAGTGGATATGAAAACACCCTTTTGGACGCGACCTTTAGATAAGTCTGTTGTGATTATAAATCCAGATAAAGTAGCCGTTTTTCTCTGGCAGGAAACACAATATACAGTTGAAGAGGAAACCAATATAGGCTACGAGCCTCCCTATCGTTATTATGCAGGACAGCACTTTTACAAATTAGATAGTGTTGATTACCTCTTTAAAGAATTTCCTGAAACTCTTATGATGGAAGAGGGCACTGTAAAAACTAAGTCTCAGCTAATTCAGTTAAAAGGGAGCGAATTAAATACAAGTTATGTGGATATTTTGACTAACCTTGATTCTGAAAGTGCTGTTTCCTATTCAAAAGCCCGGTTAGACTATGAACCGGATAGTGAAATTAATCTTTATGCACATTTAGCCTATTGTGATCAGGATAGTGCTATCGATCTTTTAAAAACAAGATTAGATGAAAGACCTATATTAATAAATTGGCACCGGATTTATCAAAGTTATATGGAAGCATATGACCCTTCGTATGATTTAGAAGGAGAGTATACTTCTTATTTGGAGAAGGAAAAAGATAATAAAGCATTGTATTATCTGCTTAGTAGAATTTTAGTTGATGCAAAAGATTCAGAGGAATTGCTCCTTAAATCAACTACAGGTAGTGATCCATGTCCATACGGTTACTATGGGTTGGCGTATCAAAGGTTATCTGATGGCATATTTGACAAGGCTTTATTTTATGCACAAAAGGCTTCAGAAGCCATGCCAAAGCAGGAAAGCTTTGATATGATTTTAAAACAGGCTATGTTGGCACAAGGGAAATATGACCTGTTATTTGAGAGTATCAAATCCCAACAGGATGTGTCTCCATTTAATGGCGATTTGGTAGCTGAAGAGTTGCGTATACATATGGCAAAAGGGGATTCTACTAGTGCGACAAAAGCTATTTCAGATTATCTAGAGCGAATTGAGGAATTTGACCAAGAATTCAAACAGATGTGGGATTCTTATTTAAACGGAGTAATTGCTTATTGTACAAATGATGTGGCAACATATGCCGCTTCAATTGAGGGAATTGAAGATTATCAATGTGCCTTTGAAAGTGCTTTTATTAAAGGAGAATTTGATAAAGCTTCACAAATAGCATTGGATAATGGATTAGATGGTTCATACTATCTCTTGCTTTATTTAGCGCAGGATAACCCTGATTCTGCTTCTGGATATCTTAACAAGGCAATAGAGGCCTATAGTAGTGGAGATAAAACCTCAAGAGTTGTAGCTGAATATCTTTCAGGGGCTAAAGATTTTGAAGCATATGAAGCAAAAGCATTAGTAATACTCCCTGAGTCAAAGTGCATTGTAATGGCAGCATTAGGTAAATTAAACCCTGCTTATCAAAATGAGTTTTATACATTTGCAAAAAAACTTAACTATGATAGAGTGTTCCCTTATCACTTTATCAGCAAAATAGTTGAGAACAATTAATGATTAATGAGTATAGAAATTATGGAGAATTAGGGATAACGAAAAAATAACTTTCTATTCTCATATTGTAAAACATTATCAAATCAAGTTTTTTCGTTATCCTAGAGTTTGAACTTATATTTTAATCGTTCCTTAGCATGAAAAGTATTGTTATGCGGGCCCTTTTTTATTAAAATAGAAAAGGGCACTGTTTTTAATAGACTTTTATTTAAAGCAATATCTAAAAATTTATTTGAGTACTATTAAAGGGGATTAGTTTTATTAAATTACAAAAGGGTGCATATTTTAATTGTGAGACATATTATGGAAATAACATCTGCGTAGAGGCTTAGAGAATGTTAACGAAGCGAAGGATTAGTCGAATCACTTTTCTTCGCGTAGCGAGTTTTGATTCGACCCGTAGCGAGTTATACATTCTCTTAGCCTCGGAGCTTTAGTTATTGGAATAATATGGTCCACGATGATTAAATACACCCATTACAAAAAAGAACAGTGGAATAAAAAGATAACGTTTGCTATAATAATACAAAGGATAATTGAAGGAGGAAAATAAAAGATGGAAAATATGCCTAAAGTTAAAATTGGTATTGTTGCTGTAAGTCGTGATTGCTTTCCTGAAGAGTTGTCTGTAAATAGAAGAAAAGCAGTTGTAGAGGCTTATAAAAAGAAATATGATATAGAGGATATATATGAATGTCCTGTGTGTATCGTAGAAAGTGAAATACATATGGTTCAAGCCCTTGAAGATATCAAGAAGGCTGGATGTAACGCGTTGTGTGTATATCTTGGAAACTTTGGTCCCGAAATATCTGAAACATTATTGGCAAAACACTTTGAAGGTCCTAAGATGTTTGTTGCTGCTGCTGAAGAGAGCCAGAATGACTTGTCTGACGGACGTGGTGATGCATATTGTGGTATGCTCAATGCAAGTTATAACTTAAAACTTCGAAATGTGAAGGCATATATTCCTGAGTACCCTGTAGGTACTGCTGAGGAATGTGCTGATATGGTAAATGAGTTTGTACCTATTGCTAGGGCGTTAATTGGTATAGCAGATTTGAAGATTATAAGCTTTGGTCCTAGACCGTTAAACTTTTTGGCTTGTAACGCGCCTATAAAGTGTTTGTATGATCTAGGTATTGAGATTGAAGAGAACTCAGAGCTTGATCTTTTTGAAGCTTTCAATAAGCATGCAAATGATCCTAGAATTCCTGATGTAGTAAAGGACATGGCATCTGAGCTTGGTGGTGGCAATAAGAAACCTGAAGTACTTGAAAAGCTGGCACAATATGAATTAACTCTTCTCGATTGGGTTGAAGCTCATAGAGGATATAGAAAATATGTAGCTATTGCCGGTAAATGTTGGCCTGCATTCCAGACACAGTTTGGTTTTGTCCCCTGCTATGTAAATAGCCGTCTTACAGGACGTGGTATTCCTGTATCTTGTGAGGTTGATATCTATGGTGCATTAAGTGAGTTTATAGGTACTGCGGTATCTAATGATATTGTTACATTACTTGATATAAACAATTCCGTACCTCAAGATATGTATAAGGAAGCTATCGAAGGTAAATTTAATTATACTCATAAAGATACTTTTATGGGCTTTCATTGTGGAAACACAAACATTAAGAAACTTTCGGCTTGTAGCATGAAGAATCAGAAAATTATGGCTAGAAGTCTTCCAGTAGAGGTTACAAATGGTACTCTTGAAGGAGATATTGTTCCTGGAGATATTACATTCTTCAGGTTGCAATCTACAGCAGATACAAAACTTCGTGCATACATCGCAAATGGTGAAGTGCTACCTGTTGCGACTAAATCATTTGGTGGAATCGGTGTATTTGCTATACCAGAGATGGGAAGATTTTATCGTCATGTGTTGATTGAAGGTAATTTCCCACACCATGGTGCAGTTGCTTTTGGACACTTCGGAAAGACTTTGTTTGAGGTGTTTAAGTATTTAGGAGTTGAATATATTGGATTTAACCAGCCTAAGGAAATGTTGTATAAGACTGAAAATCCTTTTTAGGCTGTTGTTTCTAGATTGTAGTTCAAATAATTTGGCTTGTAAACTGAGAGGCTTTTAAGTGGGTGTGATTAACCTTTTTGTAACATATTATGGAAGAACATCTGCGTAGAGGCTTAGAGAATGTTAACGAAGCGAAGGATTAGTCGAATCATTGTTCTACGAGAAGCGAGTTTTGATTCGACCCGTAGCTTTTTTTACATTCTCTTAGCCTCGGAGCTTTAGTTATTGGAATAATATGTTGCAAAATCAAAAACTGCACCCGTTTTTAAGTCATAACAAAGTGGATTTTTTGAGAGTTTAAGAAATGATTAAAAATAGGCAGTGAAAATATTAGTTTTCACTGCCTATTAATTCTAATTTGGCACATTCTGTTTATCTTTTTTAAACAACTTTTCTGTACTCTTCACTTTCTTTCATAACCTTTATAAATATTTGTACAATATCTGAATCAAATTGAGACCCACAATTTCTCTCCAGCTCTAAAAATGCTTCATTCATGTTCATACCCGAACTGTAAGGACGTTCAGACAACATTGCATCAAAGGAATCAGCAACACATAATATTCTTGCCCCTAAGCTGATGGATTTACCTGAAAGACCATGTGGATATCCATGACCATCATATCTTTCGTGGTGGTGTATAACATAATCAATAAGTTGGCTCATACTAAGTGGTTCAAGAATATTTGCACTATACACAGGATGTTGTTTGATTATATTAAGTTCTGTGTCCGTTAGATTTCCTGTTTTACTCAGAATCAGTTTTGGTACCTCAACTTTTCCAATATCATGAAGTAATCCTGCATACTGAAGCATGCTAATGTCTTTCATACTTAAATTAAGTGCTTTGCCTATCATTACAGCGTAATGAGCTACACGCTCACAGTGCCCTCTAGTATATTTATCCTTAGCGGATATGGTACTTAGCAAAGCTTTAAATACACCTATCATATGTTGATGATCAGAACTTATATTCTTTTTGAGTTTTTTCAAAACATCCTGATAAAAGTGAATGTTATCTTTACCAAGGTTTTTAGAGTGGTAAAGAGCCATATCAGCTTGGTTAATGAGATCATCTTTAGTATCTGCTAAATCAGGATATACTGATAATCCCATAGACAAAGTTATATTATTGAAAGCATTTTCCTCAAAATATTTAGATTTTTTAGCTTCGTATAAATTACGTATTGTATGGGCAATTTGACTTGCAGATTGCAAATCATAACCGGGAAGAATTACTGCAAATTCGTCGCCTCCATACCTACAGACAATATTTTCTTTTCCTGCAGCTTCTTTTAATATTGTAGCTGTTCCTTTAAGTATATCATCACCATAATCATGACCACTTATATCATTGCACATTTTAAAATTGTCTATATCTATCATAACTAAGGCAACAGCGTTAGGGCTTGTTCTTGACTTTTTGATTTCATTGTCTAAGGCTGTATTAAAGAATCTGTGATTGTAAGCACCTGTGAGGTCATCAGTTACAGAAAGCAGTTCAAGTTTGTGTTTTTGTTCCTGCAGCTTTCTCTTTTGATTTTCCTGAAAAATTGCAAACATTGATACAATAATTGAGCAGACAACAGTAATTGCTTTTGACGTTAGACCTGCTAATATACTTACTTTAGGGTTCACAGTGTATGCGTATACAAGCATTCCTATTTCAAAGGCATTTATGAATAATCCTATTGACAGGCCAAAAAATCGGTAACGAAAAGCAAGATATATAGCAGCAAATATCTGAAATTGTCCTAATATTTGTTTAAAGCTTTCATATTCGGTTGGAAGCATAAGCAATGCTGACATTGAGATATATATAAATTCAACTAAAACGAATTCAAAGATATTATATGGTCTTCTAAAATACGTTTCTTTTACAGATTTAAGTCTTGTTTTTAGAGATATAAGAAGCTTACTTATTCTAGTCATTTATTTTGTCCCCTAATTGTTTGTTGTTTTTTACATTTTTTTAACCCTTACAATATATATGTTCTACATGTTTCTTAAGAACATTTACATTATAATATCATTTTTTATTATAGCATAATTTTTATTATAACCCAATAATTTGTTAAAATTTGCTTGTGAATTTTGGATGATTCCAAAAAATAATTGGTCATTTGCGGTTTCAAAAAATTTGATCTAGGGAATTTGTGATTTGAGTAGTATATATGTTGTTTTTTGAATCACATAAAATTTTTCGGTACAAAAAAATATACAAGAGAATACCTATAAATTAGGAACTTAATGTGCATAGAACAGAAAAAGCAACATCAAATAAATAGCTGAGCAACTGGAGTTTCAAAAAGCTTGATTGCCATTTTTTGCACAGCAAAATAATGTTCCTAAGTTTGGAGGCTTAAAAGCATCCATAATGGGATTTGTAACGAAAATAATGAATATGTATTTTTTGAAACTCCCTAAGTGCATTGTAACATAATGAAAGACTGGAAATTAGATGTATGAAAAGAACTAGACGTTTGCTCAAGGAGATGATAGTATTGGAAAGGTTTATTCTTCCTAAAGACTTTTTGATGGGAACTGCAACTGCTAGCTTACAGATTGAGGGAGGAGACAGGAATAATACATGGTATAAATGGTGCGAAGAAGGAAATATCAAGGATGGATCCCATTGTATTACTGCATGTGATCATTGGAATAGGCTAGAGGAGGACACAGAGCTTCTAAAAGAATTAAATGTAAATACTCATAGAATGAGTCTTGAATGGAGCAGAATTGAACCAAAGGCTGGAGTATTTTCTAATGAGGCTATTGAACATTACAGATATGAGATACAGCTGCTTATAAAAAATGGAATAAGGCCTTTGGTTACTCTCCACCATTTTTCTGAACCCCTTTGGTTTCTTGAAATGGGAGGGTGGACAAAGAGGGAAAACTCCTATTACTTTATAAAATATACCAAATATATTGTTGAAAAACTTGGTGATTTGGTTTGTGATTGGGTAACTTTCAATGAGCCTAATGTTTATACAAAGTTTGGATACATTTTCGGTATATGGCCTCCAGGAATTAGAAGACTGTCAAAGAGTTTTAAGGTATATACTGAGATAATCAAAACACATATAAAGGCGTATGAGACTATACACAGTATCCGAAGCGAAATGGGATTTAAGGGTAAAACCAAGGTTGGATTTGCTATGCATATACGTATTTTTTGTGGTGTTTCCATTTTTGGCAAAATGATAGCTAAAGTAGTGGACTACTTTTTTCATGAACTGTATATGGAAGGAATGATAAAAGGAAAAATTAAATTTCCGTTGTCAAAAGCTGGGTGCAAATATTGTAAAGGTAATCATGTTGATTTTATAGGTATAAACTACTACACGCGAAATATAGTTGAGTTTGTGTTTAGTCCCTCCAATTTATTTCATACTTTAAAATTTGATAAGGCATTAGATAAGACTGATCTTGGTTGGGATATATATCCTAAAGGAATATACCAGGTTTGCAAAAAATATTATAAACGTTACAAATTGCCAATTTATATAACTGAGAATGGAATAAGTGATCAAAGCGATTTAAAGAGACCGTTTTTTATATGTAGTCATTTATGGAATGTGGCAAAGGCTATAGATGATGGGATTGATATTCAAAGATACTATCATTGGACGTTGATGGATAACTTTGAATGGTTAGAAGGAGAAAGTGCAAATTTTGGGCTTTACCACTGCAATTTTAGAGATCAAAAAAGAACAATAAGACGAGGAGGCAAACTGTACAGCATGATTTGTAAAGAAAATAAGTTGACAGACGAAATGATACAGGAGTTTTTAAAACGTTGAAACTAGATTCGTGTTTTAGGGTATATTCACTATTTCAGTTAAAAAGCCCATTATGGAAAATTTTAAGATTCCAAGCAAAGGGACATTATTTTTCTATGCCAAAAGTGGCAATCAAATTTTTAAAAGTAGAACCTGTTTAAAGTATTATTGCCACCTGTATCAAAAGACTAATTCTCAAATCAAACTTCCGATCTTCTTTCAAAAGTTTATCGGAATTTTTTTAGATGCATCTATAAATATTTTTTATAAGACTGTTTGTTTAACTAAGTATTAAAATTTTTTATTTATTCTTCCTTAAGTTATAAGTTAAAAACTACATTAATAAACAAATTATAAATTCTTTGTTAAACAATTGAAAATTATTGACTATTTTGATAGTATTAATAATCGTTGAAAAATTGATATTGTAGGTGGTGATATTAAGACATTATATTAAAGTTATGAAGATTTTTCGCAAAAGGACTAAGTATAAAAATTAAAAAGGAGAGTGTAGAAATTGAGTAAGAAAAAAAGAATTACGTCTATTATTAGTGCTGGTGTAGTTTTTACCCAGTTATTTATTTCTTCGGGTATTATGTATTTAAGTGAACAAAATATTTATGCAGCTCCAGCTGATAAATATTCACAGAAGGCGAGTGAAAAAGTAAAAAATATGGAGCAAGTTAGTTCTAAAAATAGTACTAAGAAAAAGAAAAAAAGATTTATTGTTAAGTACAAAGAGAATATAAGTCATGACGAAATTAATGAAGTGGAAGCATTAGTTTCAAAAAAAATTAAGATAAATAAAGTAAAAGATAAGAAGAATCATAATTGGGGTAAAGCAAAAGGTAAGAAAAATCATAATTCTGGCAAAATAGAAGTGTATGAATTTGATGAAACAGATGATATAAAGAATTCTGTTAAAGAGCTGAATAAGATTGAAAACATTGACTACATTCAGGAAGATTATGAATTAGATGTTTTTGATTATCCAAGTGACCCAAAATTCTCTGATCAATGGTATTTGCATAACGAGGAACAAGAAATTGAAGGGTCTATAGGGATTAATTGTATTGATATAAATGCAATAAATGCATGGAAAAAAACAAAGGGTTCAAAAGATGTAGTTGTTGGTGTAATAGACACTGGAGTGGATATATACCATGAAGATTTAAAAAATAATATTTACATAAACAGTAGAGAGATACCCAATAATGGTATAGATGATGATTTAAACAATTACATAGATGATTATCAGGGGTGGGATTTTGCCAATGATGATAATACAGTGTTTGATTCTTCAATATATGATAAACATGGAACTCATGTAACAGGCATAATCGCGGCTACAGAGAATGAAGTCGGGATATGTGGAACAGCTCCTAACATAAGAGTGCTACCAGTGAAATTTATTAACGGTAGTAGTGGTTATACATCGGATCTAATTAAAGCAATAGAGTATTGTAAAGACATGAATGTAGATATCGTTAATTGTAGTTGGGGGTGCTTGGAAGATAATTATGCATTAAAAGAGGCTATGGAAGAAAGTGGACTTACTTTTATATGCGCCGCTGGAAATAATGGTCTTAATACTTCAGATACGAAAATTTATCCAGCTTGCTTTGAATTACCCAATATTATATCCGTTGCGGCTACAGACAATAAAGGTAACCTTGCTAATTTTTCGAATTATGGAGATGATATTGACCTTGCGGCACCTGGAGCAAGGATTTTAAGTACACTTCCTAATAACAGCTATGGATTTCTTAGTGGGTCTTCAATGTCAGCACCATTAGTAACTGCAGCATTATCATTGTTAAAGAGCTATGATAATAATATATCTCAATCAGACATGATAAATAGGATTAAAAATTGTGTTAATCATACAGATAACCTAAGTGGCATGGTAGCATCGGGGGGGAGTTTGAATGTAGACGCAGTTATCAATAATACAGTTTCAAATTATATAGAAAATATAAAACCTACGCCAACACCAACAACTATGTATACAATACTCCCTGCAAATACACCTGCTGGAGAGAAATGTATTGATGAAATATAATAGAACCTAAAGACAATTCATTGGAAGGAAATAATAAGCAAATAAAGCCAATTACTGAAAATGATAGTCTAGATGCAGTGTGTTCAAGTGTATATGCGCAAAACAGTTTGTCTGATGCTTACGAATTTAATGATAGCAAAGAGACTGCTGCAACTATAGCACAAGGTATAAATATTAGTGCAAATATAAATATAGATAGTGACGAAGATTGGTATTGTGTGAACGCAACTACTACAGGAAAGATTACAGTAACATTAGATAATATTCCTGAGAATTGTGACTATGATATTACAATATATAATAAGAATGGTGCTTTTATTACAAGTTCTTCGGCATCGGGAAATACACCAGAGAGAGCAAATGCTTTAATTAATGAGTCAGGAGTATATTATATAAGGGTATATTCGTGGAGTGGTTCAAATTATGCATCTAATTATAATCTTAAAGCAGTTGTTTCAAAACCAGATAGTTATGAAGTTAATGATTATATGCAACAGTATAAGGAAATACAGTTAAGGGATAGAGTAACTGCAACCATTGACAATTTAAAAGACGAAGATTGGTTCAGAATAAATATCAGTCAGAGTGGGGATTATGTATTTGCACTTCAAAACATTCCAATTGGTACAGATTATGATTTATATGTGTACAACCTTGCAGGAGATAATATATGTAAATCAACAATTGGGGCAAACAGTAGTGAAGTGATAAACCTATCATTGAGTCCTGGAGATTATTACATTAGAATATTGTCTTTTTCAGGATATTCAGATGCTAAAGAGTATGAATTTGCAGTTAATGAAAAACAGACAGTTTCTATGGAAATTGACAAGAAGTTTGCAAATGTAGGTGAAATTATCACTGCTACTATTAAAGTTGATGGTGTTGATAATATAGCTGGATTTCAAGCAAATATAATATTTAATCCAAAAGTATTACAAGTTGTAAATCCAGATACTGGTGAAATATATAATTCCAATACACTACCTACAGAAGGGGATATTTTAGTTGATTCCGATTATCCAAGTTTTTATTTGGCATCACATGATTTGCAAAAAGGTATTTTGAATTTTGGAAAGGTATACCAAGATTTAGAGGGATATAAAACTAGCGGAAATTCCGAAGCTACTGGAACTATTGCAAAAATCGGATTTAAGGTTTTAGAAGAATATGCTACCAATATTAGATTTGAAAAGCTTGTTTGCAAAAATGAAGGATTAGAGGACTCGATAGTAGAAGATGTTAATGTGTTTGATTGGAATGGAGATGAGGTACCAGAAAATGACTATTTAGTTGTTCAACCAATAACTATCAATCCATATTCAAATGTAATAATTAACAGTAGTTCTGTTACACAGTTTGATACAAGCGAGCCTTTATCACTAGGCGAAATTAAAGTTGCTTCTGCAGGAAGCTCTAAAATTTGTGGCTATATAAAACCTGATTTTGAAGATAACAAAAACTTATTATCGAATTTCAAGGTTCAGGTGTTAGGAACAGGAAATACGTCTGTTTATGATTATACAGATAGTAGTGGATATTTTGAAATAAATAATGCTCCAGATGATTGTTCGTATACTTTGCAAATATCAAAAAGTGGATATTTAAGCCGAACAATAAAAGTTCCTGTTAATGGGTTTCAGATTGGTACATTAGCTATGCCTATAAAAATGTGGGCAGGTGATTTAGTACACGATAATGCAATTAATTTGGAAGATATTACGGAGCTTTGTAAGTCGATTAATAGTAAAAAAGGAGAGGCTAAATATGATGCCGCTCGTGATTTAAACTCTGATGGAGCAGTAACTCTTGAAGATGTAATGATAATTGCAAAGCATTTTTGCAAAGTGCCTACTGATTATGATTATTATAGCCCAGTTGCAGTGGCAGAAGAATATGACTGGTACTATTTTACGATAACAGATGAAAATGGGGTTAGCGCTGAGATATATCTTTCTGAAATGGGAGAAACTACAAACACAGAAGCAGTTAAGGTAGTGGGAAAACGAAGCGACGAAGCGCTATGGTCTGAGTATTCATTAAGTGGGGGTGCATTTTCAAATCCTAGTATTACGTACGCATTTAATCCTATAATAAGTGGGGATGTCGCAATTGCATCAATAGATACAACGGCAGTTATTTTTAATGTGAAAGATGTGCAGGAAAAAATAGAACAGATAAAGAATAAACTTCTTAATATATTATATGAAAAAACAGGAATATATCCATTGACAAATGAAGAGATAAAAATGGTTGCAACTGGTATTGTTTTTGGAATAGATGATAATATGTTCTTTGGTGCGGCACATAAAATATTAAGGAGAGAGCCGTATGATGACGATTACTGTTTCATGCGTGCGAAAACTTTCACTGACGCCGTATTTACGGCAGCATATACTACTGCTGGAGTAGCAAGTGCTGTAGAAGCAGCTAGAGCTCTACAAACTGCAGGTGCAAGTGGAGCTATGGCATTAGCAACTTCCGCAACAGGTGTTGGTGGTGCTGCGTTCGGAAGTGTAGCAGTTGCAGAACTAGCAGAGGCAGCAGCAATGGCAGGCGTAGCAGTTGTTTCGGGATGCTTAGCTGGACGTTCACTGGGCATATTAAAAGCCGATGCAAATAGGTTAAGTAGTATAAAGAATAAGGGAGTCCTAAAGGCTGGAGATAAAACACCTAAAGGTAGGACGCTTACTGAACATGCGGCAAAAAATGCGAACAAACGTGGATTTACAACGAAAAGAATTGACGATATTATAGACAATTGGTCACACAAAGTATACCAATCTGAGGCAAAAACTGTCTATGCAAAGGTAAATGGAAACTTTTATGATGTTGTAATTACTAATAGAAATGGTGATATTGTAACAGTGGTAGGTGGAAATACTGAATCACTTAAAAATTGGAATGCTGTTACAAAGATGCTTAACAATTATGGTGGTTATTTCTCATTGCCACAGTTATAAGAGGAGGTTATTATGCCTAAGTTAATCAATACTCAAAACAATGTTGTTATGGAGATAAACTTAGTAAAGAACGAATGTTTTGATGTCAAAATTGGTCGAGATGATTTTGAAAATTGGATTCCTTTTGTATTTGATTTTATTATTGAGAAAATAGAAGTGTATTCATATACAGAAGAAAGTTTTGCAACTTTTTCTATTGAAGATATTAAAATCATGATAAAAAGGTTTGAATCAATAATCAAAGATAAATCCGAAGGGATTGAATTGAAGCGTTTAGGATGGGGGCCGATTGAAAATTATTTTAGTATCGAGTTTTATGAAACATATGAAGAAAACAGGGTTAATGTTGACCTATGGATTAGTGTTGGGGAATTAACATTAGGTAAGTCATCTGGATATGATAGAGGATTTAGTTTTGAAGTTACAACCGATTCACTTAAATCATTCATTGAAGGAATAAAGGAACAGTTTGAAGTTTTGGTTGGAGAACTCTAATACTTGTAAATTTATTTAGAAGTTCACAAACAGTCAAAGATCAAAAGTGTGTAATTCTTTTTCAGAATTATTGGAATTGCTTTATATTTTACCAGATGAAGAATTTTAGCTTATGTATTTTAAAATGGGTTGACTATTTAGTTGACCCATTTTTGATATAATCTATTTAGGCAGCATAATTGGAATATGTTTAAGAAGGTTTATGGAAGAAAATAGGTTAGATGATAAACCGTGCCGAGTAATAAAGATAAATACATAGTTTTGTTCAGTGTCTAGTAAACTAAAACCATTAATTTTTACGTTTTATAACGAATATGCTGATTGATACTAGGACTGTGAATAGTTGTATGTAAATCAATAAGTATTTACTTGGTTTTCTTGAAGGGGTGTTAGCGCCATTTGTTAAAAGATTTACCTTGACCTGTAATAATTTTGGGTATATAATCACAACATATGAATACATGCTCAAATGAACATGTTCGAGTTGAAGGAGAATGTAAATGAATAATAAAGATACTTTCAAAGGTAATTGCACCGAGATACATCAGAATAATATAGAAAGTGTCAGGTCTAATATGCCTTCCGAGGAAGATCTTTATGCAGTTGCTGAACTCTTTAAGGTGTTTGGAGACACTACGAGAATAAAGATAATCTGTGCTCTGTTTGAGGAAGAAATGTGTGTATGTGATATAGCAAAATTCCTCAATATGACGCAATCTGCGATATCACATCAGCTTAGAGTATTGAAGCAGGCAAGGCTTGTAAAGTGTAGGAGGGATGGAAGAGCTGTATACTACTCATTAGATGATGATCATGTAAAGCGTATATTTGAACAGGGATTAGCCCATATAAGGTGATTTAAAAAATAACCGGTACAACATTAAGGCGGTCTCAAAAACTTTAGACTTTGAAGAAGGGGTTTTTATGGATAACGAAAAGGAACTTGAGTTGAAAGACAATGAAAGAGCATTGAGAATTAAAGAAAAGGTAAAAAAAATAAAAGGTGTTAAAAATGCTTCTGTCGATCTTAATTTGAACAAACTTACTATTGAGGCAGAAAATGAAGATGTTTTAACTGAGATAACAATTGCTGTTTCAAAGATTGTAAAGAATATTGAAATTGATATAAATGTGGTTAAGCTAAATAATAAAAGCAGTGATTTGAATATTTTAGGAGGGGATTTTAATAAAAAAATACTGATAAGGTTTATATGTGGAGTAGTTTTATTTCTTATTCCGCTAATATTTTCATTGCCGTTTTGGGCAGAACTTTTGATGTTTATTACAAGTTACTCCATTTTTGGGATAGATGTAGTTTTTAAGGCATATAAAAATCTTTTGGGAAAGCAATTTTTTGATGAAAACTTTTTGATGAGTATAGCAACTATTGGAGCTTTTGCTATTGGAGAATATGCTGAAGGCGTTGCGGTTATGTTGTTTTATCAGGTAGGTGAAATTTTTCAGGATATGGCTGTAAACCGATCTAGGAATTCTATTAAGGCGTTGTTGGATATACGACCTGACTATGCAAATTTAAAGTCCGATAGAGATATTAAGAAGGTGTCTCCCCAAGAAGTAAATATTGGGGATTTGATTGTTGTCAAGCCGGGTGAAAAGGTACCTTTAGATGGAAGGGTAGTGGAAGGCAAATCTGTTATTGATGCCTCGGCTTTGACAGGGGAATCACTTCCCTTTGAAGTTGGAGTTGGAAGTGAGATTTTATCAGGAGTTATAAATAAAAGTGGTCTTATGACGGTTGAAGTAACAAAGGAGTTTGGACAATCTACTGTTTCAAAAATTTTGGACTTGGTACAGAATGCTGGAAGTAAAAAGGCTGCAACGGAGAACTTTATTACCAAATTTGCTAAGTACTATACACCTGCAGTTGTTATAATTGCGGTGTTGTTGGCATTTATTCCTCCGCTTATTATAGGTGGTGCTTCATTTGCGCAGTGGATTAACCGTGCACTTGTATTTTTGGTAGTGTCATGTCCATGTGCGTTGGTTATATCAATTCCTCTAGGTTTCTTTGGAGGAATAGGAGGCGCATCTAAGAGGGGTATATTAGTTAAGGGAAGTAATTTTTTAGAAGCATTAAATAGCATTGATACTGTTGTATTTGATAAAACTGGTACATTAACTAAAGGGTTATTTAATGTAACTCAAGTAAAACCTGTAGCTGGGTTTTCTAAGGGTGAACTACTAAGAGTTGCTGCATATGCAGAGAGTTTTTCTAATCATCCAATAGCTGAAACCATTTTAAAGAAATTTAAAGGTAAAATTGATAAATCAATAATTAAGGAACACACTGAAATGCCTGGCTATGGCATAAAGGTAGTTGCTGAAGGAAAAGAAATACTTGTTGGAAATTCAAAACTTATGCAAAGTGAGAATATTGAGAATATTGAAGATTCTAAAGATGGTGAGGTAGGAACTATAGTATATGTAGCAGTAGAGAGTAAATATGCTGGTTATATTGTTGTATCGGACGAGATAAAGGATGACTCGGCTGAGACTGTAAAAGAGCTTAAAAACATGGGAGTAAGAAGGGCCATTATGCTAACTGGCGACAATAGCGCTGTGGGATCAAAAATAGCAAGGCAATTGGGATTGGATGCAGTATATTCGGAACTCCTTCCTGATCAGAAGGTCGAGAGATTTGAAGACCTTTATAAGAACAGGCTGACTAAGGGAAATATAATATATATAGGAGACGGTATAAATGATGCACCGGTAATTGCAAGAGCTGATGTGGGAATTGCAATGGGGGCTTTGGGCTCAGATGCGGCAATAGAAGCGGCAGATGTTGTATTGTTAACAGATGAACCTTCAAAGCTTTTAAGTGCTATTGGGATTGCAAGACGAACCCGTTTTATAGTATGGCAGAATATTATTTTTGCATTGTCTGTAAAATTGGTGGTGTTGGTACTGGGTGCTTTTGGAATTGCAAATATGTGGGAGGCTGTATTTGCTGATGTGGGTGTGGCGCTCTTGGCGGTACTAAATTCCATGCGTGCAATGAAAGAAGGAAAAGTTGCAAAAGATGAAATAGGTGATAAAAAATAATTAGTACTTGCGGTTTCAAAAAATCTGATTTGCTTTTTTTGTATTGCAATATAATGTTTCACTGTTTGGAGTTTTAAGCTTCTATAATAGGGTTTGTGACCGAAATAATGTATAGGTTATTTTTTGAAATGTTCTAAAAGGTTGAGTACTTATGAATAAGGACAAGAAAGAAATAAAAATATCCGTTCGGAATCTAGTAGAGTTTCTTATGCGATCAGGTGATATTGATAGCAGCTTTTTTAGAGTGAATAGAGCTGTTGAGGGAACTAGAATTCATAAAAAGATACAAAAAGCGCAGAAGGAAGACTATAGAGCGGAAGTTACTTTAAAATACAATATTGAATACGATGAATTTGTATTAACTATTGAAGGGCGGGCAGATGGTATTATTGAAGGAATTGAAGGGGTTACAATTGACGAGATAAAAAGTACTATGTCGCCCCTTGAATTGATAGATGAAAATTACAGCAAAGTGCATTGGGCACAGGCAAAGTGCTATGCTTATATATATGCTACCTTAAATAATGTTGAAAAAATCGATGTGAGACTTACCTATTGCCATTTGGATACTGAAGAAATTAAATATTTGATTAGAACATTTAGTATTGCACAGCTAACAGAGTTTTTTGATAGCTTAACTAAAAGCTACTATAACTGGGCAAGGCTCGTATATGATTGGCAAATGAAGAGAGATAAGTCAATAAAGGAATTAAAATTTCCCTTCGATGAGTATAGAAAAGGTCAAAGGGAGCTTGCTGTTGCTGTCTATAAGACAATAGCTTCAAATAAAAGTATATTTGTAAAGGCTCCGACGGGCACAGGAAAGACCGTTTCAACTCTTTTCCCTTCAATAAAAGCTATGGGGGAAGGACATACCTCAAAAATATTTTATCTTACCGCAAAGACAATTACCAGAAGTGTGGCAGAGGAAGCTTTTTCAATAATGAGAAAAAAGGATCTTAAGTTTAAGACGGTTACTCTTACTGCAAAGGAGAAAATATGCCTCTTAGACAAGTCCAGTTGCAATCCTGTGGATTGTCAAGTCGCAAAGGGGCATTTTGATAGAATTAACGATGCGATTATGGATATATTAACTAATGAAGATGAGCTAAAGAGGGAAACTATAGAAAAATATGCGGCTAAACATAGAGTATGTCCTTTTGAATTTTCATTAGATCTTACCCTTTGGGCAGATGCGGTTATTTGTGACTATAACTACGTTTTTGATCCAAGGGTTTATTTGAAAAGGTTTTTTACCGAAAAGGGTGACTATATTTTTTTAGTTGACGAGGCACATAATCTAGTTGACCGTGCGAGGGAGATGTATTCTGCCGAAGTTTATAAAAAGCCTGTTCTTAAGATAAAGAGGGAAATAAAGGAGAGTTGCCCTAAGATATCAAAAGTTCTTACAAGACTTAATACCTTTATGCTCAATATGAAAAAGCTGTGTAATGAAAAGGGTTTTTATGTTAGTAGTGAAGGTGATAAAGAGATTTACTCAATTTTAAGAAAATTTGTAAGTGAGTGTGAAGCGTATTTTGCTAAAAGTGGAAATGTGAAAATGGGTGATGAGCTTTTAGAACTTTATTTTAATGCTCTTATATTCATAAAAATATGTGAACTATACGATGAAAGGTACGTTACTTATGTAGAAAAGAGAAACGACGATGTAAAGCTCAAATTGTTCTGTCTTGATCCGTCATACCTTTTAAGAGAAGCTTTAAAAAAGGGAAAGAGCGGCGTATTTTTTTCTGCAACTTTAATTCCTCTTGAGTATTACAGGAAAATATTAGGTGGTAGTGATGAAGATTATATAATGAGTATAAAAGCATCTTTTAGTGTTAAAAATCAAAAGCTTATAGTAGCTGACAGCATATCAACAAGGTATGTATACAGGGAAAGAAGCTATAAGGATATAGTTGAGTGTATAAGAAATTTGACACAGTGTAAATGTGGCAATTATATGGTTTTCTTTCCATCATATCAGTATATGAATACCGTCTATGAGCTTTTTAGCTGCGAATACCCTGATGTAAAAGTGCATATTCAATCAACGTCCATGACAGAGGAAGAACGGGAAAGCTTTCTTAAACTTTTTACTCCACAACCTGAAGTGACCACAATTGGGTTTTGTGTAATGGGAGGGATTTTCTCCGAGGGTATAGACCTTAAGAGTGATCGTTTGATAGGTAGTGTCATTGTTGGAGTTGGTTTACCACAAATTTGTCTAGAAAGAAATATTATAAGGGACTATTTTAATGAGAGAAATAGTCAGGGGTTTGAGTATGCCTATATGTTTCCTGGTATGAACAAGGTCATGCAGGCGGCAGGTAGGGTTATTAGGTCGGAGACAGATAGAGGGGTTATTTTGCTTATTGATGAGCGCTTTACCAATCGAAGTTATCTCAATTTGTTTCCTAAAGAATGGTTTCCCTACGTCCAAGTGGCTAGAGCGAGTGATATAATTCGGTATGTAAGTGAATTTTGGGACATGAGTTAAATATGTTTGTTAATAGTCTCTTTTACTTGAAAATAAAAATAGATGCTAGACTCAGAAAAGCCCAGCATCTACTGTAAAATATTTGTATACTATATTACCACCCAAGTTTACTCTTTATTTCATCTGTTAGCTGCTCAGCCATTAATTCATGAGTTTTAAGACTTGGATGCCAATCTTCGCCATATCCGTTACTTCCATCTTGTTGAGGAAACTCAACAAAATATATTTTTGAATCTCCGTCTGCTTTGAAGGAATCTACAACTTCATTAATATAACTTTTGCATGAATCCAAACCTGATCCCCACAGCATAGGTCCTATAGTACAGAAAACATGTGCATCAGGATAGTTATCTCTCACTTGTGATACTAAAGTTTTATAAGCATTGACGTATTTTGATTTTTCAGCTGGAGTAGTTGAAAAATCATTAGTGCCAAGATTTATGACCACTACATCGGGTATGTAATTATTGAAATTCCACTCAACACCGCTATTTGGAAGCGTATAAGGATAACGGTCAAGCATAAGAGGTCCACTTGCACCACCGTAATTCATAGCAAGTCCTATTCCGGACCAAGCGATAAGGTTTGAACTTGCATTCAATGAGCGTGAAGTGATAGCGGCATAGGATAAATAACTGTTCTCATTTTCTGGAGTAAAGCTTTCTTCTTTGCTTTTACCTTCGTTTCCATAGGCACACGTGATAGAGTCGCCAATAAATTCTATTCTCCTTTGAAGAGGAGTTGGCGCTGCAATAAGTTTTCCTGAACCAAAATCAAAGCCTAAAAATTGGGCTTCGCCTTGGTTGGCTTCTGTTCTTTTCCACAAAACAAGATTATGATTGCCTTCGGTAAGATTGCTAACAAGCTTAACAGTTGATGTAGTGCTGTTAACTACAAAAGGCTCAAGCGGATTTCCGTCTACAATGGCTTGAAACCAGTTTTTACCGGAGGATTTTATAGTTGCAGTGGCTTCTGTGCCATAAAAATTGAGTTCTGCATTAGAACCGGGCCATGCACATATCGGGCCGTCAGGGTTTGATGTATCGAATCTTCCGTTGTATAAAATTTCAGGTGTAGTTCCAACATCTGGAGCAGGATTAATGTTTTGTTCAGCAGGGAATTTACTTATCATTCCCAATAAAAATTGACGTAGATATCCAAAATCCAGTGAGTTTGCATTGCCATCACCATTTAAGTCAGCGGCCAATTTACCATTAGCAGTAAGTATATTTGATCCAGAGCTCAATAAGTATTTTCTGAATAATGCGAAGTCTAATGAATTAACACTTCCGCTTTCGTCAATATCACCATATATAAAAGATGGTTTTGATGTTGCGGTCGATGTAGGAGTTGGTGTTAGTGTTGGTGTAGCGGTTGGTGTAGTAGTTTGAGTCGGTGTGCTTGTAGCAGTATATCCAGATGCGCTTACAAGTGCTTGTACAATATCAGGATAATACCATGTAAGTGCATTTCTATTTAATAAAGCATAAGAATCGCTATCGCCGGGGCCATAATATCCATTATCCCACCAAATAACTGGGATACCTCTTTTTTTTGCTTCTTGAACATAATACTGTGCATGAGTTACCCTAGAAGACAAATTGTTTTTATCAATTGTACCAAATTCGCCAATAACTACAGCTATTCCGTTTCTTATAAACTTGTTGTAAAGAGCATCGAACTCAGATGAAAGTGAAGCTTTATCATTTTGTGTACCCCAAGTTAGATTGGATGTAGAAACCATACAAAATTGATATGGAGAGTAAGAATGAATAGATACAATAACTCTTCTGTCGTTATTTGGAATAACCAGATTGTTCACTGCATTATTTATAGCACATGCAGCATGTGTTGGTATCATTATAAATCTTTCTCCGTTGTTTCCGCCAGAATATCTAATAGTGTTAACGGCAGCCAAATTCAATTTGTTTATTACATCATGATTTTCATATGTTCCTCCTGTCCATTCGCTGGAGGAATCAATGACTCTAGGTTCATTCATTGCTTCAAATATCAAATAATCGCTGTAGTTTTTAAAACGGGCCGCAATTTGCTCCCAAAGTTTTGTGATTTGTTCGGTAGCCTTATCTTGATTTTCATATGTAGGTATGAGCCAATCATGTTCTTCGTGATGAAGATTAATAATAGCATACATATCATTGTCAAGAACATAGTTTACTATCTCTTCCACTCTGTTTAACCATGCTTCATCGATAGCATAGTCTGGAGCTGAATCAATGTGACCTGTCCAGGTTACAGGAATTCTTACTGTGTTAAATCCTGTTGCTTTTACCTTATCAATCATTGCTTTAGTTGTGGTTGGATTTCCCCAATAAGTTTCTGTGTTAAGTCCCGTAGTTCCAAAAGCATCCATTGTGTTACCTAAATTCCAGCCAAGTCTCATTTCTTTTGTAAGCTCTAATGCCGAAATGTCTCGCATACCTGTATTAGCAGTAGATGCAAAAACATTAGCATTACCTAAAAGAGTAACAAAGAGAAAAGTTAATGAGAATAATAATGCTTGTCCCTTAAAAAACCTTTTTGACATTAAACTGACCTCCAAATTTAAAATTTATTTATAGAATTTTTTGTATTTATGTTCTTTCATTATAACATGATTTCCATAATAAAGAAAGAACACATAATATTACAAAAAGCTATCTATCACATTAATGTAATTCGTAAAACACTATTACTTTTAGTGGCATTGAATAGATTTTAGGCAAAATCAAAAAAATAACTGATTAACTGGAGTTTCAAAAAATTCTATTTGATGGGCTTTGTACCAGAAATAATGAATATGTATTTTTTTGAAACTGCCTTATATAACAAATTGTGAAAAATTGGAACTTTTATATCCAGGTCTTAGAATTACGCACTTTTAGAATTTGCATTCATATGATGTATGTGCAGTTTTTGATTTTGTAATATATTATTCCAAGAACTAAAGCTCCGAGGCTAAGAGAATGTAAACTTGCTACGGGTCGAATCAAAACTCGCTTCGCTCAAACAATGATTCGACTGATCCTTCGCTTCGTTAACATTCTCTAAGCCTCTACGCAGATGTTCTTTCTATAATATGTTACAAAAAGGTTAAGCACACCAATATGATGTATTAAAATGGATTGATACTGGAAAAAGTGGTATAATTGAAATAATTCGATTTGTATATTTTATTTACCAAGAAAGGGGTGTGGGGTAATGACAGTATTACTTTATGTTATTGGAGCGATAGTTTTTATTATTTCTATAATAATTGGTATTTCATCTGATTCATCTATTGGAGGATTAATTGGTATAGTCGGGGGTATTTCATCAGCAATTATATATTTTGCTCTAGGTATATGCCTGGAAAATCAATATGCTATCTTAAGCAAATTGGAGGAGCAAAAGCTAATTGTAAAAGCACCTTCAAAATATGGAAAAATAAGATGTTCAAAATGTGATTACAGCTATGATAGTGAACGTAATTCATGTCCGCGTTGTGGATATAGGGAATAGAAAAACAAGAAGTTCATTATGTTTTTTTGAAACTGTATTAAAAAAGAAATCATGGTGAAGTGTCCTTGTATTGAAGGAGTGAATGCACCATGATTTATAAATGATTTTCAGTATACGAATTTAGGTGGAAATAGCATTTCTAAATAATGAATTATCCGTAATAGGTGCCTGACATGCAAAATTTTCACACACATATGCTGTTGTTTTTCCCTCAACTGTCTTGTAGTTGTCGATAAATGGAGCTAGGTCTTTTAGATCTTTATGATCATTGGAATAGAACATTGATAATGTAAATGGTCGAAATTCTTCTCTTATAATGTTTATCATACTGTTAGATTCCAAATTTTCATTATCAACAATAACTACTTCCTTTGACTTAGATTTTGCAAGCAATAGAGCAGAAAGGAAAAACGAATGTCCCCTTGCATAACGTTCAATACTTCTGCCAAAAGCGGCAAATTGGCTGTAAGCTTTGTCTTCCAACTCAGATTGACCTGTAAGACGTGCAAGTCTTAAAAAATTCATTGTCGACACAGAATTTCCTGAAGGGGTAGCTCCATCATAAATTTCCTTAGGTCTTGTTATCAGCTGTTCACTGTCGCTTCCATAATGAAAGAGACCACCATTAGTTTCATCCCAAAAGTACTTTATCAGGTCGTCATTGAGTTTGAGGGAGCGCTTTAAATATATAGGCTTATATGTTGTATCATAAAGTTCAATCAATCCCCAAATTAGAAAGGCATAATCATCGACATAGGCAAAAAAATCGGATTGTCCATCTCTATATCGAGCCAATAGCCTTCCATTATCTGAAACGAGTTTTGAAAAAATGAAATCTGTTGCTTTTTCGGCAGCCTTAGCGTATCTCTCATCACCTAAAACTCTTCCGCCAATTGCCATAGCAGCAATCATAAGACCATTCCAGGAAGTAAGAATTTTATCGTCTTTATAAGGATGTACTCTTTTTTCTCTATGTTCAAAAAGTTTTTTTCTACAGCCTTCTATAAATGTTTTTTCTTCATCAGGAATTTTTGTCTTAATTAAATTAGGTATATTAAGACCTTCAAAATTACCATGAGTAGTGATATCATAGTAATTGCAGTACTTTTTGCCATCTGAATCTCCAAGTACATTTTTTACCTCATCAATGGACCATACATAGAATTTTCCTTCTTCACCTTCCGAATCGGCATCTTCAGCGGAATAGAATCCACCTTCACTAGAGGTCATATCTCTTAAAACGTAGGTGAGTATTTCATTTGCAATAGTTGCATATTCAGTTTTCTTAGTTGCCTGATAAACTTCCAAATACGCTATTGCCAAAAGAGCATTGTCATAAAGCATTTTCTCAAAATGTGGCACCAGCCATTTCTGGTCTGTTGAATAACGACTAAAACCAAATCCAATATGATCGTAAATTCCACCTTTATGCATATATTCAAGAGTTTTCTCAACCATAGTTAAGGCGTATTCATCTTTAGTTTTGTACCAATACCTGAGGAGGAAAAACAGGTTGTGTGGAGTTGGAAATTTGGGTGCAATTCCAAAGCCTCCAAATTCGTTGTCAAAATCATATTTGAATTCGGAAAATGCTTCATCCAAAATATCTTCAGACAGCTCCTCTTCAGAATCCGGTTCCAAAACGTCATTTCGTTCATTAATTGCATTGAGTATTTTGTCACTTGACTTTAGTAAAGTATCCCGGTCATTTGTCCAAGCACTATAAACACTGTCTAAAATAGTTAGTAACCCCTGCATTCCCATTCTGTTGTTTTTAGGGAAATAAGTTCCTGCAAAAAACGGTTTTTTATCAGGAGTCATAAAAATTGTCAACGGCCATCCTCCACGTCCTGTGAGTGCCTGACAGATGTTCATGTATATATGATCTATATCTGGACGTTCTTCTCTGTCTACCTTAATTGATATGAAATTTTTGTTGAGGACATTTGCAACTTCTTCATCCTCAAAGGATTCCCTCTCCATTACGTGGCACCAATGACATGTGGAATAGCCGATGGACAGGAAGATGGGTTTATCTTCTGCTTGTGCCTTTTCAAATGCTTCCGCTCCCCAAGGGAACCAGTCTACAGGGTTATGTGCGTGTTGTAATAAGTATGGGGATTTCTCATGGATTAGTCTATTGGCTTGTTTATTAGTTGACATGTGGGCATCACCTTCCTTTCATTATTTTTAGTTTGTTGGCTTTTTATAGTGAAGTATTATTTATATTTACCACCAAATTATTATTTGAAAGAAAGCAATTATATATTCAATTTGAAAAGTAGTGAATTTTCAATATTAGGGTAGACATTATTTTTTTATATCAGCATTTTTATATCCCTCTACCATTTGAATGTAGAATGAGATTATTGCTTCTTTTACAGCTTTGATGAAACAGTCATACAATACTTCATTGCTAAATGGATGACACAATGCAAGGGTGGGGTACACTTCTTTTTTGCATTTGTCTACCTTAAGGTCAAGTGGATATAGATTTTTTCAGAATATCAATTTAAAACTTGATATTTTTAGGCAGATTAATCAACAATTAAATTGCCTTCTTCATCCAGTTTCTGTTCAAACCCAAAGAATGTCATTTCCATAAGGCAATGAGCAATTATGTTGGGGGGTGATAGTTTGGTTAAGGTGCCTTCATCAATATAAAAACCAAGCCATTTTTCAAAGCCACAATTAACTATAGAATAAACACACCATTCATCATCTTTCCCAGAAACATCAAAACAGAGCTCTTTATCATTCTCATCAAAGCTGTATGGGGAATAGTAATCATCATTCCCATCATCTTTAAATACATTGATGTAAATGTACATGCTTTTACTATTTTCAGAAGGGTTTAATGTTGCTAAGTTTCCATATAAGTCCTTATATTTGTCTTTAAAATTATTTATAGAGACTTCTTTTCTAATCTCATAATGTCTTGCTATACATTCCCATACTTTATTGAAATCTGTATCTATAATTAAATGTTTAAAAGTAACCATTTCCATCCTCCAAAGTAACTATAATACTGTCAAACTCAGACTTTAGTCCTTCTGCAAAGCTTTTAAACTCATCAAGGGTAACAGTAAATCTAAATCCTTTATGATATCCAGAGTGGTTGAGATATGCCATATTAATCCATAACTCTATCTCCAATAAATCAACATCAGCATCTGCAACCTTGATATCAAAAAATACTTCATAGCTTGTATGTTCAAAGGGTTTAAACCTTGCTTCAAAAACACCTCTTTTCGGGTTTTTCAACATAATATTAATTATTTCTTGAAAGCCATTGATAAGTTTTTTACTTCCTATATAGTTAGGAATGTGCCATTCTCTTGATATTTGTACTCTTTACCTTCTACATCAAGTATAAAGTTAAAAGGTATCCAACATTGGCTATCTGGTCTGCCTTTAACAATATCTATGTATTGATTAAAAACTAAGTCCAATTGCCAGCAGATGTTTTTCTCTTACTTATATATTTTTTCTTATTTACAATCTCCAATATTGTCAATGATATACATATAATCCCATCTTGAAGTGAGTATGTATAATTATCTTCCTCATTCATTTCTTCATCATTGATAAACAAGTTATATTTTATGTCTAATGATTTAATAATTTTGTTGGAGTATGCCATCTTTTTTCTTAGCCATTTTTTTACTTCATTTTTGTCTAATTGATTTGTTTTGTCTATATAATTTATAAAATCATCAATTAATATTTCATGTCCTTTATTATGATTTACCCACCATTCATTATTATCATTGATATATTGGATGGTCTCATCAGTATGTATTAACTTTAATCTTTTACATTGTTCCAATAAATATTTCTTTTTCAATTTACTTTTCCTTTCAAACAAAATCAGCAAATTAGAGCTGAGACCTATTACTATAAAAAACCTCAACCTTTTTTTGGTCTCTTCCTGCAATGTCTACTCTTTCAATATCTTCTACTCTGATTACTGTTATTCCATCATCATCTCCATCATCTGTTATTACTTGAAATTGCAGATATATGTCATCCATTTCTTTTACATAGCCTAATAGAGAGTAATCATAAATACTGTTAATTGAGATAATGAGGTTATCTGCCATTGCCTTTTTAATAAGGCTTACAAGGTAATTTTCACCTTTTTGTCTTTCTACAACAGAAGGAGAAGTTACCAGTTCTGATTTTTTACCTATAAGCAATTGCAGCCTACTCAAATACCTATTGTTATAATCAACTTGGTAGATATCTTCAGTTTTAAAATATGTATATCCATCCTCATCACCCTCAGGGTCTATGTTTCTCAGATAGACCATAGTGTCATCATATTCCTGAATGTATCCTGCAGCAAACGTTGAAACATCATCTTTATTTGTTCTAATGGATATTAGTTTCCCTTCAGTTTTAGATACTTCTAAAAGCTTTAAAAATAAATCTTCCATTACAATACCTCCTTTGAAAGTGCCATCTTAGCACTTAATCTGTATAGTCATTAAATAAAACAGCCAACTCACTACTATCATATATTGTTCCATCACTAATAATTTCTCTATTTCTATAGTTTCAACCCAAATATTGTAACTTTATGCACTTTACCTTTAAGTCATTATAAGCTTCAAGAGTCCAAGGATGAAGCACCTTTATATTATTTCTGTTTTTATACAGATAGCTTATGTAGGAGAATGCTCCATGTTTTAAAGACTCCTCTAACCAATTTAAAATCCCACTTAAAATTGGTTTGCTATCTGCACTATCCCATGACAGTTTATCAGCAATGAATAAAGCCAAGTCAATGCCTGATGCTCCTGCTCTTAATGTAGTATGGCATTAAATTGCATTGAGGATGTTATTATCCTTAATCCCAAATAACTCATAGGCAAGCACTTTAGATATTTTCTGATGTAAAAGGCCAGCATATGTATGTTCCTCACCAAGGATTTGTATTCCAAGTTGAGATGCAATATCAACACTTTTATTGGTATAAACTCTCCAATAACATAGGCAGCAATTTCTTCACCATCTCCTGAAACTGTATCAGGAATGTAGCCATAATTAATTATGTAATAAAGATTATTATGTTCAGGGTGTATTGACCCTAATGGTCTATCAATTACAACCTTTACCTCTTTGCCAAGATAATCTATCATAAATAACCCTTTCTGGTTTGCTGACAATTTAATCCAAGATTTATTTGCTTTGTGACATTATATCATTATTACTAATAAGTTCCAACTTATAGAAAAAAGAAGCCTATAAATTAGTTTTAAAGGCTCACTTTCTCCTGCTCGTGAAATCCATTGCTTGTAATAAGGTATAACTATAATAGGCTTACAAAGAAACTAGAACCTAATAAGGATAAGCATATTATTGAGGAAATATACCAATGCTACTTAAATGATATGAACCTGTTTGAAGGGGGTATGCCATCAATGACATGTGGAATAGCCGATGGACAGGAAAATGGGTTTATCTTCTGATTTAGCTTTTTGAAAAGCCTCATCACTCCAAGGAAACAAGTTTACAGGGTTATCAAGAAAATATTTTGAGTTAAAAAGTTAAAATTAATAGAGTTTTTGGGAAAAGTTTTATATAATTAGTAATCATAGGTTTGTTTTCAAGAACAATATTAATTTTTAAATACTCTTTCAAATAAGGTATAGTTAAAACATAAATGTTATTAATCGGGAAACGGGAGAAAGCGTTGAAGTAACACAATTACTTAAAGAATGGTGCTGATGCTGTGTGGTACTTGAACAACATAAATATGTTTACAAAAAGGAAATTGACTGGTCTGTTTTGCATCAAGGGGTCAGCATTCCATTAACTATCCAAGTTGTTTTTCAAAGAACTGTAGACAGGTTTATATCAAGAGGACAGTCTAAAGATATAAGTCTTATTTTGGAAGACAAAACTTATAAAGCGAAACTGGTTAATCAGAAATTTGATGAGTTTAGGTATCCAACTAGAAAAGATATTCTTCAGATAAGATACAATCCTCAAAGTGATATAGCACAAAAACTTAGGAATATTTTTTGTTCAAGTTATAATTATATTCAGGAGCAGAGGAATAACCTGCAAGGAAAACAAAGAATATTTACTAAATTGCCACAAGAACAGAAAGAATATCTTGCTATTTATACTACAGAGTATGATGATACTTACTATTTGGAGTGTATTACTCAGGAAGATACAAGAATTATTAAAGATGTATTGGTAAATGAAGATGAACAGGACTATGAAGCAAGTATAAATTACAATGTTATTGATACTTCTGCAAGTATTGCCGTTGTTAGTCAATTAGTTAAAGTACGAAGGCTAAACAGGGCAATTGGAGAGAATCTAAAACTTCTTTATAATTATAAATGTCAAATATGTGGGGAGGATGTTGGATATAGGTATGGTGTTCACGTTGTAGAATCACATCATATAGACCCTTTTGTGGAATCTTTAAATAATAATGCACAGAACCAATTGATTATATGCCCCAATCATCATAGAGTAATTCACCGTGCTGTTCCTATATTCAAGAGAAAGAAATTAATATTTATTTATCAAAATGGGGTTGAGGAAAAAGTTATTTTAAATAAACACCTATAACCAATTTTACGGTTTATTTATGAGTTAAGTATAAAAGTTTACTGGTATATTATTGCCATTAAATTCTACAGTGGGTTTCCATAAAAGGATATTTTCATAAATTTACCATTTCCGGACATCAGTGTTAAAAGTGGTTAAATGGTGATTAAACAGGGAATGTTTTTCTTTGGTAATAGAGCTGCTATAATTAATATATCTCATACATTTCAATCTTTTAAGTAAATAAGTGGTAGTACTTCATTTTCGGTATATAAAGTTTGACCACACTTACAAACTTCACTAAAAGGCCTGACTATATTTGTCTGAGTTGAGCAAGTATTAACTGTACAACATTTTGTACATGTGATTTTGAATCCAATTCTGGCCCAATTCGGCAGTGGGGATGATTTGGAGTCATTATATTTATAGTCAGCAAAATCGATATAATTATACTGTACTAAGTAAGTACAAGTGACAAGTTCTCTATTGTCTTTAATGCTAAGAAGTTTAATTACACTTTTATTTTTTTCCCTAACCACTAATGTATCAAGAACTTTAGCATTAAAAGGGTGTTTATTCTTTATGCATATTGCATCGTAACGGTCAATTGATACTGTTCTATTTAAGCGTTTACATACTGAACAATCAATTGACAATTCAATAGAGTCATCATATGTTACAGATGAACCTGTAAGGAACAGGTGTCTTGTTTTAACATAAACCGATATCATATTTATCACGCCTTCAATTATTAATTAACAAGTGAATTGACACTTTTTATAAATCAGGTTTTTAGGATTAAAATCAACCAGTACATTTTGTTCCATATTGGGGATAAAATCAAACCATTCATCCCGTTCTTCTCTTTTGCCAACTTCAATATTATTTAGCCCTAACCCATCAAAAAAGACATAAGAATTACTGGAAATATGGATTCCAATACATTTCACAATGACGTTATGCTGTGCTATAATCTACCATATTTCGATTTCATTAAGCATTAGTAAACAACACAGCCTTTGTCTGCAATCTTCTGATTTTCTTTGCGTTCTCTAAAAATCTTTGATATTACTTTTACAGCAAAGAAACCTAGATTTCTATCTCCATCAGCTAATCTTGGTTGATGCCACTCATATTTGCACTCTTTTAGAATTGCAGCATCGTTATCTTTGATTGCTTCAATTGCAGTCTTACTTTCTAAAGCACTTATTGTAATTTCAATTATTCCATCATAGGCTAATAAGCTGTTTTTGTTATACTCTCTGTTTATATCTGCTCCAGAATAGCCATATCTAAGTTTATTTTTATCTGAACTCAATAATTTATAGTATATTGATATTCCTCTACTCATAAATTCACCAACTTAAATTTTAATATTTAGTGTCTAGTAAATGACGCAAATTACTTACAGTATCAGAGGTTACTAAGAAGGCAATTGATAATTCTTTTAATTTTATTCTTTCCTCTGTTCTTAATGATAAAATTAAGGATGCTATTATCAATTTCCCAGTCTTCCTTTGTGAGAATATCCTTCATAATTGCACTTTCTTTGAATAGCTTTTCTAAATATCTACTATCTTCATTCTTTTTAACCTGCTCAAAAAGCTCTTCAAGGGCGAATGTTCCACCACCATTTAGATTGTTCCAATAGTAAAGTAATCAATATAGTGAATAAATGTAATTGTATCATCTTTTGTAACCAAAAAACCACTTCTTTAATACCAGATGATATAGTTAACCCAAAGAAGCTATGATACTATCAAATTCAGACCTCAAACCATCGGTAAACTTTCTAAATTCATAAAGTGTAACTGTAAACCTAAATCCTGTATGATAGCCTGAGTGATTAAGGTATCCCATATTAATCCATAATTCTATCTCCAGCAAGTTATCATCAGCATCTGAAATCTTTATATCAAAAAATACTTCATAGCATGTGTGTTCAAAGGGACTGAACCTTGCTTCAAAAATATCTCTTTTAGGGCTACTGTTCATAATATCAATAATACTTTGAAAGCTATTGATGATCTTTTTTACTTCCCATACATTCAAGCAAGTGCCTTTTTCTTGAAACTTATATTTACTGCCATCGACATCAAGTAGAAAGTTAAAAGGTATCCAGTTTTGACTATCAGGTCTGCTTTTAACAATATCTATGTAATCATTAAAAGCTAAGTCCAGTTGCCAGCAGATATTTCTTTCACCATCATTATGATTATATATCTTAGGAATAATAACACCCCCATGTTACTAAATTCAACAAAAGTTTATATTTCTTTTTATAAAAGTTATCTACTCTAAATTTGTATCTAAATAAGCTTGCATCCAAAAGAGCACAAATAAAAGAGCCAGACAAAATAATTTCATTATTATGCTTGTAGATGAAATATTCAATCCTTTTACAATGAAAAATTTCATTAGAAACCTTTGTAATGAATTCTATTGTTGAAGCCTCTTAATTTTATTATAACCTTTCTACATGATTTCCAGAGTAAAAATCACTCAAATTCCTAAATGAAGTATTTGGAAATTGTCACTTATAGTTTTCTCTGCAAAATACATTAGTTTATGAAACTGCCAAATGACTTTATCTCTATCTATTTCTATAACTTCATATGCTCCTGAATTGATAACTCCACCTTCTGTACAAAAATAGCTTCCAGTCAGAGTTAACATTGGTGGAGTATTTTTAAATAGGTCTGACCAAGCTTTTAGGATATTGCAGAGCACTATAGCTCCATCCTTATCTATCTCAGTAATACCATGATAATTTAATCCATACTTTCTCTCATTTGAATATCCTGTTTGAGCCTGTGGAACCCATTTCAAAGAGTCAAATATGTATAGTATTATATCATCATGTATTTCAAGAACATCTTTATTAGCTCTCATATCATTAAGAATAACTTCTTCTAGGCATTCTTCTTGAGTTAAAAGAACAAACTCATGGACTAAAGCCATTTTACATCACCTTTATAAAAATACTTTATACTTTATTTAATTCTATCATCATTTCCAAGGATATACAAATATATATGCTATGCTAACAGGGGGATGGTGGTGTGTTTTTAATTTTGAGGCAGTAAAATATAAAGAAATAGCTGACTTTTCATTTAATTTACTACCTTTTAACAGTATCACCATTAAGAAACCTGTTATTGCTATGTATGGAGTTGATGATCTGAATAAAACTATCAAGAACGCAATTGGTTTGGGATAACTTATGTTTTTTGCTTTAAAAAATATACATTCTTACAATATAATGGTTGCAGAATTAAAAGTAATGATAAAAATAAAATTCTCCCTTATTGTTCAGTCCACATTTAATTCTTTAAATGTGGTTTGCTCTTTTCGTATTAAAGACCTTTGCCAATCACGATCTTTAATAACATGTATTATAAATTTATCAATACCTCAATACCAAGCAACATCAATTTTATAATTTTCAGGATATTTAACTTGAAACATATCCTATGCCAAGGGATCATTATCAGAATTATAATGGGAAACTCTGTTTCAGTTAACATCAAATTAGATGTAAAAGATTTTCAAAGGCATTTAATTGAAGAACGTTATGACAACATGCCAAACAAAATTGGTTTCTGCGGGTGATGGATAATTATAGGGGTTTTAGTGGCGATTTTTTTAATTTCTTCGCTCTGGGCTTTGCTTTCCTCTGATAATATTATTTTTATAGATGGACTTATATTTTTGGGCTTTGCATTATTTTTGTATTTTGTAAGTTCTAATCTAATAAAGCTGTCTATATATGCTAACAAAATAATTAAAAGTGATAAATTTATGCAAAAAAAGTTTGTGTCATATTAGACGACAGTGGTATGTCTACAAGTTTTGATGCATCAAAGGTAATTTTTCAATTATGCTTTGTTTAAATAATGTGTTAAATCTTTTGAACCATGTAAAATTCGATATATTCTAACTGTTTTATCTGTTTCGTCTACATTGTAAAAAATAAGGTGATTTTCAACGACAGCTCGTTTAAAAATGTGTCCGCTTGATGTATTTCGTGCATAAATGGATTTCCTTTATTTGGATAATTTTATCTTTTAAACTGTTTATGAACTTGTAAGCTGTGTTTTCGTAATATTGAGACATATATATTTTTATATTTTGAACATCACTTAACGTCATAGGAAGAAACTTTACATCATAACTTATAAATTCTCACTCAAAGTTTTCCAAAATTCATTTTCAGAAAGCCATTTAGTTTCCGGTGTATTGGCTTGTTCTTTTGCTTTTTTTAATTCTGATAGAACATATTTTTTATGGACATATTCTTCATAATCAGCAAATTCTTCAATGCCTATTAAAACAGCTTCTCCACGGCCGTTATTTGTTATAATTACATGATTATGTTCTTTGACTATATTAGCAATTTCAGAATAATTATTTCTTAAATCTCTTGATGGCCTAACATAGGTATTTAACATAATAATCAACTCCAATTTTTAATTATAATAAAAGTGTATAATAATGTGCCTACACCGTCAATTGCAGTTCTAACTTTTATTGTGCCATTTTGCTGTTAGCAGTTTATGTGATATCAATGACAAGTTTTTTGAATACAGGTTAGTTATATCCAATAGACAGGAAGATAGGATTATCATCTGACTTGGTTTTCTGAAAATCTTTATTACTCCATGGAAACCATTGTAATGGATTATGAGCATGTTGCAAAAGGTAGGGGGATTTCTCATGGATTAGTCTATTGGCTTGTTTATTTGTTGACATGTGGACATCACCTTCCTTTCATTATTTTTTAGATTGTTGCCTTTTTATAGTAAAGTATTATTTATATTTACCACCAAATTATTATTTGAAAGAAAGCAATTATGTATTCAAAATAAAATAGGGTATAAAGTTAATTGCCTTAAACGACCAAATTATTAAGAAGTTTAACGGGGTAATATAAGTTCAAAGCAGTGAAAAGAATGAGAGGCATTTGCAAATATTTTTCATTAGCAAAAATTAAAAGTGAATATTTTTATGACTTTAGCTTTCGATATGTTTGCTTTCGAATGAGTTTACTATATAATAACACTATAAAGTAAACAAAATGTGAACTGAAGTTTGGAGGATTATATTATGAGTTTTTTTGAAACTGTAGGAACGAATATTTTAAGTATATTAGACGAGAAACAAATGACACAAAAAGAACTTGCTGATAGTATCGGTGTATCTAAGCAGGTTATGACTAAAATAGTAAAAGGTTCGAAAGCTATTAATGCTCTTGAAATAAAAAATATTGCAAATGCACTTAATATTTCAGTAGATAGACTAATTGAAGAAAATGTTAGAATAGATGAAACGTCAGATTATATGCCTGTTTTTAAATTTATGGGCAAAATCCGAAATGAAAAAACAAAAGAAAAGTTTGAACTCCTGAATTCTGTTATATATGAAATCATGAAAATGGAGGAAGTTCTAAATGAGAAGGTCTAATTTTAACATTGACTCTCTTTCGGAAGAAGATGTGCGAGAAATTCGCAATGAGGTAAATAGACGACTTGGTCAATATAATAAAACAAACCAGATTATTAAAGAGGATATCTTCAAAATTCTAGAAATGAACTGTAATGTGATTTACTTCCCTATTGAGGATGATGAAATTTGTGGTTTCTTATTCCAATATCGGGACAAGAAGTTTGTATATATTAATACCTATATTCCTTATGAGAAGCAGGTTTTTGTTGCGGCACATGAACTTTATCATATATGGAACTCCGATATAAGAGATGGTGAGTTGTTAAAGATCGATGTAATTGAGGGGAATTCCAGTAGCGAAGATTCTTATGAATATGAGGAAGATAAGGCAAATCGGTTTGGAGCTGAGTTTTTAGTGCCAAGAAATGTGCTAATTAATGAACTTGAGCTTAGAAATATTGATAAGGGAAAAATTGACTTGAGAGAGATTGTGGAACTGATGGATGTTTTTTTAGTTCCTTACAAGACAATTGTAAGAAGGCTTTATGAGATAAAGTATATAACCACTCATATATGTAGCGAGCTATTAAAGGAACCTGATAGAGAGGAAAACGCTGGAGTTATGTTATGGCAAAAGCGTTTGGAGGTCGGCAGTAGGAATAATGAGCGAACTAAGAGAATTAAACTTAATAACCTGGTAGATTTATCTCTAAAGCTTTTTGAAAAGAAACTAATAACCTATGATAAGCTGGAATATTTGCTTGGCCTTTCAAAATACAGCCCAAAAGACTTTAACATATTGAGAAATGAAGAGACTCTTCCTTCAGAAGATGAATTATTAAAGCTTATGGAGGAAGAGGACTGATGGAAATAAAGCGACTAATCCTTGATGCAGATATTTGCTTAAAGCTTGGGAGATTCGAAAAGTTACCATTTATTGAGTTGATTGTTCCGAATATAACAAAAAAGGCGTATATTCATAAGTATGTATATTGATTAAAGACTGGATTCCTTTTGTATTATGGTTTATAATGGATTAAATTGGTTGTTTGGAGAAGTGAGGGGCAAATGGTTGTGAAATTAGAAACAGAAAGGCTCATTCTAATAAATTATTCTGAAAATGATTTAGATAGTATCTATAAGCTTAAGTCTGAACCATTGATTTGGAGATTTTCAGATAAGGAAGCTACAAAAGATATTGAGGAAGCTAAAAAGCACCTTGAAAATGTTTTGAAAAACTATTCCCTTGACAAATATGACTTTCAAGCATTGTTTATAAAAGATACTCAGGAATACATTGGAGAAGCTGGGGTTTTATCCTTTAATAAAGAACATAGTAGAGCTGTTATTGGATATAATCTACTTCCTAAATACTGGGGGAATGGATATGCTACTGAAATAACAAAAGCATTAGTCAGATACTTATTTGAACAGCTAAATATTGAAAGAGTTGAAGCCTTAGTTTGTGATGATAATGAAGCATCAAAGAAAGTATTAGAAAAATCAGGCTTGCTTCATGAAGGAAGGCTCAGGAATTTTGCATTTATAAATAATATGTATGTAAATGTTTGCTACTATGGGATGATTAGAAAAGATTACTTTAGATTGCAATCTTCATAATGTTTTCCATCAAACTTATTTCAATATCAAAATCGGTTTATAAATAGCATATAAAAGATTTAGGGAGTTTCAAAGTTTATTTGCTTTTGCCTTATTATGTGGAGGTCTAAATGAAAAAGATAATTATTTGTATTTTATCTATCCTTATATTAGTTTTATTATGTGCGTGTACAAATGTTCAGATCAGGTATTCTTAAAGATTTTGAGAAGAATAATGTATTTTCAATAGAAGAATTGTTATGAAAATAAAATTTTGGAGGAAAATATGATTAACTCATTTGAACCCATTATAGATAAAGATTGCAAGATATTAATCTTAGGTACAATGCCAGGGATTCAATCTATCGAAAAACAGGAATATTATGGAAATAAGAGGAATTCTTTTTGGAAAATAGTGTTCTTTTTATTTGATCAAGATATAAGCAGTAATTACCAATATAAGAAAGAATTCTTGTTACAACATAAAATAGCTTTATGGGATGTTATTAAATCTTGTGACAGAGAGGGAAGTAGTGATAGTGCTATAAAAAACCCAACACCTAACGAGCTTAATAAAATTTTAGAGAAATATCCAAACATAAAGGCAATATATTTTAATGGAGGTCAAGCCGAAAAGTTTTTTAATAGATTAATTGCAAAAACAATAAGTAATCGCAGTATAGAATTTCATAGGTTGCCTTCAACTAGCCCTGCAAATACAGTGAAGTTTGAACAAAAGTTTGAACATTGGAAATTGATACTGAATGATTTAATATAATAAATAACTTATTTATCTTTATGTTTAAAATCTGCTACTTTTCCATCACATAATCTATCAAAATGTATTGTTACCTCGTCTGATCCATAAGGGGGATTATGTGGTCCAACATAAGTCGATATTTCTATTTTCATTTCATATTTATAAGGTCCTATTGCTTTAATATCTATTATATGTTCTAAATCAAAACCTCTAAGTTCTTTATAATAATTATCAACAAATTCCCTAATTTGAGGTGCATAACTAATCATAATTAGCTTTTCTAAGAAAAACTCTCTTTCTTGACAATTTAGTTTACTCCATTCAGTCTGAGGTGCAGATAATTTATCTACTAGAATATCAGTTTGTGTATCATAAAAATCCTGCTGATGTAAATATGTAATGGGGGCATACTCACCCATTACATATTTCTCTGATTTATTAATATATATTGACCATATAATACCTATCAACACTATGAGCAATATAATAGCTAATATGGTTTTTAATAATTTTTTAAATGAAATAACCAAGTAATCACCTCCTGTTATCTAAAATATATGAGATTTTAAAAGGGATAATGATAAGTTTATTCCTGAGGAAAATTCAGATGTTGATGAGTGTATTGTTAACTTAAAATAAAAAAATAGTTGACAATATTGAGGTGTTTCTATATACTTCAATATGTGATTAGAGAAGGACTTAGGGAGTTTCAAAAAAATACATATTCAATATTTCTATTACAAATACCATCATGGAAACTTTTAAGCTTCCAAACATAGGAATATTATTTTGCTATGGGAAAAATAGCATTAAATTTTTTGAAACTCCAGCTGCTTTTTTGATTTTGCCTTAGGAGGAGTGATACTATGAAAAATAAATATAATGTGTATGATATGGTAAGTATTGGAGTTATGGCTTCAATTATTTGTATTCTTGGACCTATACCAATTCCTATTGGAGTAGTACCTATTTCTTTTACAAATCTTGCAATATATTTTGCATTGTATATAGTTGGCATGAAAAAAGGAACTATAAGTTACCTAATATACATGTTAATTGGTTTTTTAGGAGTTCCGGTGTTTTCTGGTTATGCTGGGGGTCCTTTAAAAATTGTTGGACCGACAGGTGGATACATTATAGGATTTATATTTATGGCTCTGATTGCCGGGTTTTTTATAGATACTTATTTTGAAAAATGGTATCTATGTGTTGTAGGTATGGTGTTGGGGACTGTAGTATGTTATTTGTTCGGTACTGCTTGGTTAGCGTATCAATTAAAAATTTCAATAGGTTATGCGTTATCATTAGGTGTAATTCCTTTTATTCCTGGAGACTTAACTAAAATTCTTATTGCCGCTTTTATAGGTCCACAAATTCGTAAACGTTTAATTAAGGCTAATTCATTTAGGGATTAGCCATGATAAAGACTTTTTACCTGTGAAATATCACTACCATTAATTTGTGTCCATAATTAAAAAAGTTTAAATTATGATCAAAGCGAAGTTTCTTGTAGCTTAGCAAGTACTTTATGACAAAATCATTAGATAACCTAAAAAAGATTATATAGTCACCCCAAGTACGATTTTGTTCATAATAGGTTAAATAAAAAAGATTTCCTAGAAGGAATCTCTAGGAAATCTTTAAGATGTACTTTAATTAGGGAGTTTCAAAAAATACATATTCATTATTTCAGTTACAAAGCCCATCATTGAAGCTTTTAAGCTTCCAATCATAGGAACATTTTTTTTCTATGGGAAAAATGGCATCAAATTTTTTGAAACTCCAGATAATCAGGTATGTTTTGATTTTACCTTATTTCACAACACTTTCATATGCCCATTCTAACCATTGACACAGTATTTGAAGGTCAGATTTTTCTACTGTAGCACCACACCATACCCTCAAACCTGCTGGGGCTTCTTTATAAGATCCTATATCATAAGCAACTTTTTCCTCTGCAAGCAGCTTTATCATACTCTTCAGTTTGTCTTCTGGCAAGTCAACTGAAAAACATACACTGGTGTTTGAGCGGAATTGCTTTTCTTTAGCTAAAAAGTTTATCCAATTGTGTTTTGCAACAAAGTCTTCAAATACACTAAGGTTTTCTTCACTTTTAGCAATCATGTTTTTAAGTCCACCTATAGATTCTACCCATTCTAAAGCTTTTAGATAATCTTCATTACAAATCATAGAAGGAGTATTGATGGTAGAACCTTTGAATACAGCTTCATCAAATTTTCCTTTTTTCTTCAATCTGAATATTTTTGGCATTGGCCAAGGTGGATTATATGATTCTATTCTTTCAACAACCCTTGGTGAAATTACAAGCATTCCGTGAGCAGCTTCGCCACCTAAAACTTTTTGCCATGAGAAAGTAAGGGCATCAATTTTATCCCATGGTATATCCATTGCGAATACGGCAGAAGTAGCATCACATAAAGTTAATCCTTTTCTGTTATTTGGAATCCAATCACCATTAGGCATTTTTACGCCACTTGTAGTACCGTTCCATGTAAAAACCACATCATCATCAAAATTCACTTGTTTTAAGTCTGGTAAGCTTCCATAATCAGCTGTATATATATTGGTCTGTTCAAGCTTAAGTTCATTTTTAATGTCATTTGCCCAACCTTTTCCAAAGGATTCAAAAGCTATAACATCTACAGGTTTTGGGCCTAAAACACTCCACATAAGCATTTCGAAAGCACCAGTATCAGAAGCAGGTACTATTCCAACTCTGTAATCTTCGGGGATATTAAGTATTTCTTTTGTTTTTGCTATGGACAGTGCCAACTTTTCTTTTCCCACATTACTTCTGTGGGATCTTCCAAAAGGTGCATCCTTTAGTTCTTGAATAGAATATCCGGGATGTTTTGCACATGGACCGGAAGAGAAACACGGATTTACTGGTTTGTTTGATGGTTTCATTTTATTCACTCCTTATTGTTATATTTATAAATAATTTTTATATAAAGGGACAACAAAAACTACCTAAAAAGGTAATAAAAAACCCCCGACCCTTAAATCATTAAGGACGAGAGATTGTACCCGTGGTGCCACCTATATTAGTTAGAATATTCTAACCCACTTATTACAATAACCGTTGCAGCGGTTTGGCTCATCACCAACATCTCAAGGGTGGAATATAAAGTGCACTTCGGTTGATTTGCACCGACCATCAACTCTCTTAAACAAAAGTGGTTACTTTTTTCCCTATCATCGAATTACCATATTTTAAGTTCAATACTTTAGTACATTGTATTATATTATTTGTTATATTGCAATAGTTTTCTAATATTTGGATATGTTTATTTTTTTAGAGTATAGGAATTTATAAAAATCCTATTTTTGTAAATTCCTATACTGGGGTTTGGAAAGGGGATTCCCCTTTCCCGGTCTAAGGAGGGTGCTCAGGATGCGAAGCATCCGTCGAAGGGAACCATAGGGTTCCCTAGCGAACAAGAAAAGTTATGAGCGAAGCGAATTTTCTTGAAAAGTTTAGGTATTTATAAAAATCTAGAAAATGTAAATACGAAAATAAAAATGTATAACTAAAAGTACAACCTAAAGTACAACCTAGGGTGCATATTTTAATTGTGAGACATATTATGGAAAAAACATCTGCGTAGAGGCTTAGAGAATGTTAACGAAGCAAAGGATTAGTCGAATCACTTTTCTACGCGTAGCGAGTTTTGATTCGACCCGTAGCGAGTTATACATTCTCTTAGCCTCGGAGCTTTAGTTATTGGAATAATATGGTCCACAATGATTAAATACACCCTAGAACCTAATGAAGCTCTGCAATATCTGTTAACATAAATGTTTACTAATGAATACTATGGTATATAAGGATATTTTAAGGAGTGAGGTCTTATGCCTAATGTATTCATTAATAGAATTATAGATATTTACACGAGTTTTTTCATATTATCTAAAGCAAGTTCTGTCCATGCTATCTATCAAGGAATAGAATCTGTTTTTGTTATTGGGTTTTTTTACATTTTGCTTCCACTTATCACCGTTTTAATTTTAGGCAGAATTCTATATATCTTAATTGTGAAAGCAAGTTCGGCTGCAGGTGTTGGAATGAGTTTAGCTCAGAATGATGAAGAGTTGGATGATGTGTTTGGAATTGCTGGTTATGATTATGATCCAAAACAAGATATTTTTTATTCAACATTAGAGCCATGGCAAAAAAAATTTGGATATTGCAGACTTTATGACGAGGCATTGGCACCTTTAAGTATGATAATTGATTGTGAACCCATTATCTTTGAATGTTTTGGTAAGAAGTGGATGGTTGAGTTTTGGAAGGGCCAATACGCCTTAAATACCGGATGTGAAATTGGATTGTATAAAGAGGTTGTAGATTTGGGGATTGCCGGAATTCAGGATTCTTTTTATACAAGTGTAAATGATAAAGATATGATGTATATGGCATTTTCTTTAAAAAAGAAAGGAAAAGAATTATTCTCAAGGGAGGGTAGGCATTGGTGGTTAACAGGTTTTAAAATGGGAGAGTTTTCAAAACCTTCAGAATTAACGATGGATATAGCAATTGCATTTAATGAACCCAATATGTGCTATTCATTTATTAATGCACTAATCAAAGCGGGCTATTTAGAGGAAGAAATAATGAAGGTGGGCAATAAAGTATACTTTACATTTGGAAAGCCTCGAACAGTACAGCCTATCACAAGAACAAAACTTACAGATTGGATTATCCAAAAGAAAAATAAAATAATGTGTGAGCAATATAGAAAAGCTACCTCAGATCATAAAACAATTGAAGAAAAATTGATTGCCCTTAAAATGGATAAACCAAACTTGTTTAAAAAGATTACTAATATAGGAAAAGGTGAGAAAGTATATAAGTCTTATGACAAGTTCAAGAATTATATTAATTAGGCATTGTCTAAAAATAACGTATACAGCATTTATATAACAAGGCTAATTAAATAGTACAGGGATTTGCATTTTAAAAGTTCGCCCGAAGGGTGCTAAGTTCATAGTATAGGAATTTGCATTTTTAAAGTCCGCCCGTTAGGGCGATAAGTTCATTAAATATTATAAACTGCAAGTGAGCAGTTATTTTTTTGCAATTACCTTAAAAGAATCAAATTTAGGCTTTAAAAAATGTAACACAATATTGAGTTGAGGAATAGTATACTATTGAAGTTTAATTTGATTTAGATTTATATAGTCGAAAGGAGAGATTTTGATATGACAGAGGAAAGATGTGGTTTCTTTGGATGTGGAAATGACTGGATATGCTGGGTGTTGATCATACTTCTTATTATTTGTATTTGTTGCCCAGGATTTTTTGGTGGTTTAGGATATGGCGGTAAATGCTAATACATAGCATAAGTTTAGCTGAATAATCTAAAGTGAAGTGTAAAAGGGAGGATAATCCTCCCTTTTACACTGTGTTTCTTATTAGGGAGTTTCAAAAAAATACATATTCAATATTTTTGGTACAAAGCCAATGATGGAAGCTTTTAGGCATTCAATTCATAAGAACATTATTTTGCTATGCAAAAAATGTCATCAAATTTTTTGAAACTCCAGTTGATCAGTTATTTTTTTGCTTTTGCTTTACATCTTAAACCTGACGTATTTAATTTTAGATTGCAATATGATAGTAGAAATTAAGCACATTAGGTGTTTTTAAAAAATAACCTATATTTTTCTCGAAAAACATTTTACATTATTTAATCTTTATTTTCGAGAAAGAATATACATCTGACTATAAAAGTAAAAAAGATATAATGTAATATACTTTTTGACTTTTATATATACAAAATTTAAGTCACAAATCCCCTCATGGAAGCTAAAAGCTTTCAAACAGAGGGACATTATTTTGCAAAGCAAAAAAAGTAAATCGAATTTTTTAAAACGAAAGTGACCAGTTAATTTTTTCGAGTCACATTAAGTAGAAGTCCTCTAATATAATATAGAAAGGTTATATATTGCAAAGGAGGAAAAAATGTGTTTTCACCGGATCAACTTAATTCTCTCTCTAAAATAATAATGGAGAAGCTTGGTGTTAACGATATGAAAAATTGCAATTCCGATAAATCCAAAAACAACAATGCTGATAAAAATAGAACTATTCTCACTCCAACACAAACTATGATAATAATAGGAGTTCTAACAAATGCGCTTGAAGTGACTTCAGTATTAGTCGACAGAAACCAAGAGGTACAAGTTTTGTTGTCCGGTTCATTAAAAAAGAAAACTGAGCTTGAAAAAACCATTGAAGCTATAGGGAAATTACCCTTTGAGGATGTGCTAAAAGCAGTGATTAATAATTTAAACTAATAATGAACTATGAGTGTTTCATAAATTTGGTTTGTTTTTTTGCACTACAAAATAATGTTCTTATGCTTGAAGTTTATAGCTTCATTATTGGGTTGAGACTATAAATTATGCCTAAAAATATTTTGAACCATCTAATTCTATGATACATCGAGTATATTGCTAATGATGCGCTAATTTTAACTTTAAAAGGCTAATTAAGGTGTAATAACAATTTGACGTAGCATGATAATTGTCATAATATAGTAATAGATGTTTTTTCTGATAAGGTGTTTCCAAAAGAATAACTAGTTAATTGCGATTTCAAAAAATCTAGATTGAAGGTTCTTGTGACATGAATACTGTAATAGGTTATTTTTTAAAACTGCCTAATCTTGGGATGATACTATTTCTAAAAAAGCTATTCAATTTTAAAATCCCCAAAATTTTGAATGTAAAATACTAAGATAAAACTAAAAAAATAAGTTCCTATATTTTTCTCGAAAAACATTTTACATTATTTAAACTTTATTTTCGAGAAAGAATATACATCTGACTATAAAAGTAAAAAAGGTATAATGTAATAAATTTTTAACTTTTATATATTCTCATATTTTGAAACATTATAATATCAAGTTTTTTCGTTATCCAAAAGTTGGACTTATATTTTAATTGTTACTAAGGTGATTTCAAAAAAATAATTGGTCAATTGCGGTTTCAAAAAATCTAGATTTACATTTTTTGCTTTGCAAAATAATGTTCCTCTGTTTGGAAGCTATTAGCTTCCATGAAAGGCTTTGTGACCTGAATACTGGATAGGTTATTTTTTGAAACCGCCTAAACTAAAGTTTAGTTCAGCTATTTTTTGTGATAGAAGAAGTTCAACTGGAGTTTCAAAAAAATTTAGTTTAATTAGCTTGTGCCCAAAATGTTGAATGTTAATTTTTTGAAACTCCCTGATCAAAGAACTTTTTGACTATATTTAACGTCTAAACAATGTATGTGGTATATAAGTATTATGGGGGTGTTACAATGAGAAGGGTTATTGCTTTTGGAACGGTTATTTTATTGATTTTCACAGGTTGTGGTAAAGGAGAAAATAAAGTAGATACAAAAACTGGGGTGTCTGAAGAGGTATATAGTGAAGTATATAATTCTGAGATGGAGAAAGAAGGTATTAAAATACCCGACTCTTCTGATATTGACGAGCCTTTAAACAGTGGTGAGGCTGTTGAACCAAACATAAATACTGATAAATTGTCGGAAGACAAGCAACTTACAGAGGATGCACAAAGTAAGCAGGTTACTGAATCAGATGTAATTGTAGATCCTAAAGAAATGGAAGGTGAAAAGGACAACCAGGATTATACAGAGGTTGTACTTAAGACCTTTAATTCGGAGGTTCCTAAAGATGTTACTTTAAATATAAAGTATGATAAATATCAGGTTCCGAAAGATTACCTTCTAATACTAGGAGAAGGGATTAATATAAGAGAAAAACCTTCAGTATCTGCAAGTGTAATAGGAAAAGCTCATTATTTTGAAAAGGTCAATCTTATTTCGGAAGTTCAGGGAGAATTTCTAGATAAGTACAATTCAGATAAATGGTACAAGGTAGTATTTAAGTCAGATGATAAAATCAACGAAGGATTTATTTTTTCAAAGTTAGCCAGTGCTAGGAATTTTCAATTTGATAAGATGTTTGAGTCAGTTAAGAAAGCCAAGGATGAAATAGAAAACAATACTACTGCATATATTACAAATTACAAGAACCGTATAGGTACAGCACCTTTAAATAATGGAAGCACAAAGGATAAGTTTGGAAATAGAAGGTATCAGTCAGCGCCAGCATATTACGAACCTAATTTAGGCTCAAGCTTTCGATATTTTTCTGACGGCACTATATTATCGGTACTTGCAGAAACAGAAAGTTTTTATAAAGTTCGAGCTTTGAATTTTGATGGTGAATACTATGTTCCTAAAAAGTATGTTTCATTCAGAGAGTCAATAGAACTACTAACTAAGGTGGTTGTGGTGGACAGGAAGAATCAAAATGAAGGTGTTTTCGAACTGATTGATGGTAAATGGAATCTTATATCATATATATATGCTACAACCGGTGATGATTCCAGAAATAAATTGCCTACAGATTTAGGATATTATGCAGTAATTGAAAAGGTATCAAGATTTTTATATCTAAGTGATACTACAAAGCAAATAGCTGGGTATGCACCATATGGTATAAGATTTAACGGTGGAGCGTATATTCATGGTGTGCCTGTGGATTATATAAAGAAAAACGGAAAGCGTATTGATCCTGGAATGCAGGAATATTTATTTACAATAGGGACTGTACCAAGGTCGCATAAATGTGTAAGAAACTATACCAGTCATGCAAAGTTTTTATACGACTGGATCGAGGTAGGAAAAAGCATCGTTATAGTTATAGAGTAACATGAGCCTAATTAAAAGTAGAACCTGTTTTAGTGTATAGGAAAGGATGTCCTTAATACGCGGGCGAAAAATTATCAAGACAAGGCTTACAGATGGGGTGTGATTAACCTTTTTGCAACATATTATGGAAAGAACATCTGCGTAGAGGCTTAGAGAATGTTAACGAAGCGAAGGATTAGTCGAATCACTGTTTGAGCGAAGCGAGTTTTGATTCGACCCGTAGCGAGTTTTACATTCTCTTAGCCTCGGAGCTTTAGTTCTTGGAATAATATGTTACAAAATCAAAAACTGCACCCCTTACAGATTCTATGCGAGGGTCTTCGAATGGAGACATTTGATACTAAAACGAGGCAGGTACAACCTTAATGCAGCTTATAAAATAGCACTATCATTAATTTATATCCTTAAAAAAAGATTTAAAGTCATGAGCCTAATTAAATTTTCTTGATTGTGACTTAGAAGGATTTTATAAGCAAAAGGAGTAACTATTTAAATATGGTTACTCCTTTTGTGAAAAATAATGCTTAAGTATTTGAGCGTTTATAAAAATATTTCAATTACCCTATAGAGGTTTAATAAACATCTGAGTCCAGTACATTCTCCCATATTTGTCTTTTGCAAGACCTACACCAATTTGTGTAAATGAAGGGCTCATAATATTGTTCCTGTGACCTGGTGAGTTCATCCATGCATTCATTACTTGGGAAGGGCTTTGCTGACCCATTGCAATGTTTTCTCCTGCTGCAGAGTATCTTATACCAAAGGATTCCATCATTCTAAAGGGAGATCCATAAGTTGGGGAGTTGTGGGCAAAATAACCACGGTCTATCATGTCCTGTGACTTATACCTTGCAACTCTAGAAAGTTGCCAGTTTTGAGTTAATGGTTGGAGTCCAGCTTTTGCCCTTTGGACATTTACAAGTCTTATTACTTCAGTTTCCTGAGCTTTTACATCGGTCAAAGTTGGTATTGTTAATTTCTGCCCAGGGTAAATAAGTGAAGGGTTTTTGATTTGTGGATTTGCAGATATTATTTCACTTGTTCCTACCTGATATTTAGCGGCGATTTTCCACATGGTATCACCATATTTGACAGTGTAGGTTTGTGATTGTGCAAATACATTTACTGAAAATAAAAATACAAACAAGAATATTAAACTTATTCTTTTTTTCATATAATAATCACCTCATGTATATTTTTATAATTAAGTCAATATTTTATGTTATATATATTATGTTATTGTTGGAAAATATAACTAAGTCGGGTTGATATGTTTTGACATAAACTCAATAATATTTTAAACTCTATTTATAATTTATACTAAGAAAGGTTTTAACTGTATGAAAATTAAACAGGTAATGGATATAGCAATTAAGGCAGGTAAAATCCTTTTGACCAATGGCTCAGAAATTTACAGAGTTGAAGATACTATAAGAAGAATATGTAAAAGTTATGGAGTAGAAGCAGAATGTTTTGTACTTCCTACAGGTATATTTATAACTGTTATAGGAAAAGATGGAGAGCCGCTTTCTTTTGTGAAGAGAATTAACGAAAGGGCGGTGGATTTAAGTTGCATTGAAAGAGTTAATTCATTTTCTAGAAATCTTCAAAAGAATATATTGTCTTATGAAGAGGCGATTAAGACTTTAAAAAGTATTGAAGAAAAGAAAGGGTATAGATTTTTGGTAAGGTTTCTTGTTGCAGGAATTACTGCTTTTGTATATACTCTTTTATTTAAAGGTACTATAAACGATTCCATAGCAGCATTTTTAATTGGTATGTTGATATATATATCTAAAGAGAAAGTGTCAAAAGCTGGGATATTTCGGTTTTTTGAACATTTTGCATCGGGTTTGATAGCTGCGAGTATGAGTGTTATAGCTGTTAAATTGTTTTCTTCTTTGAATGTGTATAGAATAATTATTTCTTCAATTATAATTTTGCTTCCTGGAGTTGCAATTACAAATGCCATTAAAGATGCCCTCTCTGGGGATATTGTATCTAGCCTATTTGGGATTGCAGAAGCAATATTTACAGTTGTTTCAATAAGTGCAGGAGTAGCTATTATATTATCTTTAGGATTAGGGTGGATTTAATTATGAAAGAGATTATTCTAGCGTTTATGGCAAGTTTGTGCCCCGGAATATTGTATAATGTTACAAGAAGAAATTTGTTGTGGGTAGGTTTATCGGGTATGTTTGGATGGATTGTATACGCATGGATGCTTGAAGTTACTGGCAATGTTGTATTTTCAAGTTTTTTAGGTGCGGTTGTAGTGGGACTATACAGTGAAAGTATTGCTAGATTGAAAAAAGCACCCGCAATGGTGTTTTCAATCCCAGGTATTTTTCCATTGGTACCAGGAATTGCAATTTACAATTCTACACAGTATATTTCTGAAAATAATATTTTGGAATCTGCAAGTACAGGGATACAAGCAATAGCAAGTGCAGCTTCAATTGCTTCTGGAATATTGCTGGTTTCTGCATTTTTTCGTATCACAAAGAGAAACAAGAGGATAAAAGATACAGAATAAAAACTTTGTAATTGTTGCTTCAAAAAATTTGATTTGCATTTTTGAAACAACAATTACAAAAGTAGCAAGTTGATTCTAAAAAAATAACTTTGCAATTGCGGTTTCAAAAAATCTGATTTGATGGGCTTTGTAACATAAATGTTGTATAGATTATTTTTTGAAACCGCCTAAACTGCTGCCTAAACTTTTAGATAGCAGTTTCTTGCTTGTTGTTCTATTGATTCAGTAATCTCTTTTTGTAAATTGCAAATATCTTTTGGAAGCTTATTTAATGTAAAATGTATCCGTGAATTGTAATCAGAAGGTGGAACCTTTGATTTCATGACAGAAGAAAAAAGATAAATGTCATTTAAACTTTCGTGTATTAGATAAGATGCTCCAAATTTTGAAAGAGTACATGAATCGCAATCTTCACTTATGGAAATTCTCACCACATCTTGATTTTTGATTAAGTCGGCCAGCTGTTTTTTTATAGTGTAAATTTTTCTTTTTGTATTGTTGGAGATATACTCCTTGACTTGATTGTAACTCTGTTGTAAATTGGGGAGTAGAAAGTCTCTAACGTAACATTCCATATCTTCAGGTTGTAAATTTTCCATTTCTAAAATGGAATCAAGTCTAGAATTTTCCCATTCTGCTGTAGTAATACTTAAATCCTTCACATTAATCAGTCCTTTTTTAGTTTATTTGAATGAAAAATAGTTTGGGGTTAAATTGAGACGTATGTAAAAAGCGTGACTTAAGTAGTTAAAAATTATCATTTGATTATCAACAAAATTATATTATAATATTTCTGAATAATCAATACGATTTAACAAAATTTACACAAAATTAATAATTGTAGTTTTGTACCCCTTGTACCATGGGTGTGATTAACCTTTTTGCAATATATTATGGAAAGAACATCTGCGTAGAGGCTTAGAGAATGTTAACGAAGCGGAGGATTAGTCGAATCATTGTTTGAGCGAAGCGAGTTTTGATTCGGCCCGTAGCAAGTTTACATTCTCTTAGCCTCGGAGCTTTAGTTCTTGGAATAATATGTTACAAAATTAAAAACTGCACTCTTGTACCCTCTTGTACCATCTGTGACTTGACACGAACATTAGTTTGGTGTAATCTGAATTTTGTAGGTAGAAGGAAAAAAGGGGTTTTTAGCGAACAAGAAAAATAGTAGATGAAGTGAATTTTCTTGATAGGAGTGTGCACTGCAAAATGACAAAGCAAATTAAAGGTGAGAATTATGGTAATGAGAGTATTACTTCTTTAAAAGGAGCAGACAGGGTAAGGCTAAGACCTTCAGTTATATTTGGTTCCGATGGTATTGAGGGATGTCAGCACTCTGTTTTTGAGATACTTTCAAATTCAATAGATGAAGCAAGAGAAGGCTATGGAAAAGTAATCGAAGTTACCAGGTTTAAGGATAATTCTGTGATGGTAAAGGATCACGGAAGAGGAATACCTCTTGATTATAATGAGAAGGAGGAGAGGTACAACTGGGAATTGGTTTTTTGCGAGCTCTATGCAGGAGGTAAATATAAAAATAATTTTGGTGAAAACTATGAATTCAGTCTTGGACTAAATGGACTTGGAAGCTGTGCAACACAGTACAGTTCAGAATATATGGATGTTACTGTTTACAGGGATGGATACAAACATAGCTTACACTTTGAAAAAGGTGAAAATATTGATGGACTGTTAAAGGAAAAGTCAAGTTATGATAATACAGGAACTATTATAAAGTGGAAGCCGGATCTTGATGTGTTTACTGATATAGATATACCTTTAGAGTTTTATGTAAACATTTTAAAAAAACAGGCTGTTGTGAATGCTGGTCTTAAGTTTGTGCTTTTCGATGAGCAATCGTCGGAAGTTTATGAATATTGTTATGAAAATGGCATAGTGGACTATATAAATGAAATCTCACAGGAAAAATCTTTTACAGATATACAGTTTCTTGAGACAAGCACAAAGGGAAAAGACAGAGAAGATAAGCCTGAATATCGAGTAAAGATGCAGATAGCATTTTGCTTTAACAACGAGATTAATACAATGGAGTACTATCACAATTCAAGTTTTCTTGAACACGGAGGAGCACCGGACAAGGCAGTAAAAAATGCTTTTGTATACGAAATAGATAAATGCTTAAAAGCTCAAGGTAAGTACACTAAGAATGAAGCAAAGATTACCTTTCAAGATATTCAAGATAGCCTTATTCTTGTTACAAATTCATTTTCAACTATAACAAGTTATGAAAATCAGACTAAGAAGTCAATAACCAACAGATTTATTCAAGAAGCAATGACCGACTTTTTAAAGCAGCAACTTGAAGTTTATTTTATTGAAAACAAGATGGAAACGGACAAGATAGTTGAACAAATATTAGTAAATAAAAGAAGCCGTGAGACGGCTGAGAAAACAAGGATTAATATAAAAAAGAAGCTTGGTGGAAATATTGATATAACTAATAGAGTCAAGAAATTTGTCAACTGTAGGACAAAAGATGTAAACCGAAGAGAGGTTTATATAGTGGAGGGGGATTCGGCTTTAGGTTCTTGTAAATTGGGTAGAGATGCAGAGTTCCAAGCTATAATACCAGTAAGAGGAAAGATTTTAAATTGCTTGAAAGCTGACTATGATAGTATTTTCAGGAGTGAAATAATTGTAGACCTTTTAAAGGTTTTAGGTTGTGGAGTTGAGATAAAAACTAAGCACAATAAGGAATTTAATACTTTTGATATCAATAACCTTAGATGGAATAAGGTTATTATATGTACTGACGCCGATGTAGACGGGTTTCAGATCAGAACTCTTATACTTGCTATGTTGTATAGGCTGGTACCAACACTTATTAATGATGGCAAGGTTTTTATTGCTGAATCACCACTTTTTGAAATAACGACAAAAGGTAAAACGTATTTTGCCTATTCCGATAAGGAAAAAAATGATATTGTTGCAAAGCTGAAAGGGAAGTATTCAGTGCAACGATCAAAAGGGCTTGGGGAAAATGAGCCTGAAATGATGTGGCAGACTACTATGAATCCTGAAACAAGAAAGCTTATCAAGGTGATGCCTGATGATATTGAAGGGACTGAGAAGATGTTTGATGTACTGCTAGGAGATAATCTTCCAGGAAGAAAGGATTTTATTGAGCAGAATGGTTATAGATATTTAGATATGATTGATGTATCTTAATAAATATATCTAGATTGTAGACTGTTTTACATTATATTTAAATGATTAGTATTTTGGAAAGGTGAAAATATATGAGCAAAAATCGCTTCATTGAGCAGAAAATAGTTGATACACTTGAAAAAAATTATATGCCTTATGCTATGAGTGTAATAGTTTCAAGAGCAATACCTGAAATTGATGGTCTAAAGCCGTCACATAGAAAGCTCCTTTACACGATGTACAAAATGGGGTTGTTAACGGGTTCAAAAACAAAGTCAGCAAATGTAGTGGGGCAGACAATGAAACTTAATCCCCATGGGGATATGTCAATTTATGAGACAATGGTTAGAATGACAAGGGGCAATGACGCACTTCTTCATGCTTATGTGGATTCAAAGGGTAACTTTGGAAAACATTTTTCTAGGGATATGCATTTTGCGGCACCTCGTTACACTGAGGTTAAGCTTGATAAGATATGTGAGGAGTTGTTTAAGGATCTTGACAAAAATGCTGTTGATTTTGTAGATAATTATGATGGTACATTAAAAGAACCTACACTTCTTCCAATAACTTTTCCTAATATACTTGTAAGTGCAAATCAGGGAATAGCTGTTGGTATGGCTAGTAATATTTGCAGTTTTAATCTTAGTGAGGTTTGTGAAGCGACCATTCAGTTTATAAATAATGAAAATGTGGATGTTTGTGAATATCTTAAAGCTCCTGATTTCTCAACAGGTGGTCAAATAATATACAAAGAGAAGGACATTAAAGCTATCTACGATAGCGGTAGGGGAAGCTTTAAAGTAAGAGGCAGGTACCGTTTTGATAAGGATAATAACTGTATTGAAGTGTATGAAATTCCTTATACTACAACTACAGAAGCTATTATAGACTCTGTTATAGATCTTGTTAAGAAAAATAAGATTAGAGAGATTGTGGATGTGAGGGATGAGACTGATCTTGAGGGTCTTAAAGTAACTCTTGATTTGAAAAAGAATACCGATCCCGATGCTTTAATGAACAAGTTGTACAAGTTAACATCCTTAGAAGATAGTTTTGGTTGTAATTTTAACATACTGATAAATGGGCGACCTAAGGTGCTTGGCATAAAAGGCATATTAACTCACTGGATTGAATTTAGAATTGACTGTATTAAAAGACAGACTTTATTTGATATAAATAAAAAGACAGATAAGCTCCATTTATTACTTGGTTTGGAGAAGGTGCTTTTAGATATAGACAAAGCTATAAGATTGATTCGAGAGACCGAAGAGGATGTTAGGGTTATACCTAACCTTATGGAAGGCTTTCAAGTGGACAAGGTACAGGCTGAGTTTATTGCTGAAATTAAGCTTAGGAACTTAAATAAGGAATACATTTTAAATAGAGTTAGTGAGATAGATAAGCTTAAAAAAGAGATTGCCGAACTAAAAGAAATATATGGCAATGATAAAAAAATAAAGAACATAATTGTAAAGCAGCTTAAGGAAGTATCTAAGAAATATGGTCAACCAAGACGTACAGGCATATTACATGAAGAGCATGTTGAGGAAATTACGATAGAACATTTTATTGAGGACTATAACTTAAAAATGTTTTTAACTGCTCACAATTATTTAAAAAAGATACCCCTTACATCACTAAGAACAGGTCCAGACCAGAAACTCAAAGATGATGACCATATAGTTCAAGAAATTGAGACTCATAACAAAGCTGATTTACTGCTGTTTTCTAATAAGCAAGTGGTATATAAAATGAGAATTTATGAAATTGAAGATTGTAAGGCAAGTAGTCTTGGTGAATATTTGACTAATCTTTTAGGGTTAGAAGAAGATGAGGAGATACTTTATATAGTTGCTACTGATGACTATAAGGGACATATGATTTTTGCCTTTGAAAACGGAAAGATTGCTAAGATTGAATTGGGTAGCTATGTAACCAAAACAAACCGTAAAAAGCTAGCCAATGCTTACAGTGCTTCATCAAAACTTGTATATATACAATATATTTTAGAAGACGAAGAACTTGTTGCATTTAGCAGCCTTGACAAAGTGTTGATATTTGATACTTCAAACATAAATCCGAAATCGACAAGAGCTTCTCAAGGTGTACAGGTCATGAAAGAAAAAAAAGGAAGTGTGATGGCCTGTGTAAAAACGTTGACAGAAGTTGCATTTTCGGATCTTGACTATTATAGAACCAAAAATATACCAGCAGTTGGTCGGTATATCAAGGATGAAGACAAAGAAGATAGCCAAATTAAGATTGATATTTAAGGTGATTTTTCTAATTTGTATCCTTAACCAAAAAGATTAAAGTCATGAGTGAAGCGATTTTTTCAAAACACCAAATGAAAAGTTTTTTTAGTGATTCATCAAAGAAATAACGAAAAATTAATAAAAAATGTTGGTAATAAATAAGCTAAAATAGTATAATTAATTTTTGAACAGAAATTTGCAGTGTTGTTTGGAGGGGACATTATGAGATGGTACTATAATGTGAAAAAAAGAAAAACAATAATTGGAGTGCTTGTATTTTCTTTATTTACTATTATAATATTATTGTATGCTAATTTTAGCGCCAAGGGGAATAAACAACCAGAAGCAGATGGTGCCAGTCGAAGAACGGCTGTTCCTGAAGTTACAAAACAAGCGACGGCTACAGAAACACCGACAGTGACAGTTGTGTTGTCAGCTACACCAACATTAGCACCAACGGCAACGTCAACACTAACAGCAACACCAACAGCAACACCAACAGCAACACCAACACCAACAGCAACACCAACAGCAACACCAACAGCAACACCAACGACAACAACTACAGTTGTACCAGCAAAGTTGAGTCCAACACCAAAAGTAACTGTGAGGATAACACCTATTAAAACTGTAGTAATAAAAACAAAAGCACCGGTAAAACCTACTGTTGTACCAACTAAGGTTGTGCCTAAGATAGAATTAAGATACAAAAATGGCAGAGCTAATTCTAATACAAATACTATTTATCCGGTTTTTATGATTATCAACAGTGGAAACCAAAATGTAAAGTTGTCTGATCTGAAAATAAGGTATTACTATACAAAAGAAGATAATAAACCGGAAACATTTTGGTGCGATTATTTTACAAAGGGTTCAGCTAATGTAAATGGTAATTTTGTTACATTAAGTAATAAAAAAGGTACTGCAGACAGTTATTTAGAGATGAGCTTTAGCCAAGTAGCAGGTGAAATTAAAGTTGGTGAGGAACTTGAACTGGCTGTTGGATTTGCAAAAAATGATTGGAGTGAATATAATCAAAGAAATGATTATTCTTATTCAACGTCAAGAACATTTTTTGCATGGAATAGAGTAACGCTATATATATCCGGAAAGCTTGTGTTCGGTACACAACCTTAAGGTACATAGATGATTAAAATCATGTTTGAATACGGCTTTTTGGGATAAAATATACTAAATGTTTTTTAACAAAAATAACTAAAAAGGAGAATGTACAATGAAAGAATACTTAGAAATTGAAAACGTATTTGCCAGAGAAGTAATTGACTCAAGAGGAAATCCTACAGTTGAAGTAGAAGTCGTAACAGAAGGTGGTTATTTAGGAAGAGCTGCTGTTCCTTCAGGAGCTTCTACAGGAGCATTTGAAGCAGTAGAATTAAGAGATGGTGATAAAAACAGATACCTTGGAAGAGGTGTATTAAAGGCTGTTGAAAATGTAAACAAGACTATAGCTCCTGAAGTTGAAGGAATGAATGTTTTTGATCAGGTTGCAATTGATAATTTAATGATAAGCCTAGATGGTACACCAAATAAAGCAAAACTTGGCGCAAATGCAATTTTGGGAGTTTCCCTTGCTGTGGCAAAAGCTGCTGCTGAAGCTCTTGGATTAAGCTTGTACCAGTATATAGGCGGAGTGAACGCAAAAACTCTTCCTGTACCTATGATGAATATCATTAATGGTGGTAAGCATGCAGATAACAGTGTAAACATACAAGAGTTCATGATTATGCCTGTTGGTGCAAACAGTTTTAAAAATGCTCTTCAAATGTGCGCTGAAGTATTCCATAACTTAAAATCAGTTTTAAAAGAAAAAGGTTATAGTACTGCAGTAGGTGATGAGGGTGGATTTGCTCCTAATTTAAAAACTGATGAGGAAGCTATACAAGTTATTTTGGAAGCGGTTGAAAAAGCAGGATACAAACCTGGAGATGATTTTAGAATTGCTATAGATGCTGCTGCAACAGAAATGTTGCAAGAAGACGGTACTTATTCTTTCTGGAAGACAGGAATAAAGAAAACTCGCGAAGAAATGGTTAACTTCTGGGATGAACTTTCTAACAAATACCCTATAATTTCATTAGAAGATGGTTTATCAGAAGATGATTGGGAAGGTTGGAAGCTTCTAACTGAAAAGCTTGGAGACAAAATTCAGCTTGTAGGTGACGATCTTTATGTTACTAACACTACAAGACTTAAAAAAGGTATTGATATGGGTGTTGCAAATTCAATATTGATAAAAGTAAATCAGATTGGTACATTGACAGAAACATTAGATGCAATAGAAATGGCTAACAGAGCAGGTTGTACAGCGGTTGTATCTCATCGTTCCGGCGAGACTGAGGATGCTACTATTGCTGATATAGCTGTTGCAACTAATGCAGGACAGATAAAAACAGGAGCTCCGTCAAGAAGTGATCGTGTTGCAAAATATAATCAACTATTAAGAATTGAAGAAGAGTTAGGTGGAGCAAGTCGTTATTTAGGACTTGATGCATGGTTTAATTTGAAAAATAAATAATATAATTAAAATATTATTATATTAAAAAGCAACGAAAATAATATTTCATATGAAAATTATTTTCGTTTTGCTTGTATTTTCATGTACTGTGTGCTAAAATTAATTTGTTAATCTATAGGAGGTGTTTTTTAGCATGCAAATAGCAATTAATATATTACACATATTGTTTTGTGTATCCTTGATAGTAATAGTGCTTTTTCAATCTGCTAAGCAAGCTGGGTTGTCAGGTGCAATAGCAGGAGGAGCAGAAACTTTTTTTGGAAAAAATAAAGGTAGAACAATAGATGCTATTTTAAGTAAATGGACTGTTGTAGCAGCAATAGGATTTCTTATTACATCAATTGTTTTACAGATTATGATTAATTCCTAATGATAACGAAATAAAACTGTGGAATTCCACAGTTTTATTTTATTCCTTTTTACACTTATTTCGAACGAAATGAAAAAAGGAATAAATAAGGGGTTCGAATTCCCCAAGTTTTTCTCTAAATGTTTCTAATTTTTTTCAAGACTTCATTTTTTCTTGTAATTATAGTTTTATTTTAGTAATATATATGTGAGACAACTATTTTTTGTTGTTTCATTATACCTATGGAGTCTAAGCCTGTTTCTTAATAGTACTTTTGTTTTTTAATAAGCATACAAATTGGAGGTAATGGTTCCCATGGAAAGAGAGCAAGCACTTGAAGAGTTAAAAGGTCGTCTAAAGAGCGAAAAATTACTTAAACATTCTTTGGCAGTTGAAGCTATTATGAAGGAATTGGCTTTCTATTTTAAAGAGGATATCGATAAATGGGGAATTGCCGGATTACTTCATGACATTGATTATGATAAAACGGATGGTGACCCTGCAAAACATGGGTTAGTTGGGGCAGAAATACTAGAGAATCTTGAGGTTGAGAGTTCTATTATTTATGCAATTAGGGCTCGTAATGATTATCATGGAATTGAAAGAAAGAGAAAACTTGATAAAGCTCTTTATTGTGCCAGTCCAATGGCAGTAGTTATGACTGCTTGCACGGCAGCACTTCCGTCGAAGAAAGTTGAAGATTTGACTGTGGAGTTTGTAATGGAGAAGATAGGAGAAGAAGGATTTTTGAAAGATTTGGTACTAGATCAGATTAAGACTTGCGAGAATATAGGATTAGAGCTTGAAAAGTTTGTGGAAGTTTCAATAAAAGCTGTACAAGCTTTATAAGGGAGCTTAAAAATACATATTCAATATTTCAGGTACAAATCTTATTATGTAAGTTTTTAAGCTTCCAAGTATAGGTACATTCTTTTGCTGTGCAAAAAAATGTCAATTATATTTTTTGAAGCTCCAGCTACAAAGCTTTTTTGGTTATGCAAAATGTGAAAGGATATTTTTTAATAATTTTGAGTATTGTTAAACTTTTGTGTTAATAATAAATATAGAATTTTATAGACCAAGTTTAGTAAGATAAATTATCTTCTATTAATCTTGGTTTTTTTATACAACTCTTTGAAGGAAAAAATACATATTAATAAAAGGAGGAAATGCTGTTATTATGTGCAGCATGTTGAAACTAAATGATTGATAGAAAAGAACGTATTTTGGCATTTATGAGAGAAGATGCTTATAAGCCATTATTATTTGGAGAATTGCGCACAGTTTTAGATGTGCCAAAAGAAGATGTTCCTTTATTTGAAAATATTTTAGATGAGTTAGAGGCGGAAGGAAAGATATTTAAGACCCATAAGGATAGATATGGGGTGCCTGAAAGGATGAATCTAATAGTAGGCAGGCTTCAGGGGAATGAAAGGGGCTATGGCTTTGTTATTCCCGATGAAGAAAATATCAAAGACGTATTTGTTTCTGCCGATTCGTTAAATGGAGCAATGAACAATGACAGAGTAATTGCAAGAATTAATAAAAAGGTTATTGGAGATAAAAGGGCAGAGGGTGAAGTAATTCGAATAATAGAGAGGTTCAACAAGACAATTGTTGGTACTTTTGAAAGCAGTAAGTATTTTGGTTTTGTTGTACCGGATGATAGGAGAATATCCGGAGATATATTTATTTCAAAAGATCAAATTAATGGTGCGAAGTCAGGTCAAAAAGTTGTGTCTGAAATACTTTTATGGCCTGGAAAAAGAAGAAATGCAGAGGGCAAAATAGTTGAGATAATAGGAGACAAGGATGAACCAGGGGCAGATATTTTGTCAATAATAAAGTTGCACAATCTTTCGGAGGAATTTCCTAGTGAGGTTGTGAAACAAGCTCAATCAATAGAGCAAACTGTTACTGAAGAGATGATTAAAGGAAGACGAGATCTAAGGGATGTTCGTATGGTTACAATTGATGGAGAGGATGCTAAGGATCTTGATGATGCTGTTTCGATAGAGAAGCTTCCAAATGGTAGATATAAGCTTGGAGTTCACATCGCTGATGTTAGTTATTATGTTACTGAAAATTCTCCCTTAGATAAAGAGGCTTATAGTAGAGGTACAAGTGTTTATCTGGTGGATAGAGTTATACCTATGCTTCCAAAAGCACTGTCAAACGGAATTTGTAGTCTTAATCCTCAAATAGATAGGCTTAGTTTTACTGTTATGATGGAGATAGATTCAACTGGTAAGGTGGTTGATCATGACATTTTTGAAAGCGTAATAAAGACAAATGAGAGAATGACCTACAAAAATGTATATAAAATACTTGTGGAAAAGGATGAGGAACTCTCAAAGAGGTATGATTACCTTGTGGACGATTTCAAAACTATGGAAGAATTAGCTATGATACTCAGAGATAAGAGAATTCAAAGGGGAGCTATTGATTTTGATTTTGAAGAGGCGAAAATTCTGCTCGATGAAGAGGGAAAACCAATTGAAATAAAGAGATACGAAATTACTATAGCCAACAAGATAATTGAGGAGTTTATGCTTGTGTGCAACGAAACGGTGGCAGAACATTTCTACTGGGCAAATGCTCCTTTTGTTTATAGGGTACATGAAGACCCAGATACCGATAAAATCGAAAGTTTCAGTGAATTTGTACACAATTTAGGATATACTCTAAAAGGAATAAATAAGATACATCCTAAGGCGCTTCAAGATTTGCTGTCAAAAGTCAAAAATACCAGAGAAGAGCGTATTATAAGTACTGTTATGTTGAGATCTCTCCAAAAAGCAAGGTATTCTCAAATGAATCTAGGACACTTTGGATTGGCGGCAAAATACTATAGTCACTTTACATCACCCATAAGAAGATATCCGGATCTTATTATTCATAGAATAATGAAAGAATATTTAAAAGGGAAAATAGACAAAAAGAGGGAAGAGTACCTTATAGATACATTGCCTGAGACAGCTAGGATGTGCTCGCAAAGGGAAAGAGTTGCCGAGGAAGCGGAGAGAGATACGGAAGATCTCAAAAAGGTAGAATACATGAAACAGTATGAAGGTCAGGTGTTTGAAGGTATTATATCTAATGTTACTTCTTTTGGAATGTTTGTAGAGTTAGATAATACTATTGAGGGTCTTGTTAGAATGAGCAGCATGGAAGATGATTATTACACATTTAATGACAAACAATATTGCCTTATAGGTGAAAGAACACGTAAATTATATAGAATAGGTGACGTGTTAAATGTAGTACTTGCAAAAGCTGATATTGCAGCCAGAAAGATTGAATTTACAATTGCCCAAGATGAGAATGATGCCGATTCACTTAGTGATCAAGAAAAAACACCTGATAAAAAGATTAAGAGACAAAGGAAAATAAAAGCATCAGACAAGGATATATTAAATCATATACAGGGTAAGAAAAAAGATAGGAGTAAGAAAAGAATAGCTAAGTCTAACAAAAAAAGGGAAAAATATCAAAAGAAGTCTGCAAAATCGAAACAACGAGTTGACTAAAAGTCATGAACGAAGCGAAAAATTATCAAGACAAGGCATACAGATTCTATGAGAAGGTCTTCGAATGGAGACATTTGACACTAAAACGAGGCAGGTACAACCTTAATGGTAGTTTATAAAATAGCACTATCATTAATTTGTATCCTTAACAAAAAAGATTTAAAGTCATGAGCGAAGCGAATTCTATTGGAAGGAAATATGTGAGGAGTGAGAAAAATTATACTTGTGAGTGCCTGCCTTTTGGGTATAAATTGTAAATATAGTGGGGGAAACAATTATAATAGTAAAATAGCAGCATTGGCTTTAGAGTATGATCTTGTACCGATTTGTCCTGAACAGCTTGGCGGATGTGCAACTCCAAGATTGCCTGCAGAAATACAAGGTGGAGATGGCATAGATGTACTTTATGGAAGGTCAAAAGTAATAAGAAAAGATGATGTGGATGTTTCTGAGCAATTTATAAAAGGGGCCAAGGAAGCTTTTAGAATTGCTCAATTACTGAACGCTAAAATTGCTATATTCAAAGCGAGAAGTCCCTCATGTGGAACAGGAGCTATTTATGATGGAACTTTTAATGGAGGATTAAAAAAGGGAAAGGGAGTTGCTGCTGCAATTCTTGAAGAAAATGGAGTTAAAGTGATATCAGAAGATGAGATTGATATGTTAGGTGGTTTCACAAGAAAAATATAAGGGAGTTTCAAAAAATACATATTCAAAAATTTGTTTAAAACCCATAAAATCGAGTTTTTTGAAACTTCAGTTGATCAGTTATTTGTTTGATTTTACCTAAAAGATCAAAAACTTCTATTTGTAAACGTTTCTAAATAGAAAAACGAAGGGAGTAAATGTCCCTTCGTTTATTGTTACTTCTATACGATATAGTTTTTGATTTCTTCGTAGAACTTGTCACAGTTTTCATCGTGTACATCAACTTTTATGGGTTTGCTTAAATCAAGACTAAATATACCCATAATAGATTTTGCATCAACTACGTAGCGTCCAGAAGTCAAATCGATGTCAAAGTCATATTTATTTACAACATTTACGAAATCCTTAACATCGGTAATGGATTTTAATGAGATATTGAATGATTTCATGCGAATTCCTCCTTTTTCAATCGTTTTACCATCTATTTATTATATATATTAACCTGTTTGAACTTGCAAGTCAATTGTGATATTGCTAAAATTTTCTTATGATTTTATACGATATGTTGAAACATATTTAAAAATAGTTTTGTATAATATATATATTGAACTTTAGTTGGAAGCATAAAAGTCAAAAGATTTTGGGCTGTGAAATAGGTTACTTACACAAAGCTTCAAAACAATGAAAAATCCTTCTATTAGCTAGGGAATTCCTTTAAAGCCGGATTTTTCATTTGGAAGTATACCTCTTGAGCCAATGAAGCTTTGTTCCAGCAATCCTATTTAACAGGTGGAAAAAGTTTATTGCCTTAGCTCTTTTGACTTTTATATTGAGATTTACATTATTTCGACAAAAATATAAATATAGTTTATATAGAAACGCGGGGGAGAATATGAAAAAAGTTGCATTTTGTACATTGGGTTGTAAAGTTAATCAATATGAAACAGAAGCTATTTTAGAGATGTTTAAAAAAAACGGATATGAAGTAGTTGGTTTTGAACAAGTTGCTGATGTATACATAATAAATACATGTACAGTCACAAATCTTAGTGCCAGAAAGTCAAGGCAGATGATTAGAAGGGCAAAGAAAAATAATAAAGATTCTATTGTTGTGGCAATGGGATGTTATAGTCAAGTATCGCCTGATGAAGTTTTTAGCATACCTGAAATAAATTTGGTTATTGGGTCTAAAGACAAAGGCAAAATTATTGAAAAAATAAATATGATTGAAAAGGGCGCAGGAAAATTAAATTTAGTACAAGATATTATGAGAATTAGGGAGTTTGAAGAATTGGGAGTTGAGACATATAAAGAGCACACAAGGGCATTTATTAAAATTCAGGATGGATGCAACCGATTTTGTTCATATTGTATAATACCTTATGCAAGAGGCCCTATACGAAGTCGCTCAGTTGAATATATTCTTGATGAGGCAAATAGGCTGGTTTTTAACGGATATAAAGAAATAGTCCTAACTGGCATACATATTGCGTCCTACGGAAAAGATATAAATAATACATCACTTCTAGATATCATAAAGAAGGTTCATGAAATTGATGGGGTAAAGAGGATAAGACTCGGATCTATTGAACCTACAATTGTGAACGATGAATTTGTAAATGAGATAAGTAAATTGGAAAAAGTATGTCCTCATTTTCATTTGTCTTTGCAGAGTGGATGCGATAGTACACTAAAACGTATGAACAGAAAATATACTACTCAGAAATATCGTGAATCGGTTGAGATATTAAGGAAAAAATTAAAAGATGTCTCCATTACAACCGACGTTATGGTAGGATTTCCTGGTGAGACGGATACTGAGTTTAATGAAACGGTAAAATTCCTAGAGGAGATTTCCTTTTCAGCTATGCATGTTTTTAAATATTCAAAAAGAAAAGGTACTCCAGCAGCTGAGTTTAGCAAACAAGTTTCGCCGAAGCAGAAGGATGAGAGAAGTAATATATTGCTTGAACTTACGGCTAGAAAAACTTATGAATTTAATAAAAGATATGAAGGAAGGGTTATGGATGTTTTATTTGAACAGGACGTAAAGGGTAAAACTGGTATAATTGAGGGTTTGACGTCAAATTATATAAAGGTACTATGTAAAGGCGAAACGGCTTTAAATGGGCAAATTGTTAAGGTTTTGCTAAATAAGGCTTTTGATGATTATGTAATTGGAGAAATAAAAAAATAATGTTTCCATGTTTGGCTGATTATGAGATTTAGGGATTTCAAAAAATAACTTAGGGAGTTTTAAAAAATACATATTTATTATTTCTGCTAAAAAGCCCAGCATGGAAGCTTTTAAGCTTCCATGCATAGGAACATTATTTTGCTATGCAAAAAATGTCATCGAATTTTTTGAAACTTCAGTTGACCAGTTATTTTTTTATTTTGCATTAGGGATAACAAAAAAATAACTTCCTACTCTTATATTGTGAAAATACTATTAAATCAAGTTTTTTAGTTATCCCACAGTTGGAACTTATATTTTAATCGTTCCTTATACAGCATTTGGGTCATAAAGTCCATCAAATCAGATTTTTTGAAATAGTAAGGGACAAGTAATATTTTGGGATTCACCTTGATAATGGGCTTTGTAACTGAAGTATTGGATATGTAATTTATTTAAAACGCTCTAATCGAAGTCGAAATGTGTTGCATTAATTATCTTCTTGTATTACTATATATATATGGGCTTTTTACTTAAATATTCTAAGAAGTTTGAATCTATCGAGGTCCCATCCTTTATGCGGGAGAGTGATTAGTTATGGCAAATAGCGAGACTATGATGTTTAATGTTGAAAATGAAAAAGTGAATGAGGCAAAGGAGGTAATTTTCTCTGTATTTAAAGCACTTAAGGAGAAAGGTTATAATCCGATTAATCAGATTGTAGGGTATATACTTTCTGGCGATCCCACTTATATAACTAATCATAAAGATGCAAGAAGTATTATTAGAAGGTTAGAGCGGGATGAATTACTTGAGGAAATTCTCAGGTTTTACTTAGAAGAGAACAGTAATAAAGGCTCCGTATAGAATACGGGGTTTTTTATATAAATGGAATTTTGGATTTTTGAGTTTGTAATATGTGTTTTTTGAAAATGCGGGTTGCAATGTGTTTTCGATAAACAGATAGCATTTTTCTAAAAAGAATGGCTGGTGTGGACATTGAAATATGTAAAACTTGGAAACACAGGTCTTGAAGTATCGAGAATGTGTTTTGGAGGACTGATTATAGGACCACTTCAGGCAAATTTGCCTTTAGAGGAAGGAACAGAAGTAATATTAGAGGCTTTAGAGCAGGGTGTAAACTTTATAGATACTGCAGAGTTATACGGAACTTATGACTATATAAGAGAAGCAATTAAGAAAGCCAATTCAAAACCTATCATTGCTACAAAATCCTATGCTTATTCTACCGAAGGTGCTAGAGATAGCCTTGAAAAAGCCAGAAAAGAACTAGATATGGATGTTATAGATATTTTTATGTTGCATGAACAGGAATCACGGCTTACTCTTAGAGGCCATCGTGATGCTTTTGAATACTATTTAAAGATGAAGCAAAAAGGAGTTATCAAAGCTGTAGGTGTTTCGACTCACAATGTAGAAGTTGTTGAGGCCTGTGCCGATATGCCTGGAATAGAAGTCATACATCCTATAGTTAACAAAACAGGAATAGGTATCGGTGATGGAACGATAGAGGATATGCTTAAAGCTGTGAAAAAAGCACATGACAATGGAAAGGGTATATATGGTATGAAGCCTCTAGGAGGTGGAAACCTTTTGAATTCCTATAATGATTGTATGGATTTTGTTTTGAATATACCATATATTGACTCTATTGCGATTGGAATGCAATCAGTCCAAGAGGTAATAATGAATGTATGCGTGTTTAACAATGAGCCTGTTCCCGACAATATAAGGTCTTTAGCTGCGAACAGAAAGAAACATCTTCACATTGATTTTTGGTGTGAAGGATGCGGAGAATGTGTAAAAAGATGCGGACAAGATGCTCTTTATATTGAAGATAACAAAGCTAAGGTTATTGAAGAAAAATGTCTGTTATGTGGATATTGTGCCAGTGTGTGTCCATGTTTTGCAATAAAGATTTGTTGATTTGGTTAAAGGGAGTTTCAAAAAATACATATTCATTATTTTTGTTACAAAGTCCATCATGGAAGCTTTTAAGCTTAAAGGCATAGGAACATTGATTTGCTATGAAAAAATGGCATCGAATTTTTTGAAACTCTAGCTGATCAGTTATTTTTTGATTTTGCCTAATAAAAGAAATGAAGCAACTGGAGGAACTATGAGAATAATAGGAATTGATTATGGAGATAGTAGAATAGGTGTAGCAGTCAGTGACCCTCTTGGTTGGACAGCACAAGGTATTGAGACAATCAATTGGAGGAATAATATTGAGGAGCCAATTGAAAGAATATTAGAAATTATAAATTTTTATAAGGCAAAAAAAGTTATTGTTGGATTTCCAAAGAATATGAATGGAACTATTGGACCTAGAGGTGAGAAAACTAACGAGTTTATAGAGTTTTTAAATAGTAGAATTGAAGGTATACAAATAATTAAGTGGGATGAAAGGCTAAGTACAGTTGCTGCAAATAAAACAATGAATGTATTGGGTGTAAAGAAGTCTAAGAAAAGGCAGGTAGTTGATCAGATTGCTGCAGTTTACATTCTTCAAGGATATTTAGATGCTATGACCTTAAATAAACAGAGTTAAAGATTTTGTATTACAATTAAAGTGGTGGAAACTTTTAGTATCTATGCTATAATAAAAAATAAGAGTCATTTATAAAAAAATTGCAAATATAGTTTTTATAATTATAATTTTGGAGTTTTTTTGTTAATAATAATAAAGAGGTTATTTTAAAAAAATGCCTAATGTTAAATGGGAGGTAGAAGATATGTCTATAGAAAGAGATGATATAGTTGTTTTAGTGGATGAGAATGATGAAGAGGTTGAGTTTGAGTATCTAGATACTGTTGAATTTGACGACAACGAGTATGTGGTACTTCTTCCAATGTATGATCAAGAGGAAGAAGAAAGGGAAATTGATGAAGTTGTTATACTTAAGATTGAGCATGGGGAAGAGGACAGTTTTGTGAGTATAGATGACGATAATGAACTTGCTGCCGTTTTTGAAGAGTTTAGAAGTCGAATGGAAAGTGAATATGAGTTTGAAGAGTAGTTTTGAGTTTTTTTAAAAATGGCAATTGCAAAGTTTTTTTGAATTTTAAAAAAATCATAAAATGACTCCCTGTACTTTGAAATATGGGGAGTTTTGTAATTGCTTATTTTTTTGAAATTACTTCATTTTTTGTAACCCACTTAGAGGATTTTTTTATACTGTGTAGAATTGTTTATGTGAGATTAAGGGAGTTTCAAAAAATACATATTCTTTATTTCTGTTACAAAGCCCATCATGGAAGCTTTTAAGCTTCTATGCATAGGAACATTATTTAGCTATGCAAAAAATGGCATGGGATTTTTTGGAACTCTAGATGCAAAGGTTTTATTTGATTTTACCTAAAATAAAAGTTCTTGCTTTGTAAGATATGGTGGAGGTATTTATGATAGAAAAGAATATAAAAAAAATAGTTTTGGTTTCTATAGTGTTTTTTGTTTTGTCAACGTTGGTTGGGTGTGGAAATGGAACACCTTCATCTATAGAAATAGAAAGTACGCCTTATGAACCAACAACAGTACCTACTGTGACGCCGACATTTGAAAAAACTGTTGTTCCTCCTGAGGACAATGTTAACTCCGATGGACAAGGAGAAGATGAAAGTGGTATAAAAGAAGATAAGGGTGAATTGAATTTTACTCTTCCTCAAGAAGGCATAAGGCCTTATGCCGTTATGATTGATAATGAGGGTACAAGACCTTTACCCCAGGGTGGAATTTACTTAGCACAGATTGTTTACGAAATTATAGTTGAAGGTGGTACGTCAAGGTTGATGCCTGTGTTTTGGGATAAGAATCCAACTATGATTGGGCCAGTAAGAAGCTCAAGACATTATTTTTTAGATTACGCAATGGAACACGATGCAATTTATGTTCATTTTGGCTATAGTCCTATGGCTATTAGGGATTTGAAAAAATATAATATAAGTAATATAAATGGTGTAGCCAATGGAGGAGAAGTATTTTGGGATTTGACAAAAGATAGAGGAAATTGGCAGGATTCTTACACGTCAATGGAGAAGGTAAAAGATTATGTAAAACGAGTAAGGTATAGAACAAATACTGACAAGGAACTTTTATTTAAATATTCAGAAAAGGATTATGATTTTGAAGACAGTAGCGATGCTTTTGACGTAAATGTAAGATATTCTACAGGTTATGATTGTTCTTTCAAATATGATGAGGATAAAAAGCTTTATTTAAGATATAGAAAAGGAAAACCCCAAATGGAGAGATTGACAGATGGACAGTTGACGGCGAAGAATATAATTATTCAAAGGGTATTAAATTACGGTATTAAAGGTGATGATGCAGGAAGACAGGAACTAAACACAGTTGGAAGTGGCTCAGGATATTATATTTCGAATGGTAAGTGTATAGAAATAAAGTGGTCAAAAAAATCAAGAACAGATCAGACTAAATATACTGACCTTGAAGGCAACCAAATAGTTTTAAATCCTGGTCAAACGTGGATTCAAATTACGCCGATAAATTCAAAGGTGTCTATTAAATAAGGGGTGTATTTAATCATCGTGGACCATATTATTCCAATAACTAAAGCTCCGAGGCTGGTCGTTTCGCTACGCTACACTGCTCGCCTATTAAGCCTTGGCTAAGAGAATGTATAACTCGCTACGGGTCGAATCAAAACTCGATACTAAGAAGAAAAGTGATTCGACTAATCCTTCGCTTCGTTAACATTCTCTAAGCCTCTACGCAGATGTTATTTCCATAATATGGCTCACAATTAAAATATGCACCCTTAAATAAGTTTTTTGTTGCTAAAAACTTGTCAATTGGTTATTATATGTATATAGTGTAAATCGAACTATACTCATAAAAAATCATGTGTTGTTTAATGTACATTTGTAATCAAGAAAATAGATTACATAAAATTTTGTTGGAGGCTGAATTGAATATAAAGATAAGCGATAAGATATTACAGAGTGTGGAAAAACCATCAAGGTATATTGGTAATGAGTGGAATAGTGTTCATAAAGATCTTTCTGGTATAGAGGCAAGATTTGCGTTTTGTTTTCCAGATACCTACGAAGTTGGTATGTCTCATCTAGGTATGAAAATCCTATATCATCTTCTTAATGAAAGACTCGATACGTATTGTGAGAGAGTATTTGCCCCATGGGTTGACATGGAAGATAGAATGAGAAAGCATAATATACCTCTTTTTGCCTTAGAAACTCAAGATCCGATAAAAAATTTCAATATTATTGGATTTACTCTACAATATGAGATGAGTTATACGAATATTATGAATATGATGGACTTAGCGCAAATTCCTGTTTTTAGCAGTGAAAGGACAAAGGAGCATCCCTTTGTTTGTGCTGGAGGTCCATGTGCATACAATCCTGAGCCCTTAGCAGATTTTATAGACTTCTTTATGATGGGTGAGGGAGAAGATATTATTAATGAAGTGATAGATGCTTATATAGATTGGAAAAAGAAGGATTTGCCTAGAGAGAAATTTTTAGATTCCATTTCTCAAATAGAGGGCATATATGTTCCTGCTTTTTACAGGGTACAATACAATGATGACAATACAATTTTAAGTATAACGCCATTAAAGGATAAATATCCCAAAAAGATTAGAAAAAGAATTATAAAAGATCTTGATAAGGCGTATTATCCTGATAAAATGATTGTTCCGTATACAGGTGTTGTACATGACAGAATAATGCTTGAGTTATTTAGAGGATGTATAAGAGGTTGCAGATTTTGTCAAGCGGGTTATATATATAGACCGGTTAGAGAACGGTCATATGAACGGCTATTAAAACTTGCTGAATCGTTGGAAAATAGTACTGGATATGAAGAGATTTCTCTTACTTCTTTGAGTACTAGTGATTACAGTGATTTTAAAGAGTTGGCTGAGGGTTTGTTGGTTGATATGGAGCCTAAGAAAGTAAACCTTTCACTACCGTCTTTGAGAATTGATTCGTTTTCTATAGATGTTATGAAAAAGGCTCAAAAGGTTAGAAAAAGCGGTTTGACTTTTGCTCCTGAAGCAGGAAGCCAGAGATTGAGAGATGTTATAAATAAGGGAGTTACAGAGCAGGATTTGATGGACTCAGTTCAAACAGCTTTTAACGGTGGTTGGAGTAGTGTTAAATTATACTTTATGATAGGGCTCCCCACTGAGAATTTCGATGATTTAGAAGGCATTTCACATCTTGGTTACAAGGTAGTGAATGCATATATGGCAATTCCAAGGGAAAATAGGGGGAAAAGGTTGAGTATTGCACTTAGTACATCATCCTTTGTACCAAAACCTTTTACACCTTTCCAATGGGAGCCGCAAGATGAAATTGAAACACTAAAGGAAAAACAGAAATTTCTGCAGGGTAAGATTAAAAGCAAATATATAAAATACAACTGGCACGATCCTGAACTAAGTATGTTGGAAGCAGTTTTTTCAAGGGGAGATAGAAGAGTTGGAAAAGTTCTTTTTGAAGCTTTCACAAGAGGTTGCAGGTTTGACAGTTGGGGTGAGCATTTTAAATTTGACAGTTGGATGGAGGCATTTAGTGAATGTGGCGTAGACCCTCATTTTTATGCCAACAGAAAGAGAGACTATGAGGAAGTGCTGCCTTGGGATCATATTGATATAGGTGTTACCAAAGAGCATTTAATTAGAGAAAACAAAAAGGCATACAATGAAGAATTAACTTCAAACTGCAGAGTAAATTGTGCTGGATGTGGAGCGACAGTTTTTGGCGGAGGTATTTGTTTTGATCATTATAAGGGCTAAGTTTGCAAGAAAAGAAGAACTTAAATATATATCCCATTTAGATATGATGAAGATGTTTGAAAGGGCTTTAAGGCGTTCTAGATTGCCTATTTATTATTCACAAGGGTTTAACCCCCATCCTCAGATTGTATTTGGACTTCCCCTTTCTGTTGGAGTGACAAGTGATGCTGAGTATGTGGATTTTGAGCTTAGTGAAGATGTGGAAGCTGACAAATTTGTTGAGGTTCTAAATAACAATATGCCAGAAGGTATTGACATTTTAGAGGCTAAATTAAGAACTTCAAAATCAAATATTATGGCATCGATATCAAAGGCGTCTTATGAGGTTTTAATTGGAACTTATAAAAATACTGACGAGGATGAACTAAACACAAATATTCTTCGTTTTTTGGATAAAAGTGAGATAGTTATACAAAAGCAGAGTAAACGCAAAGTTAGAGATGTTAATATTAAACCTATGATTCATAAATTTAAAGCACGTTTTATAGGAAATAATATTGAGGATATTAAACAGAACCTTCAATTTTTAAATATGGCTCTTTTTAATTATATAGAAAAAATAAAAAATTTTTATGATTTAGAGGAAGCTGGAGAATTAAAAAGTTATTATGTCTATTCATTGCTTCTTAGTGCGGGAAGTGTGGCAAATTTAAAGCCAGAATATGCCATAAAGGCTTTTAGTGAATTTTCAGGCTTAGATTTAAATGTTTTAAAGGTACATCGTACAGGTCTTTTTGTAGATAAAGGGGAAAAAACACTGAACCCTCTTGATAACGAATTATTAGCTATATGAGGTGGTAATATGGTTAGTGAAATAATTGTAGATGTGGGTCTTAACGAGAGAAGAGTAGCGCTTTTAGAAGACAAAGAACTTGTGGAAATTTTTATCGAAAGAGATGATTCGGAGAGACTGGCCGGAAATATTTACAGGGGAAAAGTGAGCAGTGTTTTACCAGGTATGCAGGCAGCTTTTATAGACATTGGGTATGATAAAAATGCTTTCTTGTATGTTGGAGACGCTATATCACAAAAAGATTTCTCTGAAGATGAAGAAGATATGTACAACGATATGAAGAGTTATAATATCGAAGAGTTGTTAAGGCCAGGGCAGGAAATAACGGTACAGGTGACAAAAGAGCCAATAGGCACTAAAGGTCCTAGGGTTACGACTCATATAACCCTTCCCGGAAGACAGCTTGTTCTTCTGCCTAATGCTGATTACGTAGGTATATCAAGAAGAATAGAGGACGAGGAAGAAAGGGCAAAGCTAAAAAGGATAGCCGAAAAGGTAAAGCCCCAAAATATGGGTTTGATTGTCCGTACGGTTTCCGAGGGCAAAAGGGAAGAGGACTTTAAAAGTGATATTAAGTTTTTGGTGAAGTTGTGGGAGAGGATAAAGAAAAATGAGCACAGCGGACCTGTTCCTAGATGTATTCACAAGGATTTGAATATTATTTACAGGGCTGTAAGAGATATTTTCACTTGGAACATTGATAAATTTATTATCAATGACAGGCATGAGTATAATAAAGTGCTTGAACTTGTAGAGATGTCTTCGCCGGCTTTGAAAATGAGAGTAGAGTGCTTTAACAAAAATATTGATTTATACGAACATTTTCAAATTGACACGATGATATCAAAGGCACTTTCCAAAAAAGTGTGGCTTAAGTGTGGGGGTTATCTTATTATTGAGAGAACTGAAGCACTTACGGTTGTGGATGTGAACACGGGAAAGTATGTTGGAAATAATAATCTCGAAGATACTGTTCTAAGAACAAATATTGATGCGGCTAAAGAGATAGCCAAACAACTTAGATTAAGAGACATTGGCGGTATAATAATTATTGACTTTATTGACATGCACGAGGAAGAACACCAGAGGCAAATTATTGATACATTGAGGCAAGCGCTTAAAAAGGATCGTACAAAGACAACTGTTGTGGGTATGACTGGACTCGGACTTATAGAGATGACAAGAAAAAAAGTAAGAGAAGGTTTAGCTTCGACGGTGCTATATGATTGTCCAATGTGTGATGGTACAGGAAAGATACTTTCGCCTGAGTCGGTTGCTAGAAATGTTGAGAAAGAAATAAATAAATATTTTACACAAACGATAGCAAATGCAATTCAGGTTGATGTACATCCAACTGTTGAAAAGGTTTTGTTAGGTGAAAATGGAGAGGATCTCAAGAGAATTGAAAGTACTTTCAACAAAAGGATTGTTATAAAAGCATCTGAAGAGGTTAGAAATGAGGAATTTAAGATAAAAGAGATTGACATTGACTCATTATTATGATAAAATCACGTGGTAGCCGCGCGGTTTAGGCTTAAAATGTAGTGTGTGTTATTATGCTACTGCCTTTAATCGGCGAGACTGGGTAGGGAGGTGTTATATTATGTACGCAATTATTGAGACAGGCGGAAAGCAGTACAAGGTTCAAGAAGGAGAATCACTTTTCATTGAAAGATTAGCTCAAGATGAAGGTTCTTCAGTGACTTTTGACAAAGTAGTAGCAGTTTCAAATGGTGATAAGGTGGATTTTGGTGCGCCTTATGTTTCTAGTGCAAATGTTGAAGCTAAAGTGTTGAACCACGGTAAAGATAAAAAGATAACTGTTTTCAAGTTTAAACCTAAAAAAGGTTATAAAAGAAAAATGGGACATAGACAGCCTTATACAAAAGTACAAATCGAAAAGATTAACGCATAAGGTGTAGTTAAGAGATGATTACAGTAAATGTAGTAAGAGATGAAAGTGGATTTATATGGCAGTATATAGTTGAAGGACATGCAGAATTTGCTGAAGAAGGTAAGGATATTATATGTTCTGCTGTTTCTGTTTTAGCCTATACGGGTATAAATGCACTTGAAGAATTGGTTGGGATAAAGAATTACGGTATAGAAAAAGGTTATATGATTTGTTCTGTACCAACTGACATTTTACCTGAATTGAAGGAGAAGGTTAGAATTATTCTTGAGACCATTGTTGTAGGTTTTGAACAACTACAATTAACTTATGAAGATTATATATCGGTGATAGATGAGGAGGTGTAACCGATGATTAGAGTTGATTTACAGCTTTTTGCACATAAAAAAGGTATGGGAAGTACCAGAAACGGCCGTGATAGTGAATCGAAAAGGCTGGGAGTTAAAAAAGGTGATGGACAGCCGGTTATAGCTGGGAACATCATTGTAAGACAGAGAGGAACTAAAATCCATCCAGGAGTTAACGTAGGTAAAGGAAGCGATGATACTTTGTTTGCATTGACAGAAGGTAGGGTTAAGTTCTCGAGATTAGGTAAGGACAAAAAACAAGTTAGTGTTGTTCCAGCATAATGAGAGCACAGTTTGTTTTAGGATTTGTTTTTAAAAAATTAAAGTCTTATAAGAAAAATCCCGGTTTATGCCGGGATTTTAGTTTTAGGCAAAACCAAATAAATAACTGATCAATTGGAGTTTCAAAAAATTAGATGTCATTTTTTTTATAGCAAAATAATGTTCCTATGATTGTAAGCTTAAAAGCTTACATAATGGGATTTGTAACTATATTATTGAATATGTATTTTTTTGCAACTCCCTTATTACCCTTCTTTCGAACAAAATAAAAGAAGGAATGTTACGGAATTATAATTTTTTTATGAGAGATACTATAAGAGTATCACTTTAAGATGTAAAATGTTTTTAGAGAAAATAAAGGTTAGTGGTTTCAAAAAATAACCTGTGTAGTATTTAGGACACAAAGCCTATCATGAAACAGTAAAGCTTATTTTTTAAAAATGGCCTAACTCAGATTTTCAATACATAATGTGAGCTGAGTTCAATAAGAAAAAACTATTGACTATGGAGTTGAAATTAATGTTTATAGATAGTGCGAAGATTTATATAAAAGCCGGTGACGGAGGAAATGGTGCAGTATCTTTTCATAGGGAAAAATACGTTGCTAAAGGTGGACCTGACGGTGGAGATGGTGGCAGAGGTGGAGATGTTATATTTGTTGCCGATGAGGGAGTAAGAACACTACAGGATTTCCGTTATAAAAGAAAATATAAAGCAGAACCTGGCAAAAACGGAGGTTCATCTAATAAGTCCGGTAAAAGTGCAGAGGATTTAGTGGTGAAAGTTCCTGTAGGTACTATTATAAGAGAAGAAACTACAGGACGAATAATTGCAGATATTATTATTCATGGAAAGCCGGTTGTTGTAGCAAAAGGAGGAAAAGGTGGCGCTGGAAATCAGCATTTTGCAACTTCTACGAGACAGGTTCCTAATTTTGCTAAGAGTGGTGAACCCGGTGAGGAGTATTATGCTGTTTTAGAGTTAAAGATTTTAGCCGATGTTGGTCTTATTGGATTCCCTAACGTTGGAAAATCTACTATACTATCTATGGTGTCTGCAGCACAGCCCAAAATTGCCAACTACCATTTTACAACTATAGAACCAAACCTTGGAGTTGTGGGCGTTGAAGAGGGTAAAAGCTTTGTTTTAGCTGATATACCTGGACTTATTGAAGGTGCTCATGAAGGAACTGGACTTGGACATAAGTTTTTAAAACATGTTGAAAGAACTAGGATGCTTATTCATGTTATTGATATATCAGCATCTGAAGGAAGAGAACCGGCAGAGGATTTTAGGGTCATCAATAGTGAATTAAAGCAATATAATCCAAAGCTTTTTGAGAGGATGCAAGTAATTGCGGCAAATAAAATGGATGTAACCGGAGCTGATGAAAAACTTGGCGTGTTTACTAAAGAGATGGAGAGTAAAGGCTATAAGGTATTTCCAGTTTCTGCTGCGACGGGTGAAGGCTTAAAAGAGTTGATCTATTTTGTTTCTCAAAAACTAGATGAAATACCCGATACTATATTGTATGATGATAAAGAAGAAGTGGTATATACAGTTGAGGAAGAAGAGCCCTTTGAAGTTCGAAAACAAGAGGATGTATTTCTTGTTGAAGGTAATTGGGTGCGCAAGATAGTAAGTTCTACTAATTTTGGCGATCATGAATCACTTCAGTATTTCCAGAGATTAATTAAAAGAAAGGGAATTGTCGATGCACTTGAGAATCTAGGAATTAACGAAGGTGATACAGTAAAGATATATGATTTAGAGTTTGAGTACAAAAGATAAAAACAGGACAAATATGGGAATAAAGAACTACTAGACAAATATACTTTTCGTGTTGTAAAATATATATATAGCAAGTTGTACAATAAATTTTAAGGAGCAAGATTGAGTGTTATGGAATGCTTAAGTTGTGGAAATTGCAAAGATGGCAGTGTAGCATATTTTTGCCCGATGAGAAATGACTTTGTAGTTCATGATGAAGAAACATCAAAGGTTAAAGAAAAGAATAGGACAGGATGGAAAAAGGGGCAGCCTAATTACGAGGTTCAGAGAAGGAAAAACCGAAAAGAGGTTGAAGTGTGAATGTACAAAGGGGATAGAGTGTTCTATCCCTATTATTACGTTTTTATGCCTTAGTAAAAAATTCGAGCTGTGAAATAGGTTGCTTACACAAAGCTTCAAAACCAATGAAAAATCTTTCTATTAGCAAGGGTATTCCTTTAAAAGCCGGATTTTTCATCCGGAAGTATACCCTTGAGCCAATGAAGCTTTGTTCTAGCAATCCTATTTCACGGGTGGAAAAATTTGCAACTAGAGTTTCGAAAAATGCTATTAGCACTTTTTGCATAGCGTTTTAATAACTAAATAGTATGTCGGAAGGGAATGAAATTAATGTTAACAGGGAAACAACGCAGTTATTTGAGAAGTTTGGCTAATAATCTTGATCCCATATTTCAGGTGGGTAAAGGTGGAATCAGTGATAATATGGTTAAACAATTTAATGAAGCACTTGAAGCTAGAGAACTTATCAAGGTTTCAGTTCTAAAAAATTCATTGGATGATACCCGTGATATTTGCAATGAGGCAGCTGATCTTACTAGTTCGGAAGTAGTCCAAATTATAGGAAATAAGTTCGTTTTATATAAGGAGTCGGAAGAAAATAAGGTATTGGTATTGCCGTAAAGTAAATTTTGTAATGATAATGGGGCAGTATGCCCCATAGTTGTTTAGGTGGTTTCAAATAATAACATATTTTTAGTTTTTTTAATCTCTTTTTTTCATTAAGCTTTCAATTATTTCACTGTATATTTGGTTGGAATGCTTTTTCCAATTATTACATATAGTATTACAGTCACTTTTTGTTCCTACAGAAATTTCTAAATCAATAAGTGAAAAGTTATCCTCGTGTACCTGGCACTTAACAATAAATTCATTTTCGCTTTCAGGTTTGTAATCTGCTTTAACTAAAGTTTCATTTCTTATTCTTTTTCTTATTTCAGTCATACTCCGATCAATATTGTTTTTTATACCTATAGGTATATGGTTTGTAAAGTAATCTAGAGTTTGTTTTCCTGAGGGTGTTATTGTATAAAATGTCTTATTATCGACTATTTTCGAAGATAATTGTCCAAGTTCACACAATTCATTTAAAAATTGTTGGAAAATAAAATAATTCATAAATTGATTTTCAAGAATTATTTTAGTGATTTGTAAATTACTTATAGGCATATTTGCCATTTTTATTATATAAAGAAGAATAAGTTTATTTTCAGCAAGCTCTTTATTTTTTAGCGTTCTCATTAAGTTACCTCCACTATATTAATAATCCACATTGTTGTCTTTTATGTATTATAACATAGTTATTTGTTATAGGCTATATTGCCCATATTAGTGTGTGAAGTTTTTGATTTTGTAATATATTATTCCAAGAACTAAAGCTCCGAGGCTAAGAGAATGTAAAACTCGCTACGGGTCGAATCAAAACTCGCTTCGCTCAGACAGTGATTCGACTAATCCTTCGCTTCGTTAACATTCTCTAAGCCTCTACGCAGATGTTCATTCCATAATATGTTACAAAAAGGTTAATAATAGCTATATTAGTGTGTGAAGTTTTTGATTTTGTAATATATTATTCCAAGAACTAAAGCTCCGAGGCTAAGAGAATGTAAAACTCGCTACGGGTCGAATCAAAACTCGCTTCGCTCAAACAATGATTCGACTAATCCTTCGCTTCGTTAACATTCTCTAAGCCTCTACGCAGATGTTCATTCCATAATATGTTACAAAAAGGTTAATAATAGCTATATTAGTGTGTGAAGTTTTTGATTTTGTAATATATTATTCCAAGAACTAAAGCTCCGAGGCTAAGAGAATGTAAAACTCGCTACGGGTCGAATCAAAACTCGCTTCGCTCAAACAATGATTCGACTAATCCTTCGCTTCGTTAACATTCTCTAAGCCTCTACGCAGATGTTCATTCCATAATATGTTACAAAAAGGTTAATCACACCCATATTAGTGGGGTGCAGTTTTTGATTTTGTAATGTATTATTCCAAGAACTAAAGCTCCAAGGCTAAGAGAATGTAAAACTTACTTCCGAGATTGTTTATAATGTGCTAATATATAATATATAACAGAGATTTGGGTGAGTTAAAAATACTTTGCAATTGTAATCGTCTTAGGGAGTTTCAAAAAAATACATATTCAATAATTTTGGCACAAATCTTTCAAAGAAGCTTTAAGCTTCCAAGCATAGGAACATTATTTTGCTATGCAAAAAATGGTATCGAGTTTTTTGAAACTCCAGTTGCTTAGTTATTTGATTTTGCCTTATTGAATAAATAAAGGAGAAAAAAATTGGAATTTATTGATGAAGTTGAAATGAGTTTAAAGCAAGCTGGTGCGACAGCCGTTGGGTATTCTAATGTGCATGATAAACTTCCAGAAAATTTAAAAAAATTAAAATTTGCTATAACAATTGTAGTCAGACTTTCCGATTTTATTATTGATGGGATTACAAATGAACCAACTTATACTTATTTCCATCACTATAGAACTGTAAATACACTTATCGATCAGATTACGCTTAAAGGGCTTTTAATGATCCAGCAAAAAGGTTATAAGGTTTTGGCGGTACCTGCTTCTCAAACGGTTAATGATGTTAAAGATAAGTATTCAGGTGTTTTTCCTCACAAGACGGCTGCAGTAAAGGCAGGTTTGGGCTGGATAGGTAAAAGTGGGTTGTTTATAAGTACAAAATATGGTCCAAGGGTTCGACTGGGTACTATACTAACTAACATGGAGATTCACTGCAACAATTCTGTTATACCCAATCAATGTGGTGAATGTAACAGCTGTGTAGAAAGTTGTCCTGCAATGGCTTTGAGGGGAAAAGTTTGGTCAGAGGATTTAATCAGGAGCGATATTATTGATGCAAAGGCATGCAGTGATTACATGAACCAGAAGTTTAAACATATAGGCAGAGGTTCGGTATGTGGTATATGTATGAAGGCATGCCCTTGGGGAAATGGGAGATAATGCCATATGAAAAAAGTTCTTTTAGTAAACGATAGTAAACTCCAAAATGCAGTTATGAAAGATATTTTGAGTTCATTAAATTATGAGGTTAGGGTAACGGACGAATTTAATGCAATATCAGTCATACACGATTTTTCTCCTCATTATGTAATTACTAATTATGTTATGAAGGAAATTAATGGGGATCAACTTGCTGCGGTTATAAAAGTGCAGTACCCGGATATAAAGTGTTTAATATCATCAAGTAATTCCATTGATAGTAATAAGTTTAGTCAAAAGAAGATTGATGGGATAATAAGAGTTCCAATTGACAGAGAAAACTTAAAAATGATATTGGAAAGTATTTCTACAGATAATGTAAAAGATTATGATGACGCAAATGACTACGAAGTAAAAAAATATTGTTCTCAATGTGGAAAGTTTGTTGATTTTAGTTTAAATGATGAGTACTATATATGTCCTTTTTGCGGTAAAAGCATAAATTAAGGATATTAAAAAATGATTGCTCAACTTGTGGTTTCAAGAAAATTCTTTTGAAACTGGCTAATATAAAATACCAAGCATGGTCGCAACAATTCACTATTTACAATGTTAAATTCGTTTTTGGCATGTGTTCTGAATAATGAATTTTTGATCTAAGCATTACTATAAATTGCTTAGGAAAAAATGCAAAAAAACAGAATTTACTAAAAGGATTATATAAAAATATATAAGGAAGAGGTAAACTACAAAAAACTACACATATTTGTGAGTTTAAATGATTTTTTGTACTTTTTTTATTTTGAAATTGCTATGTAAACATATAATCGATTAAGGTATGACAAAATATAAGTATCAGCTTTGGATAATGGAAAAAATGATTTGCATTTTTTGAAACACCAATTGACCAGTTGTTTTTAGTAATCACCTAATATAACATAAAATATAAAAATAAGAGGAAAACTACAAAGAACTACAAAAAACTACAAACATATGTGAAATAACATGTTTTTTGTAGTTTTTTCAATTGAAATTTGTGTATAAACATATATAATTATATTAAGGTACGACTAAATTATAAGTTTCAGTTTTGGAGAAGGTGATTCAAAAATTTTGCCACCTGTGAAATAGGATTGCTGGAACAAAGCTTCATTGGCTTCAAAGGTATACTTCCAAATGAAAAATCCAGCTTTTAAAGCAATACCCCTAGCTAATAAAGGGATTTTTTATTTGTTTTGAAGCTTTGTGTAAGTAATCTATTTCACAGCTCGAAACTCTGCACATGCTATTGCAAAATAATAACGATTATAAACTATGAATGGAGCGAGAATGGATGACTTCTATAATTAAATCAAACATAAAAAAAAGTTTTGTTGTAACTTTATTAGCGTTTTCTTTATTAACTGGTTGTGGAAACAGTTCAAATGATGGAGATAAAAATAATTCTTATGCGAAAGTGAAGCCTTCTTCTACATTATCTGAGAGTGTTTCACCATCACCAACAGTATTAGAGGTTGAAGATACACCATTACCTACAATTGACGTTGAGGTAGTTAAACCTGATGAGTCGGGTAAGATAATGGTTGTAATGTTTCACAATTTTGTACAGTCTTTTGAACCTACAAAATATGATAATGGAGCATATACTACCACATTTGATGAATTTAGGAAACTGTTAACAAACCTTTATGATCAGGACTATAGACTTATTAGTATGACTGACTATTTAGAAAATAATATATCAGTATCGGCAGGTTGTATACCTATGATATTTACGTTTGATGACGGAACGTCAGGGCAGTTTAACCTTGTAAATGAGAATGAAAATTTGGTGGCGAACAAAAACTCAGCAGTAGGAATTATTGAAGAGTTTAATAAGACACATCCTGACTTTGGAGTTGAGGGCACATTCTATGTAAATCTTGGAAACAGCACTTTTGAAGGTGAAGGTACTTTAGAAGAGAGATTGAAATATCTTGTGGATAAGGGTTTTGAGATAGGTAACCATACTTATACACATATAAATCTTACAAGTGCAAAGAATTCGGATCAAATTCAACAAGAAATTGGTCGTAATCAAAAAACTATGTATGAACTTATACCTAAATATAAAATGAATACTTTCTCTTTACCCTATGGGGCGCCTTCAAAGGATTTACAGGAATATGTACAAAAAGGTGAATATGAAGGTACAAAATATGAAAATCTTGCAATTATGGAAGTAGGATGGGATCCCACATTTTCACCTGTTAGTAAATCCTTTAATCCCTTATCAGTTCACAGAGTCCGTGCATCAGGAATTAATCCCGTTGAGGCTGACTTAGCATGGTGGATTGATAATCTTTCGAGGGAAGGTCAGTATATAAGTGATGGAAATCCAGATACGGTAACAGTACCAAAGTCAAAAGAAGAAAATGTTGATAATGATAAGCTTCAAGGCAAAACATTGGTGGTGTATTAGAAAATTTTATAATATAATTCCACGTGTGAAATAGGATTGCTAGAACAAAGATTCAATGACTTCAGAGATATACTTCCACATGAAAAATCCGGCTTTTAAGGAATCTCTTAGTTAATAGAAGGATTTTTCATTGGTTTTGAAGCTTTGTGTAAGTAAGCTATTTTACAGCTTGATATAATTTATTAGGCGATTTAAAAAAAGCTTTGCATTTGAAGTTTCAAAAAATCTGATCTGTTATTTTTTTGATTTTGCCTAAAAAAGCACTAACTTTTTAGGTGGGTTAGTGCTTTATATTTGCATAAACTAATACACTATAATATAATGAACGTGTATTTTGTTTGTGCATTGTTTCTATAATAGTATATTTATAGGGAGTGTTAGAAATGAAAAAGGGGAATTCTAATTCAAGTAAAGCTAACAGGAGGATAATGACAGATGCTGAAGTAAAGAGAAAAGCGGTGAAGCTGGTTATTTCTCATATGAAAAAGAAGGTATCTCATGAATTTATTGGTGTTGAACATGTGAATGATTGGATGGAAGACATGGATGTACTCCTAAAGAAACAAGAATTCGATATTGCTGAATATATCCATATGAGGAGAAACCTTAATGATGTAATTGAAAGAACGATAGACGAAAACATGAGGTTTAAGCTTAGAGATTCTTGGTATAGTTTTGGAAGAGCCCTAGACAAGAAAGTGAAACAATGAGAGATCTGGCGAATAAGATGTTTTGATTACAAAGGAAATATTATACAATAGAAGGGAAATGGTGTATTATATTTGTGAGGGTAAACTAAATACTTTATTAAAGTTAAGTGAGGTAATGAATTATGTTATTTAAAAAAGAGCAGAAGGTAACTGCACAAAATGACGTGATTGCAAAAATTAGAGGAGAAATAGTTCAAAGTCTCAGAAAGAAAGGGATTAGATTTTCGGATATTGATGTGGATTTAAGGCATGAAAATGTGAGCTTTAAACTGTCAATAAACGAAAAGTAGTTAGTTGTTTAAAACAAAAATACACCATATTATTCCATCCTGTACAATAAAAATAGCTCTGGTAAAATACCATAGCTATTTTTATTGGCCTTTATTTTTTGTTTATGTTCCCTAATGTTTTTGCCTTAAGTATTCTTTTGCGCTTTGTATAGAGGCCATAACACTTTCTTTTGCAGGACCTCCGGTAATATTTCTTCCCGAAACGCAGGTTTCAAGACTTATTTCTCTATAGACATCTTCTTCTATTAAGTCGGAAAAACTTTTGAATTCTTCCATTGTGAGCTCGTCTATAGCTTTGTTATTTCCTATGCAATAAAGTACCATTTTGCCTATAATTTCATGGGCATTTCTAAAGGGAATTCCCTTCTTTACAAGATAGTCTGCTACATCTGTAGCATTTGTAAAACCGCCTTGTGCAGCTTTGTACATATTTTCTTTTTTGATCTTCATTGTTGCAATCATATTAGTAAAAACAGGCATACAAAGCTTAACGGTATCAATACCGTCAAATATGGATTCTTTGTCTTCTTGCATATCCTTATTGTAGGCTAAAGGAAGCGATTTCATAACGGTCAAAAGACTTATTAGACTTCCGTATACTCTACCGGTTTTGCCTCTCACAAGTTCAGCAACATCAGGGTTTTTCTTCTGAGGCATTATGCTACTGCCCGTACTGTAAGCATCGTCCATTTCAACGAAACCAAATTCATGAGAAGACCACATAATAAGTTCTTCGCTAAATCTACTTAGGTGCATCATAATAATTGAGAGGCATGATGCCAACTCTATGGCAAAATCTCTATCACTGACTCCATCGAGGCTATTTTCAGATATTTCATCAAATCCAAGATCATTAGCTACCATAGGTCTATCAATAGGATAGGTAGTTGATGCTAATGCCCCAGAACCTAAGGGCATAACATTTATCCTTTTGTAACAATCATCAAGGCGTCCTAAATCACGCTTGAACATTTGAAAATATGCCATCATATGATGGGCAAAAGTAATAGGTTGTGCTCTTTGCAAATGCGTATATCCAGGTAGTATAACATCTAAGTTTTTCTCTGATATATCAATTAATGTTTTTTCCAAGGAAATAAGCATTTTCTTTATTTTAGATACTTCGTCTTTAAGATACATTCTAAAATCAAGGGCGACCTGATCGTTGCGGCTTCTTCCTGTATGAAGTCTTTTGCCCACATCACCTATTTTTGATATAAGAATTTTCTCTATATTCATGTGTATATCTTCTGCATCAATTTCAAATTCAACTTGACCGTTTTCAATTTCCTTTAAAATTTCTTTTAAAGTTATTTGAATTAAATCAGAGTCTTTTTGCGAAATTATTTCGCATTTTCCAAGCATTTTTGCATGAGCAATACTTCCAAGTATGTCTTGCTTATACATGCGACTGTCAAATCTAATTGAGGAGTTAAAATCGTCAACCGATTTATCGGTGCTCTTTTCGAATCTACCGCCCCAGAGTTTCATTTTATCACCTTATTTGTTCTTATTTTTTTCCTTCATAAGTGCATTGACCTTCATTGGCAATCCAAACAGATTTATAAATCCTTCAGCATCTTTTTGATTGTAAACTTCATCTTCACCAAAGGTTGATAGCTCTTCACTGTAAAGGGAATAATCTGATTTTGCGCCTGCTGGCAAAATATTACCTTTGTATAATTTTAGTCTGACTGTACCTGTTACATTTTGCTGAGTAACGTCAACAAAAGCAGATATTGCTTCACGAAGAGGTGTATACCATTGTCCAAAGTATACTAGTTCTGCAAACCTTTGCGAAACTAAGTCCTTATAGTGAAGTGTATCTCTGTCAAGACATAACAATTCTAGTTCTCTATGAGCAGCATATAAAATAGTACCACCTGGAGTTTCATATACACCTCTTGATTTCATTCCTACAAGTCTGTTTTCAACTATGTCTACAATACCGACACCGTTTTGGCCGCCGATTTTATTTAATACTTCAACAAGTTCAACTGGTTTGTATTCAATTCCGTTTACCTTTGTCGGTATACCTTTATTAAAGTATATTTCTACATATTCAGGTTTGTCTGGAGCCTTTTCTGGTGGAACCATAAGTTTTAAAAGATTGTCATATTTAGGCTCATTCCATGGCTCTTCAAGATCTGAACCCTCATGGCTAAGGTGCCATAGATTTCTGTCCCTGCTGTAATTATCCTTTTTTGAGACAGGAATTGGAATGCTCCTAGCTTCAGCGTATTCTATTGCATCCTCTCTAGATTTAATGTCCCAAATTCTCCAAGGTGCAATTATTTTTAAATGTGGTGCCAATGCTTTAACTGTAAGCTCAAAACGTACTTGGTCATTTCCCTTTCCTGTGGCGCCGTGGCATATTGCGGTAGCACCCTCTTTTTCAGCGATTTCAACCATTCTTTTGGATATTATTGGTCTTGCAAAAGAAGTTCCCAAAAGATATTTGCCTTCGTATATAGCACCAGCTTTAATAGTAGGAAAAACGAAATCTTTAACAAAAGTTTCCTTTAAGTCTTCAATATAAATTTTGCTTGCGCCTGTTTTAACTGCTTTTTCATTAAGAGGCTCTAATTCTTCTCCTTGACCGACGTCAGCTGCCATTGCAATAACTTCATAGTCATAGTTTTCTTTAAGCCAAGGTATAATAATTGATGTATCCAATCCTCCTGAATATGCCAGGATTACTTTTTCTTTTTGACTCATGTTAATACCTCCTTAAATATGATAGAATATTTAATATGCGTATATTCTTTAAATAATATAATGGAGTATATTATACAATAAGATGTATAAATATGCAACAAAATATATAATTATTCAGAGGGTATATTTTCAAAAGATATATTTTAAATGTTTCAAGTTAATTGAGGTGATTTCAAAAAAACTTTGCAATTGAGGTTTAAAAATTTTACTTGTGTTTTTGTTTTTTTGGTTATCTCTTAAGATGGTTACAAAATAGGGTGTATTTAATCATTGTGAACCATATTATTCCAATAACTAAAGCTCCGAGGCTAGGAGAATGTATAACTCGCTACGCAAAGAAAAGTGATTCGACTAGTCCTTCGCTTCGTTAACATTCTCTAAGCCTCTACGCAGATGTTATTTCCATAATATGTCTCACAATTAAAATATGCACCCTACAAAATATGAATTTTTACAACAGGATGTGAATAAATGATAATATTAGGTATTGACCCTGGGTTTGCAATAACAGGGTATGGTATAGTAAAATATGAAGGAAATAAGTTTTGTGTTTTAGATTATGGAGCAGTTACTACTAGTAGTAAAATGGAGCTTCCTAAGAGGCTATTACACTTACATGATACATTAGAAGAGTTAATAAATAAATACAAACCGGATGCAATTGCTATAGAAGAGTTGTTTTTTAATAAAAATATCAAAACAGCGCTTACAGTGGGACATGGCAGGGGTGTTGCAGTTTTAGCTGCAGCTGAGAGTGGAGTAGATGTTTTTGAATATACCCCTCTTCAGGTAAAGCAATCGGTGGTGGGTTATGGAAGAGCAGAAAAAGCTCAAGTGCAGCAAATGGTAAAGATAATTTTAAATCTTCCTAAAATACCTAAGCCTGATGATGTGGCAGATGCTTTAGCTATTTCAATATGCCATGGGAACTCACATAAAATGTCAAGGCTAATTAAAACTTAAGATGATTAAAAGTAAAAAGCAAAATACAAGGGAGTTTCAAAAAAATTTGCTTTATATTTTTTGGTGTATAGGAATTTATAAAAGACCTAGAAAATGTAAAACAAAAATAAAGGACCTAATTAAAAGTAGAACCTGTTTTAGTGTCAAATGACGTAATTCTTAGACATGAGCATTAGAAGCTGTTGCCGAAGGATTGATAATTTGAAGCAAAAATGCTACGGATGGCATTTTTAGCGTATAGGACAGGATGTCCTTAATACGCGGCGAAAAATTATCAAGCCAAGGCTTACAGATTCTATGCGAAGGTCTTCGAATGGAGACATTTGACACTAAAACGAGGTAGGTACAACCTTAATGCTAGTTTATAAAATATCACTATCATTAATTTGTATCCTCAACAAAAAAGATTTAAAGTTATGAGCGAAGCGAATTTTCTCGATATAGCGAAATAATGCTCATATATTACAACTACTTTTATAGGAACAGATGCTTCAGGTTTTTGTAAGTTTAAAAGCTTACACGATGGGAATTGTGATCTAAATTCTGTAGGAGCTATTTTTGAGATAGCCTAAGTAGTGCAAAATTGCAAAATGTGGAGGGAATACTTTGTTTGCATATATAAGAGGAAAGCTGGAATATAAGTATAACGATTATGTTGTCGTTGAAGCTAATGGTGTAGGATATAAAATTTACACATCTTTGACAACAGTTCAGAATGCTGAGGCAGTAGGAAATGAAGTTAAAATATATACACATCTTCATGTCCGTGAGGATATTATGAATTTATATGGTTTTCTAACACAAGAAGAATTGGGAATGTTTGAATTGCTGTTAGGTGTTTCGGGAGTGGGGCCAAAAGCTGCTATATCTATGATCTCATCGTTGTCACCGTCTAAATTTGGACTTAGTGTAATTACGAATGACTATAAGTCTCTCACTAAGGCTCAGGGTGTTGGGAACAAGATGGCACAAAGGATAGTTCTTGAACTTAAGGATAAAATAAATAAAACAGATTTAGCAAGTACTTTCAATGACAAAGATGAAGTTGTTAATAGCAAGGATAATTCAAGGTTTTCTGAGGCGATAAGTGCACTGATAGTTTTGGGGTATACAGCTTCTGAGTCAAATGATGCTGTAACATCTGTATATTCAGAAGATATGGATTTAGAATCTATTATAAAAAACGCTCTTAAAGCACTTTCGAAAAACTAAAAATAAGTTAATGCATTGAATATGTTTTTTTAAAAACTCCCTAAACGTTTTGGAGGTAACGATATGGAAGATAGAATTGTTGGTTGTGAGATAAATGAAGAGGATATTGATGAATTAAGTCTGAGGCCAAGGAAGCTAAATGAATATATAGGTCAAAAAAAAGTTAAGGAAAATCTTACTATCTTTATAGAAGCAGCTAAAAAGAGAAATGAGGCACTTGATCATGTATTGTTGTACGGACCTCCGGGTCTTGGAAAGACGACTCTTTCGAGCATAATAGCATCTGAACTTGGAGTGAATATTAGGGTTACATCTGGTCCCGCCATTGAAAAACCCGGGGATCTCGCTGCGATATTAACCAATCTTGGTAATTATGATGTACTTTTTATAGACGAAATACATAGGCTAAATAGAAGTGTTGAAGAGATATTGTATCCTGCTATGGAAGATTATGCTTTAGATATTATTATTGGAAAGGGTCCAAGTGCAAGGTCTATTAGATTAGATTTACCTAAGTTTACTCTGATTGGGGCTACTACTAGAGCAGGGCTTTTGACTTCGCCTTTAAGAGACAGATTTGGTGTTATAAACAAACTTGAAATGTATGCAACAAATGAATTGAAATTAATAGTTGAAAGATCTGCTAAAATTCTAAATGTCGAAATTGAAAATGATGCATCCGAAGAGATAGCAAGACGTTCGAGAGGTACACCTAGAATCGCAAATAGGATACTTAAGAGAGTCAGAGATTTTGCCCAAGTAAAAGGAGAAGGCTCAATAACAAAAGAAATTGCAAATATGAGCCTTGATGCACTTGAGATTGATCCGATAGGGTTAGATGGTGTGGACAGAAATCTTCTTTTTAGTATAATTGATAAATTTGCAGGAGGTCCTGTTGGTCTTGATACTTTAGCTGCTACCACAGGGGAAGAGGCGAATACTATAGAGGACGTTTATGAACCATATTTGCTTCAATTGGGGTTTATAAATAAGACACCGAGAGGAAGAATTGCAACGAAACTTGCATATGACCATTTTGGTTTAAGGTATGAATAAGTTCTTCGTATTTTTTTCTGATAAAATTCATAGTTCAACAAAAAAGATTTACATAAAATACATAAAAAGACGTAATTTTTTATTTAAGTATGTAAGTGTAAAAAACAAATAAGCTCAAATTAGGCCATTTAAGAGCGTTTGAAACATAGTAACATAAATATATTATAAATACAATAAAAATCATTGATTTTTTCCCAAATCTATGATACTTTATAGATGGGAGATTATAAATTTTTTATACTGGTTTGATTATGGGTAAAGGGAGCTAAAGTGTATGCTGTTTCCATTTTTGAAGAACAATTATCTAAGCATTGATGTAGGCTTTAGGAATATTAAGGTTGTCGAAGTCGCAGTTAATCGAAGCAATGAGGTTTATATCAAGAATTTTGGTATTGCTTCTACTCCGCTCAACTGTATAAAAAATGGTGTCATTAGAAATGTTGACGCCGTTTCGAGTGAGATAAGCAGGATAATCCGAGAGAACAATATGAGAGTGAAAAAATCTAAGATTGTAATGTCTGGGACTAGTATAATATCTAGGGTTTTTCTTGTTAATAAAGTAGGAGACCAAGATATTGATTCTGTGGTTAAAAGTGCTATTAACAAAAATATGCCTATAAACCTAGAAGAACACAAAATTGATTACAAGGTCCTGCAAGAATTGAAGGAAGATGGTGAAGATAAGCTTAAAATATTTGTGACAGCAGTTAGGAAGAACATAATCAACAGTTACATAGATGTACTTTTCGAGTTAGGACTAAAGCCTATCTCCGTCGATATACCAGCAAATAGCACAGCAAAGTTTTTTAATAGGGATATTAAAGTTAGTATAGATAATGTTAAATACGTTAAGCCCAATAAAAATCTTGATAAAGATGCTTTTGCTGTTATAGATTTTGGTTCTGAGACTACAATAATTAATATATTGAGAAATAGAATCTTAGAGTTTAATAAAGTTATACTAACAGGAAGTTCAAATATGGATGATGCTATAGCTAAAATTGCCAAGAAGTCTGTTATGGACTCAGAAAGGCTTAAAAAAATGTATGGCATAGCAACGCCGCCTTCCTATGAAGCACCTGAAGAACATGTTAAAGTTTATAAAACATTAAAAGAGATGGTAGATAAGTTAATTAACCAGATTTATATGTGTTTAACCTTTTATGAAGCTAGGTGCTACGGTGTAAAGGTTGGAAAGATATTTATCATTGGAGGAGGATCTTTGCTTAAGGGTCTTAATGATTATATGGAGCAGGCACTTCAGATTCCAGTGTATCCTGTAGGTTTGCTTGATATTGATGGTATTGATATAAACAGAAATTTAAATAGTGAAAAGTTGAACTTTTTAGTTAATGCTGTTGGAATTACGTTATAATTTAATCGAATAATTTTATTATATACTAAATCTTAGGGTACAAATGTGCTCTAAGATTTTGTTGTTTCAGATTACCAAAAATTACATATTACAAAATTATTACATTTTCCTTTCTGCAACAGGAAAATCAATGTTTATGTCGAATGCTATAATATATGGGAATAGGGGTAAGAATGCATTTTTTACCTCTTAGTTTTATCTACCTGTGAAATAGGATTGATGGAACAAAGCTTCACTGACTTCAGAGGTATATTTCTACATGAAAAATCTGGCTTTTAAAGGAATACCCTAGCTAATAGAAGGATTTTTCATTGGTTTTGAAGCTTTGTGTAAGTAAACTATTTTACAGTTTGGATTTTATTATACTAAAGAGAAATATAGAAGAGGTGGCTTTTATGAAAAAACTGTTTTGTATCTATTTAATATTATTAACATTTTCTGTAACTTGTATCACTACATATGCGCAAGGATTAACGCTTACATATGACGGTGTAACTAGAGAGTATACCGGAAATATATATAAGCTCTATGTAAATGAAGAGCTTGTCACTTCTGATATTCCTCCTATTATTATTAACGATCGTTCTTTAGTTCCTGTAAGAGCAATTTTTGAAAAACTAGGAGCTGAAGTTTCATGGGATGCTAAAGACAGAGAAGTGTTTGTTTCATACTCAGGTAATGAAGTCGAGTTAAAAATAAATGATGATGATGCGATAATTAATGGTAGTAAGGTGGAAATGGAAGTGCCAGCAAAAATCATTAATGATCGTACAATGGTACCGCTACGTTTTGTTGGTGAACAGTTAGGCATGGAAGTGGGATGGAATGGTGAAAAGGGAGAAATATCCATAAAAAGCAAGGAAGATTCTGACTTTGCATACCTTAATGATATAAACTTCATAAAGGGTGATAGTAGCCAAAGTGTTGCAATAGATTTAGATAAATTTCAAAACTACAGAATTATGAGGGTGCCATCACCGGATAGAATAGTGGTGGATTTTGTAAATACAAAATTAGTAAGCGACAAGAATAATATTAATGTGGATGAAGAGTTTTTAAAATCTATAAGAAGTAGTCAATTTGAAGAAGACATGGCACGTGTGGTTTTGGATTTAGAAGGTGAACCGCAATATCAAGTTAGTGAATCCAAAAATCAACTGTTATTAAATGTACAGAAAAAGGGACCATCATCAAGTTCTGATATTATTGCAGCTAAGGGGCCAATAGATGATATTGATAAGCCGGTTGATAATGAGATGGGTGTTAAGCATATTGATAATTCTATCTATGAGGCAATAGCAATACAAGTAAAAGACTATGAAGGATACCAAGCTTTTGAATTACCTGATCCAGATAGGATAGTAATAGATATTCCAGAAGCAGTTGCTTCAAAGGAGCAGGAGATTTTAGATATAGATAGTACATTGATTAAGTCGATTAGATATTGTGCAAAAGATACAAGTGGAGCTAGATTGGTTATAGATACAAAGGGCAAACTTGATTACAAGTTGCTTGAAAGTGGAGGTACACTTGTAGCTTACGTTGCAAAAAGTATAGATTTAATTACTTTTAGCGCATCAAGGGGTGAAACTGACAGAGATGATGTTATTGGTAAAAATGATTTAAGTGTTAGATATAAAGCCAAAGAGCAACATGAAACAGTAGCGATGTTTTTAAGCGATTATTCTGGTTACAATATTATAAAACAGTTAGATCAAAATAGGATTGTTGTTGATTTTCCAAATGCTACTGCACCAGTTACAGAGCAGAAAATAGATGTAAATAGCAGTTATATAGAGAACATAAGGTATGCTGGGGTTAGTAGCTCGTCGTCAAGAGTTATTATTCAGTTAAGTGATCAGTGTCAATATGTTGTTTCAGAAGAAGAAAAAGCCCTTGTAATAAATGTAATTCCAAGTGTTCCTGTAGATGTTACACAAACTGATGATCAACTTGTAGATACTGATGTGACAGAAAAACCAACACCGACAAGTACCATAACACCTAAGCCGACAAGTTCTGTTACACAAAAACCAATTGAAACACCAAAACCGACAATCTCTTCCACACCAAAATCAACAGTATCAGCAACATCTACAGTGAAAATAACGCCAAGGCCAACGGAAACTGCAACTAAAACGTTTATCACAACACCAACATCAACTGAAAGTGAAGAAGAGACACCAACAAGTACAGATGACATTGATGGTGATATAGAAGGTGATGAAGAGGAAATAAAGGAATCTATAAAAATTGAGCATGGTTTTGTTGATGGTGTTGATAGGGTGACAATTTTGGCAGAAGATATTGAGGATTATAATTTATGGAAACTTACCGAACCGGATAGAATTGTTGTTGATATACCGGACTTTGAGGCGGGTAAAGAACAAAAAATAGATATAGATAGCTATAATATTAGTTCCATAAGATCTGCACAGTTTGAAGAGGACACGGCAAGAATAGTTATTGATACTATTGGTCAGCCTCAATTTGAAGCGTTAAAGTCGGATGAGAATTTAGTACTTTTTATAAGAGAAGCTACCTATAAAAATATAGAGTACAATAGCAATGGGGACAGAATATATTTTACATTAAAAGGAGCTAAACTCACTGAAGGTGGAGAAGACTTAATACGGCTTTACAAAGGTGATTATGAATTTGAAGGGCGAAAGTATACGATGACATTTCCAAGCGAACTTGCCGACTTGGGATTTGGTACAATGAATATAAACGATAGTAGAGTTAATGATGTAAAAATAACAAATGATTCTAAAACTGAACAAACAACTTTGACGTTTTCTACAAAAGAGCAGTTTAATTATGAGGTTATTACAAGAGAATCTGAAAATGATACAAAAATAACTCTTTATAAAGAAGCATCACCAAAAGACCGACTTGTAGTTATTGATGCAGGGCATGGAGGAAGTGATCCGGGAGCATGTTATGGTGGAGTCACTGAAAAGGAGCTGAATCTTGACATTGCAAAAAGGTTAAATGCCCTACTTAAAAGTAAGAATATAAGAACGTATATGACAAGGGAAGAAGATATTTATGTAGGCCTTTACGAAAGAGCATATATTGCAAACGATATGAAAGCAGCTTTGTTTGTTAGTATTCATAATAATGCATATTACAAACGATATGAGGGTACTGAAACTTTGTATTTTCCTCAAAGAGTAGAGGATTCAGGATTTGATGGTGAAAGATTTGCCAATATTGTTCAAGAGGAACTTATAAAAATGCTTGGGACCTATGATAGGGGAATTATTGAAAGACCTAATTTAGTTGTACTAAAAGCTACGAAGATGCCTGCTATTTTAGCAGAGATAGCTTTTATGACAAATGAGGGGGATCTTGCGAAATTGAAGTCGGAAGAATTTAGACAAAAGTCTGCACAAGCACTTTGTAATGCAATTTTGAGAGCGCTTGGGGAAGTTCAATAAGCACAAGAGGGAAAATGATGAAAAAACTCAAGGGGGCATTAAGTCTCTTGAGTTTTTTCATTTGATATAACAAAAAACTGTTGCTTCAATAATGTTAAAGGAAACTTAGAATATAAGGTTATAGGGGTGTATTTAATCATTGTGAACCATATTACTCCAATAACTAAAGCTTCGAGGCTGGTCGTTTCGCTACGCTACACTGCTCGCCTATGCAACCTAGGCTAAGAGAATGTAAAAAAAGCTACGGGTCGAATCAAAACTCGCTAGGCGTAGAAAAGTGATTTGACTAATCCTTCGCTTCGTTAACATTCTCTAAGCCTCTACGCTGATGTTGTTTCCATAATATGACACATGATTAAAAACTGCATCCAGGTTATAGCAGATACTGGTATTGCTAAATGATTTGTGTTATTATATTCTTGTTTGATATTTAAGGTCGTTTATTAAGAAATTTTAGCTTTTGGTTTATAAAAACACATTAGATAATAGAAAGGTTGTGTAAATATGGCGGTGCTAGTAACTGGTGGTGCAGGTTATATTGGAAGTCATACTGTTGCGGAGCTCCTTGAAAAAAATGAAGAGGTTATTGTTGTAGATAATCTTGAGAAGGGTCACAGAGATGCTGTTCTTGGTGGGAAGCTTATTGTTGGAGATTTAAGAGACAAGGAATTTATAAAAGATGTATTTTTAAAAAATGATATAGAAGCTGTTATTCATTTTGCAGCTTATATAGAAGTTGGGGAAAGTGTTTCAGACCCATTGAAGTATTATAATAACAATGTAGCCGTTACATTGAATTTACTCACTGCAATGAAGGAAGCTAAAGTCAATAAGGTGGTGTTTTCTTCTACTGCTGCTACATACGGTGAACCTGAAAATATACCTATAATTGAGACAGATAGGACGTTGCCGACAAATCCATATGGGGAGACAAAACTTTCCGTTGAAAAGGCTTTAAAATGGGCAGATAAAGCTCATGATATCAAACATGTTATACTTCGCTATTTTAATGCTAGTGGAGCACACACAAGTGGCAAAATAGGAGAAGATCATAGTCCTGAATCTCACCTTATTCCGTTAATAATTCAGGCAGCTATGGGGAAAAGAGACTGTATTAAGCTGTTTGGGAATGATTATAATACTCCTGATGGTACATGTGTTAGGGATTATATACATGTATCTGATTTGGCACAGGCACATTATCTTGCTTTGCAGAAGCTGAGAAAAGGAGAAGATAGTGACATATACAATTTAGGAAATGGAAAGGGCTTTTCAGTTAAAGAAGTTGTTGATGTTGTAAGGAGGGTTACAGGAAAGAACATTACTGCGGTTGATGCTCCAAGACGTCCTGGTGATCCTGCCATTTTAATTGCATCTTCTGATAAAATAAAAAAAGAGCTAAATTGGCAGCCTAAAATGAATGATTTAGAGACAATTGTGGCTACAGCGTGGCAGTGGCACAGTAAGCATCCTAATGGATACAATGATAAATAGATAAGAAAGCATAATAGAAAAAATTACCTTATGGATTATAAAATTCTTTATATATGTCTATACTTACAGTAAGAACAATTTTTTACAGTTAGGAGTTATCATATATGAAGAATTTTTTTTGCTATTTATTAATAACTGGAATGATTTTTATTTCGGCATGTCAGAACCCTCTAGATGAAATTGACAAAGTGCAAACACATATTGAAGACGACGATATACTAAATGAACAAGTATTTTTATCTGAGGATGAATCAAAATCTGAGCTTGATGCACAAAAAAAAGATAATAGATATGCTGAATGTAAAGTGGAGCAAAAGGAGGATTATCAAAAGGAGAATGTCAATCAAAGGGATAACAAATCAAATACAATGGACAATGAGAGTATATTTGTTACAGTTTATTATCAAGATGAAAAGGGCACTTTAGTACCTGTTACAAGGAATATTGGAAATAGAGAAGGGATAGCAAAAGCCTCTATAACATCAATGATTGACAGTGATAATAATAGAAAAACACTAAAACTCATAGGTTTAAAACCTGTATTGCCCAAAGGAACTGAGGTACTAGGTATAAATCTAGAAGATGGCCTAGCAGTAATTGACTTTAACAGCAAACTATTAGATTATAATACAAAACAAGAGGAACACAATATTTTTGCCGGTATTGTGTATTCATTGACGGAATTTAAAACAATATCTAGTGTTAGAATTCTAGTAAATGGTTATAACATAGAAGAATTAGAGTATTCTGGTAAAATCATGAATGCTATGACAAGAGACAATACACTAATTAATTCAGAAAAATTAAATATTGATAATAAAACTATGAAGCTTGATATTTATCTGTTTAAATATTTAGATGACAACCACGAGTATTTGATTCCAGTGTCAAAGGAATACATAGGTATAACTAAAGATATGCTTCCAATACAAATGGTGAGTGCCTTATCAAAACAACCACAAAATGATAATTTGTACACTCAAATACCGGAAAATGTTGAATTGTTAAGTTCAAGCATTGCTGACAAAGTTTTAACCTTAGACTTTAGCAGGGATATTAAAAATTACGGAGGAAATGAAAGGGAAGCAGGGTTGATTAGGCAAATTTTATATACAATGAAACAAATAAATGGAGTGGAAAAAGTAAAAATAATAATTGAAGGTAAACAAGATTTTCTTCCTGAAGGAACGGATATTTCAAAAGCTTTACTGCTGCCTGAAAAAATAAATAAAATTGCTTTTTAAAAGAATAGTACAAACAGCTTGAAATCCTGATTGGTTTTAGATAGTATATAATGTAAGATATATTATAAAAATTAGAAAATATTTTGAGTTGTAAATTTATGTATGGAATTATTTAAACGAAAGGTTGGGACTATATTGAGAATTGACGGAAGAAAGAATTCAGACTTAAGGCAAGTTAAGATTACGAGAAATTATATAAAACATGCAGAAGGATCTGTACTAATTGAGATGGGAGATACAAAGGTAATTTGTACAGCAACGGTGGAAGAGAAGGTTCCGCCCTTTAAGAAAGATTCACAAGAAGGATGGGTTACTGCAGAGTATTCAATGCTTCCAAGGTCTACAGGAGTTAGAAATCGAAGGGATATTAACAGGCTAAAGCTTAATGGAAGAAGCCAGGAAATTCAAAGGCTTATCGGGAGATCACTGAGGTCTGTAGTTAATTTTAATTTGTTAGGAGAAAGATCAATTTTAATTGATTGCGATGTTATACAGGCTGATGGTGGTACAAGAACCGCTTCTATAACTGGAGGGTTTGTTGCTTTGGTAGATGCTTGTAAGAAACTTGTTGATGATGGTTTAATAGAAAAAATTCCTATAACTGATATGCTTGCAGCGATAAGTGTTGGAATTATAGGCGATGAAGAGATGTTAGATTTGTGTTATGCAGAGGATTCTAATGCTGTTGTAGATATGAATGTTATTATGACGGCTTCCGGAGAATTTATAGAGGTTCAGGCTACTGGTGAACAATCACCGTTTAGTAGGGAACAGCTAAATAAACTGTTTGATTTGGCAGAGAGCGGAATAAAAGATTTGGTTGAAGTACAAAGGGAAGTTTTAGGGCAGGTTTCAAATGAAATTGGGAGAGTTACAAAAGATGAAAAAATTTGTTGTTGCAACCAAGAATAAGGGTAAACTAAAAGAAATAGCTGAAATACTTAAAGGCATGGATCTACAAGTTGTTTCTATGGAGCAGGTCGGAGTAAATGAGGATATTGAAGAGTATGGAAGCACTTTTGAAGAGAATGCACTTATAAAAGCTAAGGAAGTTTATAATCGTACTAAAGAATTGGTTATGGCAGATGACTCGGGTTTAGAAGTGGATTATTTAGATGGTGCACCAGGAATTTATTCTTCAAGGTTTGCAGGTGAAGGTGCAAGTGATGAAGATAGAAATAATAAATTGCTTGAAATGTTAAAGAATGTGCCTTTTGAAAACAGGAAGGCAAGATTTGTTTGCGCAATAGCAGTTATTCTTCCCGATGAATCACATTTTACAGTAAGAGGGACTTTTGAAGGATATATTGCTACAGAACCTGCTGGAACAAATGGTTTTGGCTATGATCCGCTTTTCTTTTTACCGGAATATAATAAGACTGCGGCACAGTTGGAGGCATGTAAGAAACATGAAATAAGTCATAGAGGTAAAGCACTTAAGTTAATGCTTATAGAGCTTAAAGAGAGATTGGAGGTCTGCAATTTTTAGCAGATCTCCTAAAAAATAAATTTGAAAAATGTTTAAAAATAGTGTTGACAAATCATAAAGAGGTCTGTATAATATAAAAAGTCGGCAGTGCGGTAATGCACTCCACAAGCTAGATGCGGGTGTAGTTCAATGGTAGAACATCAGCCTTCCAAGCTGATTGCGTGGGTTCGATTCCCATCACCCGCTCCATTTTAAAAAATATATCTGCCTGTAGCTCAGTTGGATAGAGCAACGGACTTCTAATCCGTCGGTCGGACGTTCGAGTCGTCTCAGGCAGGCCAAACAAAAGCGACTTCAGAAATTGAAGTCGCTTTTAGCATATATGAATATGAATCTATAAAACACCAAGAATATTTAAAAAACAATTATGAAATAGCAACACCATAAGCCAGTGAGCGCAAACCTAATTAAAGGGTAGAACCTGTTTTAGTGTCAAATGACGTAATTCTTAGACGTGAGCATTAGAAGCTGTTGCTTGAGAGCTTGATAATTTGAAGCAAAAATGCCACGGACGGCATTTTTAGCGTCTAGGACAGGATGTCCTTAAGACGCGGCGAAAAATTATCAAGCCGAGGCATACAGATTCTATGCGAAGGTCTTCGAATGGAGTCATTTGACTCTAAAACGAGGTGGGTACAACCTTAATGTTAGTTTATAAAATAGCACTATCAATGATTTGTACCCTTAACTTAAAAATTTAAAGTCATAAGAAAATCAACTTTCTTGAACTTCTTATATAAGGATATTCTACCAATCCCAACTCAATAATTCTTTAAAACTAAATTACTAATTCAAATGACTATAGCAGGTGCGAGTGATTATTCTTACCTGTTTTTTTGATTTTTTATCATAGACTAGACGTATAATAAGAAAAAATAAAATAAATTTTAAAATAAAGTGTATATTTATTTCACAAAAGGTTAATAATTTAAATGACCTCACAAAATACATTTTAACCCCCTAATTAATACCCCGGCAAAAATTGCCGGGGTGTTTTCATGTATTCTTTAGTGTGAAACAATAGGCAAAAGCTGAGGGAGGCATGTCCCTCAGCTTTTTCTTAGTGGGCCAGAAATTTTTGAGTTTACTTTTTTATCTCTAATAAATTAGAAACACAATATCTAAATGCAGGCAGATGTTTATTATTTTGTTGTATATTCTATGCCGTTAGCATCTAGAAGACGTAAGAAAGAAAATACCCCATAGACACCACAATCGTTTATGTAGGATTCGTAGTAGTCGATAAATCCATCAAAATCTTCCTGATTAAAAGGAAGAGTGTCAAGACTTGAAAGTACTTCGTCAATGCTTGAAGTTATGATTGAGTAATCTTCTAGTCTATTAAGTTTAACTCTTGGGAAATTAAAACAGTTAGTTTTTACAGTTAACAGGTTTTCCCCATCTAATGCTGCAACCTCATCAAATATTAGAAGAGATTTTACCATAAACTTAGTTCCACGATCATCATTGGCATTTCCGGTAAAATCATAGTTGATTTTTGATTTTAGTTTATTTGACAGTGTAATTGGAATGTAAACTCCGTCAAATCCTTCATCAATAACAGACCATAAGCAATATTTAGCTTTTGGTGTGTAGTCTAAGTAAGCTTCTAAAATATCTTCTAATTTTTCAATTCCTTTTTTAGATTTCCATGAACCCTTAAGAATTTTTGATAGATTTTTTGCGGTTTTATCAATATTCTTATCGGTACAATAAGATAGATTTATAGCTATTTCCTCGTTGTTCTTATTATCCATAGAGTCTAGAATAAAGCTTTGTATGGAGTCGATTTTTTCATGAGGTTTTTTCTTTTCCTCTTTAAATGAATTGCCAAAAAAGAACGACTCTTTCTCATGAGGTTTTATTTTTACACCTTCATGAGGTTTGTCTAGATTTAACAACTCTTTTTCATGAGGTTTTATTTTTGCATCTTCATGAGGTTTGTCTAAATTTAACAACTCTTTTTCATGAGGTTTTTTCTTTATGTCTTTAAGTAAATTGCCAAAAGAGACAGACTTCCACTCATGATTATTTTCCTTTATCTGTTTGGATGAATCACCAAAAAATAAAGGTCCCTTTCCAGCTGCAAATACATTTACAGATGAAATGGATACAAGACAAAAACATAAAACTAAACATGATAATCTTTTAATAATATTTCTATTCATAATGACCTCCCAAAGTTGGATTTTTCCCTAAAGCTTTGAAACTATTTATGGCCCACATAAGAACTTTAGACAAATTACTTTGTCAAGCACATTTTAACATAAATAGTAAAATAGATACAACTGTATTTAAGTAATTCTACGTCAAATTATGTAAAGAATCTTTGATTTTGCTAGAATTCTAAGAGATAACTAAAAATTTCAAATTTTTTTATCGGCAGTCTAATATTATAAATTCCAAAATTTATAACGTCATGTTTTATAGATTTATAAGTGTTTAGAAAAGAATATTAAAAATCAAAAACAATTTTTATCTAATCAACGTATAACAATTTTTAGATAGAGAACTCAGAATACTGGATGATTTAATATTCTGAACACTGAATTCTTGTGGTTATGCCGCGGTATGATATAATTTAAAAAGTGTCAAAAGCGAGTATTGTTTAATTATTATAGAGCTAAAGGAGTTACAGAAAAAACATACTTTTTTAAAATCCAGTTGCAAATTTTTTCGCAGCTCGAATTTTTTACTTTGTCTAAGATGGCTTGTTATAATGAGAACTAGATTTTACAGTTTGTATAAGAATTTTCAAATAATAAGAAAATTGGTTGTGCTATGGTCATAAAAAAACACTTTGTGAAAGGAGATTAAGTTCTAATGTTTGACGCATTTTTATATATAGTCTTAATTTACGCCTTATCAATAAATATTATTGGTTTTATAATAATGGGTGTGGATAAAAATAAGGCAAAAAAAAGACTCTGGAGAATTGCTGAGAAGAGATTGTTTTTAGTTGCTATTATTGGAGGAGCTATTGGTGTCTTTGTTGGAATGCTTTTTTTTAGACATAAGACAAAGCATTGGTATTTTATGATTGGTATACCATTTATATTATTAGTAGAAATTACAATTACATTATTTTTTCTAAAAAATTATATTATGAATTTTCATTAATATACCCATAATGGTATAATATACTCAAGAACTTTTTTGGAGGGATATACCATTATTTTTGATGATTATGCTAGGAAGATAATTGAAATGCCATCTCATGGCTCAAAGCTTATCTTAAAAGGACCAACAGGAAGTGGGAAATCTACGATATTATTAGAAAGATATAAGTATATGGTGGATAAGCTAAATGTGCCTAGTGAGAAGATACTGATACTGCTTCTAAACAGAACTCAGTCATTAGAGTGGAGGAAAAAGACTGTTCTTGAAGGTTCGGGTGCAGTTTTAAGAACTTCATATTATGGATTTATTCAAAATGAAATTAAAACCTATTACCCTATAATTGCAAAAAAGTGCAGTGAAATAGTAAATAAGGATATAAAGCCAGTGTTCCTTACTTTTGAGGCGGCACAGTTTCTTGTGGCTACAGTAATTGAGTGGAGAAGACAGAATCAAGGTGCATTTGCAGGAGTTACTTCCTATACCGACAGACTTGCAATTGATATTACAGGAAATCTTGTAAAGGCGGCTATATCGGATATTCCATATAACCAAATTGGAAACAGGCTTTATAATTCTTTGGAAAATAAGGATGACTTAAGAAAACAAATATATAAAGAAGCTGATGATATCGTTGTTGCTTACAGGAAGAAGTGTTTGAAGCTTGGGATTTTCGATTTTGGTATGGCGGTTGACTTGTATAATAATTATCTTTTGAATGACCAATTATACAGAGAAAATTTATTTTCAAGGGTTGAGCATCTGATTGTAGACAATATTGAAGAATGTGTACCTACCGAAGCGGATTTTATTAATATTCTATTGCCAAATTTAGATTCTTGTCTTCTAGCTTATAATTATGAAGGTGGCTATGGAGAAGCTTTTGGAAGTAATCACAGATATGTAAAGTCGGTATTAATTGATAAAGTAGATAAAATTGAAATGGATAAATCCCATACATGCCAAGATTTTATGGTAGAGTTTTCGGATATGCTTTTTGATAATATTGAAAACCTTAAAAGTAATAAGTGTGATGTGGGGCCTAATATAGAGAGAGTTGCACCTTTTGAACTGAGAAGTGAGATGCTCGAGGGTATTGCCCACAGAATAGTTGAGTTGATAAGTAAGGAAGGTTATAGCCCTTCGGATATAGTTGTAGTATCCAGCTATGCTGACCCAGTTACGGAATTTGTAATTGCAAGAATTCTTGAAACACATGGATATGAAGTGAAAAATCTTGCAAGAAAAAGTAGACTCATAGATAATCCATTTTCGCAAGCACTTATAACTTTAGCCCAGCTTTGTCATCCTACTTATGGCTCAATGCCCAATAGAGATGATGTTAAGGCACTTCTTAGAATGGTTCTTAAAATAGATCCTGTAAGAAGTTCCATTTTAGCTGGTGAGATTGTTAGCCAGAGACCGTTTGCGAAGTTTCCTGACATAGAGTTTCCGGGACTTGTTGAAAGAATAGGGTATTATAATATTGAAAAGTATGAATACATAAGAAACTGGATAAGTGACTATAAGGACAGGAAGGAACCTCTTAAAATAAATGAATTCTTTCAAAAGGTTTTTTTGGAAATACTTATATCAAAGGAAGTATCGCAAAAGGATATTTTAGAAGCAAAGAATCTTATAGACAGTTCCCAGTCCTTTGTTGATGTGGTGTCAAGATTTAATAGAAATGCCAGCAAGGATTTTCTTGAAGTTGTAAGAAGGGGGATTAAGTCGGCGGAAAGTATTTATGAACTTGAAGAGAAGCTTACTGGGAATTTTGTACTTATAACGACACCGGTGCCTTATCTTGCAAGTTCATTAAAGAGCAAAGTGACTATACTGACAAGCCTTAGCAGCAACAATTGGACGCCTAGGAGTGTAAAGGAAATATCAAATCTACATGTACTTACTAAAACTTGGGATGAAGACGGGATTTATACAGAGGAACTTGAGGAGAAAAACCAGAAGCACTATTTAGCTACACTTATGAGAGCTATTTTCAAAAGGTGTGGTGATAAGATTATTACATTTGAATCTATGCTGTCGGCTAATGGTTATGAAAATGACGGAATATTGGTTGATTATTTTGATGAAATAATGATGTAGCGATTTATTAAAGTGAATACCTGTTTTAGTGCCAAATGACGTAATTCTTAGACCTGAGCATTAGAATCTGTTGCCGAAGGTTTGATAATTTGAAGCAAAAATGCCACGGATGGCATTTTTAGCGTCTAGGACAGGATGTCCTTAAGACGCGGCGAAAAATTATCAAGCCGAGGCATACAGATTCTATGAGAAGGTCTTCGAATGAAGTCAGTTGGCACTAAAACGAGGCCAGGGTACAACCTTAATATTAGTCTGTGAAATTGTAACATATTATGGATAATATAATTTTATTAGTCTTGGAGTTTTAGTTATTGAGATAATATTTATAAAAGATTAATTGTACCCGAAAGTATGTTGCAAAATATTGAGTACTTTTCTATGGAGGATTTATAATGGGGCTTAGGAAAGGTCAGAGAGAACTTGTTGAACAATATAGAGGAGGTTACTGTGCTATTCCTGCAATTCCGGGAGGTGGAAAGACCTATTGTCTTTCTCAATGGGTTGCAGAGATGGTAACAAATAAACTTCACAAACCCGGTAAAATCCTTATTGTTACCTATATGAACAGTGCTGTAAACAATTTTAAGCAGCGTATAGCTGCAGAACTAAAAAATAGAGGGATTATAAGCGGTAAGGATTATTTTGTTTCCACCATTCATGGATTATGCCTTCAAATAATAAAAGAAAAACCTGATATTGTAATTACAAATGAAGAATTTACAATAGTAGATGGTGTATCAAAAACTCACTTGATTTCCAACAGTATTGATGAGTGGAAAAGGCATAATGAGAAAAAATTCAAGCTTTATCTAGATGAATCAAATCTTAATGCAAATAGATTAAGTAATACATATAAAAACTGGCAGGACAAGCTTTGTAATATAATACTTTCTGCCATAGGCGATTTTAAGTGTAGAGGCATTGATCCTAAAGAGGCAATTAAACTATGTAAAAATCTCTCTGAGGACTCGATACTATCGTGGGCAAGCCAGATATATGAAATATATGACAGGAAGCTTAAAATTGGAGGCTTTTTGGATTTTGATGACATGTTGTACAATGCTAAAAAAATGCTTCAAGAAGATACTCTTTTGCTTGAAAAATATCAAAATAAATATACCTTTGTGTGTGAGGATGAAGCACAAGACTCAAACCTTATACAAAGTGAAATACTTGATATGATATCAAGCGGCAATTTATTAAGGGTAGGTGACAGTAATCAAGCAATATGTGGGAGCTTTAGTAACAGTGATTTTACCTTGTTTAAAAATTTTTGCGAGAACCCGTTAACTACCTGTTATAACATAACACAGTCCAGTAGAAATACCGTTGATATAATAAATCTTGCCAACTACTTTGTTAAGTATGTTAGAGAAAACCATATTCTACAAGAATGCAGGGAAAGTCTTTTGCCACAGTATATAGAACCAGTGGGAGAGGATGACGAAAGGCCAAATCCTAAAATAGATCAATATGGTATAAAGGTGGGTATATTTAAATCTTGGGAAGATGAAGCTAGGACTGTGGTAAGAAAAGCTCATGAAATGTCCCAAAAATATCCGGACAAGACTATTGCAATACTTGTGCCTACATCATGGAGAATGAATGTTGTTCTTAATTTTTTAGAAGCAAGACATGTACCCTATGAATCACTTGACAATACCTCAGGAGAAAAGAATAAAACTGTAAGAAGGTTAGGGAGAATTATAGATTTTATTGCCCAGCCGGAGGACGGACAAAAATTCTTTGATATGATGAATGAATGCTTTCTTTTAGATTCCTATGACAGTGAAGAAATAGACACTGAACCTAATGAGGAAAAGAAAACGGTTGGTCAAAAGCTGATTTTAAATGGATTTTTGAAAATGTATCCTGTAGAAAAACTATTATATCCTATAGGCGGTGAGATTGAGAGAGCTGATATACCGAAGGATTTAATAGCTAGCGATATATGGGCTGATTTTACTGGGAAGCTTGATATGGTAAGGGAGCTTTTAGAGTTTCCCAATACTATAGTGGAAAAGTTAATACTTTTTATTTCGGAAAAATTAAAATTTGAAAAAGAGGAGAGAGCCATAGCCCAAAAAGTTGCAGGAGATATCAGATACCTTATGAGTCAGGATCCCCATTGGAGACTTGAGGATTTAGCTTTAGAGCTTTTGAGTCCTAAAAACATATTCAACTTTTTTTCAGGTATTGTGTGGGATTTGAAAGGATACGAACCAAAGCCAGGGGTTGTTACAGTTGCTACATATCATAAGTCAAAGGGCCTTGAATGGGATGTGGTTTTTCTTACGAGTGTTACTAATTCGGATTTTCCCGTTAGTTTAGATGACAAGTTCATTGGAGAGTACTGGTATCTGAAGGAAAGGTATAAAAATCCACAGGCATTAATAAAAGCCGATTTAGAGCGGTTGTTAGACGGTAAAAATGATGGAGATTCAATAGTTCAATCCAAAATTGAGACCATCTCCGAAAGAACTAGGCTTTTGTATGTGGGTATAACTAGGGCAAAGGAATATTTATTTTTAACTTCTTTTGAAGCAAATAGGGGAAAAAGAAATGAGACTTTGCCATCTAAATATATTTTAGAGCTTAAGAAATATATTGAAGATACTAAAAATGGTTAAATGGAGTAATTTTTTTAATAGTTAAAAATTTAGTAATTTAAAAACATTGCAATTGCGTTTGGGTGCATATTTTAATCGTGATACATATTATGGAAATAACATCTGCGTAGAGGCTTAGAGAATGTTAACGAAGCGAAGGATTAGTCGAATCACTTTTCTTCGCGTAGCGAGTTTTGATTCGACCCGTAGCAAGTTATACATTCTCTTAGCCTCGGAGCTTTAGTTATTGGAATAATATGGTCCACGATGATTAAATACACCCATTGCGTTTTCGAAAAATTGGTATGTATTTTTCGTTGGCTTTGAAGCTGTTGTGTAAACAACCTATTTTACAGCTTGGAAATCACCATAATAAGCTTTGTAGCCCAAGTATTGCATAGGTTATTTCTTGAAATAGCATAATTATTTTTTTATAATAGGAGTTATTTATAATGAGTGATCTAAGATTTGCAGAGTATTTTTTATTTACGCAGCAATCATTGGCGACTTTTGAAAGGTGTCCTTTAAAATTTAAGAAGAGATATCTTGAAAGTATCAAGTGGGATAACTTTCCCGATGAGGAGATAAAAAAAAGGCTGGAAATGGGTAATAATTTTCACCTTTTGGCCTACAGGTATTTTTTAGGCGTTGATACTGGACTTAATGATAAGACAGAAGGCTTTTTAGAACTGAATAGTTGGATGGAAAACCTTGAGAACAAATTTAAAAAAGAAGAAAATCGTAAATATCTTCCCGAATACAAGCTGAGAATGGCAAAAGATATTTTAAGGCTTGAGGCAAATTTTGATCTTTTGATAGTTGATAAGGACAAACTAGAGATATGGGATTGGAAAACCCATGGCAAGAAAATCAAACCTGAGCAAAGGAGCTATAGAGTAAACAAGTATAAAAAAAGTCTTCAGACCATAGTGTATCTTTTTGTTCTTAAAGAACAAAGCGAGAGAATAATGGGCAGAACTATTAAATGTGAGAATATTAGCATGTGTTATTGGCAGCCTGACCCCCCACAAGTACTGACAGAGATAAGGTATACAGATGAAATGCACAGTGCTTATAGAGAAATTTTACAAAACAAGATTAGAGGAATACTTCAATACGATTTTTCTGAATTTGATAAAGCACTATATGAAAAAAATTGTAAATATTGTGAGTTTAACTGGTTTTGTAATAATGAAAGAGTGGATTTTGATACTATTGAGCAAGACGAAGACTTTTTAGATGAGCTTGAATGGGAAAGTATTGAGGAGTTGACTTAGGTGAATATAAAAATTAATTTATTAAATAAGGATATAGATATTCCTAAAGAGCTAATAGAAGTTGCTGATGGAGATGAACTTATTGCAAGGATTTTTTTTAACAGGGGATATAAAAATCCGGATATCGTGCGTCAGATGTTAAAGGAAGAATATTATACACCCACAGAGGTGGAAGAGTTTGAAGGAATGAAAAAGGCTGTTGACAGGATACTTGAGGCTTCGGATCGTAAAGAAAAAGTATGTGTGTATGGTGATTATGATGTTGATGGTGTTACTAGTACAGTTACTCTTGTGGAGTGCTTAAGTTTGTTTTTAGATAAAGTAATATATCATGTGCCGGATCGTTTCAAAGAGGGTTATGGTATGAATTTAGGGGTTATAGAGAGGCTTAAATCAGAGGGCGTGGCTTTAATTATTACCTGTGACTGTGGAATATCGAATGTTGCTGAGATAAATCGCGCCAAAGAGTTGGGCATGGATGTAATAATTACAGACCATCACACTATTGGTTCGGAGCTGCCTAATGCGGATGTGATATTAAATCCAAAGCTTCTTTTTGAGGGACACAAGGCAAGAAATATGTCGGGATGTGCGATGGCATACTTTCTTTGTGTTGCGCTTTTAAAGAGTAAAGGGCTGTGCGAAAAGAGCGAAGAATATTTAGATATGCTCGGATTGTCATTAATTGCGGATGTAGTAAGTCTTAATGGAGAAAATAGATACTTACTTAAAAGAGCGCTTCCTAAGATGTTTAATACCAAGAGGGAAGGGCTTTCAAAGCTAATAGAAATAGCAAGTAAAACAAGTGAACTTAGTACAGAAGAGGACATAGCATTTCAGATAGCACCAAGAATTAATGCTGCAGGAAGGATGGATACAGCGAGACTTCCGGTAGAACTTATGCTGTGTAAAGATCCTAATAAGGCCGAAGAAATGGCTCAAAAGATTGACTACCTCAATACGGAAAGAAAAAGAGTCCAACAAGAAATTATAGATCAAGCGATAGATCAGGTGGAGACTAAGAAGAAAAACAAGACAGTACTGGTTTTGTACAGTGATTTTTGGCACCATGGAATTATAGGGATTGCAGCAGGAAGAATATGTGAAGTGTATAGAAAGCCTGCTATTCTTCTATCTCTAAAAGAGGATGGCAAAACGGTTGTAGGTTCGGCAAGGTCTGTTGAAGAAATAAATATATATGAATTAATAAAGGAATGTAGCGGAAAGCTTATAAAATTTGGAGGTCATTCTCAGGCAGCAGGACTTTCTCTTTTAAAAGATGACGTTCAGGAATTTGTAAGAGAAATTGAACTTGCTGCGGAAAAAAAGCATTTTATAAGTGATACTATAAGTGTTGATATAGATATGGAGCTTGATATTGACAGCATGACGGAGCAGTTTTATGAAAGACTTCTGATGGCAGGGCCATATGGCGAAGGATTTGAAGCACCTTTGTTTGTATCCTATGGCTTAAAAGTTTTAAGTGATAGGAAGACTGAAAAGAATCATCATATAATGGTGCTAGAGGGAAGAAACAGCAAAAGAATATCTGCGGTAAAATGGTTTGGCGAAAATAAATCACTTCAAGGTAAGGTATTTGATGTAATCTATAAGATAAGTAAAAATACATATAAAGGTAATTCAAGCATTCAGCTCACTTTAATGCATATGATTGAAGGAGATGGAGAGGTTCAGAAAGTATTTAATGGCGAAATTATAGATGAAAGAGAATGTGAGATAAATTATCTAATAGAAAAATATCAAGAGACTTTGTATTTTTATGAAGGATTAGATTCTAAATGTCCTATACAGGGAGCTGTTAATCGTTTTGGGGTTGTGAGAACCAAGAATCTTGTGTTTTTAACGCCACCTGCAAATACGGATATTTTCAGGGAAATTGTAACTTTGAGTAATCCTCACAATATTATCATAAGCTTTAGTATTTTACCCAATTACACTTTTAAAGGTTTTGTTACCAATCTATTAGGACTTATAAAACATATCGTTATAAAGGATAAGGGTATGGCTGATATTGAAGGTATTGCTATAAAGCTTGGTGTGGAGGAAAGTGTTATAAAATCAGGGATGAAGTTTTTAAAAGCTGCAGGAAAAATAAATTATATTCTAAGTGAAGATGATATGAGAGTGTTTTTATTAAAGGGTGATGGTGTTGTGAGCAATACCATGCCTTTAGCTGAAAAAAAATTAAGGAATGCACTTATGGAAAAGATGGCGTATCAGCAGTTTATACTAAAGACTGAAGTAGCTAACTTTTGGGAGTACCTAAAATAACTTAAGTGAATTTCAAAAAAGTTAAAACTTCATAAATGCACTTATTTTAAGAGGTCAACAACCCTAACTACTAAAGCCGTAATGTTATCGGTCTCAGTGTTGTTTAGCGCCAAATCAATCAAGTCTTTACATATTGAAGAACTGTTGGAATCAATAGATAGATGAAATTTTATTTCTTCATTAGTTAATGGCGTTGAAAGTCCATCGCTGCAGACAAGATATGTATCTCCCTTTAAAACAGTTAGTTCATCGGAAAAATCAGCTTCCATGATACCATTAGCAGGGTCTATACCAAGATGTCTTGTAAGTATGTTTTTGCTCCTGTGCAACTTTGCACTATTCTCGTTTAACACCCCAAGACGGATAAGTCTTTGGGCTTCGGTATGGTCAGTTGTAAGTTTTGTAAGATTCGAATTTTGCAATAGGTATACTCTGCTATCTCCAATATTAAGAGCCATTGCTTTGTCTTTACAAAAGATAATAGATGCCAAAGTTGTTCCCATTTTTTTGCCCAAAGATATGGACTGTTCATATACTAATCTGTTGGCCTTTTTTACGTAAGTATCCATATTATCTTTTAAATCCTCCATTGTATCGGAATAGTGAAGGGTTGATTTGTAGAATTCATGTAGGGATTGGACAGCTAAAAAGGATGCTTCCTCCCCAAAGTGTTCACCACCCATACCATCACAGACAGCAAATACAAATTGATTGCCGGATAGATTAGTTGAAAAACAAAAGGAATTATCCACCGAGTTTCTGTCCATATAAACACCGTTAAAGTAAAAGTTATCTTCATTTTTACTTCTCGTATTTCCTTTGTTTGTCATAACAGAAGCATCGATTTTTAATACTGCGCTCATAAGGTCACCACCTTTAGATGTAAATCCATTCTTCAATATTTTTGCTAATATTAATTTTAGTTTTATTAAGACCATTTGGTCGCATTTTATAAATTTTGTTTTGATCGCTTTGGTTGCAATAAAAGATCCAATCGTCAACAACACTTATATAATCGCAATAATCGTCATTGAGTTTTTCCCTATCAGTACCGTCGATACGAATTCTATATAATTTGCTCATATCACTTTTATTGCAGTAATAAATCCAATCATCATAAATATTTATGTTTGTTGACATGTCATTGCATATTTTTTCTTTGATTGCCGTAGAGGTATTCATTTTGTACACATTCATATTGTCACTTTTATTGGAATAATAAATCCATTTATCATATATGCAGAAATAGCTTATTTCATCGTCAGATATTTTGGTTTTATCATTTCCGTTAGTATCTATTCTATAAAGACTGTTGGAGTCACTTTTGCTGCAGTAATATAGAAAACCTTCATATAAGCTGAGTTTAGAAGCTTTGTCACTACTTAGTTTTATCTTTTCGCTTCCATTGGTTCTAGCTTTATAAATGCTGTTTCCATCAGATTCGTTGCAATAATACATCCAATTTCTGTCCACATTCAAATACCAGCAACTGTTAGCTATAACTTTTTCTCTATGGGTTCCGTCTATATTAATACGATATATACTTTCATTATTTAGTGAATTGCAGTAATAAATCTGGTCGTTTACAACGTTTATGAACCAGCACTCATCAGAAGTAAGTTTTGTTATTTGGGTTTCATCGGGACTAATTTTATAAATGTTAAATTTTTGCTCAGGACATGATAAGTAAATCCAATTTTTATTTGAATATACAAGTCCCCCATTAATTATGTTGCTAGGGATATTTGTATTTTTATTTATAATATATAAGCTTTTGTAGTTATCTTTATTGCTGTCTGTAGGTGTTTGAGAATTGACGATTGGCTGTGCATCATTTTCAGAAGCTTCGTTGTTATTTAGTAAAACCGTTTCTAAAATGGTATCTGACGGTTGTAATGTGTTTGTTTTTTTCTTTGATAAAACGATTTTTTGTCGTTCTATGTAAGACATTTCATAACATGCTTCAATTAATGCGTCTTTTACTTTTGAAGGAGATGAAAACCTGTTTTCAGGTTTGTATTCACATAGTTTTAATATTACGTTTCCAAGCTTTGATTGTGTATTTGTTGGAGGCGGCATTGGTTCTCCTATCAAGCGCTTTTCTACAGCTATTTCACTGTCTTTAATACTAAGTTTTGTAGGGAAGGGAGGCATAAAAGGAAACCTTCCGTTATTTAAAAGTTTGTATAATAAAATGCCTAGAGAATAGAGATCGGCTCGGGTATCATAAGGGGTGCCTCTATAAATTTCCGGTGCTATGTATAATGGGGTGCCTCGAATAGACGCAGACAGGCCCTTTGAAAGTTCTCGAGCTATTCCAAAATCTCCTAATTTGTAGCGCTTGTCCTTTGAAACAAATATATTTTCATCTTTTATATCTCTGTGGACTATGTTTTTTTTAGAACATAGTTCTAAGGCAGCACATATATCTAGACCAATATTTACAACATCATCTATAGAAAAATCATTTTCTTCAACATATTTATTAAGTGGTGTAAGATATTCCATCCTAATTAAAATATCCCACGCAATTTCATCTTTGTGTTTTTGTACTGTATGGTCTTCATAGCTAACTATATTACTATTGCCCCGGAGATTATAGAGCAGGACAATTTCATTTATAATACTCTTTACAGCATCTTCAAAATAAAGCTTTAAAAGATTTTCGTCGTTTCCTATAGTGGATATAGCTTCGTGGTATTGTTCACTTGTGGGTATACTCATAATTTTTAAGGCGGATTCGTATTTATAGCCCCACTCTTCTTTGTAGATTTTATATACTTTTCCAAAACTACCCTGACCTATGGATTTTTCTATGTACCAGCTACCCCAAAAGGGTTCGTATTTTTTTACATAGTCATCATTTATATAATCCATTATAAAAGATACCTCCTAAGTGCTTTAGATGAGATTATGATTGACGATAGAAAATTTGTAGTTTCTATAAGACTAAATGTAAAGTGAAAATGACAAAGATCTGCATTTGATAATGTCAAAAGGATTTTATTAAAAATGAAGTGCTCATATGTAATTAACTATATATATATTTTATCATAGATGTTTTATTTGAGTCAATTATTTGGAAAAGGTGAAAAGAAAGTTGTTTTTTATATAAGATAAATATTAAAAAGCTATTTCTATAATATGGTGGACAAAAATTAAATACTTATAAAAGGAAAAAGTAAAGGGTATTTAGCATATACTTATATATAGATATTTTTTGGATAAGATTAAATCTAATAGCTTCGAGAGACTTGAATGAAGTAGGGTTAAAAATGGAATTAATCTACATAAAAAGAGAGAATTGTTTAAAGAGGTGGTTGTTATTATTGTTAATAAAAAAGCGAGACTAGATATTGTTGCTTAAAGCAGAGAGCGACTTCTTATCAAACTTGGTGAGGGCAGAAAAAAATTATTGTTAAATCAAATAAAAATGTACAAATATTTATTGCGTTTATAATATAATTATGGTAGTATCTACTTAAACGATTTAGTAAACCGGTTACTCAAAGTAGAATAAGACTTAGTGGTTTTTATTAAATGAAATTTATGTCAAATATAGTATAGAACATAGGGGGTAAATTTGTAACACAAATAGAAAAATTATAAAAGAGATGTGTTACAAACGATTTGTATATTATATGCATTCTTAAATAAATATTAGGAGTAAACTATACATTGATGATAAAACATACTAGGGAATATAATTTTCTTTTAAACAATAAATCAAATATTTTTCTCATTTTTATTTAAATAGATTATTAATGGTGTATTTTATTGACGTTAAAAATTGTCGATAGTGCTGTATTATGTGATTAAAAAAACTGGTCAATTGCGGTTTTAAAAAAATGGTTTGCATTTTTTGTAGTTGCAAAATAATATTGCTCTGTTTGGAAGTTTTAAGCTTCTATGAGGGTGTTTGTAACTTGAATATTGTATGTATTATTTTTTGAAACCGTCTTATATAGAGTTGTAAAGTAATTGTTTGATTATTTAAATACTTTATCCGGGGGGAATTGAGTAATGACAACAAATGCAAATACTACAACAGAGACTACAACAGATACAAGCATTACACTGGAAAAAAAACCTTTATGGAAGAAATCGGCTTTCCTCAAAGAATTGGTAACTAATAAGGCACTGTTTTTGATGTTGTTAGCACCATTCACTTTAATATTCGTCAACTACTATATACCTATGTTTGGTGTGATTATTGCTTTTAAAAATTTCAATTATAGCGATGGCTTTCTACGCAGTCCATGGGCAGGTTTGCAAAACTTTAGGTTTCTTTTCATGTCTGATGCAGCATGGCAAATTACACGAAACACTATTTTATATAATTTATTTTTCATTGTATTAGGGTTAGTATTTGCGCTTTTATTTGCATTATCTCTTAATGAATTAAGAAATAAGTTTATGGCTAAGTTTTATCAGTCAGTAATATTTTTACCCTACTTTCTTTCGTGGGTAGTTGTTGCTTACTTAGTGTTGGCTTTTCTAGATCCTAATGGATTTTATAATAAAACCGTTGTTAATTTATTAAATTTAGAGTCTGTAGACTGGTATGCTTCGCCTAAGTACTGGCCATATATATTAGTGCTAGTAAATCTTTGGAAGAATATTGGATATGGTATTGTTATCTATTTGGCTGGAATCGCAGGGATAGATCAGGAATATTATGAAGCTGCTACATTGGATGGTGCCAACAAGTTTCAGCAGATAAAGCATATTACAATCCCATTTTTGGTTCCTTTTATGGTTGTAACTACCATAATCAATCTTGGCAATATCTTCAGATCTGATTTCGGACTTTTCTATCAGATTCCAATGCAGCAAGGTCTTTTGGCACCTGCGACGGAAGTTTTGGATACCTACATATATAAAGCATTAATTACGACTGGAGATTTAGGTATGTCATCTGCGGCAGGATTATATCAATCTATTGTTGGATTTTTTACGGTTTTACTTGCTAATTGGGTAGTTGGCAAAATTAGTAATGAAAATAGAATGTTCTAGTGTTTGTTAAAAATATATAATAAAGTTCAATAGATTATACATAATTATTGTCTAAAAAAATATAGTTTATATATTGAGGGAGGAAAATATGAAGACAAAAAATATAAAAAGACCAGTAGAAATAAATTCAATTAAACCTACTACTAATTTAGTACTTAATGTAATATTTTCTGTTTATTGTATTGCATGTATAGCCCCTTTGATTTTAATATTCATGGTTTCTATTACGGACCAAGCGTCTCTTGCAACAAATGGGTATTCTTTTTTTCCGAGTAAAATCAGTCTTGATGCATATAGGTATTTGTTTAGTGATTTAGGGAAATTGCTAAGGACATATGGAATTACAATTTTCACATGTGTTGTGGGTACATTCTTTTGTGTACTGTTTACAATGTTATATGCTTATCCTTTATCTAGAAAAACGTTTAAATACAGAAATTTTTTCGCCTTTTTTATTTTCTTTACCATGTTGTTTCAAGGAGGATTAGTGCCTTGGTATATTTTGTATACTAAATATCTAAATTTGCAGAACAATCTTTTAGCATTGATAATGCCTCCTATAATGAACGCATTTTATGTGTTGGTAGCCAAAACCTTCTTCTCAATAAATGTACCAGACTCGGTACTAGAAGCAGCTAGAATTGATGGTGCTAGTGAATTTAAAATATTCAGAAAGATTGTTATTCCAATGTCCACCCCTGTTATTGCTACTGTAGCTTTGTTTTCATCTTTGGCCTACTGGAATGATTGGTATCTTTGTCTTTTGTACATAAATGATCCTAAATACTACAACCTTCAGTATTCAATGTATCAGGCTTTACGTTCTCTACAGTTTCTAACGTCTTCTTTAGTACCATCTTCAAGTGCTGCAAGTTCATTGGCAAATGTACCAGGGGAGACCCTAAGAATGGCTATGGCGATAGTTGGTATAGGGCCTATTATTTTTGCATATCCATTTTTTCAGAGATACTTTATTAAAGGTCTTACGATTGGTGCAGTTAAAGGTTGATTACAGTATGGGCAAAAGTTTGAATTTTTGCCTTATACTGATCAATGTATAAACTTCATATCATATTAAGGGAGGTATCATATGTTTAAAATGAAAAAGTTAGCATGTTTTATTGTTTCAACTACATTAGTAAGTTGTCTCTTGTTGTCAGGGTGTTCAAAGAATACTACCACAGAGCCAAATGATTCGAATTCAATTCCGAACAGCAACTCATCTGGTGAGGACAGTGGAAATTCTACTTTGGAACCGTATGAAATTGATGCATATTTTCTTGCACCACAGTGTAAGGATTTAGATCTGGTGGAGGCAGAAATAAACAAATTGCTTAAGGAAAAAATAAACGCTACTGTCAATTTGAATTATTATTGGTGGGACAATTATCAGCAGAGACAGCAGTTGGATGTGACATCTGGTAAAAAGATAGATATTATGTTTTCTCCAAGTTGGTGGGGATTTAATGACTACGTTGCAAAAGAGGCTTGGTTACCGTTAGATGAGCTTCTCGAAGAAAACGGCAAGGATATTATTGAAAATATTGCACCGGCATATTTGAAAGCTCCAATTATTAATGGAAAGCTTTATGCAATTCCTACAGGTAAGGATATGTATGGAACTGGTGGATTTATTTTTAATAAGGAACTGGTTGACAAATATGATTTTGATATAAATTCAATTACACAGCCTGAGGATATCGAACCATGGCTTAAGACTATTAAGGATAATGAACCGGGCATAATTCCGTTCTTGTCCACAAATGGAGACCAACAAGCCTATTTGGTACAAGATTGGCAGGTTAATGTTGGTACTATAGATGTTCCAGTTGGTTACGAAAAAACTGATGGAGATGTGGAGATTATAAATCTTTTGGAAACAGATATTTCAAAAAGAATATATAATTTAACTCGCAGTTGGTACAAAAAGGGATACATAAATAAAGATGTAGCAACATTGCAAGATGGAACACCAATAAAGAAGGCTAAAAAAGTATTTGCTTGGACAGAGCAGTTAAAGCCTGGTAAAGCAGACGAATTAAAGGCGCAATACGGATACGATTTAGTGCAGGCAAATGCTTGGAAAGATATTCAGTATTATACTACTACTCTTGATTTGACTAATTCACAGTTGGTTATTCCTAGGACTTCTAAGGATCCAGCAAGGGCAATGATGTTCATTAACGAACTTTTTGCCAACAAAGAGATTAAAAACCTCCTTAGTTGGGGGATTGAAGGCAAGCATTACAAGAAGATTAGCGACAATCAGATTGATTTTGCTGATGGTGTTAACGCGGATAATTCCGGTTACTACGGGCTTGCACAATGGGCAATGGGAGGAAGCCAGTTCCTTGATTACTTGTGGGTAAGTGAAAGTCCAGATAAGTGGCAGAAGATGAAGGAATTTAATGAAATTGCAAAACCTATGAAAATTGTTGGTTGGACTTATGACTCCAGCAATGTTAAATCAGAAATGGCTGCACTAGCTACAGTTGGTCAGAACCAAGTTGAACCACTTAGCCAAGGACTGGTTGATTACGATGAATACTATCCTAATGTGAAATCTTCCCTTGAAAAGGCGGGTATTCAAAAAGTTATCGATGATTGCCAAAATTCGGTAGATGAATTTATATCATCAACGAAATAAGTAATTTATTAAATAATATATTGAAAAACAGAGTTTTTGTCCCCTTATTATAGTAATACTATGAGTGTACTCTCAAATACAAATACACGGAGCTTGTATAAGTATAGCAATTGTGTATTGAAATTCGTGAGTGCACTCATAGTTGTTTTATTGTATAAAACTTCATAGTGGGCGTTGAAAAAAGTCTAATTAAGACTTTCTTGTTTATTAGGAATTTACAAAAACAAGTCTTTTGTTTTTTATAACTTTTTTGTATAATAGCAAGTATACGGTGGTTGGATTTTTAGGAACTTAACACACAGCTACTATGTAGAATGTTTTTCAAGAAAAGTATAACCTAAAAATATTTAAAAAAGTAAATGGAAATTGATAATATGATTTAAAGGAGAATATTAATGGATAGAGTTGCTTTATTTGATTGTTTTGAAAGTGAACCGAAGACAGGCTTAAAAGAATGTTTGCAGTTATATTGGGGATATAGACTTATAGAACTTGCACAAGCTCATGGTTTGCATGTGGATGAAGGAACTGATGATGCAGATATTATAGATCAGTTGATACCAAAAATGCTGAATAATTTTGCAAAAGATATGGAGTATTTAAGAAAGACTGAATGGTCGTTTTTGAAAAAGTTAAAAGAAAATCAGAACAAAGAAATGGATGATGTTGTAAATAATCAGTATGTTACTTTGAAATGGCTGGGATACGTCTATTTGTTTAATCATGATGGGCATATATATCCTGTAATACCAGATGAGCTTAGGGCTTTGTTGCCACAATTGGAAAATGAAGAATTTGAGAGCAAAATTGAGAGAAATCAAAAGTTGTTGTCCTATACATTGGCTTTGACAAATCTTTACGGAGTTTATAGAATTCAGCAGTTTGTAGATGTTTGGAATATGTACAACAAGGATAAAATTAATATTGATGATGTTAAAAAATATATTGATGTGATGAAAACACGCCAAGCAGATTTTTGGTACAATAAAGGATATATTATTTCACGTGTATTAGAAGACGAGAAGCATTATATGGGTATGATGAATAAGTTCTCTAGATGTCCTTACTTTTTACCGACAAAAAGTGATATATCATTTTATTCAAATATTGGAAATGAATTGTCTTCAAACTATTGTAAAAATATTGAAGAGTTTATCAAAAATAAAAATACGGTTGATGAAAGTGAAATAGGTGACTTGGTTTACGATATTTTTGGTGCCTGCAAATTGGATATTCCTATAGATGTAATTGTGGATATGACAGTGGAGAGTGGATTAGAGTTTGGTAATGAAGATGAAAAGGATGAATTCGTAAGGTTGTTAAGGATATTATCAAATAGCACTAGAAAATGGGTGTTGCGTGGGCATATGCCTTCCGAATTGGCTAAAAAACCACCTAAAATGCCTGTTAAACCTCAGCAAAATAAGCCTCAGCCAAAGCCAATGAAGAAAATAGGAAGAAATGATCCGTGTTATTGCGGAAGTGGAAAGAAGTACAAGCACTGTTGCGGTAAATAGTTTTCGATAAAATAACAAAAATGAATAGGAGCTATGTACAATGGGAAAAAGATATTTAATTACAGGAGGAGCAGGTTTTTTAGGAATCAATCTTATAAGGTTTTTGTTAAATAAGGGTTGTGAAATAACATCTTTGGATGTTGCTGAATTTGATTATGATGATGTTAAAGATAAAATTAGAATTGTAAAAGGTGATATCAGGGATAGAAAAACTGTTGATCAAGCGATGGAAAAAGTAGATATTGTGGTTCATACTGCGGCAGCTTTGCCTTTGTACAAAAAAGAGGATATCTTCTCCACCGATATTGACGGGACAAGAAATATTGTTGATTCGGCATTTACCAATGGTGTGGAAAGAGTGATCCATATTTCCTCAACTGCGGTTTATGGAATTCCCGATCATCATCCTTTGGTAGAAGAAGACAAACTTGACGGAGTTGGATATTATGGTGAGGCAAAGATAAAGGCTGAAGAGGTTTGTTTGGATTACAGAAAAAAAGGTATGTGCATACCTATATTACGGCCTAAGTCCTTTATTGGCCCGGAAAGATTGGGTGTTTTTGCACTTTTTTATGATTGGGCAAAAGATGGAAAAGGCTTTCCTATGATAGGAAACGGAAAAAACAAATATCAGTTTTTAGATGTTGAAGATTTGTGTGAGGCAATATATCTTGTTGCTGAAGGATCAAAGGACAAGGTTAATGATACTTTTAATATAGGTGCTAAAGAGTTCACAACAATGAGAGAGGATTATCAAGTAGTGCTGGATTATGCGGGATTTGGTAAAAAAATTAAAGGCTTTCCAGCAAAACCTATGATACTCGCATTGAGGTTTTTGGAGTTTTTAAATCTGTCACCTCTATACAAATGGGTATATGAGACAGCTTGTGAGGATTCTTTTGTGTCTATAGAGAAAGCAGAAAGAGTTTTAGGTTTTAAGCCTAAGTATTCGAATAAGGATGCATTGCTTAGAAACTATAAATGGTATATAGACAATTTAAATGAATTTGAAAACAAAACTGGAATCTCTCACAGAGTGCCGTGGAAACAAGGAATTCTTAAAGTTGCAAAGATATTCTTTTAAAAATAAATATAATGAGGGGTGCAGTTTTTGATTTTGTAATATATTATTCCAAGAACTAAAGCTCCGATGCTAAGAGAATGTAAAACTCGCTACGGGTCGAATCAAAACTCGCTTGGCGTAGAAAAGTGATTCGACTAATCCTTCGCTTCGTTAACATTCTCTAAGCCTCTACGCAGATGTTCTTTCCATAATATATTACAAAAAGGTTAATCACACCCATAATAAGGGGTGTTCTTTTCATAGTAGGGTGTATTGTTAAAATATGCACCTCTTTTTTTATTTCCCATTGAATGATCATAGTACAAAATGGTATAATCCCTAGTAAATAAAAGAACAAATTATATGAAAATTATTGTCGAGGGTTTTATAAATGGATATAACAGCAAAACTAACTAAGCCAATTACTGAAACTAAGTATTTGACTCAAGAGAACTGTTGGAGATATAGACCTTATTTCAGGAATCAAAGTTTAGAACCTGGTTAATACAATCTAAAATATAGTTGCAATAATCGATGTATAAAATTATAAATGTGCACATTATGTATCGATATATTAAAATAAGTTTACAGATAGAGCGCTTTGTGATAAAATTTATTGTAATCGGAGGTGTATAAAATGCAAGATACTATGATTCGTATAAAGGAAGTTGAACTTCATAATATAAAAAATGTTGAATATGGGAAAATTGATTTCCAAAATTACAATACATTGTTAAATAAAGCAATCCGATCAGAAATTATTGGAATATATGGTCAAAATGGTTCGGGCAAAACAGCGTTTGTTGATGCTATGTGGCTTGTTAAATACCTTATAGGTGGAAAAGATCTACCTATAAATGCAGGTGACTACATCTTTGAAACTGAAGAGACTGCCACGATAAAACTTGGGTTCAATTTGAATAAAGGAAATAACGAGTATCAGATTTTTTACGAAGTAGAGATAGAAAGACTGGATGAAAACAAAGCTAAAGTCATTCGAGAAAATTTGGCGTACAAAGAGCTTGTTGATGGTGATTGGAAGAGCAAAGCTGGAATCATTGATTATAATCTAAAAAACAAAGAATATGTTTTTAAACCGTTAAAAAACTATCGTTTATTAACTTCAAATAACGCTGATGTTCAAATCGATTTAGGTGTTGCAAAAAAAATGTCAGAAAGAAATAGAACCTCTTTTGTTTTCAGCAGTGAGTTAGAAGAAATTATTAAAAAAAACCATGCCTTTAAAATCTATACAGACATTATTTTGGCTTTAAAATATTATGCCAATGTTAATCTGTTTATTACAAAGAATCATTCAGGAGGAGTTAACATGAATATGTTAATTCCCTTTAGTTTCAGGTTATTAGATGAGAAAAAGGTTACACAGAGAGATTTAGCCATTGGTTTGTTGAAACCGTCAGTTATACCTGAAGAAGTATATAATGTTGTGATTAAGATTATTGACCAGATGAATATTGTCCTTGAAACTATTGTTCCAGGCCTTAATATCGGTCTGAAAAACCATGGAAAACAACTTAGAGAAGAGGGAAATGAAGGTGTTAGGATTGAATTGATTTCTATAAAGGATGATGTAAAAGTGCCTTTAAAGTATGAATCTGATGGTATAAAAAAAATTATTTCTATATTGAGTATTTTGATAACAATGTTTAATAATCCTACAGTTTGTATGGTGGTTGACGAACTGGATGCTGGTATTTTTGAATATTTACTGGGTGAAATACTTCAGATTATCAATGAAAATGGAAAAGGACAGTTGATATTTACTTCTCATAATTTGAGACCACTTGAAATGCTGGATACAAGTTCAATCATATTTACAACGACTAATCCTGAAAATCGATATATGCGGTTTACAAATGTTAAGAGCAATAATAATCTAAGAAACTTATATTATCGAAGCATCAATCTTGGTGGACAAAAAGAGGAAATTTATAAAGAGACCAACAGTTTCGATATCAGTCGCGCTTTCAGGATTGCTGGGAGGGTGATTGATGAAAACTAAAAAGGTTATTCTGTTTATTGTAGAGGGTGTTACTGATAAGACATCATTAGGCGCGAGAGTAAGGCTTAATTTTAAATAAACAATAGGAGGTTTAGTAAATGGCAGATTTTAAATATGAAATTACAGAAAGAATTGCCGTTTTATCAGAGAGCGGCAAAGGGTGGACTAAAGAATTGAACAAAGTTAGCTGGAATAAACGTCCTGCAAAATTTGATCTAAGAGATTGGCATCATGAAGATGGAAAAATAGGCAAAGGAGTAACACTGTCAGATGATGAAATTGGCAACTTAAGAGAAGTATTAAATGCAATGGACAGATAGAAATGAAGTGTTATTTTTTGAAACTATCTAAAAGTGTTATAATCAAAATGGATAAAATATATGTAGAGTGTAGTGAGCGAGGAGAAATATATGGATGATAGTTTTGACCTGACAAGAATGAATGAGACAATAGCTGATTTAGTTGATGACCATATTCTTATTTGTGACCAAGATGGGGAGATTGTTTTTTCAAATAGAGCGATGCAATCATATTTAGAGTATAATGATTTAGAGTTAAAGCAAAAAAATATTTTAGATATAGTTGAGAGCACACATACCAAAAAGATTCAATCCTTTATTAAAAGTGCTTCAGAAAAGACTTCTAAAATAGAGCAAATCTTGTTTATTGGAAAGCACAATACTATAAAACTTCATATAAAGATTTTTTTGAAGGATAATTTTATATATATTTATGGCAATGAAAAATATGTTGAGTATGAAAGAATTAAGAAAAAGTTAGATGTTGAGATAGCAAATGCTATTAAAATACATAAGAGGTCTCTTCCTGAGAGCCTTCCAGTTACGGAAGACATTTCTTTTACTTCGTTGTACATACCGGCACAGGAATTAGGAGGAGATTTATTCGATGCTTTTAGAGTAGACAATGGGTTGCTGAATGATTTTTTTGAACAATATGTATGTTTTGCAGCTGATGTTTCAGGACATGGGCTAGATAGTGCGATGTTGGCTATTTATGTAAAAGATACAATAAGAAGTTTTTTTAGACTTAAGCATACGCCAGGACAATTATTATCTCCTAAGGAAATAATGGATTTTTTTGTTGAGCAATATATGAAGGAAGGATACCCGGACGAATACTTAGTTTGTCTTTTTATATCAGTTTTTGACTTGAAGACAAATGAATTGACCTATTGCAATGCAGGGTTTCATAAGTGCCCTTTATTGGTAAGGGATAGTGAAAATGTAATGGAGTTAGATAATGCTGGGGTGCCGATTACTACAGCTATGGATGAAGATTGGCTAAAGTATGAGGAGTATTCTTTGAAATTGTCTCCTGGAATGACTTTATATATTATGTCTGATGGATTACCGGAGCAAAGATATAATGATGAATTTTATGAGGATAGGCTAAGAGAACTGTTAACTAAGGTTTATAGTATGAAACCGGATGATATTGTCCAAAAAGTACAGGAGGATTTTACAGATTTTTTAAAGCATGAGAAAATTAACGATGATATAACCTTAGTTGTAGTGAAGCTATCAGAGATGTTGAGACGGTAATGTTATAAATTTATTAACTAAAGGAGGAAAATGATATGCAACAGATAATAGAAGGTATTTTAGCAGCTATTGAAGACGAAATTAAGGCTCAGAAACATTATGGAATGCTTGCTGATAAAGCGGAGGATCCAAAGGTAAAGAAGTTTTTTGAACAATTGAAAATGGATGAAGTAAATCATGAGAAGGTATTGCGTGCACGTTATGAAGCTTTTAAAAAGATGTCAAAAGAAGACTCAGTGTTATAATAAAGGATTCTTAGGCAAACTCAAATAAATAATTGCTCAACTGGAGTTTCAAAAAATAACCTATGCAATATTTCGATTGCAAAGCTCCTAAAATCCAATTTTTTAAAATTGCAAGCGACCAGTTGTTTTTTTGATTTTTCCTTAACTGCAAATATTAGCTAAGGAATTTTTTGAAACATATTAGCTTAAACAGTACCGATTTTTACTTGCTTTCCTTAAAAGGTTAATCACACCCAAGTTATACCTATGGGTTGATGTTTTAAGCCTATCTTTTCATTCTAAGTCACTACTATTTAAGATTAAAACTTTACATTTTCATTACAATCTTAATACATTTTGCGTACATTATTTTGTTATGATAAAAATAATCGAATATATCTTCATAATGAACCTAAATTCTAGAATGCGAAAGTGAGATCAATACATTTTAAATAAAACATAATTTTATAAGTTTTGTTTTGGGTGCACACAATACAAACCTTATAATTTGCAATAACAAATAAAATCATAATTAATTTGGGGAGGAAGTAGAATGAAAAACAAAATTATCTTAAAAGTAGTATTGTCAATTTTCCTGATTTCAGGACTTATCTTTGCATTATCAACTGCTGTATTTGCAGATGATGGCTGGAAACTAAATAAGTACTTGAGGGATGTGAATTTTAATAACACAGGACAAAAAATAGTGAAATATAATGGTATTGATTTTGTTCTTCTTGATTATACACTATGGGGCGGATTTTCTACAGATATGATCTCATTTGAAGACTTACGAGAAGAAGGATATGAATATAAGCTTGTTTGGAGAGCAAAAATAGATGCTTCAAAAAAAGGCAGTACAATTGACGGAAGACAGATCACTTCCACATCATGGAGCAATGAGTATACTACATATGGACTATCTTTAAGTTGGCAGCGTACTCCGGATTCTGTTACTTATATTGACTATATAGGGCTATACAGAAGAAATGTATCAAAATCACCGTGGGTATATCAGGGAGAAATGAATTACACTGGAGTTGACTACACTGATAATTATTACGAGCATAGAAAATGGGATTCGTCAAAAAACATGTTCTCCCTTCGTTATTGTCCTCCATACAATGTTACTGGTAGTTTTAACAGGGAGATTTCATTTAAAACACTTAAGCAGAATGGATATGAGTATAAGCTTATGTGGCGTGGTAAAAGTGAAAGAGGTACCAATAAGTTAAATGGAAGACTGTTATCTACCGAATGGAGTCCAGAATATACGACATATGGTCTTGACATACCATGGACAGGAATTTATCCTACTCAGGATTATATAGATTATGTCAAGGTATATGCAAGAAAACTTAATATATATAGTGAATCATTAGCATACTGGGAATTTGAAAATGGTTCAGTAAAAGATTCTTCTTCATATGAAAACCATGCTAGTGTTATTGGATCTGTTCCTAATAATGAACCTGGAGTTGTAAATGAGTGCCTAAAACTTGATGGCAATTCATATATTGAAATACCTAACAGCTCGGAGTTAAATTTAGGTGATTCTGATTTTAGTGTTTCTTTCTGGTACAAAACCAACTCTTCAAATTTTTCTATAGATAGATCCGGTACTTTTAACGGAAAGAAAACAGGTTATAAAATTATATCTTCTGGAGATGCTTTGATTACAACGGTGTATTCAAATGGCTATAAATATCATATGTATTGTCCTGGTATATTAAAAGACAACCAATGGCATCATGTGGTTGTTACATATAATACTGATGCAGAAAAGAAAAGGCGTATTACATATTATATTGACAGTGAAATAAAATGGAACTTCACCAAATTTTCATCTGGAGACTATACTTTATATAATACTTTACCGCTAAAAATCGGAAAAAACTTTATTGGTTCGCTGGATGAAATAGTATTATATGATAGAGCTATAAAAGAAATGGAGATTTATAACTTATATCAGTACGGAAAAACTGATGAATCAGAAAGCACTAAAAAGAAGCTGGATATAAGCTTTGACAATGTTATTTCCGATAGCAGTATTTATAAAAATAATGTTGCAGCCTCTGACGGTTTTTTACCCAAATTTGAAGAGCATATGGATCTATATAAGAATGCTGCCGTATTTGACGGTCAAAAGTCCGTAAAGGTTTCAGACAGCTCTACAATTAATCTTGGTACTGGAGATTTTACAATTTCATGTTGGTTTAAAACATCATCAACTAAAAATAACAATCCACTAATTGATAAACGTGTGTATAGTAATAGCAAACAAGTTGGTTATCATATGATGGTTTATTTTGGTAAAGGTATACTTTTTCAGATGGGTGATTCAAACAAAGGATATTATAATTATATCTACAATGGAACTACCAATTTAAACGATGGAAAATGGCACCATGTGACTGTAGCCGTCGACAGGGACAATTCAAAAGGGGTAAAGATTTACGTTGATGGTGAACTGAAATATTCAGGAAATGCAACATACAGGCAGGGTAATATTAATAATAGCAAAGACCTCCTGATAGGAGGAGATTATTTTGATACATCTAAAAACTTTGAGGGCTCAATTGATGATGTAAAACTATACAGCAGAGCACTTACAGAGGATGACATAAAAAAAGTACACGGCGTTAAGAAAAAATGGAACTATATTATATACATGGATGGTGATAATGACCTTGAAGATAATTTGCTTTTAGAATTACAGGATTATGATGTAATTGATTTTGAAAAGGATATAAATATACTGGCACTTTTAGATAGAATTCCTGGATGTGATGATAGCCACGATGATTGGACGGGTACAAAGCTTTTGAAAATATCTAAGGACCAATCTTGCGGTGAAATTTTGTGTGCTGAAGTATTAAAAGACTATGGTGAGCTTGATATGGGGGATCCAACAAATCTAGAAAATCTAATTAAATATTGCCAGAATAATTATCCTGCCCAAAAGACTATGCTATCAATTGCAAATCATGGTGGAGGTACATATGGGATCTGTTGGGATGACACTTCTGGCACTAGGCTTACTATTCCAAATTTGAAGCAAGCTTTAGTAAATGCCAAAGCTGCAACTGGTAAGAAAATAGATATATTATTTATGAATGCTTGCCTTATGAATACTTTAGATGTTTTATACCAGCTTAAGGATACTGCAGATTACATTGTTGCTTCAGAATTTTCGGTAATGGGGCTTAACTTTGATGAAAATTTATTTATGCAGAATTTTAACCAAAATGCAGAAGGAAGTACGGAGGATGTATTGAATGCTTTTATGAATAATAAGGCATCAAATCTATACAATATTGTAAAAACTAAAAACAACAACTTTTCACCATTTATAAGCGATTTTAATAACTTTTTGGATAAAGTTTTAACTTATGGTGATGACAATGATTATTTATTAATGAAAATTATCTATGAAGATATGTATAAAGTAGATGAAGATTTTCATCTTATTGATCTAATTGATTTTGTAAAGCAAGTTTCACAAAAAACTGGGAAACAGCAAATAAAAACAGCAGCTCAGGATTTGATAAATGAACTTTCTAGTTTGGAGATTTATCATGAGGATTCAAGGGATTGGGTTAATGGAATTTCGATTTATTTTCCATCATATCAAAACAGATGGAAATATGCTAGAAATTCTTACAAGCAAGATTTTGATCTTGCGAAAGATACAAAATGGGATGAATTTTTGGATAAATACTGGGGACTTTAAATTTTGTTAATTTAATAGTATAGGAATTTGCATTAAAGTTTGCCTGAAGGGCGCTAAGTTCATCGTGCAAATTAGTGATATTGCAATCTTTGGTATTTTTGATTCAAATTATAATTATAAAGCTTTGGGAACAGATTCTGTCTTTTTCGAATGAAGTGAAAGGGGCTCGATGCCCCTAAGCTTTTTTTCTAATGCTCAGGTCTAAGAATTTTGTCATTTGACACTAAACAAGTTTTGCCTAAATTTGCGTTATACACCTTTGAAATTTTATTGATTTAAGTTATAATTTAACTATAAGAAAGATATATTAAAAAACAAACATGCAGGATTAATGTAGAGGTTTAATATGGAGCAAAACAAACTTTCAGAAAAATGTATTCTTGTTATTGAAGATGATATTGCTATGGCAGATTTAATATGCTATTCCCTTAAAAAAGAAGGATTTGATTCGAAAGGTTTTAATACAGGTAGAGAAGGACTTGATTTCCTAGAGAATAATGACCTTCCGAATCTAATTTTATTGGATATTAATCTTCCTGACATAAGTGGTTTGGTTATATGCCAGAAGATTATGTCTAAATATTGTATACCCGTTATTATGCTTACAGCAAAAGACAATATAATAGATAAGGTAAGGGGATTTGAAGCAGGTGCGGATGATTATATTACAAAACCCTTTGATATTATAGAATTGATATTTAGAGTAAAAGCTGTTTTAAAAAGAGTTAATTCGAGCTCAATAAAGAATGTTATCAGTGTTTCAAAGTCTATTTTAATTAATGCAGATGAAAGAAAAGTTTTCAAAAATGGTAATGTTGTTGAGCTTACTTTAAAGGAATTTGAGCTTTTGATGTTATTGATTACAAACAAGGGAAGGGTACTTTCAAGAGATCAAATACTATACAATGTTTGGGAAGTGGAGTTTTATGGTGACACTAGGACAGTTGATAATCATATAAAGATGTTGAGAAAAAAGCTTGATGACAATTCACAAGAATCTTTTATTGATACAGTTTATGGCATCGGATATCTTATTCCAGAATAGAAAATGCATAAGGCGGTTTCAAAAAAGAAAGATGCAGATTTTTTCATCTACACCTTTCTTTTGAACTTTTTCTGTTTTTTACTTTCTGCAAATCTATTTATCCAAAATTTCTGCATATACCAATGTTTGATTTGATAATTGATAAGCAACTTCTCGGAAAGTAATAGGTCCAGTAAATGGTAATGTTTTGTTTCCGTCAAGTTTTCCATAGAGATAATTAAGAATGCAATTGCAGAAAAAGTGAGCGAGGATGAATTTTATGAGGACAGGCTAAGAGAACTCTTAACTAAGGATTATAGTATGAAACCGCATGATATTGTCCAAAAAGTACATGAGGATTTTACAGATTTTTTAGAGTATAGGAATTTATAAAAATCCTATTTTTGTAAATTTCTATACTGGGGTTTGGAAAGGGGATTCTCCTTTCCCGGTTTAAGGAGGGTGCTCAGGATGCGAAGCATCCGTCGAAGGGAACCATAGGGTTCCCTAGCGAACAAGAAAAGTCATGAGCGAAGCGAATTTTCTTGAAGCATGAGAAAATTAATGATGATATAACCTTAGTTGTAGTGAAGCTATCCGAGATGTTGGAGCTGTAATGTTATAAATTTATGAATTAAAGGAGGAAAATGATATGCAACAGATAATAGAAGGTATTTTAGCAGCTATTGAAGACGAAATTAAGGCTCAGAAACATTATGGAATGCTCGCTGATAAGGCGGAGGATCCAAAGGTAAAGAAGTTTTTTGAACAATTGAAAATGGATGAAGTAAATCATGAGAAGGTATTGCGTACACGTTATGAAGCTTTTACAAAGATGGCAAAAGAAGACTAGTATTTCATCTTCGAATTAACTTCACTTTATGGTTAGTTAGAAATGCAGTATTTATCGGCTTTTCTGCTGTTAAAAATAGTGTAGCTAATTAAAAGATGCTGTACTAGGTTTCATAATAAACGGTTCTTAATAAAGAAATTTTCTAATTATTCTTAAATATCTATTATTCCTATAACAATAATTTCACAAAAAAATGATCATAATTTTTTAAGTTTCTTCTTTAATTTCAGAGAAGAAACTTATATTTTAATCAGTTCTTAGCATATATATTTAGTGGTGTGATAATTCAAGGGTTGTGATCATGACATGATAAAAGCTATTGGTATTGGAAATAGACTTATGATGGATGATGGTGTTGCTATAGCTGTTCTAGAAAACTTAAAAAACGATATAGAAGCAAAGGGAATTGAAGTTATTATTGGAGAAACCGATTGTCAGTTTTGTTTTCACCAGCTAAAGGAGGAGGATTTTGTTATTATTTTGGATGCTGCATATTCGGGGGCAGTAGGTGGAAGTGTTCATCTGTGTAGGTTGGAGGAAGCAATTGCTGCATATGGAGAAACCAGTTTCCAGCATGATATGAGTGTTTTTGACTTGATGAGATTATACTCAAAGCCATTAAAAGGATATCTTATTGGTATTGAAATAGCAGAAGCTGAATTTGGGTGTGAGCTAAGTCAAGTACTGAAGGAGAAATTCAATGACATTTGTGTCGAGGTTGAGAGAAATATTTGTGAAATTGTGAAGGAGGCCTAAAATGCACGATACTTTTTTGAATGAAAGAATATATGAGACGGTATTAAAGCTTTGTCAGCAAAACAAGATATTTAGATTGAATAAATTAAACTTAGTTGTTAATACGGATAGTCATATCAGTGAGAACAGTCTTCGTGAACATTTCAGTGAGCGAAATAATAATCTGTTGGGCGATTGGACAGAAATTATTGTTGAAAAGCAGGATGTCGGAAAGCTCAATGCGGTTATTAAAACTATAGAAGGCGAGTTGACCGATGAATGATTTGAAAAGGTACAATATCCATATGACTGGTATTGTTCAGGGTGTGGGAATGAGGCCACATATTTATAAGATGGCAAGACAACTAGGCCTTGGAGGATGGGTAAGTAATCAGGGTGCATCTGTAGTCATGGAGATTGCAGGCAGCAAAAAAGCCATTGGGCAATTTCTAACAACATTATTGGATAGCCCACCTTCTACTGCAAAGATTAATAATATAAAGATTAAATATGAGTGTTATAAAGAGTACAATAGCTTCTCTATTATCAATAGCTCTACACACAACCAACTGCAAGGATTTATCCCGGCTGATACAGCAATTTGTAATGAATGCTTAAAAGAAATACAAGACAAGACGAATCGAAGGTATATGTATCCTTTCACAAACTGTACAGCCTGTGGTCCTAGGTACTCTATCATAAAGGCATTACCCTACGACAGAGCCAACACTTCAATGTCAACCTTTAAAATGTGTGCTGCATGCAGGAGTGAATATGAAAGTGCAGCTAACCGGAGATTTCATGCTCAAACAAACTGCTGTCCTAATTGCGGGCCGAAGGTTGCCTTACTTGACAGGAAAAGTAGAACAATAGATAGTATTCATGCTGTTGCTACAGCCAGACAACTGCTTTATGGGGGTAAAATTATTGCTATTAAAGGGATTGGGGGCTATCATTTTGCTTGCAATGCATGTGATGAGGAAGTAATAGATTTGCTTCGAAAAAGAAAAATAAGACCAGACAAACCATTGGCTATAATGGCAGCAAATCTAGAATCTGCGAGGTTAATCTGCAAGATAACTGATAAAGAGGAAAAAATACTTACGAGCAGACAGAGTCCTATTGCCCTACTCGAAAAGAAATTTCCAGAGCCATTACCTCAAAATATTGCTCCGAGAGTTAACTGCCTAGGAGTCATGCTTCCCTATACACCGATGCATCATCTACTTTTTTATGAAGGACTTCAATACCTTATTATGACAAGTGGAAATATAAGCGGCATGCCCATCTGCTATAAGGATAATGAGGCATTAGAAAGACTTAAAGATATAGCAGACTTTTTCCTTGTACATGATAGAGAAATACTCACTCCAATAGATGATTCAGTAGTTCGAGTTATTGATGAGAAAGAAATGGTAAGCCGAAGCGCAAGAGGGTATTGCCCTGCTACTTTACAGATAGACTCACACAGCAAAATTATAGCAATGGGTGCACAGCAAAAATCATCGCTATGCTTATTGCATAAAGGGCATGGCCACTTTACACAGTATTTGGGCAACCTTGATGAAATGAGTGCATATGAAGAATATCTTCAGGCAATGCGAAGGATGAAAGGGTTATTTAGTGTAGAACCGCAAATTATTGCTCATGACTTGCATACTGGATACCTTTCTACAAAGTGGGCTATAAAGCAGCTTGCACAAAGGATTCCAGTACAGCATCACCATGCACATATGGCGGCTTGCATGGCGGAGCATGGCCTGAAAAAGGATACAATAGGAGTTATCTATGATGGAACAGGAATGGGAACAGATGGAGCTATATGGGGAGGAGAATTTCTTATTGGTTCAAAGGGAAAGTTCTCGAGGATTGGTCACTGGAAGTATGTGAACCTCCAGGGTGGAGATAGCACTATTAAAGAACCATGGAAATCAGCAGTATCCTATCTATGTTCTATGGGTATTAACAGCGAGGGTTTTCTTGATAGTGTTAGTAGTTTAAAAATCCAAGCTATACGAAATGCAATCAAGCATAATATTAACTGCTTCAAATCTTCAAGTATAGGAAGAATGTTTGACTGTGTATCTGCACTTGTGATGAAGAGGGTTAATATTACCTATGACGCTCAAGCAGCTATTGAATTGGAAAGCATTGTTGAGGCAGATATATCAGATGTTTATCCGTATTCTATTTATGAAAAAGAAGATAAGCTGGAGATTGGGTACGAGGAAATCATATCCGGCATTTTAAGAGATATAAATGATGGGGAGATTGCTTCATATATATCAGCAAAGTTTCATAATACAGTTTGTAAAGCTACTATAGACTGTGTCTTGAAAATTAGAAAGTTATATGGTATAAACGATATTGTTTTAGGGGGAGGCGTGTTTGAAAACGTTTACCTATTAAGAAACGTGAAGAGAGGACTAAAAGAACATGGCTTTAATATATACCATAACATGAAAATACCTACTAATGATGGGGGTATCGCCGTTGGGCAAGTGGCAGTTGCAGCTCAAATGATAAAGGAGGGAAACTATGTGTCTGGCAGTTCCGGCAAGGATTATAACTATTGACAAAATACACGCATGGGCTGAAACAATGGGGGTTAGGCAAAAAGTAAATATTCAGTTGCTTAATCTACCTTTACCTGGTGACTATATATTGGTTCATGCAGGCTTTGCCATTGAAAAAATAGATGAAGAATATTTTTGTTTTTTAAATGAAACACTTTATCATATGTTGGAAGGTACAGAAAATGAATGATACTAGAACTAGAATAATTGAAAGATTAAATAGGTGTTTTGAAGACATTCATGATCAGGACATTCGGATTATGGAGGTATGTGGAACACATACCCGAGCTATTTCAAAATCTGGTATAAGGTATCTGTTGCCAAAAGAAGTGGTGCTTTTGTCCGGGCCGGGCTGTCCAGTCTGTGTTACCCCTGAATCTTATATAGATATGGCGATAGAAATATTAGAGCAAGAAGATGTTATACTTGTTACGTTTGGAGATATGATGAAGGTGAGAGGTACTTACTTTTGTTTGTCAGACAAACAAGCACAAGACTCGAAAATAACTGTTGTCTATTCTCCGGAAGATACATTGACGATTGCTGCAAAAAATAAAGATAAGAGAATTGTTTTTATTGCAGTGGGATTTGAAACAACAGCTCCTCTAATTGCTGTGACTGCAAAGATGGCAAAGGAGAGAGGACTTGATAATCTATTCTTTCTTACAGCGTTAAAATGTATGGAACCAGCTATTCGGTATATTCTACAGGATACGAGAAATAAAATCAATGCAATGATTTGTCCTGGCCATGTGGCATCGATTAAAGGAGCAGAGCATTTCAGATTTATAACAGAAGAGTTTGGTATTCCGTCTGTAGTATGCGGTTTCGAAAATCAAGATATAGCGGCTGGAATATGTGTAATGTTGGAGCAGCTTACTGGAAAAAGACAAATAGAGTTTGTGAATTTGTATAAGAGGTGTGTAAGCTCTACTGGTAACAAAATTGCTCAAAGCATGCTAGGTGAAGTATTTGATGTGGATGACGGGGATTGGAGAGGGATTGGAACTATCAAGAATTCTGCCTTGGTGCTGAATGATAAGTATAAGTATCTTGATGCGATTAAGAGGTTTGATATAAAGGTAGACAAATACTCAAATTCTCTAAACTGCCTTTGCAGTGAAATCCTTCTGGGGCTAAAGTTGCCTTACCAATGTAGCCTTTTTGGGTCGGTTTGCACACCCAAACATCCCTCAGGCCCATGTATGGTGTCTTCAGAAGGCGCGTGTGCAGCTCACTTTAGGTATGGAAGGGATGGGGAAAATGGATAAAAAAATAAAGCTTTCTGATGGAGATGGTGGTGCCGATACACAAAGGTTAATTAGAAATGTATTTTATAAATATTTTAATGATCCGTTATATAACGATATGTCTGATTCCTTTGTTTTTGAAGCTGGGTACAAACGACTTGCTTATACTACGGATAGTTTTGTTGTAAAACCCTTGTTTTTTAGAGGTGGTAATATAGGAAAATTGGCTGTGTGTGGTACTATTAACGACCTTGTGACAGCTGGTGCAATGCCATTATTCTTAAGTGCTGGTTTTATTATAGAAGAAGGTTTTGGTCTTGAAAAGCTGCACATTATCGCAAAATCTATGAGTGATGTTTGCAAACAAACCGGAGTAAAGATTGTAACTGGTGATACCAAAGTTGTGGAAAGAGGAAGTACCGATGGGATTTTTATCAACACTTCTGGAATAGGTAAGGTGTTAGGGACTTATAATCCTCATTGGATAAAACCGGGAGATGAGATTATTATAACTGGTGGGATTGCAGAGCATGGCACATCGATACTTTTGGATAGATATGATTTAGGTATTCAAACACAGCTAAAAAGCGACTGTGCGCCCCTATGCTGTATTATAAAGGGTTTGTATGAAAGTCTTAAGCATGTAAAGTTAATGAAAGACCCTACTAGGGGAGGTGTGGCAACTGCACTAAATGAAATATCAACAATGCAAGGGCTAGATATAGAAGTTAATGAACAGATGATTCCTGTAAAAAATGAAGTGCATGCTATTTGTGATATTTTAGGAATAGATCCTCTATATCTTGCCTGTGAAGGAAGAATGATCATTGTAGCTGAAAAAGGCTGTGCAGAGGAAGTTTTGCACCAAATAAAAGCACTTGATAACTGTAGAGAAGCTCGGATAATTGGACGGTTTATTTCAGGACATTACAATATGGTGTATATGAAAACGATTATCGGAGGCAAACGTATTATCCCTATGTTGGAAGGTCAGATGCTGCCTAGAATATGTTAAGTAGCAATTATGTGAATCACCAAAAAGGCTCCTTCGGAATATACTAAATACAGTAAAATTATTACCGGAGGAGAGAGCATGAGAGTAGAAGATTTTTCAGACAAAAAGCTTAGCCGCATTATGGTGGAAATTAACTATGATATAAGCTTATTATATGTAATTCCATGTGTTTATACAAGAAATTTGATATTGAACCATTTAAGAGATAGGATATTTATGCTAGAGGTTGCTATGGAAGCTATAAGTCATCCAGCAACTTTACAGCCTCAGCCTTTGCATTTACAGCCGGCAGATAACTCTATAGTAGAACCAACAACACCGAAACAACCAACAACACAACCAACAACACCGAAACAACCAACAACACAACCAACAACACAACCAACAACACAACCAACAACACAGGGAAACCAAACGACATTTACACTGCAAGAGCTAGCCAGATTTGACGGGAAGGATGGTAATCTCGCATATGTTGCGGTAAATGGTACTGTTTATGATGTTACAAACAATGCTACGTGGGCAGCTGCAACACACTTTGGACTGACGGCAGGCAAGGATCTAACTAATGAATTTGCCTCCTGTCATGCAGGTCAGCCTATATTGAGTAAATTAAGAATAGTTGGAAAGTTGGTGTGAGATGAGTAATGCAAGTATTACCTGTCCTGAATATAGAGCAAGGCTCAACACAGCTGCAAGTCTTGTGGATACTGTTAAGACGCAAATAAGACAGGGTGTTTTTAAGAAAAGGAATCTTGTGTGGCTTGAATTGACGGGATGTTCAGGAAATATCATATCACTTCTAGATGGATCAAATCCTGATTTCAAGTACTTGATTTCTAATATGACTCACTTTATCTATAATAATAGTCTTTCAGCCAGCGAAGGTCAGAATGCTATGGAGCAATTGTTTAGTGTCCTTAGAAGTGATTATATTCTTGCAGTTGAGGGGGCAGTAGCAACAAAAAACAATGGGCTGTATAACATTATAGGTCGCTTTAACGGTAAACCAATAACTGCTCTTGAAGCAGTGAAAACCTTAGGAGAGAAAGCAGCACATGTTATTGCCATAGGTGCTTGTGCAACCCATGGAGGTGTCTCAGCAGCAAGACCAAATCCTGCTGAGTGTGTCAGTGTGCAAAGCGTATTAGACAGAAAGGTTATAAAACTGCCTGGATGCCCTTGTCATCCAGATTGGTTTATGGGTACGTTGGCTCATATCCTGCTTTATGGAGAACCTAAACTTGACAGCAAGGATAGACCGCTTTTGTTTTATAGCACATTAATTCATGATAGATGTCCTCGTAGGTCATATTTTGATAAGGGGATTTTTGCTAAGAAGCTAGGGGATAAGGGCTGTATGTTCAAGTTGGGTTGTCGCGGCCCGGTGACACGCACAGACTGTCCAGTCAGGCAGTGGAATCAATATGTGAACTGGCCTATTGAGGATGATACTCCTTGCATTGGTTGTGCACAATTTGGATTTCCAGATAGCATGGAGCCCTTTATCAGCTACAATACGACGAGAGAGGTTAGAAAATGACAAAGAAAATTATTATTAATCCTGTTACCCGGATAAGTGGATTCATGGAAATTCAAGCGGATATTGAAAATGACCAGGTGGTAGATGCTAAAACAGAAGGACTTTTGTTTCGCGGATTCGAAAAAATGCTAAATGGTAGAAATCCTCTTGATGCAGTATATTTCACGCAGCGTATTTGTGGGATTTGTTCAACTGCCCATTCCATTGCTTCCACTCTTGCTTTAGAGGATGCCATGGGTGTTATTCCATCTGAACAGGGAAGATATTTAAGAGATATCATCCATGGGTGTGAATTCCTTCAAAACCATATCCGCCATTTTTATCAATACACAATTCCGGATTTTGTAAAACTGCCCGAAGATTATCCTCTGTTTAAGGCAGAGCATAATGATTTCAGACTACCAAAAGAAAAGAATGATAGAATGATCAAGGATTACTTTGATTCTCTTGACTTAAGCCGGAGTGCTCACGAAATGCTTGCAGTTCTTGGTGGAAAAGCTCCACATAACCATGGAGTTTTTATTGGAGGTATTAGCACACAGGCGACTACCGATAAAATCATTAAAATAAAATCAATATTAAATTCTATATACCAATTTATTAATAATAGAATGATTCCTGATGTATATACCATTGCTGAATATTATAGAGATTATTTTTCTATTGGCAAGGGTTATGAGAACCTTTTAAGCTTTGGATGTTTTTATGACTATAAGAACCTAGGAACCTTATATGTAAATCCCCTTGTATATACTAATGGTAAAATGAGTGTATTCAATTCGGATAATATCACTGAAGAAACTGATTATGCTTGGTATAAGAACAGACAAAGCACAGAAAAACCTTTTGAAGCTGACTCAGAAGTTGACATGAACAAGCCACAGGCATATTCATGGGTTAAGGCTCCAAGATACAACAATCTGCCCTATGAGACAGGGCCACTGGCAAGGCTATGGCTTTCTGGTGAATACAGAAATGGAATATCAACGATGGATAGAACCATTGCCAGAGTTTTAGAAGCCAGGAAGATAGCATTGATTATGAACACACTACTTGAGAATCTTACCCCTGGTGTATCTGTACAAAAGGAGTACTCCATTCCTGAAACAGCTATTGGAAAAGGTTTGATTGATACCACAAGAGGAGCTCTAGGACATTGGTTGAGAATCAACAATCAGGTTATTTCGTTTTACCAGATTATTACTCCATCTGCTTGGAACCTTTCAACTCGAAGCAGCAATGGTGTGAAAGGAACCGCTGAACAGGCGCTTATTGGTACACCTGTAAAAAATATTAATGATCCTGTAGAATTAGGCAGAACTGTCCGATCCTTTGATCCTTGCGTATCTTGTGCGACCCATGTTTACACTAGAGGAAAGCACATTAATACTATACAAGTTGTTTCTTGAACAGAACTTTTTTAGTCACTGTGCATATAATATTATGCAACGCATTAAATTGAAAGTCAGATGAAGTGTACCGTCTATTATAAGGGGTGGATATATTGAAAAGACTAAATCCAGATAAGTTGTATGTTGAATTCAGAACTGGTGTTACATTAACAGAGCCAGTAATAGGACGTAAGTATACATTAACGCATTCAGATATTACTGCAGACCTTTTTCTTACTATAGGGCTCCAGTTTGCTTATGACAAGGTTAATGATATGAGAGATGAGGTTCTTGCTGAATGGAGAACGAATAATGGATTTTTGTTTTTGTATGTATATGTTTATGTAGATGGTCAATTTGATCCAGCAGTATCAGCTAGACGTAATGCAATTTTTAGGCGTGAGTTGCCATTAGCATTAGAAGCTATCATATATGGAGATAGAAGATTCTTTGCTGTTCATTCTGATTTATACAATGCACCGATATGGATATATTTTGACTCAACAGACCCTGATTATAACCGGTTTGAGAACTGGGGCATTCCTAATGATTATAGATAAGATGTGCTTTAGGAGAGTTTCAAAAAATACTTTTTAGATATTTCAGTTATAAAACCCATTATGAAAGCTTTTGAGTTTTCAATATAGGAGCATTATTTTGCTCTGCAAAAGATGTAAACCAAGTTTTTTGAAACTTCAGTTGCAAAGTTTTGTTTGATTTTTCCTAAATAGACCAGCATTCGAATAATTTTATTAATTCGATTGACAATTTAAGCAAAGTACTATATTATTATATAAACGGTCTGATATGGACTGGTAGTCCGGAGGTGATTGTTATAGGTACTAAAGAAAGAAAACAACGGGAGTTAGAAGAGAGAAAGACGTTTATTATAGAGAAAAGTAAAGAGCTTTTCTTTTCTCGTGGATTCAATAATGTATCTATACAAGATATATGTGAAGCCATTGAATATGGGCGAAGTGCCGTGTACAACCTTTTTTCGAGCAAAGAAGAAATCTATGGACATATATATGTTGAAGCTGTAAAAATACTAGCTGATTTATTGAATACAATAGATATAATAAATACAGATTCTACGTGTACTTTTGAAATTTCTACTGATAAAATTTTTAAGTTCTATAGTGATTATAATCCTTATTATATGGCATTGTTCTTTTTTGATTCCAATCATGTAGCATGTACTAAAATACCGGAACATATTATAGAAATGAAGCATAAAGAAAAACAGAGAGCTATGATACCTATCCAAAGATTACTTAGAAAGGGTATTGAAGAAAAAATCTTTCTAGATTTTAATGTGGATCATGCTATTAATACCTATTTTATTTCTGTATTAGGTATAATAAATAATTCCATAACGCAAAGCCCTACAGGTAATTCAGAAGATCTTCGCAATACACTTATGGAGCACGCAAAAATTTACGAAAGGGGTTTGAGGAAATAATTTTTTTGCTTTAATTGGACTGGTGTTCCGCTATGGAATAATAGTCGTATAGAACATAAATAACTTAAGGAGTTTCAAAAAAATACCTATTCATTATTTCTGTTACAAATCCTATTAAATGGAATTTTTTGAAACTCCAGTTGACCAGTTATTTATTTTAAATCCCCTTATACAAATATATAAGAAATTTGGATGAGTGTTCAGTTAAGCTATTTTTAAAAGTAACATATACAGTATTTAGGTTACAAATCCCATTATGGAAGTTTTTAAGGTTTCAGGCATAGGAATATTATTTTGCTATACAAAAAATGTAAACTGAATTTTATTAAATGACATTATGCAATCATTTTTTGGAATTACCCTAAAAACTATAAAATTATAATATGAAAGGGCTGATAAAGATATGAAAACAGTTTTGATAACAGGTTCATCATCAGGGATAGGAAAAGCTACAGCTAAGTTGTTTCAAAAACATGGATGGAATGTTGCTGCGACTATGCGTTCTCCGGAAAAGGAGGAGGAATTAAGTCGGTTAAAAAATGTGAAATGCTGTAAATTAGATGTGGCTGACAGAGAGTCTATAGACAGAGCAGTAAAGGATATCCTAAAGCATTTTGGAAACATTGATGTTGTAGTTAATAACGCAGGGTATGGTACAAAAGGCTTGTTCGAAGCGGCAACCATTGAAGATGCAAAGAAGTTATTTGATGTTAATGTGTTTGGTATTATGAATGTTATGTGGGCTGTATTACCTCATTTCCGCAGTAAAAAAAGTGGGGTTATTATCAATATCAGTTCTCAGGCGGGAGCAATGGGAGTTCCACTGAATACTTTTTATAACTCAAGCAAGTATGCTGTTGAAGGATTATCAGAATCAATTATGTACGAATTAGAGTCAATAAACGTAAAAATGAAGTTAATACTATTGGCGTCAATAAATACAAGATTCCTCAAATCATCCAAGTTTTATGAGGATTCAAACTTAACGGAATATTCTCATTTTAATAATGTCGTAATGCCGCAAATGAAAAAGTATCTTTCATCAGGAGAATCACCCGAAGTTGTTGCAAAAGAGATATATACAGCTGCAACAGATGGTAAAAGCAAATTGAGGTATTTTGCCGGAAAAGGTATCAAATTTTCGTATAGAATAAATAGAATTTTACCGTTCAGCCGATTCCGTGTTATAGTGAGAAAAAGATTCAATTTATAAACATGTTTATTCTATGCTGTTAATAAGGTGATTCCAAAAAAATAACTGGTCAATTGAGGTTTCAAAAAATCTAGATTAAAGGCTTTATAACTGAAAGAGTTCACTAAAAAACAGCTCCTCGAACGGTTCGTATAGATATTGACTTGGAAAAAATGTGATACATTAGTGTTGGTAGGTTAGTAAAAATATTGAAGATAGAGATGGAGGTTTTATGAAACATTTAATGTATGTATTTAGTGCAACAGGTAATACACTTCATGCGGCAAAACTTGTAAAAGAATCGCTAAAAGATAAAGGGGTTTTTATAAAAGCCATTAGTGAGAAAGATGATATAATAAAAAATGAAACAAATTTGCCTGAATCTATAGGAATATATTTTCCTTGCTATTATGGCTCAATGCCAAAGTTGGTTGAAAAATTTATAAGAAAACTACAAATAAGCCCCAAAGTATATATTTATTCTGTTGTTACCGCTGGAGGCAGCACAGGATATTGTAATAAAGAATTAAGTAAGTTATTGAAATATAAAGGGCTAGTACTAAGTTTTGGAGCAGATATTACCTACTCGAGTAATTATATGCCAGGGTGGTATTATAATTATATTTATAAATCTCCTGAAAAGATAACTTCAAATCTTGATAAATTTAAAATGCAAGCTCAGAAAATTTCCAAGACTATTTTGAATAAAGAAAAAAGCGAGATTAAAGGATCATATGTTGGTTATTTATTGCCTAAACTTATATCTCAATCATATTTAGTAAAAGACACAAGACCGCACGATAGGGAGTATGCCGTCAGTGAAAAATGTAATATGTGTGGATTATGTGAAAAGATCTGTCCTGTTGAAAATATTGAGATAAACAATAAGTATCATATATTTAAGCATAAATGCCAAAGGTGTTTAGCATGTGTTCAATATTGCCCGCAACAGGCTTTTATCATTAACAACCAACCAATGGATAAAGAACGATATGTTAATCCATTTATTAAAGCTGATGAAATCATCAAATTACATAAGTAAAAATGGAGATAAGATAATGGAATGTATCAGTGGAAAAACTAGAATATTGGAATCAGCAAAAAAAATTTTTTGTTCTGTCACACCGCTCCTTTTAGTGTGTCTAAAGTAATAGAATAAATTATTGAGAGGAGTTTTTTTATGAAAATACTAACAATTTTGGGGAGTCCCAAAAAGAATGGAAATACATCAAAGGTGCTTGACATATTCGAAGGGAATCTAAAAACGCAGGGGCATGAGGTTGAAAAAATACATATATCTGATTGCAATGTCAACGGCTGTATGGAATGCTGGGCGTGTACAAAAGCATTAGATGAACCCGGATGCATACAAAAAGATGATGCTATTTTCATATTTAAACGTATGATTTCATCAGATGCTGTTGTGTATGCCTCCCCACTTATCGGCTGGGATGTAAGTTCCCAAATAAAGCCCTTGTTTGACAGGCATTTCTGTCTTGTAAAAGGGTATGGAACGCAGGAGCAAAAGTCATTCATAGAGAATAAGCCTGTTTCATTATTGATTACATGCATGGGTCCTCTGGAAAACAATACAGACCTTGTGGAAGCATTCTTTGATAGATTTGGAGGATATATAAAAAGCAATGAGGTCAGGAAGTATGTCGTTCCGCGCAGCATGGCTCCGGATTTTCCTCAAAGAGCGGAGGAGACTGCTAAGAAGATGTCTGAAGACATTATAAGTATTAATACCATATGACACAATAATAGTAAGATAATTATAATGATATTTAGGCAATCAGGAGATGATGAATTATGGGTATTATTTTGAATAGAGATTATATGTCTTATGATACAGACAGTGAATTGGTTTTGTCAGCCCAACATGGAAACTATGATTCCCTTGAAGAACTTATCTTAAAGCATCAGTCTTTCATTTATAATATAGCTTTACGCATGACGAGTAACACACAGGACGCTGAAGATGCTACCCAGGAAATTTTAATTAAAATGCTGACCAAGCTTTCTACTTTTCAAGGGCATGCCAGTTTCCGTACATGGCTTTATAGGATTGTTTCAAACCACGTTTTAAACATGAAAAGAAGCCGGAGGGAGAATATGTTCCAGTCGTTTGACATGCACAGAGATTTCGTAGACAGCATACCTGATTCCAATATAGGAAATGAATATGGATCTGATACGGAGAAACTTGTGCTTATTGAAGAGACAAAAGCAATGTGTATGATGGGAATGCTTTTGTGCTTAAGCAGGAAGCAAAGGCTTGTATTTATTCTTGGGTCGGTTTATGGAGTGACATCTACAGTGGGTGGAGAAATTATGGATATAAGTCCCGAATTATTCAGAAAAAACTTATCTCGGGCAAGGATGCAACTTAGAAATTATATGGATAATAATTGCAGCCTGCTAAATAAAAATGCTTCATGCAGATGCTCCCGCAAAGCCAAAGCTGCAATTTCAGCCGGCTGTATTGATCCTAAAAACCTGCAGTTTGTTCCCGATTATATACAAAAAGCTAAAGATTATGTTGATGAAAATCTTCACAATGAAAAAAAGGATATGTCAATAGAGGCTCTATTTAAAGGACAGCCACATTTGGATTCTCCTGATTATACAAAGCTATTACATAAAATCAATAAAATTGAATCAAGTTGGGAAAGCTTTGCATTGTGAGGTGTAACACACTTAAATTATAAATAATATATAAGTGCAGGAAGGATTATCAGTGAAAGCAACACAAACATCACGGGAGATAGATTTTAAGAATGTACCTAATAGTATCATAGAATCAAACTCCTGACCCTTCTTAAAAAAAAACGCAATCTGTTGCTTGCTGAATTATAATTCATTTCTAAAAGTAATTTTTACCGAATACAATTCAGAAAAAGAGAGTAGCAAGATTTTACTTATTTCTTCAGGACTCTCTTTTTTTCCTTTATGAATCCACTCAAATAAACCATCTGAAAATATTGCACTCCTTAAAACTACAAAATACGACCAATGAGAATCTTCTATTTTAAGAAGTTTTTGAACAAAGGAGAGTTTTTTTGAAAATATAAGGACCTGTGATATAGATAAATTTTCTTTCGAATATAACGATACTGAGAAGTGGTTTTTAGACGATCAATGTTGTTCCAATCCAAAATGTCTTTGTAATGAGGTGGTATTGAGTATGCTTTTGATAGCAATGGCAAAATCTTCAGTCAAGAAAGAACCGGAGAGATAGTCCAGTTCAGGAAATAAAAAGCACGATGTGGTTTGGAACTTCTGATGTTGTGAAAAAATTCCCGATTTAACTGTAAGCGTCAAAGATTTGGCGTATGGAAAAGTGAATTTTCAGATGATATACTGATGTCCAGAAGGAAAACATTTTCCTAACTGGACATTGAAATTTTAATATTTAGCTAGCAGGGATAACCTTCTTAGGTATTCTTAAATCATTTGGCAAGCTTTTAGACCAAGGCATAACTCCCATCAATGTATCTTTATCGGGGTTTTCCAAATTAGATAAAGTATATATCAAAAATGTTAAGTATTTTTCTACCATCAAATCATTAGCTCTAGCAGTTTCAATTATGCTATATATAATGCTACTAGATTCTGCACCATTTTTATTTTTGCAGAACAACCAGTTCTTCCTGTTATGTGTTATAACACATAACAGGAATTATGTGCTCAACCAAGTTATGTGCTGCAATGACTTATGACCCAGCAATATGGTTAAAATCATTGCAGCTTTTCAACACATAAGCTATTGTTTTACAAGGCATTCAAAAAGTTAAGTATGT